>JAEEGL011587515.1_pt1 | contig 57229 bp, 61 predicted proteins | sample 9134231 | NCBI WGS metagenome assembly JAEEGL01 (sample SAMN16246548, study PRJNA631951) | gut metagenome | biome: gut microbiome; feature: rumen; material: fiber-attached | host: Bos | place: Iran: Karaj | collected 2018-10
ACAATGGTGCTGGAAGTAGGACTCGAACCTACGAAGCCCGAAGGCGAGAGATTTACAGTCTCTTGTCATTGCCACTAGACGATTCCAGCACGATGATAATAATAAATATCATTTTTTCTCCTTTCCATTTTTAATGGAGCCGTGACCGGGATTTGAACCCGGGACCTCATCCTTACCATGGATGCGCTCTACCGACTGAGCTATCACGGCAAGAGAAAAAACGATCTATTGATATTGTAGCATACTTTTTGGTTTTTTGATGTATTTTGTTATAATGGTAAGAATAGAAAGGAGCGTAATGTTTAACTTAAAAGGGAAAGTAGCAGTTGTTTCGGGGGCTTCGTCGGGTTTAGGCCAACAGATGGCTTTAGCTTTAGCTAGACAAGGTGCAAGTTTGGTGATTTTGGCTAGGCGAGCAGAAAGATTGGAAGAGTTTAAACCGAAACTAATTGAGGTGGGCGCCAAGAAAGTTTTAGCCATTAAGTGCGATGTAACTTTAACTAGCGATATCGATGCAGCGGCAAAGCAGGTAGAAAAAGAATTTGGGCGAGTGGATATTTTGCTTAATTGTGCTGGCTCATCAAAAGATAAGGGCGTACTCGACATGACAGACGAAGAATGGGATTTTACGATTGCGACTGATGAGACGAGCGTATTTAAAATGACGCGAGCTTTTGCAAATATCATGAAGAAGAATAAATATGGTCGGATTATTAATATTGCGTCAATGTATGGTTTGGTAGGAAATACAGAAATTCACACAGTGGCATATCATGCGTCAAAGGGTGCAGTGGTAAACTTCACAAGGGCAGTGGCGGCAGAATTGGCGCTTGATGGAATCACCTGCAATGCGATTTGCCCGGGATATTTTGAAACCGAGTTAACCAAGGCGGTGCTAGATACGGAGCGATTTCAGGAATTTGCCAAAACTCATGTGCCGATGCAAAGATATGGCAAGCCGGGTGAACTAGACGCGGCGGTAGTATTTTTGGCTTCAGAAGAAGCATCATATGTGACAGGATTAATTATGCCGGTTGATGGTGGTTATACTTGTATTTAAGAAAGGAGATAACATGAAAACTAAATATGAAGGAACTAAAACCGAAGAAAATCTAAAAAAGGCATTGGCGGGGGAATCGGAAGCAAGGAATAAATATGATTTCTTTGCTTCGAAGGCAAAGAAAGATGGTTTTGAACAAATTGCGGCGATTTTTGCAGAGACAGCTAATAATGAAAAAGAGCATGCTAAAATGTGGTATAAGGAGCTACATGGTGGCGCCGTAGAAGATACTGAGATTAATCTTGAAGCAGCGGCAGATGGCGAGAATTATGAATGGACTGATATGTATGCTGGTTTTGCCAAGACGGCACGCGAAGAAGGTTTTGAGGAATTAGCAAAGAAATTTGAAGAAGTGGCGGCGATTGAAAAGACTCACGAGGAAAGATATCGTAAATTATTAAAGAACGTGAACAGCAAAAAGGTGTTTTCAAAAGATGGGGACGTGATTTGGGTTTGTCGGAATTGCGGGCACATTGTAGTTGGCAAGGAAGCGCCTGAGATTTGTCCGGTTTGTGCGCACCCGCAAGCGTATTTTGAAATCAAAGCAGAAAATTATTGATATCGGGTTTTAAATTTTTGCAGATTATGGTATAATCTGCATTACGCCGACTTAGCTCAGTTGGTAGAGCAACGGTTTTGTAAACCGTAGGTCGTCGGTTCAAGCCCGACAGTCGGCTCCATCAAAAACAGCAAGCAGAAACGCTTGCGGTTTTTTTGTGGTATAATTTCTGTATGGAAATAGCATTAGTAGTTTTGGGGGTGATAATAATTGGGCTTCTTTTAATTTTAATTTTGAAAAGACCAAAAGTAGAAATCGGTTCAGATTTTAAAGCAATGGAAGAACGATTGATTCGGGTGGAGGGAGAAGTTTCTAAAATCAACCCAGCGATAGATCGGAATTTTCGGGAGAATCGGAAAGAAATTTCAGAAAATTTAGAGCGATTGCAAACTGGAAATGAAAAAAAATTAGAAGAAATGCGCGAAACAGTGGACGAGAAACTAAAAGCTTCAGTAGAAAAACGCTTTAATGAAAGTTTTAAATCGATTTCTTCGCAATTAACGCAAGTTTATCAGGGTTTGGGAGAAATGAAAAATTTAGCAACCGGAGTGGGCGATTTAAAAAAGGTGATGGAAGGTGTCAAAACTCGTGGAATTTATGGTGAAGTACAACTTGGTGCGATTATTGAAGATACTTTAAATAAATCACAGTATGAGGAAAACATTATTACTAAACAAGGCTCAAATGACCGAGTGGAATTTGCAGTAAAAATGCCAGGTAAGGAAGAAAATATCTTTTTGCCAATTGATTCGAAATTTCCGGTAGAAAACTATTCACGTTTAATCGCAGCGTATGATAATGGTGACAAAGCTGAGATTATAACTTATCAAAAAGCTTTGGCAAATGATGTGAAAGAACAAGCTAAAAAGATTTCAACTAAATATATCGATCCACCAAAGACGACAGATTTTGGAATTATGTTTGTGCCAACAGAGTCTTTGTATGCGGAGATTTTAAGGATTCCTGGTTTGTCGGATGAGGTGAGGCAGAAATATCACGTTTCGATTACGAGTCCGTCGACTTTACCAGTGGCTTTAAATGGGCTTTTGATGGGCTTTCGGACGGTGGCAATTGAAAAACGCTCGGCAGAAGTTTGGCAAGTGTTGGGAGCGGTAAAATCACAATTTGGTAAGTTTGGTGATTTACTTGAAGGCGTGCAAAAGAAATTGCAGGAGTCGGCGAACAAAATTGAGTCTGCCAAAACCACTTCGCGACAAATTGAGAAAAAATTAAAAAGCGTCGAAGAGTTACCCGAAAATGAGTCGGTTAAATTAATCGGCGAAGTTTAAATATGTCGCTTAAAAGATTTGGTGGTATAATAAAAATATTATGTTAGATGTGAAGTTTATCCGAGAAAATTTGGAGCTGGTTGAAAAATCCACCAAGGAAAAAGGTTATAAGATTGATATAAAAAAGGTTTTAGAGCTAGATGATGAGCGCAAAACAATTTTGACAGAAGTCGAAACGCTCAGAATGAAACGGAACGAGATCGCTGGGAAAATGAAGGGCGGTAGGCCGGCGCCGGAGTTGATTGCGGAAGGTCGCAAGGTCAAGGAAGAATTAGCTGAGAAAGAGGCTGAACTTGACAAAATTGAAAAAGTGTGCTATAATGATTTGAAGGGTATTCCCAACATCATTTTCGAGGATGTACCACTTGGGGGCGAAGAGTGTTCGGTAGAGATAAAAAAGTGGGGGAAAAATCACGAAACCGGGGTTGATCATTTAGATTATGCTATGTCCAGAGATTGGGTAGATTTTGAGCGCGGGGCAAAAGTGGCCGGAGCGAAATTTTACTACCTAAAAGACGGGTTGGCCTTGCTTGAAAATGCACTTTTGCAGTACGGGTTATCAAAAGTTTTAGAGCACGGATTTACTTATATGACAGTACCAGACATGGTGTCTTCTAAAGTATTAGAGGGGTGCGGTTTTAACCCGCGGACTTCAGAACAATCGGATGAATACTATATTGAAGGTGAAGACCTTGCAATGATCGCTACAGCTGAAATGCCGCTAACTGGCTATCATATGGACGAGATTATTGACGAGGATAAATTACCATTATTTTATGCAGGTTATTCGGCATGTTTTCGAAAAGAAGCCGGAACTTATGGTAAATATACACGTGGGTTGTTTAGGGTGCATCAGTTTAATAAGCTAGAGATGTATGCTTTCTGTTTGCCGGAGCAGAGTAAAGAAATTCATGAAAAGATTTTAGCGATTGAAGAGGAGATTTGGCAGGCGCTTGAGATTCCGTATCGTGTGATAAATATTGCGGCGGGTGACCTTGGTGCGCCAGCGGCCAAAAAATACGATATGGAATATTGGTCGCCAGTGAATCAAAAGTATCAAGAGATTACAAGTTGTTCAAACTGCACAGATTTTCAGGCGCGAGCGGTGAATTGTCGAGTGCGTAGAAAAGATGGTGCAGTGGAATTTGTACATACTCTAAATGGTACGGCAATCCCATTAGCTCGAGCTTTAGTAGTGATATTAGAAAATTACGCCGTGGAAGGCGGTAAACTCAAAGTGCCAAAGGTTTTGCAACCATATTTAGGTGGCAAAGAAGAATTATAAAAGGAGGAATATGATTGAAAAAATTGAAATTACTGGGAATGGTTATAAAGTTGAAGAGTCGTTTAAAAAATACACCGAAAAAAGGTTAGGAAAATTAGATCGCTATTTACCACGAGGTTCAAAAAAAGATGTGGTAGCTAAAGTAATTGTGGCCGAGATTGGTAAAAACAGAGGTGAAAAATACGAAATTTCAGTAGCAATGGATATTCCGGGGGGTAAGGTAATTGCAGCCAAAGACGAGTGTTCTAATATGTTTGCAGGGATTGATTTAATTGAGGCGAAACTAACGGGGCAAATTCGACGTTATAAATTAGAAGTTCAGCCACATCGCCAGAAGAAAAGTTGGCGAAACCTCTTTATTAAGAGAAAATAATGTGATAAAATGGGGGTTAAATAATTCTGTTTTGGAGGCTTATGACGAAAAAAACTGACGAGGTTGCGAAAGTTGTCAAAAAAAAGGTGAAACACGAGAAAAAACCGACCGATAAATTGGCCGATAAAACTGCGATGACTAAGTTTTTGCAGGGGATTTTTGGTGATGCGCAGAAAAAGATTTTGAGGCGACTCTGGAAGCGAGCGCAGGAGATTAATAAACTTGAACCGAAGTACGAAGCAATGAGCGATGAGGAATTGAAGGGGCAAACGGAGATTTTCCGGAAGAAAATCGCGAAAGCTTTAAAGACTGCCAAGACTGAGGAAAGCATAAACAAAACAGGCAAAAAGCGCTCACCAGTAGATGACACTAAGATTTTAAACGAGCTTTTACCAGAAGTATTTGCGGTAGCAAGAGAGGCATCAAAGCGGACGTTAGGACTTCGACCTTATGATGTACAATTGATTGGCGGCATGGTTCTTCATGAGGGTGCAGTAGCCGAAATGAAAACGGGTGAAGGTAAAACTCTTGTAGCGATGCTCCCGGCTTATCTTAATGGCTTGACTGGTCGTGGCGTACATATAGTGACGGTAAACGATTATTTGGCTCAGCGTGATGCGGGTTGGAATGGGCCGATTTATGATTTTCTAGGTCTATCGGTAGGTGTAATTATTAACGAAGCCTCGTTCGTTTATGATGCGGAATACGTGAATGAAGAACATGACGATGAAAGATTTTCGCACCTTCGTCCGGCGACACGAAAAGAAGCCTATAATGCGGATATTACTTACGGTACCAATAATGAATTTGGTTTTGATTATTTGCGCGACAACATGGCAAGTGAAGTGCAATATTTGCGTCAGAGGGAGCTAAATTTTGCAATTGTAGATGAGGTTGATTCGATTTTGATTGACGAAGCGCGGACGCCATTAATTATTTCAGCGCCGGCTGGAGACAACCCAGAGGCTTATTATCAGTTTGCTAAGGTGGCAGATAGATTAACTCCGGAAGATTATATTTTTGACGAAAAGCGACGAAGCGTAACTTTGACTGACAAAGGCATTGAAAAAGTTCAGGAGATTTTGGGGGTGGATAATTTGTATTCCACGAAAAATACTCGCTTGGTATATCATCTTGAGCAGGCGATTCGGGCGGAGATTGTATTTAAACGTGATAAAGACTATGTAGTCACAAATTCTGGCGAAGTGATCATTGTTGATGAACATACTGGACGGTTGATGCAGGGGCGACGTTATAACGAAGGTTTACATCAGGCGATTGAAGCCAAGGAGGGCGTGGCGGTAAAACAAGAATCAATGACGCTCGCAACGATTTCGTTCCAGAATTTTTTCCGTTTATACAAAAAATTATCCGGTATGACAGGTACGGCATTCACTGAGGCAGAAGAATTCCAGCAGATTTATGCTTTGGATGTTATTCAAATTCCACCGAATAAGCCGATTGCGCGCGTAGATAAAGATGATTTAATTTACAAGACTAAGGCTGGAAAACTTAAGGCGATTGCGACGGAGATTGCAAAATATCACGAAAAAGGTCAACCGGTTTTGATAGGTTCGGGCTCAATTGCAAACAATGAGGAGATTGCAAAATATCTAGATCAATTTGGTTTGCCGTATGAAATTTTGAACGCCAAAAATAACGAGCGCGAAGCGGCGATTATTGCAAAAGCTGGTGAAAAGGGGGCAATTACACTTGCTACCAACATGGCTGGTCGTGGTACTGATATTAAGCTTGGTGAAGGTGTGCGCGAATTGGGTGGTCTTGTGGTAATCGGTTCGGAGCGACATGATTCCAGGCGAGTAGATAATCAGTTGCGTGGTCGTGGTGGACGGCAGGGGGATCCGGGTACGACACAATTTTTTGTGTCCTGTGAAGATGATTTGATGCGGATTTTTCAGGGTGATAGGGTAAAGATGTTGATGACGCGATTAGGTGTTGATGAAGATACGCCGATTCAAACTAGGGCAATTTCAAAAACACTTGAGGCGGCACAAAAGCGGATTGAGGGCTTTAACTTTGATTCGCGTAAAAACGTGGTGCAATATGATAACGTAATCAATCGCCACCGTAAGGTGGTTTATATGATGCGACGTAAAATTTTGGATGGCGAAGAGATTTTCCCAGAGATTCAGCGACTAATGCGTGAAGAAGTAAAAATGTTGACGGAATTTTCATCGCGAGTTAACAAAAACTTCGACGCAGAATTTAAAGCAGTATTTGATTTTGATGATGATTTAATTCACGAAATTGGGTTGATGCGTAAGGAAAAAGACCGAGAAAAGTTGGCTTTAGAAGCAGTAGAGGAAGCTTATCATGCTAAAGAGGTGGAATTTGGCGAGGAGACAATGCGGAAGGTGGAGCGCGAGGTGTATCTTAAAGTGTTAGATACATTATGGATGCAACATCTAGAAAATATGCAACATTTGCGCGAAGGAATTCATTGGCGCTCGGTGGGACAACGAGATCCTTTAGTAGAATATCGAAGTGAGTCGCAAAAATTATTTGATGGCCTGCAAAGGAATTTACGCGAAGAGGTTTTGAAAATTTTGCTTTCGATTACGCCGGCGGAAGCGAGAGCCGATAGCGTAACAGACGGCGAAGAATATGAATCAGAATTGACCAAGATGGCGGAAGGCCAGGTAGAGCGGGGTGTTAACGAAGTTTCAGCGGGCGAAAAAAATCTAGACAAAGAATTTAAGAAAAAAACACCAGGCTTAAGATCGGTGCCAAAAAAATCTAGTTCAAAGAAGGCAGCCAAGAAAAAGAAGAAAAAATCACGAAAGAAAGGTCGTAGATAGACCAATAGGCTTATTATAGCATAAATGGTTTAAAAAGTCAAGCCATATGAAGCACTCAGTGGAGGAAATTACGCTAAAAAACGGAGCAAAAGGATTGCTTGTGGATATTCCTGGTGCGAGCGTGATGTCAACGAGAATTCAATTTCGGGCGGGGATGCTTTATGCTAAGAATAAGGATGTTTACGAAATACCCCATGTAGTGGAGCACTTAGCGTTTGGTGCAAATGGCAAGTTCAAAGACGAACAGACTTTTGAGGCGGAGTTTACTAAAAATGGAGCTTATCATAATGCTTGGACGAGTGACATTTCGGTGTGTTACGAAACAGAGTGTGCGGATTTTGAATGGGAACGGATTATGGAACTTCAGCGAGTATCAATTTGTGAACCGAAATTCAACGAAGAGGAACTAAAAAGCGAAAAATCAAATGTACGTTCGGAGCTTACAGGGTATATGAATGATTATTATCGACTTTTGTGGCCGCGAGTACAACAGGCGGTAGGAGAGGATATTTTGGCTTTACCAGAACGGTTGGAGACAATTAGAAATATTGAGCTTAAAGATATTCGGGAGCATTATCGACGAACGCATACAGCAAAAAACATGCTTTTTATTATTGCTGGGCGGATTCGGGGACGAAGGCACAAGATAATTAAGATGCTAGACGAGTGGAATTTGAAAGAAGGGGAAAAGTTTGAAATACCGGTGGCAGATTTGCACTCGTCAGAGGCGGTGTCGATACGGCGGAAAGATGCGTCGAACATTACTTTTGGATTTTCGTTGGTAACGCCGCGGCATTTGGAGCCAAACGAGGTGTTTGCGATGAATTGTCTTAATCATATTTTAAATGGGACAACAAATTCAAAGATTTTTGGAGCGGCGCGGAAGCGAGGGTTAGTGTATGGAGTGGGTTCATCTGTGGCTAGTAATGCGACGAGCTCGTATTGGGATTTTGATGGAGAGGTAAATGTAGAAAATGCGGATGCTTTGTTTGAGCTGATACAAACGGAACTAATGAAATCTTTAAATGGTGAAATATTGGATGTGGATTTTGAGGCGGCAAAATCGTATGCATTGGGGCGATTCCAGATGGGAGCGCAGACAGTGGGACAGATTGCAGATTATTATGCAGATGGGTATTTTACGAACGAAACAGTAGAGCGGTATGATAATATGCCGAATTTAATTAAGGGAATTGACAAGTTTAAGATGGTAGAGTTAGCGCGGGAATTTGCGGGGTCAGGAGTTAAAGGTTTTGCGGCTGTGTCGTCAGCCGAGAAAGCGTTTATTTCTAATTTAGAGACGAGATTGAATTTTTAAATTGGTCGCCGCGGTCGTAGACGTTTTCAAACATATCAAATGAAGCGGCGGCGGGCGACATGAGGATAATAGCGGGGGTGATGCTTTCGGCTTTTTGACGAGCAATATTAATAGCTTCTTTTAGAGATTCAGCGATAATAAAACGATCGTCTTGATAGTTTTTGGCAAGAGCGTGACCGGATTCGCCGATTAGAATGACATTTTTGACTTGAGGAGCTTGGAGAAGTTCGTAAATTTCTGGCAAATCGGCGTTTTCGGTTTTATCGCGTCCACCGAGAATAACAACGAGATTATCATTGGGAAAAGCATTAATTGCGACGCGGGTAGAGGAAGGGTTGGTGGAAAAATTATCGTCGTAGTACTTGACGTTATTTAGCTCACGTAAAAATTCGAGACGGTGAGGGAGGCCTTTGAAATTTTTGAGACCTTCAATGATTTGGGTTTGAAAATTGGTTAGAAATTCGTCTGGCGAGATATTTTTAAAGCTGGCTACAGCGGCAATAGCGGCAAGGGCATTGTCCTTGTTGTGGTTGCCGGGTAGTTTAATAGCGGATGCCACCTCGGATGAAATTTTAAAAGGGTAAGGGACTTTGTGAGCGAGAGAAGTTTTGGCGATTTTGACGGTTTCGGGGTTTTCTTGATAGTAAACTAAATAATCGTTTGCGGTTTGATATTTGGTGATATTAGCTTTGGCGCCAAGGTAGTCTCCATAGTTTTTATGAATATTGAGATGATCAGGTTCAAGTTGGCCGAGAACGGCAACGCGAGGGGACTTTTGGAGATCCCAAAGCTGAAAACTGGACATTTCGTAAACAACAACGGAATTTTGATCAAGTTCGTCTAAAATATCAATAGCTGGAGAACCGATATTGCCGACGAGATGGGCTTTTTCGTCGAGAGAATCGAGGAGAGACTTAATGAAAGAGCAGGTAGTACCTTTGCCTTTGGTGGCGGTGACGCCGATGATGGGGCAAGGGCAGTGGTCAAAAAAATATTTAGTAACGCTGGATTCGTTTGGTAGGTGTAATGGTGGGACACTGGGGCTACGAAAAACTAAATCATAAGTTGAGAAATCTTTGGTTTGGATTTCGGTTGGAGTGAAATTTTCGAAAATGTCGATCTCAACATCTTTGTAATGTTTTTTGAAATAATTTTCGGTCGACTTTCCCTCTTTGCCGTAGCCGAGTAATGCAATTTTCATGACTTTATTATAGCACGAGCTTCGGCGACGGAGTGGGTTTCCATGAGTTTAGTGCGGAGTTCTTTTGCACCAGGGAAATTATTGATGTAGATTTTGAAAAAGTGTTTTAGGGGTTCATAAGAAATGGAATGTTTTGACGATTGTTTTTCATAGAGATTAAGATGGAGTTTTAAGAGTTCCATTAATTCGTCACGAGTAGGAGTGTGGCTAGTAAAACAGTAAGGATTAGCAAAGACGCCACGGCCAATCATAAAGCCGTCAACCTCAGGATATTTTTGGTGTAATTCTAAGGCGTGAGCACGATCTTTAATATCGCCATTGACAATAAGTTTAGTTTGAGGGCTGATGTCGTTTCGGAGTTTAATGATTTCTGGGATGAATTCAAAATGAGCGGGGACTTTACTCATTTCTTTTTTAGTGCGGAGGTGCACGGTGAGAACAGCGGGATGTTCGGCGAGTAAAATGGGCAACCAGGTTTGAAATTCTTGAGGACTAGACCAGCCGAGGCGAGTTTTGATGGAAACAGGGAGCTGGGTGGATTTTTGGGCATTTCTGAAACATTCTACAGCAAGAGCTGGAGTTTTAATCATAGCGGCACCGCCGCCAGCTTTGTTGACGTGCTTGTCGGGACAACCAAAATTTAAATCTACACCAGAAAAACCAAGAGAAGAGAGCGCCTGAGTACATTCCGAAAAATGTTCGGGATTTTTACCCCAAATTTGGGCAATGATGGGGGAGTCGGTAGGGGCGATTTCGAGCCTTTCTAGTGCATTGGTGCGACCTTTTTCGGAAGCATAGGATGAAACGTTGGTGAATTCTGTAAAAAATAAATCCGGTCGGCCAGCACGAGCGATAACTTGACGAAAAATAATATCTGTTACACCCTCCATCGGTGCAAGAATCAAAAACGGTTTTGGTAATTTATCCCAGATATTCATTCGGAAATTATACCATTTTTTATGCTATAATTAAATTGCTCGTGCTATACCTAGGTCACTGGCATTGAGAAAAGTTTTCGGTTGCAGGTATCGTCATTTATGCCTGTAACTACGAGCCGAATAATAGGCTCACATAAATGACTCTACAAATTTAATTTAAGGAGTCTTTATGAAAAACTTTAACAAAAACAATAAAGAGCGTGTCGAAGTAATGGCACTTTTCGGTTACGAAATGACACCTTGTCAGCCACTTTCTTTTAGGCGACAAGGGGAAAGCGAAACCGAGGTAACAGAGCTCCTCAGAACGCAAATTCGTTTTGCGAGTGGAGTGGCATTGCATATTTTCGATGTGCTCGTTGGTCGGGAAAGGATGACGCTTGAATTCAACTCGAGCAATCTTGCCTGGCACCTCACACAATAAAAACTGGCCCGTAAGGGCCGTTTTTATTATATAATGTTTATATGCAAGAATTACAGCGACGACTGAAGATTTTAAAAGATGATTTTTTGAAAGTTTATGAAAAATTAACAATCAAAGAAAAGTTAGAGCAATTAGGACAACTAGAAAAAGAAGTGGCGGAGCCGGATATTTGGAAAGACGTTCAGAAAGCAACAGAAAAAAACCAAGAATTAGCAAGATTGCAAGAAGAGACACAGCCATGGGAACTTTTAAAAACACAAATCAATGATTTGGATGAATTGATTGAAATTTCGGACGAGGACTTAAAAGCGGAAATTGGTGGGCAAATTGATGGGATGGAGGCTCAATTCGTAGAATTAAAAAAAGCTTTGAGATTCCAAGGTCCGTATGATACTAAAGACGCAATAGTGCGAATTACGGCTGGAGCGGGTGGAACAGAAGCAATGGACTGGGCCTCGATACTTGAACGGATGTATCTACGATTCTTTGAAAGAGAAGGCTTAAAAGCAGTATGTTTGGAGCGCACGGTTGGTGAGGAGGCGGGTATCAAAACCGCAGTATATGAAGTAAGCGGGGTGGCCAGAGATTTTACAGGTGCAGGGGCGTATGGTGTATTAAAGTCAGAACATGGAGTGCACCGATTGGTACGATTGTCACCGTTTAATGCGCAAAATTTACGTCAAACTTCTTTTGCGCTCGTGGAAGTTTTGCCGGTGATAAAAGCAGATACAGAGGTACAGATAGATGATAAAGACTTACGCATCGATGTTTATCATAGTGGTGGGCATGGTGGGCAGTCGGTGAACACAACCAATTCGGCAGTTCGGATTACGCATATTCCAACCAATACAGTGGTGGCGATCCAAAATGAACGTTCGCAGCTTCAAAATAAAGAAAAAGCGATGGAGATTTTACGAGGCAAATTAGTACAGATGCAACTAGAGCAACATGCGGAAACAATTGGAGAATTACGGGCAGGTGAATCAGCTGGTTGGGGGCAACAAATTCGAAATTACGTTTTGCAACCATATAAATTAGTAAAAGACACGCGAACGGGTTATGAAGAAACTGACCCTGAGGCGGTTTTAGATGGTAGAATTAATGGTTTTATTGAGACGTACTTAGAAGCAAAATAGCAAAAGCCATCAAAAATATGGTATGATGAGAAAGAGATGAGTGATGAGATGGCTCGAGGAAATAAAAGCACCCTCGTAATTACGCCAATGAGTAGCAAATTGTTACTTGAACCGGGCGAAGAATATCACGGGAAGATTGTAATTGCCAACCCATTAGACGCAGAGGGGGCGCTTTCTTATAAGGTGAGCGTGGGGCCTTATAATGTAGTAGGTACAGATTATGTGGCGGATCTGACAACACGAACGGAACGTTCGCAGATCGTAGATTGGATTACGATTGATGAGCCGCTAGGGATTTTGGCGCCAAATACGAGTAAAGAAATCTATTATACTATCAAAGTACCAGAAAATGTGGCTGGTGGAGGTCAGTATGCGGTTATTACAGTAGGAACGGATGAGCGGGATAGTTCGAATATGGGCGGGCTTAATATTAAGAATATCTATGAGATGGCCAGCGTTGTCTATGCTCGGGTGAATGGCGAAATTCGGCGGGGTGGTGAAATCATAGTAAATGAGATTCCGGGATTTGTGACGACACTTCCGATACAAGTCAGTACAAAATTAAGAAATGATGGCAATGTACATGAGTCGGCGGAAATTAAGGTTGTGGTGAAAAATTTTTTGAACGGAGCACAGCTTTACCCCGAAGAGGGGTATGATTCGACCATTGAAGAAGTGATGATGCCAGAGACCGAACGGTTGATTACTCGAGATATTACCTCGGTGTCACCGGTGGGGTTATATGAAGTAACCCAGAGTGTTTCGTATCTTGGACAAATGTCTTATAACACTAGGTTGGTGGTGTCTTGTCCGGTGTGGTTTATGACGATGATAGTGGTAACGCTAGGTATAATTATTTACGGTGTCGGATTAATGATTAAAAAACATAAGAAGAAAAAAATAATAATTTGAGATTGTGAAAAGGCTTGTGTTAATAAAAAATGAATGATATCATGAATAGTAGTGAATGAAATGATGGGTGAAATGTATAACAAAAGATATCTTGCGATACTGGTAGTTGCAGTGAGCGTGACGATTGTGGCTGGGGCGAGTCAAATGTTGCCGAGAGTGAGGGCGTCGTCTGCAGTTTCGAGTTCAGCATCGGTGACGGTGGCGGCTTCTTGTTCGCTTGTGGGCACGGTCAATACGGCGCATACCGCTACGATTAATAATGGTCAGAGTGTGAATGGGATTGGTGATACGACACTTAATGCGAGATGTAATGATTCGAGCGGATTTGCTATTTATGCGGTGGGCTATGGTCAAGATACGGTGGGAACTACAGTCTTACATAGTGATTCTTTGGGTACGAATTATGACATCGCAACGGGTACAGGTACAGGTGGCGCTTCGAAATGGTCGATGCAGGTATCGGCGATTAGCGAAGGCACAACAGTGCCGTCGATTCAAAATAGTTTTGATAGTCCACATGTGGTGCCAAGCCAATATACCAGGGTGGCTTCTTTTGGTTCGGTAACGGATGCTACTACTGGTTCTTCAGTGAAGACGACTTATAACGCTTATATTTCATCAACTCAACCAGCGGGGACTTACGTTGGGCAAGTAAAATATATCTTAATACATCCTTCGGGCAGTTCAATCTCGGATGATTTAACAATGCAAAGCGTAGCTTTGTGGAAAGATACCATGTTGGACGGAGAGACTTACAAAGTAGTGGATGAGCGCGATAATAAAGAATATTATGTAGCTAAATTGGACGATGGCAATGTCTGGATGACACAAAACTTAGACCTCTGCATTGGCTGCACTGGCACTACTGCTCTCACTTCACAAAACACTGATCTAAACACTGCTGGTAGTGGTATCTATAGTAATGGTTATAGTACTGATGCTAACGGTGTTATTACTTGGACTCCAAGTGGTAACGCCACCATCACTGGTACACCTGCCACTATTCCTAACTTCGCCTATTCTTCAGTCTCTGGTTGGTCTGATTCTAATACTTATCCTTACATGGCGGAAGGTAGTACAGAATATGTTGTTCAAGGTACACCTTATGCTACTAGAGCTGCCTGTGTTACCGCAAAAGATGCTGTAACTTGTGATCATAATCATATTGGTAACTATTACAATTGGACTGCAGCTGTTGCTTCGAATGACTCTTCAACAATCACTACTAAATATGCTACTGCCGCTAACTCCGTCTGTCCAGCTGGCTGGAGATTACCAGCAGGCCCAGATGGTACAAATGGATCAACATTTAATACCTTACTTTCAGCTGCCAACATTGCGAATGGTACTGATAACGGTAGTGGCTCTTCCGCTGTAAACGTAGGTTATAAGTCTGGCGGCTTTAATAAGATAGAGAGCTCACCTTATTATTTTGCCCGTCCTGGCTTCGTCAACGGTACTACGTTGTACAGTTTTGCCTCGCTCGGCCACTATTGGTCTGGCTCGGCAGTGTCAGGTTCGAATGCTTTCAACCTGTACTACAGTTCCAGCGGGTTGTACCCAGCGAACCAGAGCAACCGCAACGGCGGAAGGAGCTTGCGTTGTGTTGCTCGTTAGGGCGTAGCGGTGCCACGCAAGCGTTTTTTTGTTTTTTCTTTTGCGATTCGTCTGTGCGTTAGGCAAGATTGATATATTTTAATTTTCTTTAAATATAGGGGTTGCTTTGAGATAAAAAGTATGATAAAATGAAGAGGTTATCTAGACACAAGGAGAGGTCTCTAAAGGAAACCAGCCTAAAAGTCTAGTTTTAATAGTGCAATTTTACTTAGTGTACAAAAGCAAAATTGCATAGCGCCTTACAGGGGCGTAAGAAGTGCAAATAAAATAAAGGAAAGGAATAGGATGCAAGTCATTCTCGGCACCAAAATTGGTATGACTCAGATCATCGGCGAAGACGGTGTTGTAACTCCGGTTACGATTCTGCAAGCCGGCCCAGCCACAGTGACTCAGATTAAAACTGTCGAAACCGATGGTTATAACGCTGTGCAAGTGGGTTATGGTCAGGGTAAGAATCTGAGCAAGTCGGTTACTGGCCATGTTAAAAAGGCTGGTGAAAATATTATCCCTAAAGTTTTGAAGGAATTCCGCGTTGAAGTAATTCCTGAAGGTGTGAAACTTGGTGATGTTATCACTGTTGAAAGTTTTAAGATTGGGGATAAGGTTGCAGTGACTGGAACAAGCAAAGGCAAAGGTTTTGCTGGTACAGTAAAGCGCCATAACTTTAATGAATCGCGCAATACTCACGGTTTTAAGGGGAATATTCGTCGGGTTGGTTCAATTGGTTCGATGTACCCACAAAAGGTCTTTAAAGGCAAAAAAATGCCAGGTCGGATGGGACATGATCAGGTAACAGTTAAGAATTTAGTGGTGGCTTACATTGACGCTGCTAATAATTTGATTGGGCTAAAAGGCGCAGTGCCTGGTCCGAAAAAGGGTATTGTGAGCGTGGAGGGAAAGGAGTAATATGACGACTTTGAATAAAGATATTTTCGGTTTAGATGTTGAAAATCACGAACTCGTTAAGCTCGCTTATGATGCATATCTTGCTAATTCGAGAAGTTCGCACGCAAAGACTTTGAAGCGCGGTGAAGTTTCTGGTGGTGGCAAGAAACCATGGAAACAGAAGGGTACTGGTAGAGCACGTTTTGGTTCTACGCGTAACCCAATCTGGCGTCATGGTGGCGTGGCGTTTGGTCGTACTGGAGAAGAGAATTTTACTAAGAAATTAGCTAAAAGCTCTAAGTTGTTAGCTGTACGCCAAGCTTTATCAATGAAGAATGCGGCAAAGGCCGTGATGGCGCTTCCAGTTGAAACAAAATTAGACGGTAAAACTAAGACAGCAGCCAAGCTTTTGAAAGATTTGAAGCTTGAAGGTAAAAACGTGCTTGCGGTAGTGGCAGAAAAAACCCCAGAAATTTTACGTTCGACCAATAATTTACCAAACGTTAAGTTGGTGCGGGCGACTTATCTTAATGTTTTTGACATTATGAATGCAGACGCGGTTGTGTTTTCAGCAGATGCGTTAAAGGCGACCGAAAAATGGTTGTTAGGAGAGGAGAAGTAAAATGACAGAAAAAAGTACTGATATCAAGCTTCATCTTCTTGAGCCACGCGCTACTGAGAAGAGCTATCTTGAGCAGACCAATCGAATTTACATTTTTCCTGTAAAAAAGTCGATGGGTAAGCAAGAGATTGCTAAGATGGTCGAAAAAGAATTTAATGTGACCGTGACGGATGTGAGAGTGCTAATCCGTGATGGCAAGAAGACTAAATTTAGCAAAGGCAAACATGCTTATCCTGGTATTACGCACCGTCAAGATAAGAAGTTTGCATATGTAAAACTAAAGCAAGGTGATTCGATTAAAGTTTTTGAAGAACCTGAAGATAATAAAACCAGCGCAAAGGATGCCAAAAAAGTCACAAAAGAGGCTAAAAAGGCGGACAAGAATGCAGGTAAGGAGAATAAGTAATGGCAATTAAAGCATATCGCCCAATTACGCCGGCACAACGTCAAAAGACAACGCAGGATTTTGACCAGATTACGGCAAAGAAGCCAATGAAGGCTCTTGTAAAGGCGAAAAAACAACAAGCCGGTAAGAATAATCAAGGTCGGATTACTGTACGTCATCGTGGTGGTGGAGTGAAACGACACTATCGTATCATGACCTATAATTTACCGAAGAATTTGACTTTTACGGTGGAAGAAATTGAATACGATCCAAATCGTTCAGCACGAATTGCTCGAATTAAGGATGAAAATGGCGTTTACTACTATGTACTTGCTGATACCAAGATGATTAAGGGCACGACTTTTAAAACTGGTAATGAGGTAGAGGTTGAAGATTCGAACCGAATGCCACTTGAAAACATCCCAGTTGGTACTTTCGTTTATGCTATTGAATTAACTCCTGGTAAAGGTGCTCAAATGGTGCGCGCGGCAGGAGCTAGCGCACAACTCATGGCAAAGGAAGATGGCTATGCTACACTCAGAATGCCATCTGGTGAAGTACGTAAAGTTTTAACTGCTTGTGAGGCCTCGATTGGGGTAGTTTCGAATTTGCAGCATCAGAACGTAAAAATTGGTGCTGCTGGTCGACGTCGTCGCAAGGGGATTCGTCCAACAGTGCGTGGTGTTGTAATGAATGCAACGGATCATCCACACGGTGGTGGTGATGGTGGTCGTCATGGTTCTGGTAAAGCACCTCGTACGCCTTGGGGCCAACTCACGCTTGGTTATCGTACTCGTCATAATAAGAAAACTAATAAAATGATCGTGCGCAGTCGCCACGAAGGAAAGAGGAAATAATGTCTCGGAGTCTAAAGAAAGGTCCATTTGTGGATTACAAACTCGCGAAAAAAATCGCCGCACTTTCCAGCGAAGACCGCACCGTAATTAAGACTTGGGCTAGACAGTCAACGATTTCACCAGAAATGGTTGGTCGAACGATTGCTGTTCATAATGGCAAGATGCATGTCCCGGTATTTATTTCGGAAAACATGGTTGGTCATAAGCTTGGTGAATTTGCGCCGACTCGTAAATTTAAGCGTCATGGTGGCAAAAAGGCTGCCGAAGCCGCAGCAGCGAAAGGAGCTAACTAATTATGGCTACTCACTTTGCACATGCATATGAAAAAGGTATTGATTCGTTACCGCGTAAAACTAGTATTGTAGCGTCGTTGGTGCGTGACCGTTATGTGGCGGATGCGATAGTAATTTTGGAGCATACTCCACGTCGGGCAGCTCGAGCGGTGTTAAAAGCCGTGGAATCGGCTAATGCAAATCTGCTTAATAATTCCAAGGTTTCGATTGATCCAAAAACGATACGGATTGCACGTATTTTTGTGACTTCGGGCACCAGGATTCGTCGTTACAAGCCAGCATCTCGTGGTCGGGCATTACCATTTGAAAAGATTTCAAGTAATATATTCGTCGAGGTCGCCGGCGAAGAGAAAGTTAAAAAAGCTGCTGAGGCCAAGCCGGCTAAGGCAGAAGCGAAGAAGGAGAAAAAGTAATATGGGTCAAAAGGTTAATCCCATCTCTTACCGTCTCCAGACCAGCAAAGATTGGTCTTCAAAGTGGTTCACTAGGAAGGCTAATTTTCGTCACTGGCTCGTGGAAGACGTCAAGATTCGCGAGTTAATCGAGGAAAGGTTTAAAAGCCGTCCAACGATTGCGCGAATCAATATCGAACGCTCCGCTAATCTTACTACAATTACGATTTCGACTGCAAAAGCCGGTGCTGTAATTGGTAAGCAAGGGGCAGGTATTAATGAGCTGAAAAAAGAGCTCGAAAAAATCGTTGAAGGTCCGATTCGGATCAATGTCGAAGAAGTGAAAAAACCAGAACTTTCAGCTAAGCTTGTGGCTGAGAACATTGGTTTTCAGCTTGGTAAGCGGATGAATTTTCGTCGTGCAGTAAAGATGGCTTTGCAGTCTTCAATGAATGCAGGCGCAAAAGGTGTACGTATCGAAGTTTCTGGACGTTTGAATGGCGCAGAAATGTCACGCCGCGAAAAGTTCATCGAAGGTTCCGTGCCTCTACATACACTTCGTGCAGATATTGATTTTTACTGCCATCACGCACCAACTATTGCTGGTATCGTCGGCGTGAAAGTTTGGATTTATAAAGGGGAGAAATAAAATGGCTATTTTACTTCCTAAAAAAACAGCACATCGCAAGGTGCGTAAAGGTAAAAATGAAGGCGTTGCAACACGTTGCAACACTGTGGCGTTTGGTGATTACGGTTTGATGTCACTTGACAATGAAAGAATTAATTCGCGTCAAATTGAAGCCGCTCGTCAAGCAATCACTCGTTATATTAAACGTGGTGGTAAAATTTGGATTCGAATTTTCCCACATACACCAGTAACTAAGAAACCGTTGGATGTGAAGATGGGTTCTGGTAAGGGCGAGCCACAATTTTTCGTAGCAAAAGTGAAAGCTGGTACAGTAATGTTTGAAATCGCTGATGTGACCGATGAACAAGCCAAAGAAGCCTTGCGTCTTGCGTCACATAAGTTACCAGTAAAATGTAAAATTATAAAGAAAGAGGAGTTTTAAGATGGCACACACTTTAGTAGGAACTGTGACTTCCGACAAGCGCGATAAGACCATTACCGTCTCCATCGTTAGTCGGGAAACCCACCCGCTTTATCGTAAACAGTATACGAAGACTCGTAAATACACTGCGCACGATGAAAAAAATGAAGCAAAAGTAGGAGATCGCGTAGAAATTGTGATGACTCGACCTTTGTCAAAGACCAAAGCTTATACACTCACGAAAATTCTTGAAAAGTCTCGTGGTGTAGTTGAGTTAAAAGATGATATAAATACAGTCGATCTTCCAGAAAAGGTTGGAGCTGACGAAATCGCTAAAACTAAGGCCGCAAAAGAGTCTGAAAAAGAAGCTGAAAAGGGGGAAGAGTAAAATGATACAACAAGAAACTAGATTAAAGGTAGCCGACAATAGTGGTGCTAAAGAGCTTGGAGTAATCCGGGTGCTTGGTGGCACACGGGCAAGATATGCTAGAGTTGGCGACATTGTGACCTGCTCAGTAAAAGATGCGTCTCCGACTGGTGGCGTCAAGAAAAAAGCCGTAGTAAAGGCAGTGATTGTTCGTACAGTACAACCGATTCGTCGTCCAGATGGTTCAACGATTCGTTTTGATGAAAATGCCGCAGTTTTAGTGAATGAAGATAAGACTCCACGTGGTACGCGTGTGTTTGGTCCGATCCCGCGTGAGCTTCGTGATGCTGGGTTTACGAAGATTATTAGCTTAGCCCCGGAGGTACTCTAAAATGGCACAGAATCTGAAAGCAAATGATAAAGTCCGAATTATTGCGGGCAATCATAAGGGCACTGAAGCGAAGATTGTAAAGATCGATCGCAAGAATGGTAAAGCTATGATAGAGGGGGTTGGTGTAATTGAGCGTCACATGCGAAAATCATACACCAACCCTACTGGTGGCAAGAAAACCATTCATGTAGGAATTGATTTGTCGAATTTGAAGCTAGTTGAAGCGGCAAAATTCGTGAAGTCATCCGTGAAAAAACTTGACAAATCTGCAAGTAAAAAAGACGCTAAGGTAAAGAAAGGAGCTAAATAATGGCGGAAAAGAAAACGGCTGCCAAGGCTACAGCTAAAAAAACTACTAAAGCTGCAGTTAAAGCACAACCACGCCTCAAAGCTCTCTATAATACAGAGCTCAAGGCGAAGTTAATGAAGGAGCTAGGTCTTAAAAACATCAACCAAGTTCCAGAGCTTAAGAAGGTAATTGTTTCTTCTGGTGTGGGCAAGAAACGCGAAGATAAGAAATTCACCGAAACAGTAGAATTAACATTGGCTAAAATTACTGGTCAAGCACCAACTTCGAGGCTCGCTAAGAAATCGATTGCAACCTTTAAAATCCGTAAGGGTATGGGTGCGCCGGTTGGTTATCTCACGACTCTTCGGAATGATAAGATGTATGAGTTTGTCGATCGGTTAATTAATATCGCGTTGCCACATGTGCGTGATTTTCATGGTGTGTCGAGAAATGCTTTTGACAAGCAAGGTAATTACAACTTGGGACTAAAAGAACAAACTGTATTTCCGGAAATTACTTTCGAAGATGCGGCGGTTTTGCATGGTCTTGAAGTCACGTTTATTATTAAAAATGGTTCAAAGGAAGGAAGCACTAAATTGCTAGAACTCTTCGGAATGCCGTTTACTCGGGAGGCTAAATAATGGCTAAGAAATCTGCCGTCCTCCGTGACGAAAAACGACGTAAAATGTACGAAAAATATCAAGCCAAGCGTGCTGAGCTTAAAGCTGCAGGCGACCTTGAAGGCTTGCAAAAGTTGCCGCGTAATAGTTCGGTAACACGACTCAAAAATCGCGACATGTTGGATGGTCGTCCACGTGGTTATATGCGCCGATTTGGATTATCACGTATTAACTTCCGGGAAAAAGCTTCTAAAGGTGAAATTCCTGGTGTAACCAAGAGTAGCTGGTAGGAGAAAGGAGAAAAATATGTCATTACAATCTACAGATCAAATTGCCGACCTTATCACACGTATTCGTAATGCGGTGAACGTTGGAAAAAATGTAATTCTCGTTCCTACTTCTAAGCTTAAAGCTGGTGTAGTAGAAGTTTTGGTCAAGAATGGTTATATTGCGAGCTTTGCAGTTGTTGAAGGTGAGCCACGGGGAATGCTTAAAATTATTATTAACGAAGCTGGGGCTAACGCAAAAATTAACGAGATTACTAAAGTTTCAAAACCAGGACGGAGAGTTTATACTGCAGCAAAAGATTTGCCGGTAGTAAAATCTGGTCGTGGAATGGTGATTGTGTCAACTTCAAAAGGTCTTATGACTGGACGTGAAGCTAAGAAAAATCACCTTGGTGGCGAAATTCTAGTAAAAGTTTGGTAAGGTTTTTGACCGCTTTACGCTAAAATATCACTATATATAATATATAGTGATATTTTTATGCTTATGCTCGACTTTTGATTTGGGATTCGTTAATCTAAAGATATAAACATTTTTAAAAAGGAAGGTGCAATCCTTTATGAAGAGTGTGAAGACTTTTTTGAAGAAAGCCCTGACCTGTGTGTTAGGGATTCTTCTTACGGTGGGGCTTTTGCCAGTGAATTTGGCATCAGCAGCTAAACCAACAAAATAGAATGCTTTAGGCATAGCGGCGACGATAGTTGGGTTAATGACGATGATGACACTTATTGGCGCAGTGCGATTCATAAAATGGTGGTGAATTGTTTATATAAGCTTACGATGACTTTACTTTTATAGTAATCTGTGGTATAATGGTAGAGATAATATTAATATAAAAGGAAAGATATGAGTCGTATCGGAAAACAACCCATCGAAATTCCGGCGGGAGTGACAATCACGGTCGGCGACAAAGAAATTACTGTCGCAGGCCCGAAGGGTCAACTCATCGTTCCGGTGCAGCCTAAGACTAAAACAACAGTCGAAGGCACTTTGGCGACAGTTACCCGTGAGGATGACGAACCAAAATCTCGAGCTTGGCACGGACTTCAAAGGGCATTACTTAATAATGCCGTAAAAGGCGTGACTAAAGGTTACGAGAAAAAACTAGAAATTAACGGTGTAGGTTTTCGACTTTCTGGTGGTGGCCAGGAGATCGAAATGGCACTTGGATTTTCACACCCAGTGAAATACAAGGCTCCTGAAGGAGTACAACTTACTACCAACAAAATGGAAATCACAGTCTCTGGTATCGACAAACAAAAAGTCGGTCAGGTAGCTGCGGAAATTCGTGCACTAAAGAAACCTGAACCATATAAGGGTAAAGGCATTAAATATGTGGACGAGGTGATTCTTCGTAAAGCTGGAAAGGCGGGTAAGAAATAATGAATAAGATTTTTAGAGCAAAAAGAACGCGCGCTAAAATCCACGGTACGGCGAAGCGGCCGCGTTTGACGGTACATTTTAGCAATCAACATATTGTGGCGCAAATTATTGATGATGATAAGAAAATGACTTTGGTCTATGCTACGACGGTTGGCAGTAAAATGACTGGTAATAAAACCGAGAAAGCTGCAAAGATTGGTGCAGAAATTGCTAAAAAGGCAAAAACCGCGAAAATTTCAAAGGTCGTATTTGATCGTGGTTCTAAATTATATGCGGGGCGAATGTCAGCTCTTGCTGAAGCAGCACGCAAAGAAGGATTGGAGTTTTAATTATGCCAGAAACTGATAAAAAAGCCCCAAGAGTAATTAATAAATCCGGTACACTTAAGATGACGGATGAGACGGCGGCAAAAAAAGACATACGCGATATTTCTGGGCGAAAGATGGAACGGAAAAATCGTCGTGATCGAGTACGTGCAGAAGCTGGTCCAAAAGAATTTGACGATATCACCATAGCGGTGGATCGAGTATCCCGTACAGTAGCTGGTGGTCGCAGAATGCGATTTAAAGCATTAGTTGCGGTGGGGAATCACAAAAATAAAGTCGGTATTGGTGTTGCAAAGGGTAATGATGTGACAACTGCAGTAGCGAAAGCTACTTCAAAAGCCAAGAAATCAATGGTAACTTTCAATATGGATGGCGAGACTATTTGCCATGAAACTCGGACCAAGGTGACGGGTGCAGATATCTTGATGAAACCGGCTGCTCCTGGTACTGGAATTATTGCTGGTGGCACAGTACGTTCAATTATGGGTCTTACTGGAGTAAAAAATTTGATTTCAAAATCACTCGGTTCGACCAATAAAGTTAACATTGCCTATGCGGTGATTGAAGGACTTCGCCAACAGGTGCCGCGCAAGGAGTGGAATGGTGGCAAAAAGATTGAGACGAAAGCTGAGAAGCCTGCAATTAAGTCGGCCAAGAAAGGGGAGAAGAAATAATGAAATACAATGATTTAGCAGTGACGAAAAATACACGTCCATCACGTAAGGGTCGTGGTATTTCGGCTGGTCAAGGTAAGACTGCTGGTCGTGGCACCAAAGGTCAAAAAGCTCGTACTGGTCATTCTAAGATGCCGGCAGGTTTTATGGGTGGTCAACGTGCGATTATGCAGGCTATACCAAAGCTTAAAGGTTTTAAATCTTTTCGTGCAAAAGCTGAAGTGGTCTACACGGATAGGTTGAATGAGCTCAAAGGCAAAGTTGATAATTTTACGCTTGCGGAAGCAACATTAATTTCTTCACCATTCGTTAAGGTAAAGATTATTACTCGTGGTGAACTCACTTCTAAAATTGAGCTTGAGACGCAATTTGCTTCAAAATCGGCGATTGCGGCTATAAAAAAAGCAGGTGGTTCTTTTAAAAAAGTTGCAATTTTGAAGAAACCTGAAAATAAAACTAAATAAAAATAACCCCCTACGGGGGTTATTTTTTTGTGTTACAATAGTTACATTATGAATGAAAAAGAGTTAAAAACCAGTACAGGGCAACGGGTGGTAATTATAATAATTGCGATATTGATGCTCGGGTCAATTATTGCAAGCTATGTAGCAATTATTTTGAACGGAAGTAAAGATAGTTCTGGTAGTACAGGCGATTCTATGATTAGTGAAGAAAAGATTGCTAGGTATGAAGATAGCTATAATGAAAAAGAGGCCGAGTTTAAGGAAGCGACTAAGAGTGATTTTGATAAGTTTATTAAATATAAATCAGAAATAAAGGCTTATAACGAAGCGTCAGCAAATAATGGTGGTGTGCAAACACGAGATCTTGAAGTTGGTTCAGGGCGAGAATTGGCAGAAAATGACACCAATTATCTAGCTTATTATGTGGGGTGGTGTGCGGATGAATCGGTGTTTGATTCATCATTTGATGATAATGATAATCCAACTGGTTTTGCGCGGATTCTCGATGCTTCACTTGGTATGATTGAAGGATGGAATTTAGGTGTAGAAGGTATGAAGCTAGGCGGTATTCGTGAAATAACAATTGCGGGCGAGCTGGCTTATAAAGATCAAATGGAGATTTGTGGTGGGTACAACAAACCGCTTAAATTTATGATTATGACGAAAGCGAAGGAAGGTTCGCTTGCGGTACTTACGAACGAGCTTGAAGAAGCTTACACGAAACTTCAGTATGCCTATTATGGTATAGATTATGACACGATGAGTGAGTAATTATAATCTTAGGAAGGACTTAAAAAGCATTTTGCGATTATAGTTCTTATGATATAATAATGGTCATGGACGGGCGTGCCGTGAAGAAAAAAGTTGAGATAGCAATTTTGGGCTTAATGTTGTTAGTGATAATATTAATGATAGTATTAATGACTGATCAAGCGTTTGCGTTAACTTACCAAGACAATATCGGTGTTAATTTTACTTTTAATTCGTCTATTGAATTAAATCTTTCCCCTAGCAATCTTGTTATCAATAACTTGACTCCGAGTACGGCGGCGGACTCTAATATTATCACGGTAAACATTTTGACTAACAGTGTCAATGGTTATACATTGAACGCTACAGTAGGAAATAGTACGACTTATAATACACGAAATCTTATTCATAATGACGTTAACCAGACCGCTAAATTTAGTAGTATAGATTACAGTACTACGCCTACTGTTACCACTAGCGCAGGTTTGTCTCCTAATACATGGGCATATTCTTATTCAACCAATAATGGTACCACTTGGGCTAATTATAATGGTTTACCGTTGTGGGATGATACCACTAATATTGCAACTCTAAAAACCTCTAGTGGACCGGTAGCTAGTAGCGCGGGTGATGCCATTAAGTTCAAAATTGCAGCAAAAGCCGATGCGAATCAGATTGCTGGTACTTATAACAATGTCGTAAACTTTACTTTAGTGGCCACTCCGATGCCAACTACTCTTGCGATGGCTTATGCTAATGCTAATAAGACAATGTTAAATGGTTATTATAAGATGCAAGATATGAATACTAACATCTGTAATGCGGTGGAGGCGACTGATGAGCAACTCCAGGTGATCGATGAAAGAGATCATAAAGTTTATTGGATTGCCAAACTGGTGGATGGGAAATGTTGGATGACGCAAAACTTAGATCACGATATAGATTCAACTTTTGATTACAATAGTACAAATACTGACGTGCCGGTGGGATGGAGCGATTCTTTGAATGATACATATATTATCGGTAGCAATACATGGTTTGCTTCAAGCGTAGAGTCTTATAATCCTGGCGATGTGTGTTTTTTTGGTGAAGGGGCGATATGCTTAAATGGGCACTTTCATGTTGGTAATTACTATAATTGGTTCGCGGCGATAGCATCGGAAGACTATGGTTTTATGGGGGGTGGGGATGCGAACCAATCTATTTGTCCGGCTGGCTGGACATTACCTAAAAGTGGTACTAGTACAGGATCATTTTATGGTTTGATTAACAATAATTATACAGTTGATACTATTAATCTTCCACCGGTATATTTTATGCCTAGTGGGTTTTGGTCGGGAGCTTTGGATGGATTGGGACAGACTGGTGGCTATTGGTCTTCGACTTGGTCTTATGGTGATGAAGCTCCAGGCGCGTTGATGTTTGATACATCTGTTATGACGCCTCAATCTGTCGCTCCTTATATTCTTGGTCTTTCTGTTCGTTGTGTGTCGCGATAAATTAAATATTTTTAACGGTGGGCGGAAGGAGAATAAGAATGATAGATAAAAATACATTTTTCTTTTATGATTTAGAGACGTCAGGCTTAAATTCACGCGTAGATCGGATAATGCAATTTGCCGGTCAAAGGACCGATATGAAATTAAATCCAATTGGTGAACCAGTAAATATTTTAGTAAGAATGACGGACGATGTATTGCCAAGTCCGAGTGCAATTATGGTGACTAAGATTACGCCACAACAAACTTTGATAGATGGTATGGGTGAGACTGCTTTTTGTCGATATGTCATAGAAGAGATTTTTACACCAGATACTATCGCAGTTGGTTATAATACAGTACGATTTGATGATGAATTTATGCGGGCAATTTTGTGGCGAAATTTTTATGATGCGTATGAGTGGGAGTGGAAAGATGGGCGTAGCCGATGGGATATGTTAGATGTGGTGAGATTGACTCGGGCATTGCGTCCAGAAAAAATCAACTGGCCGGTTACGGAAGATGGCAAACCGACGAACCGCCTGGAATTATTAACAAAATTAAATGGACTAAGTCATGAGCACGCACATGATGCTTTGTCTGATGTTTTTGCTACGATTGCAGTAGCAAAGATGGTTCAAGAAAAACAACCAAAATTATTTAACTATTTATTAAAAATGCGAAATAAAAATGAAGTAAAAAAATTGGTCAATCTCGATAATAAGCAACCGTTCGTATATGCTTCGGGAAGGTATCCAAGTGAATTCAATAAAACCACGGTAGCTTTCCCGTTGACGAGCGGGAGAAATGGGAATATATTAGTATATGATCTTCGATATAATTTGGAAGAATTATTGACAGCACCCGTTCAGAGTTTTTTCCCCATCGTAAAAGAACTGTGCTTTAATAAATGTCCAGCAGTGGCACCAGTGTCGGTGCTGAATGATAGTGATTGGAAAAAGATTAAGCTTTCACGTGAGACAGTCGATAAAAATTTGGAGCTTTTATTAAAATATCCAGATTTTGCCGAAAAGATGCGGGAAGAAATTGAAAATCAGCCGGAGTTTCCGAGGGCGATAGAGCCTGAAGCGGCGTTGTATGATGGTTTTTTGAATGAACCAGATCGAATAAAAGTAATGGCGGTGAGAAATGCTGAACGGGATAAATTAGCAGATTTTCATCCAGAATTTAACGACGAGAGACTGTCGCCACTATTGTTACATTATAAAGGTCGTAATTTCCCGGAAACTTTATCAGAGTCAGAAGCGGTGGAATATGAGGCCTATCGACGAGAACGATTGGAACGTCAGGCGCCAAAATTTTTGGCAGAGCTAGAACGAGTTTATGATCAAGACGAATACATTGGTGAGGAATTAAAACTTTATTTTGAGTCGCTTTTTTGACACGGATTATTAAACTTATGCTAAAATAGTGATAGAAAGGGTGGCATGGATAATAATAAGGTTATGATTGTGGGAACTGGTAATGTGGGAGCAAGTATTGCTTTCGCATTGATAAATCAGCGGACCGCGGTAAACGAGATTGTGTTAACTGATATTATCGCAAAAGACGCTGAAGGTGAGGCGATGGATTTACGCGATGCGTTGGCGGTAGCACCGAGCTATGTAAAGATTAGTAACGGTACATATAAAGATGCAAAAGATTGTGATGTGGTGGTGATTACGGCGGGGGCAGCACAAAAGCCAGGCGAGACTCGGATGGAATTGCTTAAAAAAAATGTGAATATTCTGAAGGGGATGGTAGAACAAATCATGGCGAGCGGATTTGATGGGATTTTTCTAGTGGTGACAAATCCAATGGATGTATTAACATATTATACGATGAAATTTTCGGGATTGCCGGCAGAAAAAGTGATTGGTTCTGGTACGGTATTGGATTCAGCGAGGTTACGTACACGAATTGCGGGATACTTAAACGTAAATCCAAAGTCGATACATGCACATCAGATTGGCGAACATGGTGATACGGAGCTGACAGTTTGGTCATTGGCAGATATGGGTGGCCAGAAAATTAGTGAGATGCTACCAAAAGAGACACAAAAAGGAATTTCTGAGTTTGTGCGAGACGAAGCGTATGCAATTATTGAGAAGAAGGGTGCGACTTATTACGGAATTGCAACTTGTGTGGCGCAGATTTTAAACTGTATTTTAAATGATGAGATGCGAGTGCTGTCGGTGTCTTCATATGATCCGTTTTCAGGAGTATGTTTTGGCTTTCCGTCGGTGGTTGGGCGAGCCGGTGTAATACGGCGATTGGACGTGAAATTGTCTGAGAATGAGGGGATGGAACTTCAAAAATCCATAAATGCAATCAAAAAAGCAATAAGTTCTGTCAAGATATAAATATGAAAAAATGAGGCTTGGGCTTGTCTTTTTTAGACATAAGCGTTAAAATTATAATAAATAAAGCTTTAGAACTTAAATAGTAAAGGAAATCAAATGGATCCAACTGCTAATCCAATACCAACACCAACTCCGGCACCAACTCCGACGCCAGACCCGGCACCAACACCAACACCAGATACAACGCCAACGCCAGCGCCAGCACCGACACCGATTCCGACACCAGATATGACGTCAGTTTCGGCTCCAACGTCGATGTCTACGCCGGAACCAGGGTCGGTCACACCGGCACCAGAACCAGCTGTTGACCATACCTTAGTTAATCCTACGCCGGTGAACCCGGTTTATCAGCCGACGGGTGGAGGCGTGAGAGCTACTGATCCTATCATGATGCCTGAGCCTGTTCCTGAGCCTGATCCGGTTGAAGAAGAATTAAAAGCCCCCATGAAGGCGGCGGATCCTGTACCTGGGTCGATTGGCTCGGCGATTTCAGGAACGCCTAGTGTAGCAATGAACAATGTGGCTCCGAGCCAAATTCCGAGTGTTGCTTTTGATAATCCCACTATGCAATCAGCTTCACCAATGCAAACACAAGACATGGCCACCTCTACTAAAAAGAAAAGTAGTAAAAAGACCTTAGTCGCTTTGATAATAGTAGCCATGATGATCGTGATTGCGCTCGCGACGGTGTTGGTGATGCAATTAATGGGTGGCAATGGTGCGGGATCTTCTAATAGTAGTTCAAGTAGTCAGAGTGGGCAGAGCGATTCTAGCTCATCAGATAGTGAAAATTCTAAGCCTGTTCCGGTAACTTCCGCAACAAAAACTCTCAGTTGTACACGTAATATGACCGTAGACGAATTAGTAGAGGTTAATGATGCGGTGTCTGGTACGGTGAGTATTAGCGTTGAATTTGATATTGAGACTATATTTGTAAATATTGCTATGGTTAAGTCAGTAGTTTTTGATGGTGATGGTGGGACATCGAATGAACCGGTCGAAATGGATGTGCATGAGGCAACCTTTAATGATTTGAAGTCCGACAGTGCTGCGTTATATAATTTGCCAGTGAATTCTGATGGTAGCTTTGACTTGACGCTAGAAGGTCTTCAAGAAAATTACGAAGAACTTGATTTTACCTGTGAAGTATTGTAAAATATTTTTATGACAAAAAGGTATATTACGACGGCTATTCCGTATGTTAATGGAAAACCGCATATTGGTCATGCGTTGGATTATTGCTTGGCGGACGTTTGTGCAAGATATTATCGTTTACTTGGTGATGAGGTAAGATTTCAGGCGGGAACGGATGAACATGGCAATAAGATTTTTCAAAAAGCTAAGGAATTAAATATTCCCGTACAAGAATATGTTGATGAAAATACTGAAAAATTTAAGGATTTTATTGCAAAATTAAATATTTCATATACCGATTTTGTGAGGACTACGGATGAGACACACGTTAAGCTTTGCCAAAAAATTTGGGAGAGATTGCGAGAGCATATTTATTTGGCAAAGTACGAAGGTTGGTATTGTACTGGTTGTGAAAGATTTATTACCGATAAAGAAGTAGAAGAAAATCACGGAATTTGTCCAGATCACCAAAAGCCTTACGAAAAACTTGAGGAAGAAAATTATTATTTTAGAATTTCAGATTTTAAAGAGCAGATTCGTGAGGCGATTTTTTCAGGTGAACTTTTGATTTTACCAGATTTTAGAAAAAAGGAAATGTTAAGGCTTCTTGAAGAATCACCTGACGTGTCTGTTTCTCGACCGAAATCTCAATTAACTTGGGGGGTGCCTGTACCAAATGACGATTCGCAGGTGATGTATGTGTGGATTGATGCTTTGTCAAATTATATTACGGTACTTGGATATCCAGAAAAAGATATTTCGGAGTGGTGGCCAGCTATAGCACAGTTTGTGGGTAAAGATATTTTGAGATTCCATGCAATTATTTGGCCAGCGATGCTTTTAGGTCTAGGTTTATCTTTACCAAAAGTAATTGTTTCGCACGGTATGATTTTGGCGGATGGCCAAAAGATGGCAAAATCGATTGGAAACGTGGTTGACCCATTAGAAGTGATCAATAAATATGGTGTAGATGCATTTAGATATTATTTTCTTCGCCATATTGATACTTTTGCAGATTCGGATTTTACCTGGACAAAATTTGAAGATGCCTATAACAATGAGTTAGCAAATGATTTGGGGAATTTAGTACAAAGACTTGCTACGCTTGTGTCGAAAAATCAGATTATTTTAAATGTGCCAGAACTGAGTCTTGATGATAAATATAAGGCGTTGATGGAAAAATATGAGTTTGCAAGAGCGTTTGATTATATTTGGGAAAAGATACAAGGTATTAATCGAAAAATTGACGAGGAAAAGCCCTGGAGTTTAGCAAAAAACGGCGAGACGGAAGAATTAACTAAGTGTTTGAATAGTTTGGTTTACGAACTATTATCGGTAAATCAGATGCTTTCACCATTTTTGCCGGAGACTGCGGCAAAAATTACTGAAATATTTGCTGATGAAGTTCAGCCTCCCGCAGCACCACTGTTTCCTAAATATTAGCATCATAACAAAAAACACTTTTCAGAGTTTATATTTCTCTGAAAAGTGCTATTTTTATTAAGATGTTATTCTTCGCTTGAAAGTTTGGAAGCAAAGTCAGATAAATAAAATCCGATAACGCCACCAATTATTGGGAACAAAGCATAGATGGATAAAGCTTGGCAGATGCCGCCGAGAATTTCACCAAAGTTTTCGCCAGCGGTTGGGAAAATTTGGAGCATTAAGGCGATGGCCGGATTCATTACAAAATTACCATTGAGACCGAGGAACCCAGCGGATGCGACGTAACCTATGAGATAGGCAAGTGCAATACCACCAGCTGCGACCGCTGCAAACGTGAAAACGCTACGTTTGTATTTGAGGGCGCGAGCAAAGACAAAGGCAATGATGATTGCGCCAAGTAGCTCAACCATAACGATTGGCCAGAATTTGCCTTCAGCAATAGCCGCCATTTCTGGAATATCAATAGCAGTTTCGCCACCGGCTAAGTGGAAACCGTTTAAAATCATCCAACCAAGCCAAGCGCCGACGACTTCTGCAATAATATACATAATGCCGCGAATAACTGAAATGCGACGGCTAGCCATCATGCCTACAGTAACGAGTGGATTAAGCAAAGCGCCCGAAAACGCATAAACTGCTATTAAAATGGCAATCACTGCAAACATATTGTTGATAATGTTGTAAACACCGCCTTGGAAAGGCAGAATCGCAAAAATCAACATGGTGAGTAACAATGTGCCAATGACTTCGCCAAGTAGTGCACCATAAAACTTAGGATTTTTGAAAATCGTTAGGATGCTTTCTTTGCCTTCGTATTTGCGAGCGAAGAATCCGCTGAAACAAGATTTGTTCGTAGTTGTTTTCTCCACCGTTTTGGTTTTAGGAGCCTCGAGTTCTGACTTCACGGCAGCCTTCGTGGCGGTTTTGGATTTTGTCGATGAAGCCTTAGTAGACTTATTCGACGATTTCGACTTTTTAGTCGCCATTTTTCTCCTCCTTTAATGATAATATAGTTATTATAGCATAAAATTTATATGTTATAATGAAAAAGTTAATAATTTATTTAGGAAAAAGATGGCTGTAATTGTAAACAAAAAAAATAATAATGACGAATTGTCTAGACGGATAAATGCGGATCTTCGGACAAAGATGACTGAAGGTGTTGGCGTGATTGATGGCGAGACTCCTGATTTAGTTGATGAATCGGAATATGTAAAAGATTTTAAAAAAACTAGTAAATTTGGTTGGGTGTGGGTGGTTTTGATAATATTGGCGGTATTGTCGCTTATATCAATCGCTTTCTTTTAGTTTTTAGCATAAGTGTGATAATATATATTATATATGGATGATGGGCTGAAGCAAAATGACCCTTATCGTGGTATGCGGTCTGGCAAAGATGAAATAAAGCCTAGTTTTTTGAGCGGTGGTAATACCGATTCTAAAAACGAGAAGATGGTTGGGTCGCAAAGGACAAATGAATCCAAGAATGCAGCTGAAGATTTAAAATCTGCGGAAAGTGCGGCCGAGAAAGATGGTGTTAAGCAGCCTGAGGAAGGTCTTAGTGAAGCAAGACAAAATGAAAAAAGTGCAGGTGGTTTTTATTCGGGCGTTGGTCGAAAAATAGATAATGCAAAAAAACGTAGGGGGTTTAAGGGGACACTAAAGAAGCGCGGACCAATTGTGGCAATTATAGTATTGATTTTGGGGGTGGGGGGAATCATGGGAACAACACAGTTATTTCAGCCGTTTAGTCTTTTAGCACAATTTCAAGAAACTTTTAATTCGATGCATGTTTCCGCAAATGTACGTTCGAATGTTTTTTTCAGAATGCAAATGGATACGGGTAGATATAAGAATCCCATTAAAAATAAATGGTCTATTTTTAGTGGTGAAACTTTTAAAATAACTAGTAGACAGCAAACTAGATTGGCTGCACAAGGAATAGAATATGATAGCGATTATGAAGGGGCGAGGGTATTAAAGTTTGATGATGGGAGTGGAAAAATTAAAATTGTTACAGCAGATGCGGATACGGCAAGAAGATTAGGTAATGGAGCAGTGGATTTTCGTACAATTTATACGGAAAATGCGGATTTTTTTAATGGTTACAATAAGGGTTCGATGACGTGGCGGGGGGCAATTGCCAATTGGTTCGGAACAGCGACGGCAAAATTTTTGAGTAGTAATAAGATTACACGAAATATGTTTCAGGATTTCCAGAAAAAGGTAGCTGAGGCAAACGATGGCAATACTAGAAGGGTGGCTCAGGAGATTATAGCAAAGGGGACGGAAGAGATAGAAGAAGGTGGAATGAGGGTGTCTAAAGCAGAAGAAGACGGGGTCGACGATAAAAACAATTCCAAATATAGATCGGAAAATGAAGATACTGGTAGAAGTAGAACTAAACGAATGACCGATAGGGCTACGGTAAAAAACAAGCTAGGTGATATTGGTGGCACAATACAAAAAGGTGCAAACATTGCTTGTACAGTCATGAATACGATGGGTGCAATTAGCCTTTTAGTGACGGCAAGCGAGGCTTTACAGATTATTAATTTAACGACAGCATATTTTGAAACGATTGATAAGGTAAAAGCTGGACACGGTGATGATGCACCAATCCATGTACTAACCAACGCTTTGAATACTAATACTGTAAATACGAATGCGACGTTAGTATATAAAGAGGGTGTTGATAGGGTAAATGATAAAAGTAATATTACTGAAGACGGTATTAATTCTATTGAAACTAAATATTCCAAGACCAATAAGACCGCGATGCAATCTAGCGGTATTGTGGCGTTGTACGGTGGTGGGACGGTTAACCCAAATGATCCAAGCGTACTAAGTTTTAACCCGACGGCCATGATTAATAAGGTAGCTGGCGGCGTTGGGGTAAGTATGGCGGCATTTGAGGGTTGCGCTCTAACAAAAATTGTGGCAAATACAGTGACGGTTTTTACGGATGCTTTAAGTGCCGCGGCATGTTTGGCGGGGATATTTGGAGCTACGGTGACGTTTGGTGTTACAGCGGTTGCTGGGTGTAGTAAGTTGGTGCTTGGCACGCTAAAGGGGGTAGGCTTGGGGATTGCGATTGGTGTTACAGTTGCGGCGGTTATTTCTACTATTACGCCAATCGTTGCCAATATGTTAACGCGTGATTTAATTTCTGAGCTGGGCGGTGAAGATTTGGGTAACGCCTTGACTTCCGGAGCAAATATGTATCTTGGCAATACGCACCGTTCAAATGGCGGTTCGCTTGCGACAGAAAAAAAATACGCTGAGTTTGCAATGGCGCAACAGCAAGTAATTGCCGAGAATGCAAAATACGAAAGACAGACTAGAGATCCGTTTGATATTTCCTCAAAATATACTTTTATGGGGATGCTTTTCACGCAGATGATGAGTTTTTTGTCGGTGCATTCGCTAATGAGTACAGTTTCGACAACAAGTTCTGTAATTTCATCGTCAATTGTCGCAATGGGGCCGACGGCTTCGGCGTATGATATTTCCAAGAGCTTGCCCGATATGGAGGAATATGAAAAAACTTGCCCTTATTTGGCATCTATAGGAGCAGTAGGTGATGCCTATTGTAATCCATACGCAATTACTGATACTTCGACGATGGAATATGACCCTAGCGAAGAAGTGATAGCAAAATTGGCGGAAGAAAATAGTTTTCTTGATGAAGCTCAGGTAATAATAGACAGTGATGGTAGTAAGGTGAGTAATGTAAAAATCAATGGAAAGTCTGATTTGGCAAAATATATTTTATTTTGCGATAATCGTACCTCTGCGTTTGGGATTGCTGATCAAAATATAGTAAATCAAGTTAGTAGTTGGGGATCAGTGCAAACTGATAGTTCTAATTTTAATAATGTGGCAAATTCGGCAATTGGTGCAATACCGGTAATCGGAGATGTGATTGATGTGGTGAGTAACAAAAAATCTTGGGATAATGTTGGTTATGTGAGCGGAGAGTCTTGCGTGGCCGGAAATAGTGTTGACGCCGCCTCTTCTCCAAATTGGGATAAAGCAAAATATTACCAGCGTTTTATTGAAGACCAATCTCTTGCTGAATCGATGGGTGTAATTGAAAAGTCTGCAGTGACGGCTTATCTTGAAGATTATTATGAAAAAAACCCGCTAGATAATTCTTACGAAGGGATGTTAGCAAGATATTCAGGGTTAGAAAAAGATACAGTAGTTGCTTTGCTTGATTTTATTGATTATTGGAATTATATTGCAGATTATCATCCAGAGGAGCGGTATGCTTTCGGTGCTCCGATCGTAGAAATTAAAGACGAATTAAATTTTGACAGTGAAAATATTGCAGGTAACTATTATATATTATTAGATCGAATTAGTTTTGCGGATGTACGAAACCGTAGTTTTGCAGTATAATATATAGCATGGATGAACTTCTAAAATTAAAACAAGAACTGAAGGCAGTGAATGATGAATATGCTGAGATTCGGAACGTGCCGACGGAAGAACGAGCAGAATTTGGGCGGAGATTAAACGAAAAAAAGCAGACAATTCTTAAAAAAATTGCTGAAGTTGAACAGGCCGCTCTTGATGTGGCAGTGGAACCGATTGATGTAACGGCCTGGTCAGGCATAAATGAGCCTTTGCCAGAATTTTATCCAACCGAAATGGGTTCGGCACATCCACTGATGACAGAGCTTGACCGCGTAATTAATATTTATCAAATGATGGGTTTTGACGTAGTGGAATCCAGGCAGCTTGATGATGAGTTTCATATGTTTGACTCTTTGAATTTTCCTAAAGAACATCCGGCGCGAGATGGTTATGATACTTTTAGGACTGAGGAAGGATTGATCCCACCAGCACATACTTCAACAATGCAGCATCGGGTTTTAAAACAATTTAAGAAGAATTTGGATGAAGGTAAGGCGATTGCAGTAGTAGTTCCGGGGCGAGTGTTTCGAAATGAAGATGTAGATGCGACGCACGAGCATACTTTTTATCAATGCGAAGGTGTCTATGTTTCAAAGACTTGTACCCTGGGTGATATGTTAGGGATTTTAAGAGAGTTTTTTGAAAAATATTATGAGCAGAAATTAAACATTCGGACACAGCCAGGGTATTTTCCGTTTACAGAACCGAGCCTTGAGTTTATGATTGAAAAACCGAAATCACTTGGTGGTAAAAAAGGCGATTATCTAGAAATGTTGGGTTGCGGAATGATTCATCCGAATGTACTAAAAATGGCTGGGATTGATCCAGTGAAATACCATGGTTTTGCTTGGGGTGGCGGGATTGATCGTTTAGTAATGTTGCGATATGGCTTGAATGATGTACGGAATTTTGAATCGGGCAATCTTAATTTCTTGAGGGAGTTTTAATATGAAAATATCATTAAATTGGTTGAAAAAGTATGTCGAAGTGCCGGCGGAGGTTTCGGATGAGGATTTGATTCGTTTGATTGGTGCGCGTTTAGTAGAAGTTGAAGGAGTGATTGACGAAACGCATAAATACGACAATATATATATAGTACGGGTAGAAAAAGCCGAGAAGATTCCCGATACGCATTTAACACTTTGTCAAATAAATGATGGCGGTTCAGAATTGATTCAGGTGGTTTGTGGTGCACCAAATGTGCGAGAGGGTATGTTGGCGGTTTGGATTAAACCAGGCGCGATTGTGCCGGTGTCTGTGCATGAAGACGCACCTTTTGTAATTGGCAAACGTAAGATGTTAGGAAAATATGAGTCGAACGGGATGTTGGCAGGTGCAGATGAATTAGATTTTGGTGGTGATCATTCGGGAATTGTAGAAATTAATCCAGAAATAGCCAGACCAGGCGAGTTACTGGCGGATGTGTTTAATTTGCGCGATTTGATTTTGGAGATTGAAAATAAATCTTTAACCCATCGTCCAGACACATTTGGAATTATTGGGTTTGCGAGAGAAGTAGCGGGGATTTTAGGTGTAAAATTTGCCGAGCCAGAATTTTTATTTAAAGAAGAAGTGTTTCCAGAAGGGTTTTTGGTGGGGACTAGCGAAGGTATTTCTAGTATAAATTCAAATTTGAAGATTGAGATTACGGATGCTTCGGTTTGTCAAAGATATTCTTGCGCAGTGTTAAAAGTAAATGAAATAATGGCGGAAGATAGGTATCTTTCTGAAATTAAAATTTTGTTAGCAAAATCTGGTATGCAGACTGTGTCAAGAATTGTAGATATTACAAATTATTTAATGCTCTTGACGGGGCAGCCTCTACATGCATTCGATTATGATAAATTTTTGGCAATAGGCAAAAGTGAAACTCCGAAAATTTTAATACGTGTTGCAAAAGAGGGTGAAAAAATTGAATTATTGGATGGTGAGCAGATTGTTTGTAATTCGAGTGATATTTTAGTTACTTCAAGCGATGTGCCGGTGGCGATGGCTGGGGCGATGGGCGCAAAAAATACCGAAATTGACGAGAACACAAAAAATATTTTGCTCGAATCGGCGACTTTTAGCCTATATAACCTTCGTAAAACTCAAATGGCGCACGGTATTTTCAGCGAAGCAATTACAAGATTTACTAAGGGTGTACCAGCTGGTGGAACATTTAATGTTTTAGCAGAAGCAGTGCGTGAAATTAACGGAAAGCCACTGGAAGCTCGTGATGTTTTTCCGGGTATTAAAGACGTTAATGTTGTAAAAATTACAACAGATGAAATAAATGGACTACTTGGGACTGATTACGGTGAAGATTTGATTATGTCAACACTTATAAATGTAGGGTTTGAGGTTAAAAAACACGAGAATGTCTTGGAGATTATGGCGCCATTTTGGCGGACGGACATTCATATTCAAGAAGATATTATCGAGGAAGTCGGACGGTTGTTGGGTTATGACAATATTAAACCCACTTTGCCTTTGCACGCGACAGCTGATCAGAATGAAATGTTTGAATTGAAGCATGAACTACGTAATAAAATGTCTTGTTTTGGCGCGAATGAGGTTTTGACTTATAGTTTTGTGAGTGCCAATTTATTAAAGAAAGCAGATCAAGACGTAAAGAATTCTTATAAGATAGTGAATTCGATCAGTCCGGAGTTGCAATATGTACGACAATCGATTGTGCCGAGTTTATTAGATAAAGTATATTTAAATGAAAAATTACCTGTGGAAAAATTTGCAATTTTTGAAATGAATAAAATTTATCAAAAGAATTTAGGTTTTAGTTCTGAAAACGTACCAATTGAAAAGAATCAACTAGGCTTTGTGGTGGCGGAGCGCAAAAATCATGAAACAGCATATTATAAAGCTAAAAAATATGTTGATGCGTTATTGAATGGTTATGGTATAGAAGCAATCTATGTACCATTAAAAATCAATGAAGCTATGGCGCAACCGTTTGAGCCAAAACGAACAGCTGAAATTAGGTTGAAGAATAACTCGGAAATATTAATTGGTGTTGTTGGTGAATTCAAAAAATCCGTGCAAAATAATTTTAAATTAGCTGATTATTTAGCAGGATTTGAGATTGATTTAGATTTGATATTGACTTATCGAACTCATGAACACAAAATTTGCTTTAATGAAATTGAAGAGCGAGATTTAACAGTAATCACTGAAGATAGCTATGCGGAGACGACGGCTAAAATTGAGAAAATCTTGATGGAAAATGAAGCGAAAGCGATTATCGCTCCGGGTACAATTTATCGACCAGAAAATGCAAAGGAAAAACATATTACATTACACCTTAGATTTTTAAATTTTGATGAAAGCATAATGAGTAAGCTCGAAAATTTGTAATTCCAAAAAGTTTATGTTAAAATCAGAGTCATGATATTGTTTGACTCGGTGACTAAAAAATATCCAGGAGATAAAGACCCGGCGCTTGATTCGGTTTCGTTACATATTGAGCCAAACGAATTTGTTTTTCTGGTGGGGAAGTCGGGTGCGGGCAAATCTACTTTAATGAAGATGATTACTAAGGAAGAGTTGCCGGATTCTGGAAAAATTATTATTGGCGGGATTGACCTTGATTACGTTAAAAAGCGCGATATTCCAGGATATCGACGACGACTCGGGGTAGTTTTTCAAGATTTTAAGTTGTTGCCACGACGGACAGTCTATGAGAATGTGGCGTTTGCGCTTGAGATTGCTGGTATGAGTAGTAAGGAGATTCGGAAGACTGTGCCGAAAGTTTTGGATCTGGTAGATTTATTAGATCAGGCTAAAAAATTCCCAGACCAGCTTTCTGGTGGGCAACAACAGAGAGTTTCGATTGCGCGTTCGGTAGCGAGACAACCAAAAATTCTGATTGCAGATGAACCGACGGCAAACCTAGATAAATTAACAACCGAAGAAATCATCGGATTGCTTAAGAAAATTAACGATTTTGGTACAACAATTTTAGTGACTACACATAATGAAAACGTGGTGAATACTTTGCAAAAACGTGTGGTTACCTTAAAGGACGGTAAGATTGTGAATGACCAAAAGAATCACGGTGTTTATGAGCTAAGTGAAGCTAAGGTGCCAGTACGGAAAATGCAGACACCAGGCTATGCTTTGAAGCAGAGAAAGAAGGTAATTTAATGGCAGAAAATAAAAACGAGAAAATTAAGCAAATATCGAAAAGTAGTTTGAAAACGATGCGAAAAACACGCAAGCGTCACGTGATGCGCGAAAAAGCTCGAATCGTAAAATATGGCACGAGAGGTTTTTCGCGTAATATTTGGTTATCAACAGCGGCTACTGTGGTGATGGCGTTTACTTTAATCGTTCTATTTGTGACGGTAGTAGCTAGCGTGATTTTGACTAGTACTGCTGAAATGATGAAAGATAAGATTGATATTACAATTTATTTGAAACCGGGGACTTCGGCAGAGACTTTAGCAGAGTTGACGGAAACAATTCAAGAAGATTCTAATATAAAAAGCGTAGTGACTTCCACTTCGGAGGAAGAATATGCGAAATTTTTGAATGATAACGCTGAGAGCGAAGAAATTATTAATGCACTTGATGAAGAAATGACCGCTCTGATGATTAAAAAAATGCAATCAACGATGCGAATTAAGGTTTATAATGTTGATAATCTCGATAGCATAAAAGATCTTGTAGCGACGGAAGAGATATTTGTAAAAAATATCGATAAGGAAAAGGCGCCAACTTATGACGTGAATCAGGTAGAGATTGCAACAATTACATCTTGGGCACGAATTGCGAGAACCGGTGGGATTATGCTTGGAGCGGTGTTTTTGGTAGTGTCGGTGTTGATTATCTTCAGTACGATCCGGATGGCAATTTTCTCGAGACGCGAAGAAATTTATATGATGAAGTTAGTTGGTGCAGATAAAAATTTCATTCGTGGGCCGTTTTTGATTGAGGCTGAAATTTGCGGTATAATCGCGGGTGTTGTAGCGGCAACTGTTTCATATTTTGGATTTGAGTTTTTGGCACCAAAGTTGAGTAGCTATGGAATTAATATTGATTCTATAGTAGAAGTAATGCATTCGAATAAATTGATTTTAGTATATTTAGTGTTTATTTTAGCGGGAGTAATTATCGGTCGAGTTTCAGCTAGACTAGCAGTATCAAAGTATTTAAATAAAGCTTAATGCTATTGTTTTTTGATTATGCTTATAGTATAATCATGGGGAAGGAGTGCTATCCCTTATGAATGTAGAAAAACAAAAATCTGAAAAAAGGGTGCGAATAGGGCAAAGAATTACTCTGTCTTTGTTGTGCTTAATAAGCATAGGCATCGTGACAATAGCTAGTGTTACGAATGGCGAGAGTGTTAAGGGATATGTAAATAACCGAGCATGCAATATGGATCCGGCTTGTGTTGCGGCGCGTGAAGCGGCTGAGGCGGCTAAAGCTAATGCAGATAAAGCCGCCGGTGCAGCGAGTTATTATCAACAACAAGTTAATGCGTTGAACGTTCAAATTGCTAATCTTGAACTAGATATTGCTAATACTGAGGCAAAAATAAAAGACTTAAATGAGCAGATTGATGTGGCAGAAAAAAAGCTCAGAACAGAACAGGATGCTTTGGTGGAACTACTTATAAATATGCATTTTGAGAGCGATGTAGAACCTATTACTGTGCTTGCGGGGGCGAGCTCTATTTCAGACTTAGCGGAGAGAGCGACTCGTAACGAGGTTGCAAAACAACAAATTAGTGCAGTAGCAGCTAATATAAAAGCATTAAAAGATGAGCTTGAGGCCGATAAAGCTGAAGTGGAAGAACTTTTGGCTGAACAGCAATCCACCAAGGAAGGTTTGGCGTCATTAAAGGCAGAACAACAGGAACTTATCGCTAGGTATCAAAATGATGCGGCGGCATTTGAGGCTAAGGCAAAAGCGGAAATGCAGCGCCAGCAGGAATTGGCTCAACAAGTGATCAATAACCACCCTGAACTTTTTGGTGGCGATGCCTATAATGGTGATGATCCGTATGCCCCATGGTTTAGAGATATTTATGGAAAAAGTTGTCCAACTTCGAATTGGTACTCGGGTGGCTATGCGTTAACTGGTACTGGTTGGTATTCGTGTGAGTGTACAAGTTATGTGGCCTATAGATTTCAGCAAGCTTATGGTCGAGCAATCCCGATGTGGCATAATGCTAAGTATTGGAAGAGTAACGCAGACGGCAACCCCAATTATTATTCAGATAGGAATCCAACGGACGGATCAATTGGCTGGACTAGCGTGGGCGATTTTGGTCATGTATTTTGGGTAGAATATGTGAGTGGTGGCTATGTTTATATTACAGAATATAATAACCCTTCGGCAACAAAGAATTATTATAAGAGTACTTTAGGATATGTGCCTGCAGATGAGTATTACGGTGGTACTAACTATGCTTATTGGTGGCGTTTTGGTTCAAGAAAGATTTCGGTTGCGGAAGCCCAAAGAAACTTTTGGTTTATCCATTTGAAGTAGTTTGTGCTATAATAAGGTAATGGATAAAAAAGAGTGGAAAGAAAAAAAGATTAGTTTGGGTTCTGCTATTGTAATGTCGGCAGTGCTGGCGGTAATTGGGGTAGTTGTTGGCCTGAATTGGGATAGTTGGTTTAGTGGTTTTGCACCATACCTTAGTTTTGATGTTCAAGTGAAGTCCAATATTGATTGGTCTCCGCTCGATGAAGTTTATAATAAATTGGCGTCATCATATAACGGTGAAATTTCTGTTAGCGAAGCGATTGAGGGCGCAAAAAAAGGTTTAACGGAATCTTTGGGGGACGCCTATACGGCTTATATGGAACCCAAAGAAGCGGCGGATTTTTATGATGATTTACACGGGAACGTTGGTTCGGGTATTGGTGTTGAAATGGGGCTTCGAGATGGTTATATAAGAATACTCAGAACTTTGCCAGATAATCCAGCTCGAGAAGTGGGGATTTTGGCGGGCGATATCCTTTATAAAGTCGATGGTGAGGAAGTTTTTGCCTTGTCGGTTGATGAGGTTGCAAAGAAAGTGCGGGGAGATAGTGGTTCTGAAGTGACTGTGACAGTAGTGCGTGATGGTAAGGAAAAGTCATTTACTATGAAACGCGAAGTGATTAATAATGTCTCGGCTTATGTTGAGTATGACGGAAAGACTGCCATTGTTACAATTACAAGATTTGATGATGATACTGGAACAAAAGTGCAAAAAATCGCTCAAGAATTTGCCGATAAAGGTATAAATAAAGTAATTTTGGATTTGCGTGGTAATGGTGGCGGATATGTTTCGGCGGCTCAGGATTTAATAAGTCTATGGCTAGATGGTGAGAAAAGTTTGATTCAGAAGTCAAAACATTTTGGTAACAGTACTTCTTCTACTTCTTCTGGCAAGGCAATCTTGAAAGATATGAAGACTGTAGTACTTGTGAATGGTTCGACCGCTTCGGCATCAGAAATTGTAGCAGGTGCTTTGCAAGATTACGGCAAAGCAACGATTATTGGAGAAGTGACTTATGGCAAAGGTGTGGTACAGAATTTATTTGAACTTTCGGGCGGTTCATTGCTCAAAGTCACAACAGCAGAGTGGTATACTCCAAAAGATCGTTCAATTAATAAGACGGGTATTATACCGGATATTGAGGTTGAACGAAGTTACGAAGATATTAACGCAATGCGTGATCCACAAATGGACAAAGCAAAGGATATGTAGTGAAAATTGTCATTGCTACGGCGGTTTACTATCCAATGATAAACGGGGTGGCAGTATTTTCACACAATTTAGCAGTGGGTTTGGCTCGCCGTGGTCATGAAGTGATGGTAATTTGTCCATCTCAAACTGGAAAGAATTATCTACGATTGGAGGATGGCGTAAGAGTCCAGCGACTCAAATCAATAGACGTAAAGGTGTATCCTGATCAGATAAATGATGTGCCGCCAAAGAAACATTTCTTGGGGGTGGATTTACCACATCTTTATTATAAACATGGCTTAAAAGTATCAGTTTTTCCAACGCGAGAAATTCGGAAAATTTTAGATAAATTTAAGCCAGACGTGGTGCATGTGCAGGTGTCAGACCCGATTGGTTTGTCTGTAGTTTCGTACGCACGAAAAAAAGATATCCCAGTAGTGACAACTGAACATAATCAACCAGAAGTTTTAACTGAACCCCTAAAGATTCCCAGCGTAGTACGAAAACCGGTCAACGCTTTGTTAAGCGCATATTTTAGAAATCGTCAGAGTAAAAGCGATTTTGTGACTATGCCAACTAAACAAGCGATAGATAATTTGATTTTATCACGTGGAAAAGAATTCAGAGTGCCGGTGGCGGCGGTATCGAATGGAGTAGACCTTAAAAATTTCAAACCAGGTAAGGCACCAAAAGAAATTTATCAAAAATATGGCATATCTGAAGATGCTTTGATTGTGCTTTATATAGGTCGAGTGGACCCTGAAAAAAAGATTGAGCTTGTAATAGAAGCGTTTGAAAAAGCGCGTAAGAATATCCCGAAAACAGAGCTTATAATAGTTGGCGATGGGGTAGACAAAGTGCGTTTAAAAAAACTCGTATCTGATTTTGGATTAGGTTCTTCTGTAAAGTTTTTGGGACGAGTCTTGCCACCAGATTTATATGAATTATATAAGGTTGGCGATGTTTTTGCGACGGCGAGCGAAATTGAAACGCAAGGGATAGTATTAATTGAGGCAGCCGCTTCTGGTCTCCCTTTAATTGCGGTAGATGCTGGTGCGGTTGCAGAAATTTGTATGGATAAAATGAATGGTTTTTTGTGCAGGCCTGGCGATGTTGACGAAATAAGTGAAGCAATGGTACGGATTTTATCTGACCAAAAAAACCGCCAGAAAATGTCGGCGGAATCAATACGACTAGCAAAAGAACATGATTTAGAGCGAACACTAGATAAATTTATTAATATTTATCAAAAAGTACAAAAAAAATAGGTAAGGAAAAGGGAGCTCTTAAATGAGCTCCCTGTAGTGCTTGGCTTTTGTTCTTTCAACTTTAGCCAAGCCTCTTAGTCTCTCAGCTTCGTTTTGATACTCGGCTTTCTGAGACTCAAACTTTGCTTGAGCGGAAAGATTCTGCTCAAGCTCTTCCTTGTTGCAAAATACAAGGTTGGCGGACTCTTCGCGTCCAATCCATCCGAAGATGATGGCGAGGAAGAGCCCGGACAGCAGATAGATACCGAAAGCACCAATGGTGCCAAAGAAGGTTACGGTGGGACCGTGGAACCTCAGTATCTGTGATACTGCCAGTGTGACGCCTGCTATTGCGCCGATGATCGCGTGTACAACGGTGTTTACCGGGGTTGAACGTTTCCAGAACCGGATTTTTCGTTTGAGTTTCTGGTTTCTGGAAACTAGAAACTCAATTTCATCGTCAAGACGATTGACACGGCGGAGACAGATTTCGGCTTTCTCTTCGTAGTCTTTAGCACAGCCTTCTGCGATAAGAGCTATAGTCTCGTGTAAATTGTTTACTCCGGGGCCTTTGGTAGCGGTGATGGTATCGTTGGTTTCTTCGGTTGTTTCGGGATTGCCGTCTTCTGAAACAAACATCTGCAATTTTGCCATTGATATACCCTCCCTATATTGTTTGGCGTTTTAAATGTACTTTTGTCTACAACTGATTGTAGATGCTTTAATTATAGCACACTTTATAAAAAAAGTCAATAGTGGTTGTGGTTATTTTTGGTAAATTGTTTTATTGGGGCGAATGGGGGTGTTTTTTGTAAGAGAGTGGCAAAAATTCCTCAATAATTTATCAGCGTTGTGTGGTATAATATGTTTTATGGATAGATACGACCCCATAAAAATAGAAGAAAAATGGCAAAAGATTTGGGAAAAAGAAAAGCCTTTTTATGCAACCGAGAAGCCGGGTGTGCCGAAGATGTTTGTGGCGGAAATGTTTCCTTATCCTTCTGGTGCGGGGTTACACGTTGGTCATGTACGGAATTTTACAATCGTAGATGTGTTAGCAAGGTTTTTTGCACAACAAAAATTAAATGTGTTAAGACCATTTGGTTATGATACTTTTGGGCTTCCGGCAGAAAATTTTGCAATCAAAACTGGCACAGCACCACAAGAGGTGACAAAAGTCAACATTGCGAATTTCAGAAAACAGGCGAAGCGACTTGGTTATGCGATTGACTGGGGTAGAGAAATAAACACATCGGATCCAGAGTATTATAAGTGGACACAATGGTGCTTTTTGCAACTTTACAAGAAGGGGTTGGCTTATCGAAAAGAATCTTACCAGTGGTGGTGTCCAGAAGACCAAACAGTGTTGGCAAATGAACAGGTAGAAAATGGTAAATGTTGGCGTTGTGGTCATGAAGTTGAAAAGAAAAAAATGAAACAGTGGTTTTTTAAGATTACTGATTATGCTGACGAGTTGCTAGATGATATTGATGGATTGGAATGGCCAGAGAAGATAAAGACAATGCAGAAGAATTGGATTGGACGGTCAGTGGGGGCGGAAATTGATTTTGAGGTAGTAAATGGGCGTAAAATTAAAGTGTTTACGACGAGGCCAGATACGATTTTGGGGGCAACATTTTTAGTGGTGGCGCCCGAATATACAGAGCTTGAGTATATCGTATCGGATGATGCGCAAGAGGCGGTGATGCAATATAGATTAGATGCAATGAAAAAATCCGAGATTGAGCGTCAAGAAAATAAAGAAAAAACAGGGGTGTTTACAGGGGCTTATGCGATTAACCCGGCGACTCAAGAGAAAATCCCGATTTATGTGGCAGATTATGTACTTTCTGGATATGGTACAGGGGCGATTATGGCGGTTCCAGCTTATGACGAACGCGATCGCGAATTTGCGGAGAAATTTGATTTGCCGATAATTGAAGCAGAATTAATAGATCGCGATCTGTATGGTACGCCGAAAGTGACTTACAAAATGCGAGATTGGTTGATTTCTCGACAGAGATATTGGGGTTGTCCAATTCCGATTGCTTATGATAAAGAAGGAAATCCGCATCCGATTCCAGAAGATCAATTGCCAGTATTAATTCCAGAAGTGGAGGATTATAAGCCTGACCATACTGGACGTTCGGCGCTGGCAAAGGCTACAGATTGGTTGAAAGTGCAAATTCCAGTGAAAGATCCAAAAACCGGTGAGATTCATTTGGAAGAAATGACAAGAGAGACTGATACTTTGGATGGCTATGCTTGCTCCTCTTGGTACTTGTGGCGATATGCTTCGCCACATGATAGTGAAGCGGCGTGGGATCCAGAGGCGACTGCCTATTGGGAGCCAATTGATTATTATTGCGGCGCTGATCATGCGGTGGCACATTTGCTTTATATCCGGTTTTGGTGTAAATTCTTTGCAGATGAGGGTTATTTGCCGTTTAGAGAACCAATCAAAAAATTACTATACAATGGTTATATCAATGCTCCAGATGGCAAAAAGATGAGTAAGTCGAAGGGCAATGTGATTGACCCCCTTGACGTTATCAATGATGGTTATGGGGCGGATACTCTTAGGACTTACGAAATGTTTATTGGTCCATACGATCAAGATGCGGCTTGGGATCCGCGATCTGTCGGGGGTGTTTATCGATTTCTTAATCGGTGTTTTAATTTAAATAATAGTCTTGAGGAAGATAAAAATATTGTTTTACGCAACAAAACCATCAAGAAAGTAACTGAGGATATTTATCGCTATAGTTTCAATACGGCTGTGGCGGCATTGATGGAATACGTAAACGAGCTTTATAAGATAGGGGCGACAAGAGATGACTTAGTGGTACTTGCTAAACTTTTGAAGCCGTTTGCGCCACATCTTGCTTCAGAAATGTTAGAAAAATTAGAATCTGATGATGAATGGCCAAAATGGGACGAAAGGTATCTAGCCGAAGAGACAGTGGAAGTGGTGGTGCAAGTTAACGGAAAACTACGAGCCAAAATTACTGTGGTTAAAGATGATTTGGACGACGAAGAAAAAATTATTAGTTTAGCTTTGGCTGATAAGAAAATCCAGAGATTCACAGAGGGCGGTATTAAGAAGACAATTTTTGTTAAAAAAGCAAAGCTTCTCAATGTAGTGGTTTAGTATGCAGCTTGTTGTAGTATTACATAATATTAGGTCTACCTATAATGTAGGGGCGATACTTAGGACTGCAGAAGGATTTGGGGTCTCAAAAGTAATTTTATCTGGTTATACGCCAAAAGTGCATGACGCTAATTTATTACCACATTTAAGAATAAAATTAGATAAGGAAATTCATAAAACCGCATTAGGGGCAGAAGATTTACTGGATGTCTATTCTTCTGATGATATATTTTGCGACTTAAAAGAGTTAAAAAATCAGGGTTGGCAGATTGTTGGACTGGAAAATAATATCGATAATTCTAAACTTATTCAAATTAACGACCTCTGTTTAAAAGAGGCTTTAACAGATAAGGTTGTGTTGATTTTGGGCGAAGAAGTTCACGGTATAGATTATTCGTTTCATGATATAATTGACCTGTTTTTAGAAATACCGATGCGAGGTAAAAAGGAATCTTTTAATGTATCTGTGGCTGCAGGTATTGCGATGTATGTTATAATGAGTTTATGATAAAAATCTACACCACACCAACTTGTGCTTACTGCCACGCCTTAATGGATTGGTTAGATGAGCAAGGCGTGGAATATATTGAAATAGATGCAACGAAGGAACCTGATATTGATGTGGTGCCGGTGACAGAAATAAACGGCGAAAGAATTGTGGGTTTTGATCGCCCAGCCATCAAAAGAGCCTTGCGAAAATAGCTTTTTGGTGGTAGAATGAATAAAATTATCTATTATTAAAGGAGTAAAATGCCTGAACCGAAAAAACAGAGTAGCCCGCGTAAGACTGGGCTTCGACGGAGTCATCTCAGGCTCGAGCTTGCTCGGAGAGTAAATAAAAAATCTCCAGTAAAGGTTTTTGAGACGAAGAAAAAGACGCCGAATCTAAAAGTTAAAACCATTAAATAATAAATTAAAGAGAAGATTTAAAAATATGGCTAGTAATCGACATTTAGGTAGAGTAATTGTTTTGCAGAGTTTGTATGAATATGAGCTCAGAACTCAAGCAAAGGACCCTGACGTCGATCTGAACATTATTGTCGCTAAAAATATTGAGCCATACGAAAAAGCTTTGGGCGATACGGAGTTTGTTTATAATTTAGCCCAGAAAGTGGCGGAAAATTTTGAAACTTTGGATACGGCATTGGCTCCGATGGCGCCAGAATGGCCGATTAGCTCAATTGCAGCGATAGACCGTAATGTGTTAAGGATGGGGCTATATGAGCTTTCAGAATGCAGAGATGCGATTCCGCCGAAAGTTGCAATTAACGAGGCAGTTGAGCTAGCAAAGGCTTTTGGCTCGGAAAATTCCTCAAAGTTCATCAATGGTGTACTTGGGACGGCATATAGAGAGCTTGGAATTACTGAAGAGAAGAAAAATGAATCAAAAAATACGCCCGCAAAAGGGCCCGATAAATAGAGCGGCGACGAGTGAGCCGCTATCGAGAAGGAGCTTGAAGGTTCCGGAAGCTTTGCCGGCGGAACAAGTTAAGGAATCGGCGTTTGATCGTATAAAATCGGCGGTTTTTCGAAAAAAATCTACTATCCAGGCAATTGTAAGGGAGCCAACTTCTGGTGGAATAGTTTTTCGTTTTACCAAAGATCACAAAGATATAGAAATTTTGTTGATTCAAGATTCAAAAGAGCGTTGGACAATCCCAAAAGGGCATATTGAGCCGGGTGAAACTGCCAAGATGACAGCTAGACGTGAAATCGAAGAAGAGACTGGCTTAAAAAATCTATCAGTTTTGACATGGCTAGGCAAAATCCATTTCAAATATCGTCGGTTAGATAAATTGGTGTTGATGACGACGCAAATTTATTTGGTGCAGGCGTTAGACGATCACGAAGTGCCGGAAGGGGAAAAATGGATGAAGGGAATTAAGTGGTTTCCTTTTTCGGAGGCACTCGATGTGATTGAATACGAAGATATAGAAAAACTAATGCTTCTGGCAAAGAAAAAAATTCGAGCTGGAGATTATTAAAATATTTAAAGGAGGAGAGGTGGATACAACTGCTTATCAAAAATTTGCGAAAGAAAAGCTAGGTTTTGTTTTTCATGATATTAATTTATTAGTGACGGCTTTGACACATCGGAGCTATGTGAACGAGCATAAAACGGCGCATGAACATAATGAAAGATTGGAATTTTTGGGGGATGCAGTACTCGAATTAGTTTCTTCAGATTTTTTGTATCGAAATTACGACGAACCTGAGGGAATTATGACGGCGTTGCGTGCGGCATTAGTGCGAACAGAATCTATTGGTGCGGCAGGACGAGAATTAGGTTATGAACCTTTGGTGCGATTATCAAAGGGAGAGAAAAATGGTTCGGAGCGAGCGCACGAGGTGATTCTCGCTGATTGTTTCGAGGCGGTAATTGGGGCGATTTATCTTGATCAGGGGTACGAAATGGCGCGCGACTTTATTTCAAAACATATTTTAATAAAAATTGACGAAATTTTGGAAGAAGGTTCTTGGCGGGATCCTAAATCTTATGTACAAGAATTAGCACAAAAAGTTGATGGGATAACGCCGGTATACCGAACTCTGAAAGAAGAAGGGCCAGATCATGACAAGATTTTTACGGTAGGTATCTATGTGGGCGACAAGTTAAAAGGGGTTGGTGCAGGACATTCAAAACAAGAAGCACAAACGGTGGCAGCGCGTGAAGGCGTAAAAAAATACCGTGCAGGCGGAGCAAAATAAGCCTTAAAGCTTGACTTTCTTTGACTGAGTGTGCTCTAATTGAAATAGAGTTCTTTAAAAATATGTTATGGGGGGTGTTGTTGGCAATGAAAAATGTTTCTTCGCAAGCACGCGTGGATGCATTTTTCGACATCTTAGTCGAAAGGTATAATGAGGGTAACCACAGGGAGGACGTTCAAGAAGAAGTTGAAGCTCATTTGGCAGAGTTGCTTGAGTACGATAAGGATGTTCATCAGATTATAAAAATGATGGACCCGCGTGATGTGCTCAAACATTATAATACTCTGCAAGAAGCCGGTGCTAGGATTAATCCGAACAAATTAGCAGTAGCTTTAGGCAAAAAATTTGCCTATAAACACTTAAAGGAGTTAGGTAATCTTGGCGCTAATGTGGATAACGTTTTTAAAACCGTGTGCAGAGAGAAGTTTGTGGATGGGAACATACACAAACAGACAAGTGCTTTTAAGCAATCTGTAAAGGAAATGCTTAATATTGGCGTGAAAATATCTACTATTTTTGAGGTTTGCGATTCAATTCTTCGTTATTTGGCTGAGGACGATAAAAAGTTAGAGGAGACTTTGCCGGTTTTACAATTTTTCATTGATAACGGAGTAGAAAAGAAAGTCGTGGTAGATTGGTTGAACGATTGCATTAAGCATTTTTGTCTCTGGGAAGCGTTTCACGAAGCAGATTTTGCTGACCGACTGAAGGAATTTGGAATCAGATTTGAAGATTTAGTCGATGATTTCGTTGATTATTGTATCGATTGTGAACCCGATGAAATCAAAAATATTTTCAAATTCGTGAAGAAAAATCCTGCCAAAATTAGTATTTCGGCAAATTGCGTTATAGAGTATATACCAATTGAATTTTTGAAAAGCAATTGGTGTATTAGTGATCTCATTGACGAATTTTTATCTGCTGGTGGTAAAATTGAGGTTCTCGCCAGGAAATACGCTAAAGATGTAGGCTACACCGGTAATGAGGGTGATGTTCGCGACTTTGTTGAGATTGTCTGGTACGATGATGCTTGTAAAGAGATAGACTTTACCCAGTTTGCCAGTAGTGTTAATCCTGCGATTTTTGATCCTAACGATGAGCTCGATGTAGATGATCTTGCTTTTTTGCTCAAACGCTTTGTTGAATACGGCGTAAGTGGCGAATCGATACAAAAATTCGAGCACTAAATCTAATCCATAACATATTAAAAATCTCTCGGCAATCAGCTGGGGGATTTTTATAGGTTTTTAAATCGGGAGATAATACGCTAGGCTTGACTTTTTGACATAAGTGTGATATAATGAAAGTATAAGTATTTTTGGGTATTCTAGAGGGGAGGGCTAGAAAATGAATGCTTACGAAGATTATAAGTTTGAGGAACAAGACGACTCAAGGACTCAGATGCCTAATTATCTGATTCCGGATTACGCTGTCCGAGCAGAAGAAGAAGTTGGTCCGCTGGTCCCTGGCAAAGTGAGCTCTGATCGTTCGCCCGAGACGGATGAGTTTTGGGTGAGATACGAGAGGTTGCTTGATGCTTGTGGGCAGGTAGCTTATTACTGGCGAATGGCCCAAAATGTCGGTAAACAGCCTTACAATCAGGCAAAAAACATCGCAGTAAAATACAATCATGACCTTGCCTATTATCGTGAGCAAAGACGCGCCTGGACGTTTGAGGCCAGGCGGGCTTTGAAACTTTGGCAATTTTATGCCTATAGACTCGGGGTTGAATTCCATTTTGCTGATGACGGCGACGATTTTTTAAATTCGCTGATTGACAGCGACCGGCGTGATTGTAGCCGGGATACCGTGAGGTATGCTAAGCCTAAGGGCTTGCTACTTCATCCCGACGAAATCGAAGATCGTTATAAAAAACGACTTGAGCGTCGTCGGGAAAAACGGTCCAAACTTAAGAGGGGCTCTTCTTCGTGAAGGGTCCCCTTTTCTTTTTCTTAAAAATATGGTAGAATGGGAAAGTTAATAATTTAAGGAGAAAAATGCTAGCGATTCGCATGCAACGTAATGGCCGGACGCATTACCCTACGTACCGGATAGTCGTCCAAGAAGCGCAGCGCCACCCTTTGTCAGGTCGCGTTGTGGCTGAGGTCGGCAATTATAACCCCGCAACTCATGCCCTCGTAATGGACAAAGAGGCGGTAGAAAAATATCTTAAAAATGGTGCTCAGCCATCAGGCCGAGTGGCACTAATTTTGAAGAAAAATGGCGTTAAGTTGCCAAAATGGGTAAAATTAGCGCCAAAGAAGGACTCTAAGGCTAAACACGCAGATAAGTTGCGAAAAAATCAGCCAAAGGAAGAAGCACCAGCCGAAGAGGCTGCACCGGAAACTCCAGTCGAAGAGACTCCTGCTGAAGGAACTCCGACGGAAGCATAAGAATAAAAATAGTCCGATAAGGACTATTTTTTATGCTATAATGGTTATTATAACAACTAAAATGGAGAAAATATGGCTACTATCGACCAACAATTCGTAGAATATATTGTAAAAACTCTCGTAAACAATCCAGATAAGGTTGCGGTCGAACGGAAGATTGATGAAAAGGGCGTTTTGCTTTCTCTCACAGTAGACCCAGAGGATGTTGGACGCGTAATCGGTAAACGTGGTGTAACGGCACAGGCGATTCGGGTACTTTTGCGTGCGTTGGGCACTAAACAGGACGCAAGATATAATTTGAAGATTGTGAATACTGACGAAGGTGAAGCTAAGCCAGATAAACCAATTAAAACTACAGAGGTTAAAACCGAAACTGTAGTCGAAGGGGAGGCTGAATCAGAAGCTGAACCTGAAGTTGAAACTGGGGCAGAGTCTTCTGAATTGGCTGAGAAGACTCGGGCAGAACTTGCCGATCTTGATGACCTGGACATTTAATTTCTATTAAAAAACTATTGACTTTTGAGTGCGAGTCGGTATAATTAAACATAAGCTAACTAACTGCGAGTCAGCTTGTAAAAAACAATAAGTTGAGAGCTTATCTATGTCTAAAAAAGCGTCTACGTTGGGACGCTTTTTTGGTAAAAAAGTCTTGTGTTTTAGTAATAAACATGATAGTATTCTTATTAAGAAGTAGTGTGCCCTCTTTTTTGTAATCTTGTGGAAGTAGCGAATCTAGGGGTAAAAATTGGGCAGTAATCTTCGGCGCTGAAAGATTAATAACACTAAAAAAGAGGTAGAATGGTAACAAAACCAAGTTCCAGTGAGAGGGTATTTTTCACTGAGGGTGACCAAGCTCTTCCAATTCCGGATTTAACGGCACACCAAAAAGATTCGTGGGAAGACTTTGTCAAAAATGGACTGCGGGAGGTTTTTGCTGAGCTTAATCCGATTGACGATTATACCGGGCAAAAATTATCTCTAAGGTTCAAAGATTATTATTTTAAAGAGCCAAAAGAGTCTGAAGCTGAGGCTAAATATAATTTAGCAACTTACGAAGCTCCTCTGCATGTTTTGGTTGAATTAGAAAACAAAACTACTGGCGAAAAGAAAGAACAGGATATTTACTTTGGTGATTATCCTTGGATGACAGAGCGGGCAACTTTTATTATTAATGGTACTGAGCGTGTAATTGTTTCTCAGCTTATACGTTCGGCCGGCGTGTTTTTTAATGCCGAAACGATTGGTATTAAGCGTTATTATGGTGCGAAGGTAATTCCGGGTAGGGGTGCCTGGCTTGAGTTTGAGACGGCGGCAAACGGAGCAATTTACGTAAAGATTGATCGCCGACGCAAAATTCCAGTAACGACTTTCCTTAGAGCGCTTGGCATGTCGAAATCAGAAATGAAAGCCGAATTTGAAAAAGTCGATAATGGTGAAAAGAATTACATCGATGCGACGCTAGAGAAAGATACCACTTCTAGCCAAGGCGAAGCCTTGCTTGAAGTTTATAGAAGGCTTCGTCCAGGTGATTTGGCGACTGTAGAAAATGCAAAATCAATGATTGAACGAACTTTCTTTGACCCGAAGCGATATGATTATTCAAATGTGGGTCGCTTTAAGATAAATCGCAGACTTCATTTTGATACGCCGAATGATCCGGCGCACCGAACTTTACAGATGGATGATGTAGTCGCGATTGTTTCAGAAATCATTAGGTTAAATAACACTCAAGAGGCTCCAGATGATATCGACTCATTGTCAAATCGTCGAGTAAAATTGGTTGGTGAATTAGTACAGAGACAATTCCGTTTAGGTATGCTCCGGTTGCAGCGTAATATTCTCGATAGAATGTCGATGGCTAATCTTGAAGAGGTCACTCCTTCGCAACTGCTTAATTCTCGTCCAGTGGTGGCGGCCGTGAAAGAATTTTTCGCTACTTCACAACTTTCACAACTAATGGATGAGGTAAACCCATTTTCGGAACTTGCTCATAAGCGACGTCTGAGTTCGATGGGTCCTGGTGGTTTGACTCGAGAGAGAGCCGGTTTTGATGTACGTGACGCACATCCAACTCATTACGGACGGATTTGTACAGTAGAGACACCAGAAGGTGGAAACGTGGGTTTGGTACTTAACTTTGCAACCTATGCACGAATTAATGAATATGGTTTCATCGAAGCTCCATACCGCGTGGTAAAAAATGGTAAAGTGACCGACGAAGTGGTTTACATGGATGCCGATACCGAGAACGATAAAATTATCGCTGATGCTTCGGTAAAGCTGGACAAAAACGGTAAATTCGTTGAGGACTGGGTTTCGGCACGAGTGCACGGCACACCGGCACAGGTAGAAGCCAAGAAAGTTACCCATATCGATGCGGCGCATAAAGAGATTTTGGGTGTTTCGGCAAGTTTGATTCCGTTTGTAGAAAAGAATAGGGTTGACCGATCTTTGATGGCTTGTGCAATGCAAAAACAAGCGGTGCCATTACTTCGACAAGATAATCCAGTAGTGGGCACTGGTATTGAACGTGAAGTCGCCAAAAATACTTCACAGCTCGTGATGGCTACTGGAAACGGTGTAGTAAAGAAAGCTGACGGTGAATCGATCGTTGTTGAATATGAAAAAGACGGTAAGGTTGAATATAAATTACAACATTTTGAAAAGACTAATGATGATCGTTGTTATAACCAAAGATGCGTAGTCGCACGTGGTCAAAAAGTGAAAAAGGGCGATACTTTAATTGAAGGTGCGTCTATAAATAATGGTGAACTTGCACTAGGTAGAGATTTACTCGTAGCGTTTATGCCATGGCGTGGCTACAACATGGATGACGCAATCGTAATTTCGAATCGTTTAGTAGAAGATGATACTTTAACTTCAATTAATATCAAGGATTTTGACGTCGAGGTACGTGAGACTAAACTTGGTCCAGAGCAAGTAACTCGAGACATTCCGAATGTTAGTGAACATTCACTTCGTCATCTTGGTGAAGATGGTATTGTCACGGTTGGTTCGGAAGTAAAAAATGGCGATATTTTAGTTGGTAAGATTACACCAAAAGGCGAACAAGAGCTTAGTTCTGAAGAGAGGTTACTTCGTGCCATCTTTGGCGAAAAAGCTAAAGACGTGCGTGATACTTCAGTGCGGATGAACGGTTCGTCAACTGGAAAAGTAGTTGATGTGCGTGTTTATACTCGTGAGCAAGGCCATGAATTAAAAGCCGGCGTACTTATGCAAATTAAAATCTTTGTGGCAGAGATGCGCAAGATTGGCGTAGGCGATAAGTTGGCTGGACGTCACGGTAATAAGGGCGTGGTATCACGAGTGTTGCCGGTTGAAGATATGCCATTTATGGCAGATGGTACACCGATTGACATTGTGTTGTCACCAATGGGCGTGCCTTCACGTATGAATTTGGGGCAGCTCTTTGAAACACATCTAGGTATGGCGGCAAGAGCTTTAGGATACAGGGTTGCGACGCCTTCATTTAATGGTGTACCAGACGAAGTAATTTCAGGTGAATTAGAAAAAGCTGGTTTTGCTCGTGATGGTCGTGTGCAACTTTATGACGGTTTGACCGGTGAGCCATTTAACGAAAGAACTTCTGTAGGTGTAATGCATATGTTGAAACTTCATCATATGGTCGAAGATAAAATTCATGCTCGTTCAACTGGGCCTTATACTATGGTGACACAACAGCCGCTAGGTGGTAAAGCTCAGAATGGTGGTCAGCGCTTCGGGGAAATGGAAGTCTGGGCGCTTGAGGCTTATGGTGCTGCAACTACTTTGCAGGAAATGTTGACAATCAAGTCAGACGATGTTTATGGTCGTGCTAAGGCTTACGAAGCGATTATTAAACATGAGCCAATTGAAGGCCCGAAGCTTCCAGAAGGTTTTAACGTTTTGGTGAAAGAATTACAAGGTCTTGGTTTGAAAGTTGATCTCTTGGATCATGGTGAAGCTACGGATGCGGGAGATGTAATTGAAAAGACTTCGCGTGAGATTGAAAAAACTAAAGATGATCAATCCATCTATGATCAGCATAAAAAAGAAACCGAGCCGCAGATTCTTGATCTCGATGATTCTGAGGCAGAAGCCATGATGGCAGAAGAAGGTATCGAAATAACAGAGGGCGATGATGATGGTACAATCGACCTCGGAGAGGAGTTCTAAGATGGCGTGGATGGATAATTTCATTAGCGCTTCGGACTTTGATTCAATTAGATTAACGGTGGC
>JAEEGL011001277.1_pt1 | contig 57218 bp, 39 predicted proteins | sample 9134231 | NCBI WGS metagenome assembly JAEEGL01 (sample SAMN16246548, study PRJNA631951) | gut metagenome | biome: gut microbiome; feature: rumen; material: fiber-attached | host: Bos | place: Iran: Karaj | collected 2018-10
AGATATGCTCAGAAAAAGCACAACCTTTTCAGGAATTTCGGAACAGCCATGAATGAATGGATGGCACATGTGATGCTTGGTAAGCCAAAGGAGCTACACGTGTCCAGTTATTTTGCTGTGAGAAGATTTGTAGTGGATGAGATGATAATGTACAAGAGCTCATATCCTTATGTTATAGGGCTTGTTCTCAGGACTACTAAAAATATAGTCAATGTTGATGTTACACACAGAGCAAGGGAAATCGGTACAAGCGGTTATACCTTCTCAAAGCTTATGGCGCTTTGGATAAACGGTTTTACTGCCTTCAGCATTAAGCCGCTTCGTATCGGAACTCTGGCAGGCGGTATTTTTGCTTGTATCGGATTTTTATACGGAATTTATACTGTGATAAAAAAGATGATGTATCCCGATCTTCCGACAGTTGGTTTTTCTGCGCTTATGTCGGCCATAACCTTTATGGACGGAATGCTTATGCTTATGGTAGGCATGGCGGGAGAGTACATCGGAAGAATCTATATTTCACAGAATAATAATCCGCAGTATGTTATCCGTGATGAGGTTAAACATGAGGAATCAAAAGAGTAAGGATAAGACCTGGCTGATGCCGGTCTTATTTGGTGTATGCATGTCCCTCTCCCTTGTATGGGGCTATCAGCTGGAAAGCTCGGATCATATCGATATAGGAGATATGAAGATGCTGGTAGTATTTATTGCTCTTTCTGCTTTGATTGCCGCATTGGTTCGATACAGCTGGGTGAAGCTCTTAAGGGGGAGCAAAAAAGAAAGCCGGAGGATAACGGCAATCTCTGTAAATAGAGAAAAGACTCTTAAAAAGGGTTACACCGGAAATGAGTTTTTTAAAGTATGGATGCTTATAGCGGCTCTTAATTTTGTGGTTTTACTGGGAGTGTATCCGGGGTTCTTTGTATATGATGCGCAGACGGAGGTTATTGAGGTTCTGACGAGGAGCTTTAACACTCATCATCCGCTGCTGCATGTACTTTTGCTCGGAGGAAGCGTTGCATTCTTTCATAAGTTTACGGGAAGCTATAATGCAGGAATATTTTTTTATATATTCATACAGATGCTGGTGATGACCTGGATATTTTCATATCTTATAAGCTTCCTGAAAAAACATGGGGCAGGAAAAAAGTTTAGGGGTTTTTCAGCATTATTTTTCGGAATATTCCCTACTATTGTTATGTATACGTTATGTTCCTGCAAGGACGGATTTTTCTCGGCCTTTCTTGTTCTGTCGGTTATTCTCATGATGGAGTGGGAGGAAACCGAAGGCAGAGGTCAAAAAAGAAGAAAAGCATGTCAGATAATAATAAGCGCAGTTCTCATGATGCTTTTTAGGCATAACGGGTTTTATGCATACATCGTTTTTGCAGTAATAGTCCTTATTGCGGAGAGGGCACTTAAGGATAAGGATAAGTATCACAGAGCCACTTTTCTTGTTGCGCCGATTGTTATTTATTTTTGTATTAATCTTGTAATAGGACATGTTCTTTCTGCCGAGACCGGTGAACATCAGGAAATGCTCACGGTGCCTATCCAGCAGCTTGCAAGAGTGTATTACTATGATAAGGACAGTTTTACGGAAGAAGAAAAGGAAGTACTGCACAGCTACTTAAGTGAAGAGGCGCTGTCGCATTACACTCCGAGAATATCGGATATACTTAAGATGTATTTCGACAATGCGGCTTATGAAAAGGATAAAAAATCGTTTTGGACACTTTGGCTTCATAAGGGAGTACAAAATCCCATGAGCTATCTCAATGGATGGTTTTTGACTTCCTACGGATACTGGTATCCCGGTGCGGTTATTAATGTTTATCAGGGTAATACGGTATTTACTTTTACGTATACTGACAGCTCATATTTTGGTTATGAGGTGGAGCTTCCGGGAGAGAGAAAAAGCCTTATTCCTTTTATAGATGCTTTTTACAGAAAGCTGTCTATAGAGAAGTTTCAGCAGAATATACCGGTGCTATCACTATTGTTTTCACCGGCGGCATATTTCTGGATGTTTATTTATCTGATAATTACAGCAGTTGTTATTAGAAGAGAACGTGGGATGTATCCCTGGTTATTACTGATGTTGGTGTGGCTTACGGTTTTACTTGGACCGACATACCTTGTCAGATATACAATATATTTGTGGTATAGTATTCCGGTTTTGGTGTATACTGTTTTACTGCATAACTCATGTGCAGTGGAGGATATATGAGAAGAAAAGTTGTTTACAGAAGTGTGGCCATAAGAGCAGTGATTCTTATTTTTGCAGTGCTTTTTATACTCTCTGTTTTTCCCTTTAGAATCTGGCAGAGAACAATTACTGAAAAGGGAGGCGGAGAAATTGTCCAGACCTCTGAGAGGGTGAATGACTATCATGATGTGGTTCAGAAATTCATCGCCCAGTATGACAGACTTGAATCTGTGGATATATATGTCGAGGAGATAGAACTTGGCAATTATATGAGCATGGTTTTTTATAATGAAAATATGGAAGAAGTCTATCAGAGAGTTGTTTACCTGAGAGATTCCAAGCTCCCTGGCTATGTTCATGTAAGAGTAGGTCTTAACCTGAATGTTGGGGAGACCTACACAATGATCTTAAACGGTGCTTTTTCTACTTTTTATGTGGCATATGAACATGCGGGAGAGGACACATCCCCCTACTTTGTATCATTTGCTTATCACGATACAACAATTGAGGGAGTTCAGCTTGCTGCAAACTATAATTACAGACAGCCGCTGACAAAGTCGGTGTCTCTTCTTATTATTGCGGGGATCATTGCAATAGCGGCAATTCTTATTGTTCTTGAGAAATTTTTATTCAGAAATAAGAAGGATGAGCTTGTTACGGTTCATCGTGTTGTCAGAGTTGTGTGCAATCCGATAGCAGCGGTTTCCATGGTTGTGCTTATGGTACTGATCTATCCGATAAAATATTTTGACAGCAGACCGATAGAAAATGCTTTTCTTGAGCTTGGCGTTCTTATAACATACATTCTTGTTTTCTATGCTATCAATCATGAGAATGACGCCACCCTGGATGAGAAGCTCTGGCATAATGTGAAAAGCTTTGCGCAGATGGGAGTTATTGCGGCTGCCATCTGGTTTTGCTGTGAATATATGAATGCGCTTTTTACAATATATCAGACTCTTGCAGAGCGAAAGGAAATGATATGTCTTCTGCTCTTTTTATGTCTTGCACTTCCGTTTGAAAGAATAAGAAAATTTTGGAATGTAATATATGCAGTGGTCTCTGTAGTTGTAGGATTATGGTACAGAAATGCTCACCTTATGCCTGATACCGAGAAGGAGTACGATCTGCATAATGCCGCTATGACATATGGCGTTATAATAGTTGTTCTTGCGGGCTTTTTGATTTTGAACCTTAGTGCTGAAATATATGGAAGAATAAAGGAAGAGGGACTTCGAAAGCTTTCTGAAAAGGCAGAACTGAAAATCAGCTTCTTTGGTATTCTTTTCATGGCATTTTTTGTAGTACTTGTTGTTTTCAGAAATACCAGGTGGTGGGGAGTTGCCATAGCAGCTTTTGTATTGGGACTTATGCTTTGCTACAGGCTTTATGGTTTTAAGGCGTATCCGGAGCTTGTAATAGGTGGACTTCTCCTGAACTTTGTTGTGTCAATGGCCTACTGCTGGATGTACAGAAGCTTTGCGGCATTTAATACCGGAAGATACGCTTTTGTATTTCATACAGTAACCATAACGGCTGAATATATGACGGTGATGGAGTGCGCAGCTGCGGTGCTTCTATTGTATAAGATATATACTACAAGAGAGCTTACATCCTTTAAGGCGCGTTTTAAATATCTCTGGAAAGAGTTTATTCTGTTTGGCTTTGTGTCAGCATATATGATATTCACCATCTCAAGAACGTCATACTTTGCGTGTGTTGTTATGATCGTTTGTATGCTTGCGCTTATGTCTACGGATTGTGAAAAAGGTAAGCTCAGATATCTGGGGATACAGATTGGAACGATGGTTCTTTCCGTATTGCTGTGCTTCCCTTCAGCCTTTGCGCTTCAGAGAATGTTCCCCGCTATAGTGGCACATCCTAAGAAGTTTTTGGTAGAGACCGGGAATTTCGGACTTTACGGTGGTGGTCAGCCGGACAATCATCTGTATATGAATATAGAGAGATTTGTAGATCTTTTTGCTGAGAAAATCCTGAATATCGACATCATGGATTATAACTATCCCGAGGATGATAAGAACTTCAACAGTGAAGGCTATTCCATGGTCGGAGAAAACGGTGTTGCCCTTACTGAGGATCAGTCCAGATGGATGGTTTACTCACTTCCTGAAATTGTGGCTTCAAAGCAGACTTCTCCTGAAACCAGGGAATATCTGATGGAGACAGGGGGAGAAGAACTGTTTGCCAGAATGAGAGCTGAGGAGGAGGCTGCAGCAGCTATACAGGCTGAGGAAGCTGCTAACGAAGGCACAGAGGAAAATGCGGACAGCCAGGATGAAGAAGCTGCCGGCGAGCAGGATGAAACAGCCGAAGATCAAAATAATCAGGCTTCTGAGGATGGAATAGAGGAATTTTCCAATGGAAGAATAACCATATTTAAATCATATCTGCAGCAGATGAATCTGTTTGGACATGATGAGATGGGTGCGGTTCTTCCTTCCGGAGAGATTGCGGTACATGCGCACAATACATATCTGCAGGTTATGTATGACAATGGAATTCTAAGCGGAATAGTATTTCTGCTTGTTATGGCATGCGCGTTTTTTGCAGGGGCAGTATATTATATCAGACACAGAAATGACGTCCCCGGAGCAATATTGCCCTTTGCCATGACGGTAGGATTTGGCGTGGCTGCGCTGTCTGAGTGGGTATTCCAGTTTAGCAATCCTATGGCCATTGCACTTATGTTTTCTCTTATACCCATAACATTTAAAGAAAAAGCTAATTTATGATAAAATAAGAAGATATGAAATCAGAGAAGAAACCTTTTAATTTTGCAAAATTTTATAGAAGAGCCGGACTTATCGTCTATGATGTGCTAAGTATCATAATTGCCAGTTATTTGGCACTTTTAATGAGATATGAGTTCAACATTGATCTTGTACCGTATGAATTTATGGATCCGGTAACGGATTTTTTGGTATTCAATGTAATTATCTCACTGGCATATTTTTATCTTTTCAGGCTCTATAACAGTTTGTGGGCATATGCAGGTGAGACGGAGCTTCAGAATCTTGTTATTGCCTGTGTTGCATCAGGTGTCACCAATGCATTTGGCCTTCAGTTTTTCAAGGTTGGCAGGCAGCCTGTTCCGCAGAGTTATTACTTTTTATATACCTTTATACTTATCACTCTGATTTTTGTAAGCAGATTCAGCTACAGATTTATAAGGAGCGTTAAGCATAAGACTGAGAACCGTAAGAATACTACTTCCGTAATGGTGATCGGTGCGGGAGAATCCGGTAACATTATTATTAAGGAAATTGTTAACAGTAATTTTTCCACTATGGTTATCAGCTGTATCATTGATGATGACAGAAGCAAGTGGGGACATTACATTCAGGGAATCAGAGTAGTAGGCGGACGCGATAAGATCTTAGAGTGCGCTGATCTTTATGATATCGATGAGATTATCGTAGCAATTCCATCTCTTTCCAGAAGAGAGATGAAAAAACTCCTTGATCTTTGTAAGGAGACTAACTGTAAGCTCCGTTCACTGCCCGGAGTTTATCAGCTTGTTAATGGCGAAGTTAATGTCAGTAAGCTACGTGAGGTTGAGGTTGAAGACCTTCTTGGAAGAGACCCTATTGCAGTAGATCTCAATCAGATTGCAGATTATGTGAGCGGGAAAACTGTTCTTGTAACAGGCGGTGGCGGATCCATTGGTTCCGAGCTTTCAAGACAGATTGCAAATCACAAGCCAAAGAAGCTCATAATAGTGGACATTTATGAGAATAATGCATATGACATCCAGCAGGAGCTTAAGAGAAATCATCCTGAACTGGATTTAGAGGTACTTATAGCATCAGTAAGAAATACTAACAGAATAAACAGAATCTTTGAGACATACAGACCGGAGATTGTTTATCATGCAGCTGCACATAAGCACGTACCGCTTATGGAGGATAGTCCGAATGAAGCTATTAAGAACAATGTATTCGGAACCTTTAAGACAGCAATGGCAGCAGCTATGAATGGTTGCCAGAAGTTTGTTATGATTTCTACGGATAAGGCAGTTAATCCCACAAATATTATGGGAGCAAGTAAGCGTATCTGTGAGATGATCGTCCAGACCTTTAATAAGCATTACGATACAGAGTTTGTTGCTGTCAGATTCGGTAATGTACTTGGTTCAAACGGATCGGTTATTCCGCTTTTTAAAAAGCAGATTGCAGCCGGTGGACCTGTAACAGTTACAGACCCTAATATTATCAGATACTTCATGACAATACCCGAGGCGGTCAGCCTTGTCATGCAGGCAGGCGCATATGCGAAGGGCGGAGAGATTTTCGTTCTTGATATGGGTGAGCCTGTGAGAATCCTTGATCTTGCCGAGAACCTGATAAAGCTTTCGGGTTATAAGGTTGGAGAGGATATCAAGATTGAATTTACAGGTCTTCGTCCCGGTGAGAAGCTCTATGAAGAGATGCTCATGGATGAGGAAGGTCTGCAGGATACAGCTAACAGAATGATTCATATCGGTAAGCCTATTGATATGGATGATATGAAGTTTTTCTCACAGCTGGAGGAGCTCAATGGTGCTTCCAAGGCTGAGCATGCTGATGAGATCAGAGAGATAGTTCAGAAGATAGTTACAACCTATCACCCTGAGGATAATGCGGATTCGCATTCACTTGAGCATCAGAAAGCTCTTGAGCGTGCGGCAGAACTCATAAATGAGACGGAGTAAGGTATTTATTTGTAAAGCGAAAGAATAGATAAAGTTTTTATTGTTTGTAAGGCGAAAGAATAGATAAAGTTTTTATTGTTTGTAAGGCGAAAGAAAACTATATTAAAGCCTTCTCCCTTTGGGAGAAGGTGGCGCGAAGCGCCGGATGAGGGTTCTATGGACGAAAGATTTAATGGTATAGAAAAATTCGACAAAAGAGTATGGCTTTCATCTCCCACAATGCACGGAGACGAACTCAAATGGGTCACAGATGCCATTGAAACCAACTGGGTTTCTACTGTTGGCGAAAATATAAATGAATCTGAAAAGCTTGTTCAGGAAAAAATCGGAAGAAAGTATGCGGTGGGGCTTAGCTCAGGAACAGCAGCTCTTCATCTTGCTATACGACTTGCAGGTGAAAAGCTTTATGGTCCGCAGGATGTAAATGTCGGAACACTTACAGGAAAAAAAGTATTCTGTTCAGACATGACTTTCGATGCCACGGTGAATCCTGTTGCATACGAGGGCGGTGAAGCTGTATTTATCGATACGGAGACTGACAGCTGGAACATGAGCCCGGAGGCTCTTGAGAAGGCCTTTGAATTATATCCTGAAGTAAGACTTATAGTTGTGGCTTATCTTTACGGTACACCCGGAAAGATTGATGAAATCAGAAAGATAGCTGATAAGCACGGTGCACTTATAGTTGAAGATGCTGCGGAATCCTTTGGAGCATCGTATAAAGGAATACAGACAGGAAAATTTGGCGATTACAGTGTAATTTCTTTTAATGGAAATAAGATAGTAACAGGAAGTTCAGGCGGAATGTTCCTTACAGATTCCGAGGAGGACTGCCACAAGGTTAGAAAGCTGAGTACACAGGCAAGAGAGAATGCAGCCTGGTATCAGCACGAGGAACTCGGCTATAACTACCGCATGTCAAATATAGTTGCCGGTGTTGTACGAGGTCAGCTCCCTTACCTTGAGGAACATATTGCAAGCAAGAAGAGGATTTATCAAAGGTATAAGGATGGCTTAAAGGATCTTCCTGTTTCCATGAATCCGATTCCGGATGATACCGAGCCTAATTACTGGCTCAGCTGTATGATTATAGATAAGGATGCTATGTGTCCTCAGGTCAGATCTGAAAAAGAGGTTTTGTATAAGTCAGAGCCAGGAAAGAGCTGTCCTACAGAGATTCTTGAAGCTATTGCAAGCTTTAATGCGGAGGGAAGACCAATATGGAAACCGATGCATATGCAGCCCATGTACAGGAACAATATTTTTGTTACCACTGAAGGAATTCTTCGCGGAAGAAGTAATGCCTATATAGATGAAGGAGTTGCTTTAGATATAGGTTCGGATATTTTTGAGAGGGGACTGTGTCTTCCCTCTGACAACAAGATGACTGAAGAAGAGCAGGATGTAATAATTGATATAATCCACAGATGCTTTAAGTAAGAAGTGAGGGGAATTTTGATATGAGCCTGTCACGCTCACACAAGAGAAAAAGAATATTATTGATAGTTGATGCAGCATCTCTGTCGCTTGCGTATATTCTTATGATCACTCTCCGTTTTAACTGGCATTTTAAGAAAGAGTGGATGGTTCCTCTCTATTCCATGATTTTTGTTATGGAAATTCTTTTTGCTACACTTGTAAATGTGTACAGGGGAAGAAGACTTGATTATAAGCCGATAGAGGATATGGATCCGATTGAGACCTTCACGGAGGTTTTCAAGAATCAGGTTATGCTGTTTGTTTTCCTTCTGATTGTTCTTATGATCTCGAAGGACACCTACTTTGTTTCCAGACTGGCTATGGCATATCTGGTCATATTTAATTTTGTTTTCGTATTCTCATTCAGGCTGATATACAGAGGCATTCTTAAAAAAAACGGGAACCCTGATATTCACAGAAGAAAGCTTGCAGCGCTGGTATATTCCAAGGATGTGGATCATGTAAGAGCAAATCTGGAAAAAGGTCTTGGCATAGAATTTGAACTTGAAGATGTTTTTACACTTGATGATGCATATTCTATAGAAGATACGAGAAATGCTGATGACTATGAGGCTGTTATTAATAGAGAACAGCTGGTTGAAAAAGTTAAGGATGCAGGGTGCAGTGATGCCTTTGTATGTATTTCCGACAAGCTGGATATAACAAATTACGTAAGAACAGATATAGTAAGAAGACTGGCAAATGAGGGTATTAATACCTATTACGGATTATCTCTTGACGGGCTGTGGGTGACAAATCACCTTATCAGGGATATGGGGTATTTCCAGACCTCATACTTTTCGGCTATGTCAAAGAGGTGCAATGTTCTGGGAGTTAACTTTGCTGTATCCAATGTTGATAATGCGGTTTTATATGTCAGAAGTCATATTAAGGAACTCTTTGGGAAATATATATGCTTTTGTAATGTGCATACGACAGTTGAAGCCAGTGATCATCCCGATTACATGAAAATACAGAACGGCTCGGCACTTACATTCCCTGATGGTCAGCCTATAGTCAATAGAATTCAGAAGGCAGGTTTTGTTAAGGCAGAGAGAATTGCCGGTCCCGATTTTATGGAGGCTATGTTTTCTTCAACTATGGATTCCAAGCTGTCACACTTTTTCTACGGATCATCTGAGGAGACGATAGCACTTCTCAAGGAAAAACTGCCTAAAAGATTTCCGGGAATGGATATAAGAGGTTTCTATTCACCACCATATAGAGAACTCACACCCGAAGAGGATGAAGAGGTGGTTGAGATGCTTAACGGCTCAGGTGCGGATCTTATCTGGATAGGACTTGGTGCTCCGAAGCAGGAAAAATGGATGGCAGCTCATGAGGGCCAGGTTCATGGACTTATGCTTGGAGTTGGTGCAGGATTTAATTTTTATGCAGGGAATATAAAAAGGGCACCGATGTGGGTAAGAAAAATCGGTATGGAATGGCTGTATAGACTTTTTCAGGATCCCAAGCGTCTTCTCAAGAGATACTTAGTGTCAAATGCGAAGTTTCTTTGGAGAACTTTCGTACTAAGAAAATGATTAAAGTGAAGTGTTTTAGCGTTTCCGCTCACATGCTTTAAATCAACAAAGTGTCCGTGTGTGGAAGACAAAAGTGCGTCTGTGCTTGACTTATTTTAACATTTTGATATAATTTAATCTTGCTGATATGTTTATTAGTCAATAGACCCGACTTGCGAATGAAATATCAGTATAGAAATAAGAATATCAATAATGTATACTTACATTTAGAACAACGGCGTTCCGACTTGCAGAGTGTAAGGTTGGAACGCTTTTTTTCTAAATGTTTTGCCTGCTGGACAGACATTTTGCCTGTTTGGCTTAGAAATAGGATTTTGGGGTAATGAGTATTTTACATAATCCATACAAAGGAGATTATGATCACGCTCCTGAGATGGATAAAAAAGGGAGATTTCGGGATAGATTCTTCTATAAAGGGGATATCTATGTGCTTCCTTATGATGAAAATGAAAAAAAGAAGACATATCTGCCATGTGTGTTATATGGTATAGGGATGTTTGCTGCTCTCGTAGTTCAGGGCATGGTTAATCAGACATCGTCAAGAACCTTGTGGGTTGTATTACCATATATAATAGAATTTCTTCCGGTGATATTCTTCCTTTTAGGAGTGCTTGAGTACGCTTTATCAACTCCGCGAATGACAAGGCAGCAGTATGATAAGGGTATCGGGCGCATGCATTTTTGCGGAATTGCAGTTATTGTTCTTGCGATAATAAGTATGATCAGCGATGTGGTTTATCTTATTATAAGGCGTGGGCAGTACGATATTAAGCTCGAGCTGTTTTATCTGCTGTTGCATTTACCGGTAGTGATTGTAGCGTTATTATTTGCAAAATATTACAATAAGAACTTTTCCGGTATATCTGTTGAATCAGGTAAGTAGGTTTATAACTACTATATATAATATTACTAGGGTGACAACCACCAAGGTGGATGCACATATATAAATTTGGGGGAAAAACCCAGAATGGAGGGCAATATGAAAAAGTTAGGCAAATTTCTGGCATTAGGACTTGCCGGAACAATGGTTGTCAGTGCTGTTGGTTGCGGCGGCAATGCTAACAATGGCGGAGATGCTAACACTACAACCGAATCTGCAGACACAGCTGAGTCTACTGCAGAGGCTTCTGCTGAGGAGAGCGGCGATGCTACAGAGGCAGAGTCTACTGAGGAGACAGGGGATGCTGGAGAAGCTACAGAGAGCACTGGAAGCGGAGCACCGCTTGTAATCGGAGAATCTGAATTCTCTGAGAAGTTCAGTCCTTTCTTTGCAAACACAGCTTACGATATCAACGTAGAGCAGATGACATCAATCCCGTTACTTAAGGTTGATCGTATGGGTGAGATCATCATGAACGGTATCGATGGCGAGACAAAGGAGTATGATGGTAACAGTTACGAGTACAAGGGACCCGCAAACTGCCAGATTACTGAGAACGAAGATGGTACAGTTGATTATGCATTTGAGCTTCGTGATGATGTAACATTCTCAGATGGTGAGCCTCTTACTATCGATGATGTAATTTTCACAATGTATGTACTTGCTGATCCTTCTTACGATGGAAGCTCATCCTTCAATGCACTTCCTATCACAGGTATGGAAGCATACAGAAGCGGTTCAGATACACTCTTCAACCTTCTTGTAAAGGCTGGTGAGGACAACACAGATTTCACATACTTCACAGAAGAAGAGCAGAAGAAGTTCTGGGAGACAGATTTCCCGGCTGCTAAGGAACAGTTCATCAATGACATCGCTGATTACTGCACAGCTAACGGTGCTGTATCAGATGATGAGGATATCGCTAAGGATCCTATTGCAAACGCAATGGCTAACTGGGGATATGGTAAGGCAGAAGGCGGCGTTCTTACAGCTCCTTCAGGTGCTACATTTGATGTAAAGGGTGGCACAGCTCCTACAGTTGATGATTTCTGGAATGAAATCATGGCTGCTTATGATAACGACGTTATGACAGCTACAGATAAGGAAAAGGCTGGCGACGGCATCCTTGATATGCTTTCAGACGATTACAAGAACTCTGTTGAGACAGGTGATTCCGCACCTTCAATCACAGGTATTGAGAAGACTGGTGACAACTCAATGGTTGTTCACATGGACAAGCTTGATGCAACAGCTATCTACAGCCTTTGCTTAGAGATTGCTCCTCTTCACTACTATGGTGATAAGTCTCTCTATGATTATGACAACAATTCTTTCGGATTCACAAAGGGTGATCTTTCAGCTGTAAGATCTAAGACAACTCAGCCTCTTGGCGCTGGCCCTTATATATTTGATAAGTATGAGAACAAGATTGTTTACTTCACAGCAAACGAGAACTACTATCTTGGCGCTCCTATTATTAAGGAAGTTCAGATGAAGGTTACTCAGCAGTCTGATGCTGAGCCTGCTATCGTTCAGGGTACAATTGATGTTGCTGAGCCTTCAGCTAACAAGTCTACTCTTGAGCAGATTGCCGGCGACAACTCAAACGGCGAGCTTACAGGTGACAAGATTGCTACATCACTTGTAGATAACAACGGTTACGGTTATATCGGAATGAACTCTGAGAACGTTAAGGTTGGTTCTGATCCCGGAAGCGATGAGTCTAAGGCTCTTCGTAAGGCTATCGCAACTGTTCTTGCTGTACACAGAGACGTAGTTGTTGATTCTTACTACGGCGATGCAGCTAACGTAATCAACTATCCTATTTCTAACACATCTTGGGCAGCACCTCAGGCTTCAGATCCTGATTACAAGGTTGCTTTCTCAACAGATGTTGATGGAAATCCTATCTATACAGATGGAATGAGCGAAGATGAGAAGTATGACGCAGCTCTTCAGGCAGCACTTGGATTCTTCGAGAAGGCTGGCTATACAGTTTCTGACGGAAAGCTTACAGCAGCTCCCGAAGGTGCTAAGCTTTCATACGAGGCAATGATTCCTGCAGATGGTAAGGGTGATCACCCTTCATTCGGTATCCTTACAGCAGCTAAGGAAGACCTTGCTAAGATCGGCTTCGACCTTATTATCAACGACCTTTCAGATTCTTCTGTTCTTTGGACAGCAACTGAAGGCGGCACAGCTGAGATCTGGTGTGCAGCTTGGGGTTCATCAATTGATCCCGATATGTATCAGATCTATCACTCAGAGGGTGGTTCTGCTTACATGTACAGAATTAACCAGAAGGAACTTGATGACCTTGTAGTAGAAGGAAGATCTACAACAGACCAGGCAGTACGTAAGGCTATCTATAAGGAAGCTCTTGACTACATCGTTGACTATGCTGTAGAAATCCCGGTCTATCAGAGACAGCAGTGTTCTATCTATTCAGTAGATCGTGTCAATACAGATTCTGAAATGCTTCAGGATCAGACAACATACTTCCATTTCTTCGCCAGCACAAGTGCTCACGATGGAATTGAGAAGCTTATGACTAAGTAATTCGTATTTAACAATATAAGTACGTATGACTTTGTCCGTGGGGGTCAATGGCTCCCACGGACAAGTTATGTACTTTTTAAGATAAACTTAGTGCGGGTATGACAATATGTTCAATACCGCGACTTATTCAATTAATTTCGAAAAAAATATTTCGCAAAGCGAAATTTTATATAGATTACATTGTTCCCCGAGTAATATATAGAATTATTCAGGTAGAAGATATTTTTATTTAGAAGGAGTATAGACAACAATGAAGAAATTCATACTTAAGCGTCTGCTCATATCAGTAGTATTATTGTTTTTCGTATCTATGATCATTTATACGATCATGAGATGTATGCCTACATCATACGTTGAACAACAGGCTATGGCTTTATCAACAAAGCCGGGTGCAAAGAGCTACTCTGAGTGGGTTGAACAGTTAAATGCTCAGTACGGTCTGGACACGGGGGTAATCCAGGGCTACTTTAAATGGGCATCAAAGGCAATAAGACTTGATTTTGGTGATTCATGGTATTGGAATCAGCCTGTTTTACAGAAGTTTGGCAGTGTAATATGGTATTCATTTGCACTTGGCCTTGTTACATTTATTTTGGAAATAATAATCGCTATACCTGCAGGTGTATCTGCAGCAAGAAGACAGTATTCCGCAACAGATTATACTGTAACGGTAATCGCGCTTATCGGTATTTCACTTCCGAGCTTCTTCTTTGCGACAATTTTGAAGTATGTTCTTTCGGTAAAACTGGGTTGGCTTGATCTTTATGGTATTGTAGGAAGATTCCATGAGAGTTATTCATCAACAGGAAAAATCCTTGATATGGCTCGTCACATGATCATGCCTGTTATCACACTTACTGTTGTAAGTGTAGGTTCACTTATGCGTTATACAAGAACCAACATGCTTGAGGTTTTAAATGCAGATTATATCAGAACAGCAAGAGCTAAGGGTCTTTCTGAGGACAGAGTAGTAAACTACCATGCATTTAGAAATACACTTATTCCGATTGTTACACTTCTTGGCGGATCCCTTCCGGGACTTTTCTCCGGTGCTATGATTACGGAGACTTTGTTCCAGATTCCTGGTATCGGATATACATCATATCAGTGTGTAGTACAGGGAGACATTCCTTTTGTAATGTTCTATATGGTATTTATGGCAGTCCTGATTCTTTTGGGTAACCTTATTGCTGATATTCTTTATGCAGTAGTAGACCCCAGAGTCAGAGTAAACTAAGGAAAGGAGGCGGATGTAATGTCAGAAGAAAAGAAAAACGAAGTAAAAAAAGAAGAAATGCATCTTGATGATGCCAACAGAGTCCGTGTCCTCTCTCCGGGAATGATGGTCCTTAAGAGATTCCTTAGAAACAGACTTGCTATTGTTGGTATGGTAATTATTATCGCTATGTTCCTGTTCGCTTTTGTAGGCGGTGCACTTTATCCCTATTCAGAGAGTAAGGTGTTCTATAAGACTGAGCAGGCGCTGAAGGATTTTGCGGGAGCTACTGTAATCGACCAGTTCCAGTTCCAGACAGCTGACGGAGTAACTCTTCCTTCAGATATCAATTCAAAAGCACTTATAGCAGTTTCAAAAAAGAAATATGTTTTCCAGACTCGTGATGGTCAGATGATCGGTATGTCACCTGCAGCTGAGGATTCAGATATATTTCTTATTTACTCTCTTGAACCTGCACAGGTTTTCCTTAAGGGTAATAAGGAATTCGATGCTGCTGTAGAGGCAGGCAGAGCTGATTTTGAGCAGGACGGAAAGATTTATATGTTTGACGGCGAGGATTTCAAGGCTGATGTATATGAAGCTACAGAACTCGCAGTTGCAAGTAAGAGATCCTTTACAGGATATAGCAAGGATACAAAATTCTCATATGAGTTTTACAGAAATGCACTTATAGCAGTTGCTACAGGTGTAACATCCTTTGATGCTGATGGCACAAACTACACTGTAAATGAAGAAGGCCTTGTTGAAGCAAATGGAGAGGGCTATGCTGTTGTTTCCAATATGAACTTCAATGCGATTGATCCCGGAACCTTCCTTGATCCCGCATATAAGGCTGCTGCCCTTGAAGCCTTCGAGGCACAGGGCAATTCAGGCTCCTTTGAATATGCAGATGCAGAAGGTAATAGTATTGAGTACAGATTTGAGAAGAAGACCGGACAGTACACTATAAAGAAGTTCCAGGAAACAAGACTTATTGATATTTATGCAGCTCCTTCAAAGGCTCATCCTGTAGGAACTGATGCAAACGGAATGGACCTTCTTGCACGTCTTATGTACGGTGGTAGAATTTCACTTCTTATCGGATTTGTAGTTGTATTTATCGAAGTCTTTATTGGTATGGTGATCGGTGGTGTTGCCGGATTCTTTGGCGGATGGGTAGATAACCTTCTCATGAGACTTGTTGATGTAGTTTACTGTATACCTGCCATGCCTCTTTACCTTATCCTTGGTTCTATCATGGACTACTATCAGGCAAGCCCCAGAGCACGTATCTACCTGCTCTGTGTAGTAATGGCTGTTATCGGATGGGTAGGAATTGCACGTATCGTAAGAGGACAGATACTCTCACTTCGTGAGCAGGAGTTCATGGTAGCTGCTGAGGCTCTTGGTATCAGTACATACCGTGGAATCTTTAAGCACCTTATACCTAATGTAATTCCTCAGCTTATCGTATTTGCAAGTATGGGTCTTGGTGAGGTTATCCTTTCAGAGGCTTCACTTTCATTCCTTGGTCTTGGTATCAAGTACCCTGCTGCTTCATGGGGAAGTATCATCAATGCGGTTAATGACTCATATGTAATGACAAATTACCTCTTTGTATGGCTCCCTGCAGGAACATTTATCCTTCTTACAGTTCTTGCATTTAACTTTATTGGTGACGGTCTTCGTGATGCGTTCGATCCAAAGATGAAGAGGTGATTATAATGGCGAAGAATTCAAATTACATCTCGGCTAAAGAGTCTAGAAGGATTTCACGCGAGAACCGTAAGATTACATCCGAGATTGAGAAAAAGAGAAATAGAAAGCATATTCCCGAGAGCGAATATGTTACACAGATGAAAAATCCTGATAACTGTGTTGAGTTTGACAATGTTCACACATATTTCTTCACTGATATCGGAACTGTTAAGGCTGTTGACGGTGTTTCCTTTGAGGTACCTCAGGGTAAGACAGTAGGTATAGTCGGTGAGTCAGGCTGTGGTAAGTCAGTTACAAGTCTTTCACTTATGCAGCTGGTTCAGAGACCTTCAGGACAGACTGTTGAAGGCGAGATTCGTTTCAATGATGGCGAGAGAACAATTAATGTAGTAAATGCACCTGCATCTGCTATGCAGAAGCTTCGTGGTAACAAGATGTCAATGATCTTCCAGGAGCCCATGACATCCCTTAACCCTGTATTCAGAATCGGTGCGCAGGTTGATGAGGTAATTGCACTTCACAACCCTGATATGACACCTGAGCAGGTTAAGGCAAGAACAATAGAGATGCTCCAGATGGTTGGTATCGCCAATAAAGAGGGTGTTTACCAGATGTATCCTCATGAGCTTTCAGGTGGTATGCGTCAGCGTATCATGATCGCTATGGCGCTTGCCTGCGATCCTAAGCTTATCATTGCGGATGAGCCTACAACAGCACTTGATGTTACAATCCAGGCGCAGATTCTTGATCTTCTCAGAAACCTTAAGGACAAGATAAATTCATCAATCATGCTTATCACTCACGACCTTGGTGTTGTAGCAGAGATGGCAGATTATGTTGTAGTTATGTACGCAGGCCGTGTTATTGAAAAGGGTACAGCAAGAGAGATATTTAAAGATCCCAGACATCCTTACACAATCGGTCTTATGAAGTCTAAGCCCGTTGTTGGTAAGCATGTGGATAAGCTTTACAATATTCCCGGAAACGTACCTAATCCGATTGATATGCCTGATTACTGCTACTTTAAGGATCGTTGTGAGATGTGTGTAGAGAAATGTTCCGGAAAGTATCCCGGAGTTTACAAGATTTCTCCCACTCATGAAGTAAGCTGTTACAGATGCGAGGATTTCGCAAACAATGCAAAGACTGAAGAAGGAGGTGCAAAGTAATGAGCGATAATATACTTGAAGTAAAGCACCTCAAGAAATATTTCCCTATTAAGGGTGGTTTCTTCGGTGGTGTTACAGGAAATGTAAAGGCCGTTGATGATGTATCATTTACTATCCCTCGTGGAACAACAATGGGTCTTGTTGGTGAGTCAGGTTGTGGTAAGTCCACAACAGGAAGAACAATCTTAAGACTTCTTGAAAAGACAGAGGGTGATATCCTTTTCAATGGTGAAGATATCAGTAAATATGATAAGAAAAAGCTCCGTGAGCTTCGCACGAAGATGCAGATCATTTTCCAGGATCCCTATTCTTCACTTTCTCCCCGTCTTCCTATTGGAGAAATTATCGGAGAGGCTGTTCGTGAACACGGCCTTGTTCCCAAGGAGGAGTTTGACGACTATGTTACAGAAGTAATGAAGGAATGCGGACTTCAGCCTTATCATAAGGATCGTTATCCTCATGAGTTCTCCGGTGGTCAGAGACAGCGTATCTGTATTGCAAGAGCACTTGCTGTTAAGCCTGAATTCGTAGTATGTGATGAGCCTGTATCAGCACTTGACGTTTCAATTCAGGCACAGATCATCAACCTGCTTAAGGACCTCCAGGAGAAGAATAACCTTACATATCTGTTTATCTCTCACGACCTTTCAGTTGTTGAGCATATATCCGATGCTGTAGGTGTTATGTACCTTGGAAATCTTGTTGAGACAGGTAAGACAGAGGACATTTTTGCTGAGCCGCTTCATCCTTACACAAAGGCACTCTTTAGTGCTATTCCTATGCCTGATCCGGATATCAAGAAGGAGAGAGTTCTTCTTGAGGGTGATATTCCTTCACCTGCTAATCCGCCTAAGGGATGTAAGTTCCACACAAGATGCCCTCATTGCATGGGAATCTGTAAGGAGCAGGATCCTCAGCCTAAGGATATGGGAAATGGCCATGTAGTAAGATGCCATCTCTACAATGATAAGTAAAAAACATGCATTTATAGATGAGAATGTAAAATAGATATAAAGAAATTCTGAAAAAACAGGGAGAAGCAATTCTCTCTGTTTTTTTTATGTATAATTGTAATGTAAGAGTATGCGTTAGGAGTCAGTATATGATCACTTTATTGAGTCTCGGAATCATCTCAGTCGGTATTCTGGCTATAAGAGCAAGAAGTATAAGCCGTACTGTAGGAACGATTTGGATTGATCTTCAGGTTGATGTGACAATTGCATACATTCTTCTTATCTGGGTGCTGGATTTATATGGCAAATATATCGGGTTTACCAGCGATATTAAATATGTCGCAAGTGAAACCATGTTTGTCATTACTCTTAATACTTATCTTTTGTGCGCGCTGAAAATAACTGTAGGACTGGTAAGGTACAGAGAAAAAAGGCCACTGTTATCACTATTACCATATGGCTTAGAGCTGATATATCTGCTGGTATTAAACCCCATAAATCATATTGCATATTTTGAAGATGTCAGAGGAATAATTACTATTGAGAGAATAGTATTTATCATTATATGCACATTTCTTAGTGGTATATATGTTATAGTATCTATTTATCTGGCATGGAGACATATAAGACGTCTTGGCAAGGTTGCGGCTTCTGTTATTACAGGTATGGTTACCCTTGTGTATGCAATGCTGATAATGAACAACAGTATAACTGACTTTATGTATATGGGAGCAGCATTTGCAGCGTGTGTTACCTTTAATCTGGTAATGCTGTATCTTGTCGATAATCCGACAGATCCCAAGACAGGAATTTATAATCAAAAGGCATTTTTCAGAGCAGTGGAAGAGGACCTTATTTTGAATCCGAAAATGGAATATCAACTATGCCTTTTGGATATACGAGACTTCCAGGATGTAAATGAGAGATTTGGATTTGAGCGGGGAGATGATATCCTGAGGCGTATAGCGGCAGCTATGAGAAAGCAGTTTTCATGGGAGGTTGAGCTTGCCTACCTTGGAGAGGATAACTTTGTGGGACTATTTCCACAAGGCTCATATTGGATGCTTCAGGGCATTCTTTCTCTGGATGAGATGTATCCTGGTGAGGATATGGATTATAATCTCTCACTGTATTCCGGTGTATACCCCATAACGGATAGAACCATGAATCCACAGCTTATGATAGACAGGGCGAGATTTGCAATGGATAAAATCCGCTATGAATATAATAAGCATGAGCATGTATTTGATGAAAAACAGAATCGTGACTTTGAGATGCAGGCATACATGCAGCATAACTGTGAGAGAGCAATACATGAGCATGATTTTGTACCATATTTCCAGCCTATTTATGATGCTGAGACTAAAAAAGTATGTAGCGCAGAAGCTCTTGTCAGGTGGAAGGATAAACAATACGGCCTTATAAGTCCGGGCGATTTTATACCTTTATTTGAGCGTAACGGCTTCATTAACAAGCTTGATGCATATATGTGGGAAGAAGTATGCAAACAGATTTCTGAATGGAGAAAAGAGGGCATATTGGTGCCACCCATATCCGTAAATATATCCAGGAGAGATCTTCAGATGGAAAATCTTTATGAAGTGATTTTGGATATGATAAAAAAGTACCATCTTTCGCCGAATGACATTAAGCTGGAGATTACAGAGAGCGCTTTCGTTGCGGAAAACCAACGATTCTTTAATACAGTGGATCTTCTTAAAGAGGTTGGGTTCAGAATCCTGATGGATGATTTTGGAAGCGGCTATTCAAGCTTTAATACCTTTAAAAATGCCCATGTAGATATACTGAAGGCAGATATGAAGTTTATGGATGGTATAGTTTCTTCTGAAAAAGGAAAGATAGTAATCAATACCATCGTAGAAATGACAAAAAAACTTGATATGCCTATAGTTGTTGAAGGAGTTGAAACTGAAGAACAGTATGAATATCTGCGGTCTATAGGATGTGAGATGATACAGGGATATTATTTCTCAAAACCTGTACCTGCTGAAAAATTTAAGGAACTTATTCTATAATAAAAGCCTTCCCCATAATGAGGAAGGCTTTACTGTTTATATTACTGAATAACGAGCTGATCCCATGTATCTGCGGGAACAAGAGCGATATATGTCTTACCGTTGTTTATCTCGAGCTCATTTGCCTGTGAATCAAAGAACTGAGTCTTTACAAGTTCACCTGTCTTTGTCCATACGATATCTGTTGCCTTACCGTTTGTGCAGTAGTAACCGGGCTGGTTGATATCAATACAATTGTAGATGAGATAACCGTGATCATCAAGCTGAGTGAAGGTACATTTCTGAAGAATTACGTTCTTAAAGGAAAGAACGGCACCGTCTTCTCCATCCTTGTGAGGATTACCGTAATCATAATACTCGTATTCTTTTGTGGATTCATTATATACAAGCTTTGAGCTGTTGTGCTCGAAAGGAATGATATCGATTGTATTAGCGTCTAAGCACTTAGCGTAGCCCTTGTCCTCAAGATTGATCTCGTTGCCCCAGGGTGTGAAGTTAAAGTGTGACTCCTGAATACCGTCAGGTGCAAATTCATTATAAGTTGTTGAGAAGCTGCTTCCGGAGAAGTTGTTCTCAAGGTCGCCTGCAAGGATGTACTCTGTGTACTCTCTCTTCTTACCGTTGTCTACACGGGAGAAGGTTCCTGAGAAGTGGTTTGTTCCCCATTCCTTAGCAAGGTAGGGGTCGATGTGAACCTTAGGGCCACCATCGTGACAAAGTACTGCGTTCCACTCAGCTGCAAGAATAATGTTTGTAGGACGTGTACTACGGATGGAACCAAGCTGTTTTAAAGAACCCCAATCCTTCATAAGACACATAAGACGGGTAATTCTTCCGTTCTGAGTACTGTTCATCATCTCATATACAACATCACATTCTGAAATACCGAAGTGAGGAAGAGCGATAGATTCATTATCTACCATTGCGGCGATAGGACGCTGATCCTTGATTGACTCACTGATGGGTTCACCTGTGAGCTCACTTCTGTACATACCTTCAGGAATCTCTGCTGATACTATTTCGGGCTCAGCTTCAGCGGGCTCTTCTGTTGTCTCCTCTGCTACAGGCTCTTCCTCAGCAGTATCGCCTTCGATTGACTCCCAGGAAAGACCCTCAGAAGAATCCTCTGCAGGCTTCTCCTTGCCACAGCCAACAGCAGTAGTAAGCATCATTGTTGCAAGTGCAATGCTTACAATACGTTTATTAAATTTCATAATATAATTCCTCCTTAAAATGTGTTTGGGTGACACATCTTTCTTATTTTAACAGAAAAGACATAAAGGAAAAAGCCTGTTTTTAAAAATTATAAAAACAGGCTTAATAACATTTAAAAATTATGAAAAATCTCTTCGCTTACGGTCGGCGGCTTCAATCAGCATACGCAGCTCATCCTCGTCTCTCGGAGTGCCGTGAGAATAGCCGCTGGTATAATGAATAGGTTTATTTAGTTCAGGGACACTAAGGGTTGCCATATTTCTTTCCCAAATGGAAAGGCGCTGAAGGGCATCACTTAATTCGATATCCTGAAGAATAATAAGGAAGGAATCCGAACCATATCGGTAGGAATGGCTCTCTGTGAGATGAGTTTTTATACAGCTTCCAACCTGTCCGAGAATGGCATCGCCGGTACTTTGGCCGTATTCTTCATTTATCTTCTTGAATTCGTCCAGATCAAGCATAACTACGATGATGTGATGATTCTGATAGGAGGTGAAATCATCTCTCAGCGCATATCGGTTTTTCATGTCGGTTATATTGTCATGTACAGGCACATTCTGCAGCATATCGTTCATGGTTTCTATACGGTGGATACGTTCAAGCTCAGTGGCCTGCATCTTATATTTGTTAAAAGAACCTATCAGAGTGAGAAGCGCAAAAATAAAATAATTAAACAGGCTTATCTTCTGTGCACCATCATAGGAATGCAAAACCAAATAAAATATTAAATAAGAACCCCAAATCAGGATTAAACCGGTAACAGGTGGCAACAGGATAAAATTAACAAGACAGAAAATAATAGCAAAGAATATAAACATCTGTTGACCATGTGAATATTCATAGAATGAAGAAACCATTCCAAAAACCATGAACATCAAAAAGTAGGCAACGTAGATATTTTTATAAGTACTAAAGGGATGCTTTAAATCCTTAAGCGCGTAATGGCTTGTTAATAGTGCCAAAGCACTGACAACTATTGAATAGATAGCACTGGGAACTATAAAGGGTTCATAAAGCATTGCCTTGTTAAAAAAGAAATAGTATACAAGAACCAGAAATTCAATGGTTGTAAAAGCCAGGGCTATATTGTGAGTAGATTTGAGATTCTTGCGATATAAGCCCTCTTTAATAGAAGGATGTATATATGGATTCATATAATTTTTGAATCTTGTCCAATTCTCAGAAAAAGTTGCCATTCGTCCTTACCTTCGCTAATATAATGATGCGAGCATATTTTTAAGCTAAAGAAAATTATACCATGAATATGCAGTCTACTGTATAAAAATAAACATGAGACGGGAGATTTTGTAATGCTTTATGAATTATTGATTGGAAGATTTACACAGTTTCAATTATCGGCTATCAGTATGATAGCAGCTTTTATAATCACGTTTTTAACTCTGAATATGAGGTTTTCATTTCTTCCTCAGGATCAGGGCAGGGCATTTGCGATTAATGGAGCACTGTCCAAGGGTAAGCTCAGAGGAGTAGGGCTGGTATTTGTGATAGACTTTATACTACTTTCAGTACTCTTTCTGCCTTTATCTGTGGAATTTCTTATATATTTGGGTCTGACCTTCCTTATAATGCTCAGCGGATACATGGATGATGCTTCGGAAAAGCCATGGAATGAGTATAAAAAAGGTCTGATAGATTTTGTGATATCTGTGGCTACAATGGTCACGTTTTTATCTCAAAATGATACTAAAGTTAATTTTCTGGCCTTTGAGTTTTCTATCCCATACCCGGTATATTTTGTGCTGGGAGTAATTCTTATATGGATTGCTATCAATGTTACAAACTGCTCGGACGGAGTGGATGGCCTTTGTGCCTCACTGGTGATAGTTACGGTTATGTCCTTTAAGATAATGTTTTCCGAGAATCTTGGAAGCATGGGTACAGCAGCACAGATTTTGTGTGCAGTGCTTTTGGCATATCTGTACTTTAACTGCTCGCCCAGCTCCATGCTTATGGGGGATGCGGGATCAAGAGCTTTGGGATTTTTTATAGCTCTTCTTGCAATGAAATCATCACACCCGTTCGCATATCTGATGCTCTCATTGGTTCTGATAATTGACGGAGGTCTGGGACTTCTTAAGATATCGCTTATAAGATTTTTAAAGCTTCATGTTATGTCCAATTTAAGGACACCTATTCATGATCATATGAGGAAAAACCTGGAATGGTCAGATACTCAGGTGGTTATAAGATTTATAATAATTCAGGTCGTGATATCGGTATTGTTTGCGGCGCTATAATTGTATTGCTGAACAATATTTACCTGTTGCAACTAAAAAAATAACTTGAATGAAAAGCCCCATACACTATATGCCCGATTTAAATCGATTATGCTTTTAGCAACGAGATTGAAATCGGGCATATAGTGTATGGGGCTTTGGATTATAAGTTTATTGATATACTTTATTCTTTAGGCGCTCTTCAAATTCATCAAGCGTAAGAGGCTTGTCATAATAGAATCCCTGAACGATGTCACAACCGACTTTTTGCAGGAATTCAATCTGATCCTCTCTTTCGACACCTTCCGTAATTACCTCAATGTCGAGTTCCTTCGCCATATGGATTATATTTTTCAGAACTATTTCATCACGCTTGGTAAGTGTGTCATTGTCTATAAATGACTTGTCAATTTTGATAGTGGAGACAGGTAAATCTCTTAATATTCCAAGTGATGAATATCCTGTACCAAAATCATCTATTGAACTTGCAATATTCATTCCGTTCAACTTATTAAGAAAGTCGGAGATAAGTCCTTTTTCTTTCTGGGTGGCTGTTTCCGTAACCTCTATCTGAATATATTTAAGATCAATGTCATACTTCTTTGTAATCTCCAGGATTTGATCAGCAAGCTGTTCTTCAGCAAGATCGCTCCTTGAGAAGTTCACGGAAACCGGTACGGGCTCGATGCCTTTATCAATCCAATGGCGGATAGTACGACATACTTCCTCCATAACATAAATATCAAGACCGATGGAATAGCTGTTTTTTTCCAAAACGGGAACAAACTCAGCAGGATAGACATATTCTCCCTTACACAGCCAGCGGGAGAGTGCTTCTGCCCCTACAAGAGTGTGGGTTTTGGTATCAACTTTGGGCTGATAATAAACTTTAAATTCATTATTTAAAAGGCCGTCTTCAAAACGGTCTTCAATTTGCTTTTCACGATAGACCCTGGTGCTCATTTCCTTTGTGACGAACAGGAAGGGCTCGCCTGATAAAGATCTGGCAACGCTGCAGGCTATGGAACTTCGACCTATTATCTGCCCAGGAGCCTTTAAGGAATCATCAATGTCATATACACCAGCTATGGCACTTATGAAAACAGGAAGCTGTTCTCCGTCACGAATACCGTAAACCTCTGTTTTTTCAAGGAGCTTAAGGAAGTCTCCTGTGCGTTCCTTGCGAATGAGAGCAACGAAATTATCGCCTCCAAGGTGGCCTATAAGCTCGTCTTCCCTGCAGAATTCAAGCAGGACTCGTGCATATCTTCGGATAATATTATCGGTTTCTTCACTGCCAAAGCGCCTGTTTATCAGACCGAATCCTTTAAGGTTAAAATAATAGGAATTATAGTTTTTTATCTCGCCGGCAACCATTTTTCTTGTGGCAAATGCTATAAAACCACCGGAATTGGGAAGACCTGTAAGATATTGGGTAAGTGAACTTTTCTGAACAAGCTCTACGAGTCTGTAGCGGCCCATGTGAATCAGAAAAACTCTGACAGCAGACTGAAGGAGCTGCCTTTCTTCTTCGCTCCAGTTCGTTTCGATAGGAGCGTAAACATGAGCGGAAATTGTGCCGTTTTCAAAGGTGCGCTGCGATTCTTCAAGCCATACTATCTCTGTGGCTGAATCGGAATCCATCTCGCCTGAATAAACAGTCATATGCCTGGCTTCGCCGGTGGGCATCTGCTTGGTTTCGGGAATATTCATATCAAATACAACCTGAGAAATGTTTAGAGATGGCCCAATAATAGAAAAGGCTTGCCCTGCAGCTTCAAGGGTGTTTTCTGACTCTGAAATAATCTGAATGAATTTGTCTAAAAGTTTAGATTTACTCATGTATGCTCACTTTTTTGCAGGGTTAAGTGCGATCATTTCTATTGTCCTACAAAACTAAAATTAAAACAAGCAATTATTTTGATGTTTTAAGTAAGCTTTAATTATCCGTCATTTTATACAATTTAGCGAAAAACAATTCAGCAAAAGGTGCTATTATACAAAATTATAAAAAATTGATAAACTATTAATATTCACAGTTTATGAAAATTTAACATTGGTAGTAACCAAAATCTCATGGGGGGAGAGTTATGGGTATAACTATCAGGCAGTACACATCGGTCGTAGTGACGATCAGTGAGCGAGAATCCGAAGCGGTCAAACTTGCGGTGTCGAATCTTATCCGCGATTTCAAAAGAGTGCTTCAAATAAATACAGAAGTCTATGATCCCGATTCCCAGCAGATACTGGTGGGTACAGTTGGTGTGTGTGAAGACTTCGAGGAAGAGGATCTTGTCGGTCTTTTCAGTTCTCATGGCAGAAGGCGAAAGGAAGCCTACGTTATAAGAGACAGAAGAGGCAGGCTTGTTATAGCCGGATCTGACAGGAGAGGAACCGTTTTTGGAATTTATGAGTTTTGCAGAACGGTTTTAGGGGTTTCGCCATGGTATTTTATGGCGGACGTACCTATTCATCCTAAAACAGAAATTTCTTTGCCGGACGATTATCATGTTTCGGATCACCCTAGTATAGAATACAGAGGAATTTTTATAAATGATGAGGAAGAGCTTGATCATTGGGCTCAGCGTTATCTTGGCGAGACGACAATAGGTATCAAGACCTATGAGAAGATTTTTGAGCTCATGCTAAGGCTTAAGATGAATTATATTTGGCCCGCAATGCATGTTAATGCTTTTAATTCCAACCCCGAAAATGCAAGGCTTGCAGACAGGATGGGGATCGTAATAGGAACCTCTCACTGCGATATGCTTATGCGAAGTAATAATAAGGAATGGAGACCCTGGCTTGAGAAAAAGGGATATGGCGGGGTTCCTTATGACTTTACTGCTTCTGAGAAGAGTCGTGATGCGATTATTGAATATTGGCAGGAAGCTGTTGAGCAGAACAAGGATTATGAGGTTACCTATACCCTTGGCATGCGCGGAATTAATGATACTGAACTTGAGCCGGTTGGCCTTGCGGGACTACGCGGTGATGAACTTAGAAATGCAAAGATAGAGCTTTTGGAGGATGTAATACAGGCTCAGGAGCAGATACTTGAAAATACACTCGAGAACGTACCGATGAAGATTTTTGTACCTTATAAGGAAGTGCTCGAGTTATATGACAACGGATTGAATATTCCGGATGATTTTACTCTGATTTGGGTGAATGATAATTACGGACATGTAAGACGTTATCCTAATGAAAATGAGAAGAGACGTAAGGGTGGGAATGGTCTTTACTACCACAATTCATACTGGGCACCTCCGGGAGCTTCGTATCTTTTCCTGTGTTCAATTCCGCTCTCCCAGACCAGAAACGAGCTTAAGAAAGCATACGAAGAGGGTATCCGCAAACTGTGGGTGACTAATTTTGGTGCGATAAAACCGCTGGAACAGCAGATGACATACTATGCTCAGCTTGCCTGGGATATTGGAAAAACAGAGACTATTTGTGCAGACGAAGTCGAGTTTCTTGCTAAATGGATAGATGAGACCTTTAGCGGACATCATGGAAAGAAGCTCGCACCTATGCTCGTGGAATTCGACCAGCTTACAAATGTCAGGAAGGTTGAGCAGATGGATGTGGATACCTTTTCACAGACAGCGTATACCGACGAAGCTGTCAGCAGAATCCATCGCTATGAGTATATGTTTAAGACAGGTAACCGGATTTACCATTCGCTTCCTGACAATGAGAAAGACTCATTTTTCCAGCTTATTCTTATGAAAATACACGCAGCTTACTATACCTATGCGATGTATTATTATGCAGACAGAAGTAATCTGTGTATAAAACAGGGCAAAACACACAGTGCTGCTGACTATACAACAAGGTCGCTTGCATTTGATCATGCAAGAAGAAGTATGCTGTACTATTACAATCATGTGATGGCCGACGGCAAGTGGGACGGCGTTATGACACCTGAGGATTTTCCGCCCACAAGAACGGCGATGCACCCTGCGTGTAAACCGCCCATTGATAAATCAGAGGATCATCTGATTGTTACCTGTCAGAATGAGGAAAACGCTCTGACTTTTGTTAAGCCTGTGGAAAAATGGTTTGAGATAGCAAATGCCGGTGAAAATGAGATTGTCGTAACGGTAGATCTGCCATCCTGGCTTAGAGTTACCGATGATAGTATGGCTCATTTGGAGGGACATGGGGACATCAGGATAAACGGAGAGGAAAGACTTCTCCTTGAGGTTGATTGGAACCAGGTTTCCGACATGATAGAGCAGATGACCAAAAAGGGTGAAGTTAAATCGGACGACAATGTTGTTTCGATAAAGGATTCCATCCATGTCATGGCGCTAATGACCGGTGAAAGTCATGTTATTCCCGTTGAAGCAAAGCTTTTCAGAGGAATAACCCTGCTTGGACAGGGAAATATTGTATTTCCTCCGCATATGGAAGATGACGGAATGCTCAGAATAGAGGCTGATATGGTCAGGGATCTTTCCGGTGCGTGGGTAAGAATTCCTAATCTGGGAAGACAGAGGGGATCCCTTGTTGAAGCAAGAACAGAGGGGGCAACCCTTACATATGAAGTTACGGTTACCAGTGAAGGCGCGTTTCTGTTAGAGCTTCACAGATTCCCTTCATTAAATTCCGTAGGAAGAATCAGGATTGGTGTGTCTGTTGATGAGAACCCTGTGGAGGTTGTGGAATCAGAGGCCAATGATGAATACAAGGGCGAGTGGAAAAATAATGTAAGGAACAATGTAGACAAGCTGTATCTCAGGCTCCCAAATATTAAGCCTGGTTCACACAGAATTATATTCCATGCCATGGATAAGTATTTCTCTTTTTCAAGATTTGTTATTTATACAAGAGAACGTCAGGAAAACAATCTTGGAATCAGAGGTGGAGATTTAAGGCTTCCGCTTCCTTTTGATGCAGCAGGCTTCTGTTGGGACTTTTATGGAAAAGAAGCATACGAGCTTCCGCCAAGACCTGTGTATTATGCGTTTAGGAAACAGAAAGGCAATTGTTTTGAGATTGGTGAGCATATGGAGTTTCTGCCGCATTATGGCTCCCCGGTTCCTGCAAGAGAAATAGTTGCAAAGGGTGAACATACTGCGATTGAAAAGGACGGAAGAATTCTTATAGAAGCTGCGTCGGCCCTGAACCAGTCAAAAGCAGCTTTTGCAGAGGGTGAAGGATGGGATTATTGTAATGCACCTTCACATGGTGAGACGGGACTGGCAATGTATATCAGGGATGAAAATGCACTGAGAAATTATAGGGAGACAAGCTGGGGCGGAGCCAGTGCTATCAAGAAAGCGCCATCCCTTCATTACAGCATAGAAACAAGGGGAGGAACCTACAGAATCTGGGGAAAAATTCTCATGTGGGATGCTGACAAAGCCCATTTCACAATTGGGGTAGATGATAAGATATATTCAGAACAGGATTTATACGGTGGCCAGTCTATCTGGAGATTCTCTGCAGAGAATATATGGAGATGGGTGCCGCTTCTGGATGTTAAACTAAGAGGTGGAAGGCATACCCTCAGATACTTCTCATTATCTGCAGGAATAAGGGTTGAGCAGTTCTACCTGACTGCAACTGATGAGCTTCCTCCTGCAATGGTGTGAATTCCTTTTTAGTGAAGTTGACGGATAAGGGGTTACAGAATACTAAGGAACGCAAGCGTGCATCCCTGCCCCCAGGGATAATGACCATATACCTGTCTGTGCACAGCAATATCTTCACAGCTGCTTAATGACTGACCTACAGAGCCGTTTTCGGTGTTTTCGAGGAGAAATTCCCCGGCACCCTGAACGGCTTTTTGTACCTGTTCCGATAAATCGGCAGCATGTGAATGGAACATACCTCTCTTTAACCAATTAGCCATTGAATAGGCAATCATAGCAGTAGCAGAGGTGTCAGCCTCTCCTTCAGTAGCCGGAAGAAGCCATGAAAAGCCGCCGTCAGGTCTTTGGTATTCCAAAGTGACCTTGATAAGGCTGTAGAATTGAGACATCAGTTTATCCATAGTGCTTTTTAGAATTGAATCTTCAATAGGGTTACTTTTGTGATTTTCTTCCCTATAAATGTTTGACAGGATTTCAGAATATCCCATCATAAGCCAGCCGACTGCGCGTCCCCATCCGATGATACCTGCTTTTTTATCCTGGGACAGAGAAAATGCATGGTAAGGAAGCCCTGACTTTTTGTCAAAGCCATCTGCATGAAAGGCTAACAGCTGTTTTGCGGCAAGGGCAATGGCATTTCTTTTATGAAAAACCGTGCCGTACCTGGCAAGGAACATGGCGGATTGTCCTGCGCCGTCTGCGTAGATAAGATCATTGCCCTTGGAAGGATTATAGATAATACTTTCCTCGGAATTTTTAGGCGCCTGAGCAAGAAAATTAGCAATCATGGCAGCTCCGTGATGATAGCACTTATCGCCTGTGGATTCATATAATTTGATCAAAGCCATTCCGGCAACGGAATCATCGACAAAGCCAGCATGCTCGCCATTTTTAATCCATTTATCCAGATACTCACAAAGGATATTTTTCATCTCGTCCCTGAACTCCTGTGAAATGAGCTTGGATGCGGTGTCAGAGGGAGACAGGGATGCTTCGGATAAGCCAAGCATCAGCATTCCTGCAGGCCAGAACAGGGGATCCCTGTTAGTAGTTGCTCTTTTTAATGCTTTCCTGGCAACGTCTTTTAATGCATCTTTTGCAGTATAGTTATTTATGGTAAGGAGATCGTTTTCGGTGACCTTTATGATCTGTTCCATGATTTCTTTATTCATGCTCTTCCCAACTTTCTTAATACTATGCCCTTAAGATATGAATACTCTTCTGTGTTGTGGAATATAATCCAGAAGATTCCATTGAAAATAACGGTAACGATTATGATCATAATTCCGAAGGAGATAATTGTAACATCCTTCATGATGAATGTTCCGATAAAATAAAGCAGTCCAATGATTGCGACTTCCGTGATTATGTATTTGAGGCTGTCAATGAAATACGATGCAGCGCTTCGGTCAAAGCAGACTTTATAAATAATAATCGGCTTTGTGATATTTGCTATGAGCCCTGATACAACGGTTCCGATATATATACCTGCCAGGCCGATTTTTTGAACCAGAACTATGGATATAACAAGATTTACAACTCCCTGTATGATGGCCAGGTATTTGTCCTGCTCAAAAACTCCTGCCGCGGTTTTGAAGTTTGAAAGAACAATTCTGTCGCCTTTAAAGTAATAATCCGTCAAAAACAGGTAGACCGCAAAGGTGCTTAGCATCCATTCCGGACCGTATTTTTTTACAATCCACAGATAAATGAGTGGCTGCAACAGAATAAAGAATCCGCAAGCTGAAAAACCATAAACCCATGATGCAAAAAAACGATAAATCTTAAAGGATTTAAATTGTTTTTCCTTGGACTCTGTAGCTATAAGGTTACCAAAACCGGAGATGACGGAGTTGAAAATAATATTAACAAAATTGGCGATGGTTCCGGTGACCATTGTATAGTTATCAACATGACCGGCAGCTTTAACTTCTATAAACGAAGAGATTATCAGAGTATCAGTCTGGAGTCTTGCAACATCTCCAACCTTGTGCATTACAAGCGCCCGGGTTTTCTTCCAAACCTCATCATGCTCATCTTTTGTAAGGGGAGTTATATCTTTGTCTGTGAGATAAGGATATAACTTGTTCAGATAACTGTTTACAAAAACCTTCTGTATCAGCTGAACAGCCGCATCTGTCAATAAGTACAGATAGAAATTCGGGATAATCAGAAGTACTAATATCTGGAAAAATACAGTCACTATTTTTGTGATTGTATTTATGTTGGTCTGTATATAGTTTTTCTGCTCTGCATTTACAAGACTGTATTTGTAAGAAACGAAATAAGTGCTAACAGTATTAAACAAAAAGATGAGATAATAGAATCTGAGGTCGCTTGGAGCAACATCTCCGGAATTTTTTGCCAGGTATTTAAGGAACGGAACCAAAGACAGGCCTATTACAGCAACGACAATGGCGATAGTATGGTATGCCTTTCGATACATCTGCATATAGGATTTGACTTTTTCCGTATCGCCCTTAGCAACCGGGGCATATAAACTGAAATTAAGAGCAGTACCTATTCCCAGTTCTGCCATTGACAGAAGTGATAGGATATTGCTATAGAGTGCATTGACGCCAAGGAGAGTCTCTGCAAGTCGATGAATAAAGATTGTGCGCAGAATGAAGGACATCAGCGCGGTGCATAGTTGCCCTACGTATCCAAATGTTATATTTTTGGCAGCGAGCTTTGTTCTGCCCATAAATTGACCTCCGGGACTTTTTTAACTATCATGTTATTATATCATTTTAAGGAGAATTTTTAGCAATGAAAGAAAAAAATGTAAAACTTAATGGTAAAACCGTCCTTATTACAGGCGCTGCCGGATTTATCGGTTCGCATCTTGCAGTAAGACTTCTTGATTCATTTGAAGATATAAAGGTAGTCGGATATGACAATGTAAACGATTATTACGATGTAAGACTAAAGGAAGAGAGACTGGAAAATCTTTCTAAATATGAAAACTTTATATTTGTTAAGGGAGATATTGCTGACAAGGCAGCAGTAGATGCTGTTTTTGCACAGTATAAGCCTGCGGTTGTTGTAAATCTTGCGGCTCAGGCAGGTGTCCGTTATTCAATTGAGAATCCCGGCGCCTATATAGAGGCAAATGTAATCGGATTTTACAACATTCTTGAGGCATGCAGACATTCAGATCCCAAGGTAGAGCATCTCGTATATGCATCCAGCTCAAGTGTTTACGGCGGAAACACAAAGCTTCCTTTTTCAACAAAGGATCAGGTAGATCATCCGCTTTCACTTTATGCTGCCACTAAAAAATCAAACGAGCTTTTTGCTTATTCCTACAGTAACCTCTATGGTATGGCTACAACAGGTCTTAGATTCTTCACGGTTTACGGACCTATGGGACGTCCGGACATGGCATTGTTCCTCTTTGCAGATAAGCTTCTTAAGGGTGATACCATTCAGATCTTCAATTATGGTAACTGCAGAAGAGATTTTACTTATGTAGATGATATCGTTACCGGAGTTGTTAATGTTATGCAGAGTACACCCGATGAGGATGAGAAGGGTAACAGATATAAGGTTTATAACATTGGTAATCACAATCCTGAGAACCTCATGGATTTCGTTGATATTCTTCAGAAGGAGCTCGTTGCTCACGGGTGTCTTCCGGAAGATTTCGATTTCGAGGCACACAGGGAACTGCTTCCCATGCAGCCCGGTGATGTAGAGGCAACTTTTGCGGATGTTGATGATCTTATGAATGATTTCGACTTCAAGCCGGATATGCCTCTTAAGGAAGGTATACACCGCTTTGTTGACTGGTATGCAGGATACGTTAAACGGAGAGATAACATTTAAAAGGCTGATATTTTGAAGATTGAGAATACTATAATAAAGCCTTCCCCTAGGGGGAAGGTGTCAGCGAAGCTGACGGATGAGGGGACCATGGATAAAATAATGCAGAGCCGCATGGATCGCGGCTTCTTTAAACATCAGGACGAATACGAAGCAAAGGCGCTCGAGGTGCTCCGCTCAGGCTGGTATATTCTTGGTAAAGAGGTGGAGAGCTTTGAGAAGGAATTTGCTGCTTATGTAGGCACGAATTATAGTGTAGGACTTGCCAGCGGTCTTGATGCCCTCTGGCTTGCTTTCAGGGTTCTTGGAATCGGCAAGGGTGATGAAGTCATAGTTCAGGGAAATACATACATAGCCAGTGTTATGGGAATAACCATCAATGACGCTACACCTGTTTTTGTAGAACCTGATGAATATTATCAGATAGACGTGGATAAGATAGAGGAGAAAATAACAGATAAAACCAAGGCTATATTGGTAGTTCACCTCTACGGACAGTCTGCGAGAATGGACAAGGTTCAGGAACTCTGCAGAAAATATGATCTGAAGCTTGTGGAAGATTGTGCTCAGTCTCATGGAGCCTGCTTTGACGGAAAAATGACAGGAAGCTTTGGAGATATAGGATGCTTCTCTTTTTACCCGTCAAAGAATATGGGGGCGTTTGGAGATGCAGGGGCAATAACAACAGATGACCCCGAGCTTGCGCGTCTTATGAAAATATATCGTAATTATGGTAGTGAGAAGCGCTATCATAATATGGTCGTGGGTGCTAACTCAAGACTTGATGAAATGCAGGCAGGACTTTTAAGAGTCCGCCTGAAATATTTAAATGAGATAAATAACGAAAGATATCAAATTGCCGGGAAATATGCTAAGGGCATAACCAATCCGCTCATTATCAAACCGCAGATTTGCGCCGGTGCTACCAGTGTATGGCATCAGTATGTGGTCAGGATAAAGGAGCGCAGGGATGAATTTATGAACTATCTTGCAGAGAAAAATATAACAACCATAATTCATTATCCTATTCCGCCGCATCTTTCTGAGGCATATAATTATCTTGGATTTAGTGAGGGGGCATTCCCTATCACGGAGAGTTATGCGAAAGAGGTAATTTCACTACCAATTTATTCAGGAATGACTGATGAAGAGCAATCGTATGTTATTGATTGCATCAATTCATTTAAATAATCTTATTCGGAGCAGAGCATGAAAAGGAATATCAGGCTAAAAGCACTAAGAATAATTCTGTTTCTTGTTAATGTAGCAGCTGTTCTTCCCATATTTATCGTGGCTTTTTATAATGTGCCGTCTGCAGATGATTTCAGTATGGCCTTTGAAGTTCATGAAGCTTACTCTTCGGGAGGCTTTTTGCCAGCGCTGATCAAAGCTGTATATATGGGGATTTGGTATTACTTTAACTGGACCGGGGTATATTTTAGCAATACACTTACTGCGCTTGCACCGAGTGTGTTTGACGAACATTTATATTTCCTTGGAACATGGAGTGTCCTGTCCATGTTCGCTCTGGGATTGTGGTACTTTTTAAAGCAGCTTCTGACGGGCATTCTGAGAGTGGAAAAACATCTTGCGGGATGCATAACAAGCATTATGTTTTTTCTGCTGGTTCAGTGTATGCCTGTGGGAGCTTCCAGGGTAGAGGGCTTTTTCTGGTATAGTGGGGCAATTAACTATCTTTTCATGTTTGGTTTTGCCCTTTTGTGGCTTGGTATTATACTCAAGCTTGCAGGTGCCGAAATTGTTAAAGGTTACGTGGTGCCTGTGTTGTCTGTGATGGGATTTCTTCTGGGTGGAGCAAATTATATGACCTCCCTCAGTCTTGGAATAATATCGGTTTGTATTTTAATAGTATCAATAATATCAGGTGTTTCTGAAAATGCTCCTCTTGAAAAACAGATCGAGTATAGAAAACATGTGATAGTAACAATTGCCGAGAGATTTACCGGGCTTAGAAGAGTGTATATTCCTGCTATATGTCAGCTTGCAGGTCTTTTGCTTTCGGTAATTGCCCCCGGCAATCGTGTAAGATCGGCTTCTTCAGCATTTAATCCGATAAAGGCAGTGCTGATGGCGATTTATTACACTATGGATGCCATGCTTGGCAAATGGCTGACATGGCCTGTAATTATTCTCCTGGTATTTTTAATTCCTTTTTTATGGAAGGCAACAGGACGCATTAAGAGATTTTACGGATTTGAGCATCCGGTGATTTTTACGGCATTCTGTTTTTTGCTGACGGCAGCGTCCATAACACCTCCGATTTATGCCACAGGCAATATTGAAGCAGGAAGAATACAGGCTTTATTTTTTATGCAGGGGATGCTTCTTTTGGTTCTGATCATAGGCTATATGTGTGGGTGGATCAGATATGTGATTAAGCCCGCTAAACTTATTGACGGAGATGCTCTTGCAAAGAGAAAACCGAAGGACCTTTTTGAGGACGCTTTTCTCGGTCAGCACGCAACCAGGGTTGTGTTTGCTGTTTCCGCAGCATTTATAGCCGGGTCGCTTCTTGCGGTTAAGCCTGATCCAGATTTGTATACTGCTACCACTGCTATGGTGGATGTTATTAGCGGAGAAGCATCACGCTACAGAAACGAGTTTGATTCAAGGCTTGAAGTGCTTAAGGATGATGGGGTAGAAGATGTTGTACTGACTCCTTATTCCGTTCAACCTCACCTTCTGTTCTTTTCGGATATTACCAGGGATGAAAAGGATTGGCTGAACCAGGCTATGGCTGAATACTATCACAAGAACAGGGTGGTTATTAAAGACTAATATCTAAAGGTGGAAACTTTCTTGGGAACAGATAAGATGAATAATAAAAAACACTACAGCGATGACGGAGTAACTAAGCTTGACAGGGTAATTATCGATTTTGTTAACTCAAATCTGGATAAGCTTGCTCTGGCCATCATAGTAATTATTGCCGTTCTGGTGCGGATATTCATGATTCCTGAGACTGATCTGTCACCTGACTATAACAGCTATTATCTTCCCTGGACTCTCGCCTATAGGGAATATGGCTTCTTTGGCGGTTTATCAAAGGATATAGGTGATTATTATGTTCCCTATAATGTAATGTATGCCATCTGTTCTCTTTTTCCCTGTGAGCCATACATTCCTATAGCATTATTCTCTATGGTGGCGGAATTTGTAAGTGCGGTATTTATAAAAAAGGTTCTTTTGATAATCCTTAACGAGAGGGGAACCCAGGAAAAAAAGGCAAAGCTCACAGCTTCCTTTGCTGCGGCACTCACTCTTCTTTTGCCCTTTGTCATATGGAATGGCTCTCTCTGGAAGCAGTGTGATGCTATTTACGTTGTTTTTCTTGTGATTTCCTTATATTACCTTCTTAAGGATAATTACAGATTGGCATTTGTTTTTCTTGCGATATCCTTTAGCTTTAAGCTCCAGGCAATATTTTTTGTTCCTCTGTTCCTGGTACTTTATTTTGCCAAAAAGAAATACAGCATCCTGGAGTTCTTCTGGGTACCTGTTATTTTTCTGATAATGGGGCTTCCGTGTGTACTGTGTCACAGAGGGTTAAAGGCGACATATCTTGCATATTTCCTTCAGACACAGGAGGTTTCTACCGAAGGATATGGAATGGTATCCTTTTATCCGAATTTTTATAATTTTGGATTGGATAATTATGATGAATTGCTCACAAAACCTGCAGTGCTGATAGCTGCCGCTGTTTTGGGGGTGTTCGCTGTATATGTTCTTTATCACAGGAATTTCCTTGAGAAGAAAGAGAATGTTCTTTACTTTGGGTTGTTTTTGGCATGGACCTGCTGTATGTTCCTTCCGGGAATGCATGAGCGATATGATTATGCCATAGTACTTCTTATGACAGCATTGTGCCTGGCTGTGTGCAGAGATAAGCTGTGGGTTTGTGCGATTATGAATGTTAATTCCATGCTTGTATATATAGCTGTTCTCTTTAAGGAGGCAGTAGTGCCTATTACAGTACTGTCCGCGATTCAGATTGTGACATATTTTATAGTCGCACTGGATCTTGTGAGAAGAATTGGAGGAAAACGTGCATAAAATATACAACGCACTGGTATCTGTCCTTTTCTGGATAATAATTTCATTTTTATTGTTTATATGCATTTACAACACCTGCCTTGTTGATGTATACGAAGTGACACATTTTTATAAAGGCAATGTACTATCCAATGTAGTGTCTATAGCGATTACGGTCTTTGTCTTGTGGCGCATAAGAAAAGTAACGGCAATAAGTCATTTTGTGAAGAGGGTAGATTCGGAAGACAGCTTTAGAAAAAAACTTAAGATAGTCATACTGGTGGCTATAGGCGTGATTGGAGTAATGTTTGCACTTGGGTCTGCTGCTGTAGTTGCTTCGGATCAGGTTATGGTTCAGGATGCAGCCCGCAAAATTAGCACGGGTGATTTTTCTGATCTTAAACCGGGAGGCTATCTCTTTACATATCCTAATCAATTGGGACTGGTGTGGATTTCGGTTTTATTTGGGAAAATCTTCGGCTTTGGAAACTATACTGCATTCAGAGTAATGAATGTGTTATGTCTCTGTCTTTTCTACAAGAGAATTTCAGATATAGTAGGGATTATAAGTCGAAAAAGTAAGCGCAGTGAGATATCTGTGCTGATTCTGGGCATTTTGTTTCTCCCACTTTTTCTTTACTGCTCATTTATATATGGAACTATCCCGGGGCTTGCACTCTCTATAGGTGCTGTCTACCATGCACTTGTATTTATTGATAATAAAAATGCAAAAAATGCTGTGCTTGCAGCTGTGCTGATAACCCTTTCAATGCTCTTTAAGAGTAATTATCTGATTGTTTTTATAGCGATATTCATTCATTCGCTGATCAGCAGTATATGTCATAAAAAGAAAGTATTGATGATGCTCCCTGTGCTGTTGATCCTGGGATATCTTCTGCAATCATTCATTCCGACTGCTCTTACAGGATACTGTACAGGAATGGAAGCACCAAAAGGAGCAAGTTCATTGTCATGGATAGCCATGGGCTTACAGGAGGGTGGACTTGCCGAGGGCTGGTACAACGGTTATAACAAGGAAACACTTGAAGAGAGTGGATATGACTCTGATATTCAGGGTGAACTGGCTAAAGAAAACATTAAAGAGCGCATTGCATATTTTAAGGACAATAAATTTGACTGCTTTAAATTTTTCTCCAAAAAACTAGCGTCTGAGTGGGATGATCCTACCTTCGAGGGATATTGGATAAACAGAGAAGCTGCTAACGGTGCAGCTCATTCAGGGTTTACTGCATATCTTTTAAGTGATGGAGCTTACAGGATTGGACTCGCATTTCTTGATCATTTGCAGGCAATAATACTCTTTGGGGCATACGCCTATGTTATATTAAAAAAAGACAAGGGAAGAGAAATTGTCCTTTTCCTTGCCTTTATCGGGGGATTTGTATTTCATACCTTCTGGGAAGCAAAGCCGCAGTATACACTGACTTATTTTGTTCTGCTTCTTCCGCTGTGTGCCATGGGCTTTGAAGAACTACTGGATTATGCAGATTCTATCCATGCTGCAAATATCAACAGGAGACCGGGGATGACGAAAGCCGTTTGTGTGATTTTACTGTTTGTTCTTCCTCTTGTTATTTTGACTTTGATATATAGAGGCTCAGTAGGGGAAAGTCTCATAGAAGAATCAATTCCCTGCCTTTATAACTACAAAATTACCAAATGACTTTATCACGTATGCTTCGGGATTATATCCCGGAGCATTATTTAGTATATCAAGTTGCGTTTTATGAAGAATAAAGATACTCCCATCATCTAAATACGTAACAGCATTTTCATTCATGTCATCTGGAAGTCCAAACCTAAAATGTGTAAAGGAATCGGCAATGCGGAATTCTGCGTTTGGATCCTTATAATGAACCGTCTGAAGAAAAGCTTTGGGCGATGTTTTGGTGTAGTAGAGCGCAACCATAAATGGTGCTGATACGTGTTCATAGGTAGAGTAAATCGTAGATTGCTCTGAAGCACACTTGTCAGCGTAGGCGCAGGCCTGACCATATCCGGGCATGTAGGCCTCTGCGCTCAGATCATTAAATTCATTAAAATATGATCTGCAAAAAAGGAGTGTAGCAACAATTAACAGCAAGGGTGTTACTGATTTTGCCAATATTGCGGCATAATGCTTTATGGATGATGGAGCTTCCTTTTCAACAGTAACAAATTCACCTACAACAAATATAAAACCCCTTGCCAGATAATAAATGACGGGGATGAAAATAAGCACCATTCTTGTGATGTCTTCCTCCACAAAAAGACCGAATAATAAGGCCGGGAGGAAAAGAGAATGCATAACAAGGTCGATCAGTTCTCCTCTCTTTGTACGAATAACACTGATAACTATTCCCAGCAAGGTCATGGGGAAGGTAAATGCATAGAAGGGCGGAAATCCGGGGATATAATTCAATATCTGTTCCGATGAGTCTCCATAGGTCAGATTTTTAATAATCGTAAATAGGTTTTTTCCTATCGCAAGGAGTATCCCGGAACCTGAAGCAAACACAGATCGTTTGGCAGTGAACTTCGTAATTGTGAAAAACGGAGTGATCACTTCGGGAAGATCAAGGAAATTTATGACATAAAAAACAAAGAGTGGTGCCGTGAAGATTGCGAAAACCAGCACACCACAAAACACCTGAAAGGCGGTCATTCTTTTGCTTTTTCTAAAAATAAAACACATCAAAACAAGGTGAACCGGTATTACAAAGGTAGCTGCACCGTAGCTGTATAAGCAAAGTGCATATAAAAAAGCTGACAGAGCATACAAAAAGGTTGCTTTTGAGTCCGCAGCGCGAAGTGACTCTCTTTTTTTTCTGTCCCTGGATTTAAAAAGGGTACCGATATTGTCAAAAGCAGTAGATTCCTTTTGCTTTGTTGATGCAATTACAAATACAAGCATGGCAAGAAGAACCCAAAACGGAGTAGTATTGCTGTCAAGACTCCATCTGGATAGCATGATATGCCATGGACAAAAACTGACTATGCAGAGGCTTACCAGGGGAAGCCACAAAAACTCACCTGTAACATATTGCATGGATATTGCACTGTCGCTTACCAATATAGATTCATGGCTGAGAGTTTTAATTACAAAAAAAGTAACAACAAGTGTAAGTACTCCGAGAAAAGCAGGCAGAGCCCGTAGGGTTAGAACATTACTTCCGAAAAGGAAGGTGGTAACAGCATTAAGATAGATCATGAGAGGGCTTCCGCCACCGGAACCATAGGTTATGGGATAGATAGGATACCTGTTTCCGTCGCGGTCCATGCCAAATGCTGAAAGAATATATGCTTCATATCCGATAGAAGCCTCGTCCTGATGAAGACCCTCCGGAATTTTTGTCAATTTATATAAACGAAGAGCAGTACCTATCAGAATAACTGCTAAAGGTATAACAATAGTATAAATTTTGTTATAGGTGATGCCTGAAAGATTAATCTTTGAAAAGGAAGTCCTGTCCCTTTTGCTATAGAGAAAAAGCGATATGGTGATTATGCCTAAATAGCATATAAGAAATACCGGATTAGTTGTCTCCATAACCGTCTCCTGATAAACAAGCATTTATAGGTTTAGTCCTTTAATTATAGGAAACAGAGTGCAGGCAGTCAAACGCTAAGTTGAAAAAATAATTACCTATGATATAATAAGCGCTGTTGTAGTTGTTTTTTCGGAGGATATGAAATGCCAATTAAAGTTAACAGTTTTATGGGAAAATTCGGATGGTTTGCAAGAAAGCATTTCCCTATGCTTGCCAGCGAAGCATACCTTAAACTTCAGTTTGCTACAAGACATAAGCAGCAACAGGATTATATAGATTACTTTATGAATGCTAAGGAAGTACCGATGCCGAATGTGGTAAACATCGAGACTATCAACAGATGTAACTCCACCTGTGCATTCTGTACTGCTAACGTTCACGCGGAGAAGAGACCGCTTTGCAAGATTGATGACGATCTCTATAAGAGCATTATTGATCAGCTTGCAGACTGGGGATACAAGGGACACCTTACTCTGTATGGAAATAATGAGCCCTGGCTTGATACTAAAATTGTTGAGCGCCATAAATATGCAAGAGAGAAGCTCCCGGATAGCTTTATTTTCATGAGCACCAACGGGCTTATATTAAATATTGATAAGGTTAAGCAGATTCAGCCCTATATTGATCAGCTGATTATCAATAATTACAGCATGGAATTCAAGCTTCACAAGAATATTCAGGAGCTCTATGAGTATGTGAAGGCTAACCCGGATGAGTTCAAGGATCTTGATATTGAGATACAGATGAGATATCTTCAGGAGGTTCTTACAAACAGAGCAGGTTCTGCACCGAATAAGCAGGCTACTGAGAAGGTTATTAAGGAGACCTGTCTCCTTCCCTTTACTGATATGTGGATCATGCCTAATGGAAAGCTTGGCTTATGCTGCTGTGACAACTTTGAGGTTACAAATTATGCAGACCTTGCTACTACAAGTCTTAAGGATGGTTGGGCATCAGAGGAATTTATGGCAGTCAGAAGGAAGATTGCCCAGGGAAGACAGAATGAGCCATTCTGTAAGCACTGCGACTTTATTGATGCCGGTTTCCGTATGACAATTGTAAAGGCTATTCTTGAAGGAAGGGATCCCAATAAGCTCGGCGGACATGAGAGAATGGGATTGTTTAAGAAAGAGGACTGATAAACGATCGGAGGGACTGTGAAAGAAGTAGCAGGAAGAATCGCATCGAGGTGGCATTACCTCTTTATTGGCTTATTTATAGTAGCTGCTTTTTTAATGTACATGATTGTAGGCGAGAGGAGCTACATCGCAATACCTGATAATCTGGACCTTTTTGTGGCCCAGTATAAAATGATGAAAAATACAGGGACATTCTGGGCACATGCCGTGGATGTCCCGTTTCTTAATGGGATAAGCAGGGATAACCTTCCGGGTGAATTCTACTTATACAGCATACTCTATATGATACTTCCTACATACGTGGCATATGTTGCAGGGTACATATTAAAAATTATAATAGCACTGATTTCCTGCCTCCTTCTCTGTAAGGATTTACTTCCTGAGGAAAATCCCGGAGATATTGCATGGATTTGTGCTTTTGCTTATGGAATTCTCAATTTGTTTCCGGCTTTTGGAATATGTTTTGCTTCAATTCCGCTGGTGATTTATTTGCTGAGAAAAATATACAGGCTTGGATTTACTAAAACTGTAATTAAGTATTATGTCCTGCTGTTTTTTTATCCTGTGCTGTCATATTTTTCATATTTCGGCATGTTTATTCTCGGATATCTGGTGCTGGCTATTATATGGAGACTGATTGCAGACAGAAAGCTCTCAATGCCTCTTTGTCTTGCGCTTATAATCCTTGCAGCAGGATTTGTGCTTTTTGAGTACAGATTGTTTGGAGCGATGCTCTTTTCGGATGAGATAACAATCAGAAGCACCATGAAGGATGCATCGATGAGCGTTTCGGAGATTCTTGCCGAGAGCTTTGATGTATTTAAGAATGGTATGATGCATGCTGATGATGCGCACGCATACTTTGTATTCCCTATCTGTGTTATATATTTTGTATTTCTGAACGTCAGATATATTATCCGAAAAGATTTAAAAGGGATGTTTCATGACGTCTATAACCTGTTTGCAGTATTGCTTGTTTTTAACAGTATTGTTTATGGAATATACTACAGCGAAGGTATGAGAAATTTTGTGGCCTTCGTTCTTCCACCTCTTACAGGGTGGCAGTTTAACAGAACTATATTTTTCAGCCCGTTTTTATGGTATGCTTCACTGTTTATCATATGCATCAGAATGGCTCGTAAGGAAAATGTCATATTAAGACTGTGTTCAAGGATAATTCCTGTAGTAGCTGTATTTGTGATACTTATCGGATCGAAGCATTATAACGACCTTTATGATACTGCCTATGGAACGCTGTACAGAATCCGCACAGGACACGAGGTAGACAGGCTTAGCTACTCAGAGTTTTATTCTTCAGAGCTATTTGATACAATAAAGAACGATATTGGCTACAACGAATCTGACTGGTCAGTTGCCTACGGAATGCATCCTGCAGTGCTGGAATACAATGGAATAGCTACCCTTGATGGCTACCTTGGATTTTATTCACAGGAATATAAGGAGCAGTTCAGAAAAGTAATAGCTCCCGCTCTTGAGAGAAAAGAAAATACCAGGATATACTTTGACGACTGGGGTGCAAGATGTTATCTGTATTCCGGAACAGATGACTCTATAGTTATGGCCACAAGAAGCATGACCGGAGTAACTGACAGGGACATTTATATAGATTCCGATGCACTTAAGGATTTGGGATGTAAATATATTTTTTCCAGAATAGATATCAGTAATGCCGAAGAGAAGAATCTGATTCTGAAGGGCGTTTACGAAGCAGAAGGATCACCATATACGATTTATGTGTATGGATTTGAATAATTAAGGATGAGAGGTTTATATGGACAAGATAGCAGTACTTATTCCCTGCTATAATGAAGAGCAGACAATAGAAAAAGTAATAAAGGATTCTAGGAATGCTCTTCCTGATGCTGTAATTTATGTATATGACAACAATTCTTCAGACCGCACGGCTGAGATTGCCGAGGCTAATGGCGCAGTTGTCCGCCATGAATATGTTCAGGGAAAAGGAAACGTTATTAGAAGAATGTTTCGTGAGATAGATGCTGAATGTTATGTTATGGTTGACGGAGATGACACCTATCCAATGGATTCGGCACCGGGGATGTGTGAGCTTGTACTTGAGAAAAATGCCGATATGGTAGTCGGAGACAGATTATCATCGACATATTTTACTGAAAACAAGCGTCCTTTTCACAATTTTGGAAACAGCCTCGTTAGAGGGAGTATAAATCATTTGTTTGACTGTGACATCAGGGATGTAATGACCGGATTCAGGGCTTTTAGCTATGAATTTGCCAAGACCTTTCCCGTTCTGTCCACAGGATTTGAGATTGAGACAGAAATGACCATCCATGCGGTGAATAACCACATGCAGATTGAGAATTACATCATAGAATTCCGTGACAGACCTGCTGGATCTGAGTCCAAGCTTAATACTTATTCGGATGGCATGAGGGTCCTTATGACAATTGCAAGGCTTTACAGGGATTATAAGCCAATGGGATTTTTCCTTATTGTATCTATTGTCCTTGCGGTTATTTCGATAGCATTCTTTGTGCCGATTTTTGCTGCATATCTTGAGACGGGGCTTGTGGATAGATTCCCGACACTTATTGTGTGCGGATTTGTAATGATGGCATCGCTTCTGTCGATGTTTGCAGGGATGATACTTCATAACCTTACTATAAATCACAGAAGAGAATTTGAAATGCGCCTGATAAGTCTTAACACTGAAAAGAAGAGGTTGCTTAAGGAGAGTAAATAAGCGCAGTAGAGAGGAGATTATTATGAAAAGAAAGATAGCTATGGCACTCGCAGTGTTTACACTAATGACTACAGCCTGGGGATGCGGGGATCCATCTAAATTAACAACTAAGAATCCGGATAATGCCACTCAGACGGAGAATCAGGACAGTAATGCCGATAATAGCAGCTCTGAGACAGCATCTACAGAGCAGGTGACCGAAGAGGTAACGGAAGGACAGGCAGCTGAAGGACAGACAGAAGAGGTACAGGCATCAGATGCTCAGACTTCAGGTGGTCAGACCGGAGAAAATCAGGCTTCGGAAAACGCAGAGCCTGCAAATGGAGATGTGGCTAACGCGGGCAGTGCAGAGGGCGTATCAGTTACAACTGAGGAGATAGTTGAACCTGAGATTCCTCAGGAGGAAGTACAGCAGTCGGTTGAGACCACTGAGGTGGAGGAAGTTAAGGAAGAAAAAGATAAGTATTACGATATAGTTTTTATCGGAGACAGTCAGTTTGATAATGCAAGAGGAACAGGATCCGAAATCCCTGCATATACATGCGCACTTCTTGGCAAAAAGGTTAAGTTTTACAATCTTGCTATCGGTGGAACAGCAGCCTCACTTGGAAGAGGGATGTCCACAGATCTGGAGAACTTTGATGATTCAAGCTTTATAGGAATTTGTTATGCCCTTGCAGGTAAGATAAAAACGGAATTTCTTGATCAGTATCCTGCAGGAGCTGAGCTTAAAAAAGTAAAGCCTGCAAATGTAGACCTTTACATTATTGAATATGGCGCGAATGATTATCTAAATGGAAAGGATTTGTACAATTCAGCAGCCGGTCTTGATCCGCATACATATAACGGCGCTTTGTCTGCCGGAATTGGCGAGCTTAGGAATATAAGCCCCAATGCACAATTTATTCTTTGCGGACCTTCATACTGTTATTGGTACAATGGTGAAGGCATCTTCATAGGTGACAGTTACACAGTAAGTAAGGGTATAGGAACCCTTTCGGAATATGCAAATACGTGCAGTAATCTTGCAAATTCAATGGGAATACCTTACTTTGATTCAATGTATGCATCACAGTTTGACTTAAAGAATGAAACAGCTCAGGATTATCTTTCAGACGGATTGCACTATACTGAGAAGGGAAGACAGATTTATGCAGCTGTTCTCGCTCACACAATTCAGAAGCTGAGAGGGAAAGATGACAGTGAGATGCCATACCTCGAAATCAACAGTTTTGATTACTGGGAATATAAAAAGAGCCTGAAAAAGAAATAATTACAGCAAGTGCCGGAGAGGTCTCCGGCACTTCTTTTTTTGTAGTGTTTTTGATATACTGTTATTTAATTATGCGGTTTTATTTCTGCAATTTATAATGATTATGAGGTCGAATGATGCAACTCGTTTCGTTTCAATTTTTAATCTTTCTGCCGGTAATGGCACTTATCTATTTTCTGGTTCCCGCTAAGCTTCGATATATTTGGCTTTTTTTGATCAGCTGGGGCTTTTATCTCTCTCTTGATTTAAGGGGCTTTCCAATACTTTTGTTTACGTCTCTTTCTGTATACATAGGCGCAAGAGTCATGGAAAAGCTTGAAGGTGCAAAGAGGAAGACAGTACTGGGTATTGTGGTTATCTCAAATCTTATTATTCTGGCACTTTCAAAATATAGCGGACTGACTTTCCTCTCGGCAGTAGGAATGTCCTTCTTCATGTTTATGGCTATTGGATATATGGTTGATGTTTACAGGGGAGATTTGTACGCTGAGAAGAATTTCCTTGTTCTTTCACTTTTTATTTCATTTTTTCCGCAGATTACATCAGGCCCTATTGAGCGTGCCGGACATATGTTAAGACAGTTCAGGGACCCTCATAATTTCTCATACGACAGGATGAGAGATGGCCTTCTTCAGATGATGTGGGGATATTTCATGAAAATGGTAATAGCCGACAGATGTGCGATAATAGTCGGAACTATCTATGATAATCCGGTGAAATATGCAGGTACTGCCACGCTTATAGCTTCGATTCTTTATACCTTTGAGATATATTGTGATTTTGGCGGATACAGTAATATAGCGATCGGATGCGCAAAGGTACTTGGCTTTGATCTTATGAAGAACTTCAATGCCCCGTATCTTTCAGCCAATGTGCAGGAATTCTGGAGAAGATGGCATATTTCCCTGTCTTCCTGGTTTAAGGATTATGTTTATATCCCGCTTGGTGGAAACAGAAAAGGAAAGGCCAGAAAATATATCAATATCCTTATTGTTTTCATTCTTAGCGGTATATGGCATGGTGCAAATTATACCTTTGCCGTATGGGGACTTCTGCATGGAATCTATCAGGTGGCAGGGCATATGCTTACCCCTGTAAGAGAGAAGCTCTGCGAAATATTTAAAGTAAAAAAGATCAGCTTTTCCCACAGACTTCTAAAGATAATTATTACATTCATGCTTGTAAATATCGCATGGATTTTCTTCAGAGTCCAGGATATCAAGGCTGCTGTGTATATGGTTCTTCATATCCTTCAGCCTGCACCCTGGTTTATATCCAAGGGAACGATTTATGAACTTGGCCTTGACAGACCTAACGTACTTCTTCTGTTTGCAGCCATAGGTGTTCTTATAGGCGTTGATATTGCAAACAAATATGGTATCTGCATTTCAGAGAAGATAAAAACACAGGGTATATGGCTAAGATGGCTTATTTATATCGCGGCTGTGGTTCTTATAGTTACATGTGGAATCTGGGGGCCCGGATATGATGCGGCAGGATTTATTTATCAGAACTTTTAAGGAATGATGTCATGAAAAGAAAACTGATTCTTATATTAAAAACATTTCTGTTTCTTATATTGCTTGGTGGTGTGCTTGTGACAGTGATGCTTGTTACGGAGCGTAAAACAAGTTACATGAAAAATAAGGATTTCTTTGAAGAGGCTAAGAAGGATCATCTGGATGTACTTTTCATAGGATCATCACATGTTATAAACGGTATAAATCCGCTGGATCTCTATGAGGAATACGGGATAACATCCTACAATCTGGGTGGACACGGAAGTCTTCTTAAAGAGAGCTACTGGCAGCTTATAAGGGCACTTGATTACTGTAAGCCTGATTATGTTGTGGTTGACTGCTTCATGATGGACAGAAATTATGAGTACATAGATGAGATGTATGAGGAGACTCCCGAAGAATTCAGAAAGGCTGCTATAAGCCAGCTTCATTTGAATATGGATGCGTATCCGTTAAGCAAGCTTAAGATGGCAGCAGTTAAGGATCTTGTACACGATCCGGATATACAAAAGCAGTATCTGTTTGATTTCATCGTGTATCACAACAGATGGAGTGAATTGGAACAGAAGGACTTCCAAAAGCTTGCCGGAACATCGGAATACAATATGCTCATGGGTGCAGAGATGAAGCATGAGCTTGAGGAGGACATAACCTATAGCTATGAATATGACAATGAGACAAGACTTCCCGAGCACACTGTTTGTGAAGAATATCTTATGAAAATAATTGATGAGTGTCAGAGAGATGGCATTGGAATAGTTCTTACATTCCTTCCCTTTGAGGGTGAGCCTCAGGATTTTCAGTCTGCCAACTCTGCTGCGGATATTGCGGCTAATTATGGTGTGCCTTATATAAATATGCTCCAGATGGGAGATGTTATTGATCCCAGGGTCGATCTTAGTGATCCAGGTCATCTGTCTACAACAGGTGCCAGAAAGGTTACGAATTATCTTGGAGAATGGCTTACACAGAATGCGGATCTTCCGGATCACAGAGGAGATGCTGAATATTCTAAGTGGGATGAGCTCTGTGCGGAATATAATAAGGAGCTCAGGGATAAATCTGTAAGATACAGACAATTATCAACACAGTTAAATATGTTATCTCTTGGAAAAACCAGCTCAATCCTATATCTTACAGAGGATTCACCTGCTCTTCAGGATCCGTGGTTCAGGCATATTGTATCCAATTTGTCCGGGACAGACAGGATAGAAGAGGCTGCCATGAACCATCAGCAGTATTTCCTGCTTGTGGACAGGGCTTCAGGTAATATATATGAGGCTGTGGACTATGAGGAGGTAGAAAATATGTCTACTTCCATGGGAGAAATGACATATGTTCCTATTGAGAAAAGATTTCGTTTGTTGTATCTTACATCAGATGAAGAGAACAATTTCTTATATGATGATGATCATTTAAGTGATGATGTTCAGCTTATTACTTATGATAATGACAGCGGGGAGATACTTTCTCACATATACTGTGAGTCTTCTCACAATTATGAGATTGATGAGTGATACATTTGGTTCGGAAAGAGAGGTTTTTAATGAATAAAATTTGTATCGTAGGAATAGCCGGCGGATCTGCATCGGGTAAGACCACCATTGTAAACAGAATAAGAGAACAGTTTGGCGATGATATCGTGGTAATAAGCCATGACTCTTATTACAAGGCACATAATGATCTTTCCTATGACGAGAGATCAAGGCTTAATTATGATCACCCGTCATCCTTTGATACGGAGCTTCTTATTCGAGATGTTATGAAGCTTAAGAATGGTGAAGAGGTAGATATACCTGTTTATGATTATGCTATTCACAACAGATCCGAGCAGACAGTACATGTTGTCCCTAAACCCGTAATACTTCTTGAAGGAATCCTTATTCTTGAAAACAAACAGCTCAGGGATCTTATGGATGTGAAAGTATTTGTTGATACTGATGCGGACGAGAGACTTATGCGTCGAATCAGAAGAGACACTATAGAGCGTGCCAGAAGCGTGTCTTCTGTCCTTACACAGTATTCTGATACCGTTAAGCCCATGCATGAGCAGTTCGTGGAGCCCAGTAAAAAGTATGCGGATCTGATTATTCCAAGAGGTGGAGAAAACCTTACAGGTATAAATATCTTTACAGAACACCTGAAGGCAATGTTACGTGAGGAGGTCAACTGAGTATGGTGGTATTGTCCGCTTTTGCTCTGATATTATGGCTTTTTATAGTTCCGATGGGGATGGGGCTTTTGATTCAGAAAATATTGCCCAATACCAAAAAGACTATCGGTATTAATTTTTTATGTGGTTACATATTGTCATTTGCGGTATTTGAGGTCATTGCAATCTGGTGCATGATAAAGATTCCCTATGGCGCTTTTCATAAGTGCACGGTTGCCTTCGCAAGCATAGAGGGAATTCTTGCAATAACAGGTTATGCTTCGAAAATCTGGGAGATTCAAAAAGAATATGACAGGAACAGGAATTTGTTTTATCTGGTTTTTCCCGGGGATGAGCGATCAAAACCTGAAGCAATGATAAGTCCCAGAACTGATGTAAGGGTAATGAAATTTCAGTATACAAGAGAAAGCCTTGTGTATTGGGGGATATTTGGTGCGATAGTGTTGTTTCAGCTGGTTATGGCAGTGGTTAAAGCTCCTTTTGACGGAGATGATTCATACTATGTTGTGGAATCGCTTCTGGCACAGCAGGCTGATGTAATGAACACAATACATCCGTACACAGGAAGTTCCACAGCTCTGGATATCAGACATGCCATGGCGGTATTTCCTCTGTGGATAGCTTTTATAGCAAAGATGTGTGGTATACATGCAACGATAGTATCCCATACCATTATGCCGCTTCTGCTTATTCCTATGGCTTATCTTATATATCTTGAGATGGGACGTATTCTTCTCGGAGTAAGACAGGACATGATTCCTGTATATATGATATTTATTTCCTTACTGGCGATGTTTGGGAATACGTCAATATACACCCCTGAGACCTTTCTTATGATGAGGACCTGGCAGGGAAAAGCGATGGTTGCAAACTTTGTCATTCCGTTTGTTATCTGGCTGTTTTTGTGGATGTTTGATGACTGCAGAAAACCCGGATTTTTGTGGAATGAAGAGACAGCGGGCGGACTTAGAATAGTCAGAAACAGCACCTGGGTTATGTTGTTTTTCCTTAATATGGCGGCAGGAATAATGAGTTCCATGGGGATTATATTTGGAACTGCTCTGGCAGGGCTTCTTTCATTTTTGCTCCTTATTTACACCAGAGATTTCAGGATTATTCCTAAAGCTTTAATATCAGTAATTCCGACGGGGATATATCTGTTTATTTATGTTTCGTTATAAGTCATGAAACAGGGAGTGTTGTATGTACGGAATTTTTATGGAGTGCTGGGTTATATTTAAACTGTATGGCGGTAATGGATATCTTCTGGCGCTATTTGTTGCATCACTAATTTATTTGCTGATTGCGGAAAAGGATAATAGGAAAAGGCTTGTTATAGCTGTAGCGCCTTTTATGGTTCTTGTGGGATTTTTTATTCCGTACACCAGAATTGCGTATGTAGCAGTGTTGAGTGATGGCGGGGATACATATTATCGTATAATGTGGCTTATTCCTATGGGGGCATGCATAGCATATACGGGATGTAAGCTTTTTATGAATCATAAGCGAATTGGTCTTATTGTGGTCAGTGTACTGATCATGCTTTGCGGGAGCATAGTATATAAGAATCAGTACATGTACAAGGCAGAGAATGCTTATCATATTCCACAGGTGGTTGTGGATGTATGTGATGTTATAAGCCCCGGTGAAGATGAACCAAGGGTAAGAGCCGTATTCCCTTCTGAGCTTCTTCAATTTGTCAGGCAGTATGATACCAATATACTCATGCCTTATGGCAGAGAGATGGTTGTTCCGCAGTGGGATTATTACAATGCTGTGCATGAAGTTTTTGAGAAGCCTGAGGTGATAAATGCCGAGAAGCTTCTTGAAGCCACAAGACTGACTCAGTGCAGATATATTGTTCTGAATGAGAGCAGAAAAATAGATGTAGCCCTCGATGAAATGGGGCTTACGCTTGTTGATAATGTCGGTGGATATAACATTTACGAGGATCCGGAATACGCTCAGTGAGCGCTAAGGGTGGCAGGTAAATATGACATTTAATTCATATTCTTTTATTTTTATATTTTTGCCGGTTTTTTTGTCCGGAGTTTGGTTGATTCAGTGTTTTTATCCTGATAATGGTTTTAAGGATAAGCTGATGAAAATGTGGCTGATAGCAATGTCAGCCTTTTTTTTCGTTGGATACGGGAGATTCAGCATACTGGTTTTTAGCGGAAGTATTCTGTGTAACGGACTTTTTTCGTATGCAATCTCTGTTACTCATAAGAAACAGAATAATTCCAAAGAGTATACAAGAGATAAATATTTAAAAGTGGCTGCGATTGCCGGAAATGTAGTATTTCTATGCTTTTTTAAGTATTTTGGAAGCGGTGCCATGCCAATTGCCATAAGCTTCTACACCTTTTCACAGATTATGTATGTGGCAGAACTGGGTCATGGAGAGTCGTTTGAACTGCTGGACTATCTTAGCTATATAACATTCTTTCCCAAAATTCTTCAGGGACCCATTGCGGATCATAAGAGTATAAAGGAAGGTCTTGAAAAACTCTCTCAGACAAGGGTTAACGTCAATGACCTTACTGCCGGTATTATGCTGTTTACACTTGGGCTTTTTAAAAAGGTTATCCTGGCAGAGGTACTTGGCAAGGCAGTGGACTTTGGGTATCAGGGGCTTCAGGGACTTACCGGAATGGATGCCATAATTCTTGCGGTGTCATATTCTTTCCAGCTTTACTTTGATTTTAGCGGTTACTGTGATATGGCTGAGGGAGTTTGCAGAATGCTTGGAATGGAGCTTACAAGAAACTTTGATGCTCCATACAAAGCAGGGAATATTGCTGAATTCTGGGACAGATGGCATATTTCACTTACGAAGTTTTTTACAAAATATATCTATATTCCTCTTGGCGGCAGCAGAAAAGGCGTTATGAGGACGTATGTAAATATTCTGATTGTGTTCTTTATCAGCGGATTGTGGCATGGAACGGGAGTGAATTTTATTATCTGGGGAATGATGCATGGAATCCTGATGGTAATAACAAGGCTTTATGGCAGGAATGTTAAGTCCGGAAAAAGAAATGGAATAAAGGTACTTCTGACCTTTATATATGTAACTGCCGCGTGGGTGTTCTTTAGGGCTCCGGGACCTTCTGAAGCGTTTACTGTCCTTTCAAAGATTGTAAATCCGGATGCCTATAGCGGTCTTCGTATTTCCATAAAGTTCGCGGAGTGCTATATGGTTGATGAAATATGGTATATTTTCAAGGTTACTCCGATCCCTAACTGGAATAAGAGCAGTTATATCTGCATGTGGCTTATTCTTTTGGCCTCTGCGCTTTTGATATTTGTGGGGAAAACAGCGAAGACTATTGCCGGGGAGCATTATGGAATAATAGTTTCCGAGGGTGACAGAGGCGGCCTAAGGAAATGGGCGCTGACACTTTTTTACGGAATTATATTTGTGTGGTGTGTGCTTAGTCTTGGAGGAGTAAGTACATTTCTGTATGTTAACTTTTGAACAGTATTATTAGGTGAAGCTTTTATGAGTCTGAAAAATAAGGGCGGAAAAAATTTCATATTTCGTTTTTTGGTTGTGGTAGCTGTTTTTTTGATGCTGGTGTCCGCACTTGTGATATATGTGGATCCGTTTTTTCATTACCATGCACCGCTTCAGGGATTTCCTTACATAGTAGATAATCAGTTGTCGCAAAATCCCGGAATGGCAACGAGGATGGATTACGACAGCTGCATAATCGGGTCATCCATGACAGTCAATTTTCATACAGATGATTTCAGGGAACTGATGGGGCTGAATACCTTAAAGCTCTCATACAGTGGAGCTTATCCGAGGGATGACTACAATATTTTGAGCATAGTGTTTGATAAAAATACTCCGGCAAGGCAAAAAACACCGGTTAAAGCTGTCTTTTTGGGACTTGATATACCGACCCTGACAGCAGAGCCTGACGAGATAAAGTATGAGCTTCCGATGTATCTTTATGATAAGAATCCGATAAATGATGTTAAGTATCTGTGGAACAAGGACGTTTTGCTGGAATACATTTTAAAACCCATAATTCAGAAGAAAGCTACGAATCTGTCAGAGGTTTATGCCAGCTGGTGGACGGAGGATTATTATAATATCTCATATGTAATGCACGGCTATGAAGCACCTGAGCCTGTGGAGGAGGAGATGGATGCAGATCTCCTTATAGAGAAAACTAATGAGAACCTCCATGTAAATATCCTGCCCTTTATAATTGATAATCCGGATACGGAGTTTTATATTTTCTTTCCGCCGTACAGCATTCTCTACTGGAATAATGTCCTTACTGAGAATCATCTTGAAGCTACCATGAATCAGTACAAATTTGCGGCAAGCGAGCTTTTGCAGTATGATAATGTGCATCTGTTCTATTTTCAGAACATGGAAGAAGTAGTGACAGATTTAAATAATTATGCGGATTATACACACTATAATCCGAGAATAAACAGATACATGACTGAGTGCTTTGCAAACGGAACGCATGAAGTATGTAGTGTGGAGGAGTTTGAAAAAGAGCTTGAGAAAATGAGACGCATTATTGCGGAGTTTGATTTTGAGGAGCTGTTTTCAAAAGAGTATTAAAGCGAGGTTTTTATGGCGGATTACAGACAGGATAAAAGAAGGAAAAGAAGAAAAAGGAAAAATAATGAAGGCGGAATACCGGGGTGGGTACATCTGCTGGTTCTTGGACTGATAGCGGCACTGATCGCCTTTGGCGTATTTAAGCTTCTTAAGTGGAACAAGGGAAAAGATCTGGAGCAGGTAGAGCTTGATGCGTCGGAGTATGAGGTTGAAATTGAGGATCAGATTTTCCTGCTTCCTGCAGAGAAAAAGGAAGGTCATGAAGATGATGGTAAGGAAACAATCCTTGTTCTTGGTAATGATTCTATAACATACGATATGTCAGATGACGGAATATGTGCTCAGATAGCAAAGGCTACAGGAGCTGAGGTTATAAATGCAGGATTTGGCGGAAGCACGATGGCTTTGGGGAATCCTGAAGGACAGGAAGATCCCATGGACAGACTTAGCTTTTACAACACAATTAAGGCTATAACAAATGGTAACTGTCAGGAGCTCGTGGACGCTGGTTATGCACTTAATGATCAGACAATACAGCAGCATGCACAGTCTTTGATTGATCTGGATATGAGTACTGTTGATACACTTGTTGTTTACTATGACGCGACGGATTACATCAAGCTTCGTCCCGGAATGAATCCCGGCAACAAGCAGGATCCGATGACTTACATGGGAGCTTTGGATTCAGGCATTCAGATGATTCAGGAGAAATATCCTTTTATCAGAATAGTCTGCATGTCATTTACATTTTGCTATGCTTATGACCAGGATGGCGTGCTTAAGAATGGAGACATGGTTGACTTTGGAAACGGAAGATTAACCACCTATCGCCAGCATATGATTGATATATGCGGAGAGACCGGTGTGTCTTTCATTGATAATTATTATGGAACAATAGATGAGGGCAATAGCTCTGAGTATCTGCTTGATAATATTCATACCAACAAGGGTGCCAATAAGCACATAGCAGAGCATTTTGCACAGGCTATATATAGTAAGTGAGAGTTGAACATGAAAAAAATATCACTGGGGAGTATATTGTTTCTTCAGGGAGCGGTACTGATATATTCTTTAACAACTGTTATCAGTAAGCTGGTATCGAATTACAAATTTTTATCTGTGGAATTTTTGCTGCTGTATTTTTTGGATTTTGCAGTGCTCGGTATTTATGCAATATTATGGCAGCAGCTTTTAAAGCGTTTTGAGCTATCGATTGCCTATGCCAACAAGGCGATGACGCTTTTGTGGTCGCTTTTGTGGAGTGTGATGCTTTTTCATGAAAAGGTAACAGCTCCAAAAGTAGCAGGCGTTTTACTGGTAATAATCGGAACGATTATCCTGAACAGGCCATCAGGAGAACCGGATAGCAGTGGAGATATGAAGGGAGGCAGACAATGATTCCTTTTATAATACTGGCACTGTTTGGTCAGCTCCTGGCATCTGTTTCGCAGATTCTTCTTAAGAAGAGCTCCGGAAAAGAATATCCCGGATTTATCAGGCAGTATCTTAACGTCCTTGTAATAGGGGGCTATGGGCTTCTCGTTATTTCCATGCTGGTCGCAATTATTTGCTATGGTCACATGCCTTATATGTATGTGGTGATAATTGAGCCTGTAGGATATATACTGGTTATGTTTCTTAGCAGATTTATTTTTAAGGAAAAAATCACTAAATCCAAGATTGTTGGGATGTTGCTGATATTAAGTGGAATACTGATTTTTTACCTGATATAACAGCATGATTTAAATAATTTGCATTATTTTATTTAAACAGTTAGAATACATTAGAGATTTTTACAACTTTTTTTGTTATCGGAGGTTATATGAGAACTTATCTTGTAACAGGCGGTGCCGGTTTTATCGGTTCCAATTATATTCACTACATGTTTAAAAAGTATGACAACGAAATCCGCATCATCAATGTGGATGCTCTTACCTATGCTGGTAACCTTGAGAACCTCAAGGATGTAGAGGGAAGAGATAATTATACATTTGTTAAGGCTAATATCTGCGACAGAGATGCCATTAACAAGATTTTTGAAGAGAATGATATCGACCGTGTTGTACATTTTGCTGCAGAGAGCCATGTAGACAGATCTATAGTTAATCCTGAGATTTTCGTTGAGACTAACGTTCTTGGTACAGCTACAATGTTGAACGCTGCCAAGAAGGCATGGGAGCTTCCCGATGGTTCGTTTAAGGAAGGAAAGAAGTTCCTTCATGTAAGTACAGATGAGGTATACGGTTCACTTCCTGAGGATCCTAACGCTTATTTCTATGAGACAACTCCTTACGATCCCCACAGCCCGTATTCAGCAAGTAAGGCAAGTTCAGATATGCTTGTTAAGGCTTATATGGATACATATAAGTTCCCTGCAAACATTACTAACTGCTCCAATAACTACGGACCGTTCCAGTTCCCTGAGAAGCTTATTCCTCTTATGATCCACAATGCACTTGAGGGTAAAGCGCTTCCAGTTTACGGAGATGGTAAGAACGTCCGCGACTGGCTCTATGTTGAAGATCATGCCAAGGCAATCGACATGGTACAGGAAAAAGGTAAGCTCTTTGAGACTTACAACATCGGCGGACACAATGAGAAGCAGAACATTGAAATTGTTCAGACCATCATTGATGTACTCAGAGAATCTCTTGACGATTCAGATCCCAGAAAGGAAAAGCTCACATATGACCTTATAACATATGTAGAGGATAGAAAGGGACATGATCGCCGCTATGCAATCGCTCCTGATAAGATTAAGGCTGAGATTGGCTGGGAGCCTGAGACAATGTTCAAGGAAGGCATCAGAAAGACAAT
>JAEEGL010687084.1_pt1 | contig 57216 bp, 54 predicted proteins | sample 9134231 | NCBI WGS metagenome assembly JAEEGL01 (sample SAMN16246548, study PRJNA631951) | gut metagenome | biome: gut microbiome; feature: rumen; material: fiber-attached | host: Bos | place: Iran: Karaj | collected 2018-10
AGATGCACCGATAAGTACAAATAGAATGAATAACCCATATATCCATCCCATATCTATATAGATACCAAGTCTAGCTATATGAAGTGCTGTCTGTCCTCCACTCTGCATATATAAATAGAAGAATATAATTGCTATTATAAGCTGCAAAAATAACTTCTGATATGTCGTTAATCCTTCATTTTTCTTTTTTCTAAGAGAAAGAAAATCATCTAAGAATCCAATCAGTGCATATCCGACAAACACGAATAACACTATAAGTAGATTAGTAGTTAATTCAATCTTACCCATTACAATAAGTGCAATTGTAGTAACTATAGTGGATATAACAAATATTAATCCACCCATAGTTGGAGTTCCCTCTTTCTTTTTATGTGCTTCTCCAACATAACTACTTATTCTTTGCCCCAATTTTTTCTTTCTTAATATAGGAATCAATATAAGTCCAATTATTGCTGCAAGTAAAAACCCAATCATAATTGCAAATACTGATTTAGTTAATAATAAAATTCCCATTTAATACACCTTCTAAGTTCATTATACTATAGCTTTCTTACTAATACATAAGTTTTTTTATCATAATTTACTATTATTGTAAATTATTTTCTAAAGTTTTTACATATAACTTTTTCTTCTTTAGATAAATATTTAATTCTTTCAAGAATTCTTCCAGCTTTTACAGCTTCCCCATTAATTGTGAAATGTTTAAGTAGTCCATCATAATCAAAGTTAGAAGTGAAGAACGTAACTAAATTTTCATCCATTCTATGTTGTAATATAGGTTCTAATACCTCGTCTCTTGCCCATGGAGTAATATATTCTGCACCAATATCATCTAAAAGAAGAAGTGGCGTATTCATAAGAAGATCAAATCTTTCACTGTAATCTTTATCAAATGAATCTTTAATTTCTCTAATTAATTCTGGAACATGTACTATTACACTTTCTTTACCATTCTTAGCTAAACTGTTGAATAAAGCCGCTACTATATAGCTTTTACCAGTTCCAAAATCTCCAACTAGATATAATCCTTTAGGATTCTTATCATCTAAATAATCCTTATAGAACTTTTGAATATCTTTAAGAACTTCTTTTCTATTACCATCTAGTTTAATATCTTTAATATCTGCATTCTTAAGTGATGTAGGAACATCGAATAGTGCCATCTTATCTTTGTATTTATCTTTTTCTTTATATCTACAATTAACATAAGATACTTCGATTCCATTAAAAGATTTAGTAGCTTTAAGCATACATCCTTCAATCTCATTAGCACAATGACTAAGCCCTTTACAATTCTTACAATTATCGTATTCATTTGAACATTCTAATAATTGACTTGTATATTTCTTTAGTACTGAAACAGGTAAATCTAGACTTTTAGCAATCAAACAGAAAGTCTTATTTTCTTTAGCTTTTTCAAATCTCATATCGAGATCTATTTCGTTACTTTTATCAAATACCTTTTTGTCCATATACATCACCAATAAAATTATAACACACGCATTCTAGTTAAACAAAATAAAAAAGTGAAGATTAGAACATCTTCACTCTACTTAAAAACCTTAATATCTCTATTACATCAATATTAAATAGATATATAATAAGTACCCCCAGTAACAAAAATGGACCGAATGCTATCATATTAGAGTTATTCTTCTTTAAATTAATTAAAGATAAAGGAAGAGCAATGACACTTGCAATAAATATAGAAAACAATCCATTTACAAGTCCAAGTACACATCCTGAGAAAAACTCAAGCTTTATATCTCCTCCACCTAAACTCTCTTTTTTAAATAACTTAGTAGTTATAAAGTAAAAGATAAATACTAGTCCAAATAGAGCAAATCCACTTGCAACAAGTTCAAGTGTTTTTGTAGGGCCATAAGTAAGTATCTCTACGACAACTAAAAGAGTGCTAAATACTATTGTTACTTTATCAGGTATAATCATATACCTTCCGTCACTTACAATTATTATTATTAAGTAACTAGATATCAATAAAGAAATAACAAATTCTGTGGAAAATCCAAATATCATATATGATAATAAGAACAGAACTCCAGTTAATGTTTCAATAAAAGGATAAAAAAGGGAAATATTACATTTGCAGTTTCTGCATTTTCCCTTTTGAATCAAGAATGAAACTACTGGTATTAATTCATACCATCTTAATTCATGATGACAATTTGGACAAAAGCTTCCTTTAGGTTTAACTAGCGAAATCTTATTTGGAAGTCTATAACCTACTACGTTATAGAATGAACCAAATACGAGTCCATATATAAATACAATAATCGATATAAGTATATCCATATTAACTAAATTTGACCATATAAATCAAACATTGGCATGATGATTGACAATATGATAAATCCTACTGCTACAGCTAGGAACATGATGATTACTGGTTCAATCAAGCTCTTCATTGCTGTAACTGAGTTTGTATGTAACCTAGTAAAGTGTTCTGCAACTTTAAGCATCATTGTAGCAAGTTGTCCTGTAGATTCTCCAGTTACTAACATTTCGTATGCAACAACTGGGAATGCCCACTCACCTCTAAATGAGTCACTTATTTTACCACCTTTACTAAGGTTAATCATTGTTCTATTAATAATCTCTTTATATATTTCATTATTAGTAATCTTAGATAGTATTTCCATACTGTCTGTAATATATACGTTGTGCGATAGTAGTGACGCAAATGTTCTTGTAAATGTAGATACCTCATTATAAATGATGATATTACCTATAACAGGTACATGCATATAGAAGGTCTGCATCGTTTTCCTAAAGTCACGAACATTCTTAAATAATGTCCTATATACTATGATAACTGTAACTAATATTAGAATTAATAACCACCAATATGATGTTAAGAAATCACTGGCATTAATAATAAACTGTGTAATTGCAGGAAGTTCTGCTCCTTGGTCAGCGAACATGCTAACGAACTGTGGAACAACTGCTACAACGATGAATATGATTGCAGCTACAGCAGCTGTAAAGATTACTGATGGGTAAATAAGCGCTGACATCATTGCTTTTCTTGAAGCATCAATCTCTTGATAATACTCTGCCATTTCATCTAGAGCAGATGATAAGTCTCCAGTCATTTCTGATGTTTTTACCATGTTTACCAAGAATGATGGGAACGCTTTACCTTGTTTTTCAAGAGCTATTGAGAATTTTTCACCTACTACTAACTCGTATACAACTTTATTAAGAATCTTCTTTTGGTTATTATCTCCAGCTTGCTTAGCTAAGATTCTTACTGAGTTAATAAGTGGGATACCTGCTTTAATATAAGTAGATAACTGAGTAAGCATGAATGCTAGATCACCAGTTTTAATCTTTCCATTACCACCGATATCTATATCGTACTTGCTTCTCTCTTTAATCTCAATTATTTCGTAACCTTCATTGGTAAGGAATGCTCTTACATCTTTAACACTTGGAGCTTCAAATGTATTAGATGTTACTTTACCACTACTATCTTTTACTTTATATCTATATGAAATTAATTTTTGATTTTTAAATCTTTCTAGTCTTTTTTGATCTTCTAGTGCACCTTGGTCTTTATAATTTGCACTTTGCTCTTGTACTTTACTTAATTCTTTATCTAGTTCAGCACCTGTTGCTTTTTGAATCTTAAATGCCTCACTATTACCAGAAATCATTCCAACAGCAAAACTTGCACCATGAAATGCAGATTTAATTGGGTTAAATGCTACACCTTTATCATCTTTGGCTTTAGCTTGATCTGGTTGTGCTTCCTTAGGTTGCTCAGCTGGAGCATCCATGCTTGGAGTTGCTACAGCACCATCTTCAGGCTTCGCTGCTGCTGGTGTCACATTTTGAGTTTGAACATTATTATTCTGTTGTTCAGCCATAATATCACCTACCACTAGTCCTCTATTCTACTTAAGTATACCATAAACATTTTTTTAATAAAACTATTATTTTATTAAAAAAAGTAAAAATACATTTTATCTTTACTTTTTTATTTTATTAATCTTATCTCTTTATCGATTATTGAATATAAATATGTTTCTATCTTTTTATTAGTTTTACTCTCAATATACTTTCTATATTCATTTAATTGTTCTTTATATTCAACGTCATCGATATTCTTAAGTTTATAATCAATTATCTTATATTTATCATCATATTCTAATAATAAATCTATTATTCCATGATGTTTAACATCATCTTTATAATATAAGAATTCATATTCTTTATAAATATTAATTGCATCATCAATATCTATATTATCAATTAAATATTTAATACTATCTCTATATTTAGAATCAACACTAGAATAATCTGGATTCTTAAAATCTATGTACTCTAATAATTCATGTATCTTAGTACCAAATATCATCTTTTCCTTTTCTTCTTTTGTAATCATTCCCTTTATGTCTTTAGAAGCTCTTTTATATTTTTCTTCTTTAACTTCTTTTTCAAATTCTCTAATATTAATTACCTTATCAGTATTTTTAATACTATCTTTATAATTACCTTCTTTAATCAAATTATAATCTTTTGTAATACCAAGAGAATTAATATCGATATTCTTAATATATTTATTAATATCATCTTTAATAAGAGTTAACATATCAAGGAAACATCTAGAATCTAATATACTATTTTTTTCTTTATCGAAACTAGTTATTAATACCATCTTTTCTTTAGCTCTAGTAAGTGCTACATAGAAAAGTCTAATCTTTTCACTTATTTCTTCATTTAGATAATCTTCTTTAATAAGATTCTTTACGAAAGTAGTACCTATTCCCTCTTTAAAATATGGAGAAAGTATTCCATATCTATTACTGTACATAAACTTTTCATTTAATTCGCTTATATTGAACTTAGAATCTAACATAGAAAAGTAACATACTGGGAATTCTAATCCTTTAGATGCATGAATAGTCATTATCTTAACACTAGAAGCTTGACTAGAATTATCTTTAATCTCTATTCCAAAACCATCTTCGATAATATCTTTTAGATAATCATATGCACTAAATAAATCGTATCCTAAAGAACTCAAACTAGAAAATAAGTTTTCTATCTCATCTAATCTTTTAACTCTGTTATCGACATCTCCTACAAGTACAATCTTATTATAAAAATCAAACTCTGTAATAATTTGATTAATTAATTCATTAAGAGAAATAGCATCTATATCTTTAGATATTTTATTTACTAATTTAACAGCATCATTATCTAAGAAAATATTATCTCTAAACATCTCAAATATATCTTCATCACTATAAGAGAATAAATAACTTCTAAGAACACTTACTAAAGAGTATTTAAACTCTGAATCGAATTCTTTATTTCTTAATGATATAAATATCTTTAATATGTTCTTGATAAGTAATGCTTCAACTTCATCTAACATATTAGTAGTTGAATATTTAGTAAGAGGTATCTCTAAATATTCAAATATCTTTTTATATAAATCAAAATTGTTAGATTTATCTAAAAGAATTACAAAGTCATTGTAAGTAGCATCCCTTAATTTTTCAGTTTTTTTATCAAATATCTTGTAATGACTATTAATCTTTTCTTTAATATCTTTTGCTACAAAGAATATTTCTATTTCTTGTTTAGTATAAGGCATATTTTTATCATATTCATAATTATAGATATCCATAAAGTAATTTTGATCAGTTTTACCTTCTTCAATATACTTCTTATTTCCATAATTCATAATATGACTCTTAATATAATCTGCTCCCCCTACTTTATCAGTCATAATACTAGAAAATATAGTATTAATATCTTTTACAATCTCTTCTCTAGATCTAAAATTATTAGTTAAATCTATTTTAAATCCACCATCATTATTAGAATATCTATCATATTTATCTTTAAATAAATATGGATTAGCATTTCTAAATCTATAGATAGACTGTTTAATATCTCCAACCATATAGACGTTATTATTATCTATCATATTTACAAATTCTTCTTGTAAATCACTAGTATCTTGATATTCATCAATCATTATTTCATTATAGAAATATTTAAGCTCATCTTTTACTTCACTATTTTCTTTTAATACTCTAATAGCCATCTTACTAATATCAGTAAATTCATAGTAACCTTTATCATCTTTATAAGCTTCTATTTTTTCATCTAATCTATGTATAATATTAATAATTGCTTTTACATAAGAGCTAGTACTCTTAAATATTTCTTTGGCATCAATGCTAGAATCAAATCTAACAAGATCTTTTACACTAGCTAAAGAATCACTTATATCTTTCTTTATATCTTTAGCTTCTTCTTCACTACCTCTAGGTAAATTTGGTAGTTTAACATCCGCATTACTTTTATATTCATCATACGTATTTGAATTAATAAAATCATTCATCGAATCCATTAATTCATTAAAGTAATCTGTATCTACATAACCAGATAAAAGAGTTAGTTTACTATTAATATCTCTTTTTTTATTAGTTATTAAATCCATATAGATATCAAATAACTTATCTATATATTTATCATCATAATAATTATTAATATAATTATCTAAATATTCTTTTTTATTATATTTAAGATCTAATTTACTATTAATACTTAATACACAATCTTTAATATCATTATCGTTTTTAACAGTAAAATCTCTTACTAGTTTTAAGAAATCACTATCTTTTTTCTCATATAGATCTAATAATATTTCTTCTAAATATCTTTTTTTAATTAGATAAAGTACCGAAGAATCTATTATGTTGATATCTTTACTTACATTTAAAAGATAATTATATTTTTTTACTATCGATAATGCATAAGAGTCAAAAGTTGTAATATAACTGCTATCAATTAACTCTAAATTATCTTTTATACTATCATCCTCTGTTATCTTACTTCTTATTCTTTCTTTCATCTCTCCAGCTGCTTTTTTAGTAAAAGTAAGTATTAACAGTTCATTAATTTTTACTCCTTTTTTAAGTTTTCTATAAACTCTTTCAGTAAGAACTGCTGTTTTACCACTACCTGCTCCAGCAGATACAATTATATTTGTACCATCTTTATCTATTGCTATTTCTTGTTCATCTGTCCATTTTGGCATAACAACACCTCTCTAACTGATCATTTTATTAACAAAATCATTTAAATTCCTATTAGTTCTAAATAAATTATCATCCTTAATATTATATTTTCCATTTATTTTAGCAAGTTCATCTGTATATAACTTTTTGATATATTCATTAGTTTTATCTTGCTCTATCTTAGTTAAATACTCGTATACTTCATAAACTATATCGTAAACAATATAGTCCATTCTCAGAGGATTACCAGTATAGAATCCATAAAATACTGCATCTTTAAATGCCTTATGATAAAAGTATGGATCATCTTTCTTCTTACGATAGTTATATGTTGTAGCAGTTCCAGTAGTAAGCTGTCTTCTCTTATCCCATACATAATAAGCGTCGAAACAAAATACAAACTTACTAGCATAAGAATATATCATTCTTGTAAATGCAGTATCTTCATAGTAATTAGATTCAGGATAACTATGTCCTTTAATTACACTCGTTTTAATAATCTTATTCCATATAGCAACAAAATAAATATTTTCTCTATCGTTATTAACTCTATGATAGATAACATCTTCATAATTATATATTCTAAATTTATCTTTATTATTAGGAACATCTAAACATATATAGTGATCATCTATTCCATTTCTTATAAGAGTCTTAGCAATTGCTATATCAGCATTTGTAAGAACTGCACCATTATATAAGTTTTCATACATTAGTGGATGAACTACATCATCGTTATCGACAAACCCAGTAAACTCTCCGGTAACATATTTCATTCCTTCGTTTCTCGTATAAGAAACTCCCCTATTTTCTTGATGTTTAACTGTTATAAAATCACTATACTTCTCTTTATACCAATCAGTAATAGCAACACTGTTATCAGTTGAACCATCATCTATCATAATAATATCTAGACTATTAAGTGAAGATAAAATAATTGAATCTACACATCTCGATAGATATTTTTCACAGTTATAAACAGGAATAATTATAGATACCTTAGATGGTTTATTCATCTTTACTTCTTCTAAAGTCAAAACATAATCATCAGATTTACCCATAAGTATCTGTCTATCTTTATCGATATTGTATGCTTCTACATAATATGTGTGATTCTCTTTTAATATGTCACTATTAAAAATAAAGTCTTCAAGTATTATAAGTAATTTATATTTATCATTTACTTTTTCATATAGATAATACTTATCATATACTCCATCCATAGTAAAACAAATAGTTATATTCTTATATGATTTAATAGCTCTTATATCAATATGTTTTATATCATTTATTTCTGATAACTCAAGAGGATCACTCTCCTCAATTAATATTTGTTTATTAACATTACTATCATTCAAAATATAATCAACTTTTAATTTACTATATTTTCTAAGTATAGTATTCTTAACCTTAGTTTTATTTTTAGTAGTGGATAATATTTTTTCGTAAATTGAGAGATCACTATTAAAACCATACAATTGATATTCATTACAATCTGTATTAAATTGCCATGTTAAATAACAATAAACACTATCTTCATTAACTATTTTCATCTTTTTATTCATATCTATCACCATTAACTAAGAAAAGATAAATCTTTATATTTTTTAAGATTAACTATATCTTCGTTCTTTCTATAACATATATCTTTATAAGAACAGTACTTACATCCAGTTACTGATTTATCAGTATCTAGTGCTTTAGGATTTATATCGAAAGATGCATTTTCAACTGCAAGTACTACTTCATCTATTTTCTTATCTACGAGATCTATTATATTTTTCATTTCTTCTTCACTAAGTACTTTAGAATATGGATAAAAACCTTTAGATGAAGTCTTCATAGACATAATATACTTAGAGTCTTCATAAGTTGGATCAAATCTAGATAAATTAAGTACATTATCAGTAGAATATCCATTTAGTTTCAAATTCTTATATTTTTGCTCTACATAAGTAGTACCTTCTTCTATATTAACTTCAGAAGAAAGAATCTTTTGTAGATAGAATCCAACTGGTACATAAGAATCAAATAACTTTCCTTTATCTATTAGATATAAATAGATAACAAGTTGCAAACTTAATCCATAAATAATATCATGTATATCACTAGATGCATTACCAGTCTTATAATCGATGATACTTACAAGAGTATTTCCATCGTATTCTTTATACATTATCTTATCGACAAATCCTTTAAATAATACACTTATCTCATGAGACTTATCTATCTCAATTCTTCTTTCAGTATAAGAATTAGTAAGTCCAGTATCTTTATTCATCTCTTTAATAAAATCTACTATAATAACAAGTTCTTCTTTAAGTTTATCTAAATAGAACCATTCTTTACTAGTTAGTTCTTTATCACTTAAATACTCATTCCATAATTTATCTAAATCAAAATTATCTTCATTTATTTTAGACAAAACAAAGTGAAATAAATTTCCTATAAAAGTATCGAAAGTATCATCAGAACTATTAATCTTTAATATATTGTCTATATAATATTTAAAACTACAATTAAAGAATGTATTAATATGGCTATATGAAAGAGTAATCTTATTATTTAAATACTCTTTTAATAATTCTTTATCGATCTTCTTATAACTATTATCGTATTCTCTATAAGATATTTTAATACTGTTATAAAGAGTATCTAAATATTCTGACTTATTATCATATTTGATTAAATTATCTATTAAACTAGCAAGTTTTAATTTTGCATAAGTACTAGAATATAACTCATCTTCACTAGGTTTATACTCTAAGGTAGTAAACATATCATCGTTTAATATATTAGATTTAAAGAAGTCTTCTTCTTTATCTTTTAATTTATAACTTATAGTAATATTCTTAATACTCAATATATTATTTATTATTCCTATCTTTTCATAGTTATTAAGTACATTAGTCTTATCTATGCCAATCTCATCTTTAATATTATCAGTAATAAAATCTTCATCTTTATGTATTAAAGGTAGAACTCCTTCATTAAATCCTACTAAGAATACATATTCATCATCATTAAAATAATTATTATTAAACTCTTCTACTCTAATACCACTAGTATTATTAAGAGTAACATTATATTTATTAAAGTCATCTTTAATACATCCATAAATAGTATTAAAGTCATAATCATAAATCGAATACTTATTAAAGATAGATACTACCTTTAAATAAATATTATTTATATATTCATTTTCTAAATTATAGTTATCTTTTAAATAACTTAAAGTATCTTCATAACTATTTAATTCATATAGTTTATCAAGTGCATCTTTACCAATAATAGTACTAGCAATACTTGATGATTTATCTATTTGAACATTTATATTAGACATACTAAATAGTTTATAAATCTCTCTTTTATAGTCATCGTTTAAATTACAGAATACTATATTAGATAAACTTACACCGCTATCTATTAACTTAACTACATTTTCAAGTAAGGAATTTACTTCATCTATTAGATTATTACATTCGTATATTTTAACATCATTATTAATTTTATCTTTATTAATAATTGTTACATCATCAAAATAATTAAGCATACTCTTATTAAAAGAATCTATATAATCGTATCCGAATACATATACTTTCTTATTTTTGTAATGTTCTATAAATAATTTGTTCTCACTAATTAAATTATTCTCTAATAACAAAGATTTAATCTCTACTAATTTATTTAACTTATCACTTTTATATTTCTTATCTTCTACATAATAAAGATTATTTAAATATAAACTTGCTACCTCTTTTTTAAGATTATAATGATCCATTAAAAAAAGTACTGCCTCTTCACTATAATCAAATAATAATTCTTTCTTTAATTCATTAAAAGATATTATTTTAATATTTAATAACTCATCACTATTATTAATTTCATCTAATAACTTATCTTTAATAATAGAAGGAGCTATTAAAAGTGAATTGTTCATACTACTATCTATAATCTTCATCATTATCACCATTTATATTTTATCATAATAATAAAAAAAGAAGTATTAGAAATCTAATACTTCTGGACTATATAACCTTTTATATGTGTCTGATTTTTTCATTAACTCGTTATGAGTTCCTTTACTACTGACTTTTCCTTTTTCAACTACATATATTAAATCTGCATCCATTATAGTAGAAAGTCTATGAGCGACTATAATGATTGTATGTGTTTTAACTAAGTTATCGATAGTCTTCTTAATATACTCTTGACTCTCGTTATCAAGAGCACTTGTTGCTTCATCAAATAAGATCACTTTAGTATTCTTTAGAAGAGTTCTAGCTATTGCTAGTCTTTGTTTCTGTCCACCAGATAGGTTTACCCCACCTTCTCCTATAATTGTTTCATATTTATTAGGTAGTGACATAACATAATCATCTATATATGCTCTTTTACATACTTCTCTTACTTCTTCTAAAGTGACATCTTCTTTTATTAATCTAAAGTTATCCATAATTGATGTGTTAAATAAATATGGGCTCTGTCTAATTACAGATATTGTATCTCTAAGTGATTCTTCACTAAGATCTTTAATATTATCACCATTAATTGATATTTTTCCTTTAGTACTATCAAAATATCTAAGAAGTAAATTGAAAAGAGTTGATTTACCTTCTCCAGATTTACCTACAATTGCAATCTTTTTATTTGGTTTAATATCCATTGTTAACCCTTTAAGTGTTAACTCTTCATCTTCTCGATATTTAAAAACAACATTGTTGAACTTAATCTCACATATATCCCCTTTGACATTTTTCTTACCAAAATGTTCATCTTCATATAATTTGTTATTTAATATTTCATCTATTCTTCTTAATGAAACTGAAACTTTATTAAAACATACTCCAAATTCAGATAGTGATTCAACTGCATCATCTATTCTCCATATATACTTCTCGATAAGTATAAACGAAGCAAGTATTATCTTTCCATCGAATACTAACATACCAAGAGTTATTAGTATTAAAAACTGAATCAGATGATAACATAAATTATTAACTGAATAATAAACTGATTCATCTACTCCTATTTTCTTTTGTTTTTTAAATAAATTTTCAATTATTGAAAACATTCTACTATTAACATTATCTTTAATACCCATTGCCTTTATCTCTCTAATACCAGAAATATTCTGAGTAGCTATCTTAATATAGTTATCAGCTTCTTTCTTAACTTCTTCATTATTCTTCTTTAATTTAGGATAATAAATATTAGAAAGTATAAACATTACTAAACATAATATTAATAATTCTATTCCTACTACTATTGAAATAGTAAATGATATTACGACAATTATTATTGCTATGACTAATCTACAACTAAGTTTAATTAGTTTATTTAAAAGCTCTAATATTCTGTCAGGATCAGTATAAATTCTGTTGATAAATTCACCTATTCCAATCTCTTCAAATGCGATAGCAGGCATTTTATTAATTTTTGAATATAAATCTTTACTTACCTCTTCCATAAACTTTTTCTCAAGTTTATTGTAAATAAGTTCTGTAGGTAAGTTAATAATTACACTAGATGTTATTATTAATGTACTCCACATAATAGTACATTTAATAAATTCTATTCTGTTACCATCCGTTATTGATTGGAAAGCATTTGCCCACACAAAAGCATTAATAAGTGGCTCGAAATATTTAGTAACAGTAAGTAATATATAGAGGCATAGTTCAATTTTATTGTTTTTAAAATATCTTAACAATATTTTAAAATTCTTCATAAAATTCCTTCCTCCATTAAAAAAATAACTACGAATAGTTATTTATAAAAACAAGATTTTCTCTAAAGCTAGAACTTATGAGAAAATGTCTTTATATATCTATTCTCATCTTCAGTAGTAAATTTTTCTTTTTGAATCTTAACGCTCATTTTCTCACTCCTCTTTCTTTAAAATTCACCTATAATATATCAAACATAATAAAAAGTGTCAACCTTTTTTGGTTGACACTTTGATTTATTATAATTTCTTAACTAACTTTTTAGGTTTCTTAGTTTCTTTCTTTTCGAATTTCTCTTCTATTAATTTTATTGGAGAAGATTTATCATGAAGTAGATTTGAAATAGATAGATCATTATGAATATTGTATATTAAGTTTGCCATTAATTCAGAGCAATCACATACATGAAGCCAGTTGTTCTTTTTATATTCCTCTGGTATATAAGATAAGTTAGTAGTATATATACCATCTATTTTATTTTCTTTATAATACTCTTTAAACTTATCTACTCCTTTAGTAAATAAAGCATAAGTAACAACTACATAAACATCCTTAACTCCATACTTTTTAAGTTCATCTACTACATCTAGTATACTTTGTCCACTAGATATCATATCGTCTGAAATAATTGCTGTATAACCTTCTAAATGTTCATTTCCACAGTATTCATGAGATACTACTGGATATTTACCATCTACTAAATTATTATAATCTCTTTGTTTATAGAAGCTTCCTGCTTCTTTATGAACATATTTAGTTCCAAATGAGTTTAAGTAAACATTTCTTCTTCCTGTTGCTCCATTATCTGGTGAAACGAATACTACATTACGTAGTTTATTTACTGGTAAATCATTAATTAATTGTTCAAGTATTACATTAGTTGGAAATACATTATCGAATTCAGTATTGTGTATTGCATGTTCTACTCCTTCATCATGAGCATCAAATGTAATAATACTTTTTACTGTATTAATTCTATCTATGTCATATAGATTAGCACCACATGCAAGATGTTCTCTCGTATTTCTCTTATGCTGTCTTCCAGCATATAATAGTGGCATTATTATGTTTATTGATTTAGCATGACAGTTACATGCCCCTATTCCATCTTTTAATTGCGTCATCAAGTCATTAGGACTTGTATGGTTATCAAAACCATGCATCTTGTAAGTTAGACTATAGTTACCTATGTCTGATAACATAAAGATATCCTTTCCTCTTACAGTTTCCTTAATTTCCACTTTTAAGTGGCCATCCTCAAAAAAGTTTTGATTGATTGGAACAATAAAAGTATATTTATCTTTATCTAAGTGGTATAACTTTAACAAATGTTCATTTACTTTTTCTCCCAATTCTTTAGCACTATCAAATATAATCAGCCTCAAATTGTCAGTATCGATTTGTCTATTCATATAACCCTCCTACCACAACAATATTCTACCACATTTAATTGATTACAACACAACAAAAAGAACCAAAAAGGTTCTTTTAATTAATTTTGTTTAGCTTTTTTATTTTTTATTATTAGGCATCCACCAACAACTGCACATCCTAGTACCCCAAATACTAATGCTAAAGATGCATTCTTTAGAGTATCAGGTATTGCAAGTGCTCCATCAGTAATAGCATATACACTTAAGTGATCAGTAACGAAAGTAGCATAAGTTTTTCCATCAACTGTCTCAAGTGTAATATCAAAGTTTTCTAATATTTTACCATTCTTATCTAGATAAGAAATCTTCTTTCCATCTATTTTGAATCCATTAGATACTGGTATATAAATCTTCATTCCTCCAGCAACACTCTTGATATATGAAGATGCTGAATATGAGAATAATTTAATATCATATGCTTCTTCTACTGAACTATTTAGTTCTCTATAAGCATCAGTAACATCTTTAACATCAAACATTGCATCAGATGGAATTGATGAAGTACTGAAGAATCTAATTCCTGTACTCTTTTCAATTGCTTGTAATTCTAATGCTTTAATATCATTCTTTGGAGCTTTAAATATATATAAATGTTTATCAGATGTTGTAGCACCTATCTTTAATGAGTAAATTCTAGTTTCACTATTTGCTCTTGCAGAAGATCCAATTGCAGTTAAGTATTCATTTAATTCAGAATACATCTCTTGTAATTTACTATCTTCAAAAGTTGGAGTTATATCATCTATAACAACTTTAGTTTTACCATCATTTAGATATTCATTAATTCTTGCTTTAGCAGCTTCAATTAACTTATCATCTGCTGTAGTATCTTCAACAAATAAGATTGGAGCATATAAGAATGTTGCAGAAGTAACACGATATGCTACATCATTATAATATGTAATATAATCAACAGAGTAATCTAACATTACATCGCTGTCATTCATTGAAGCACCCATCCATGAAATACCAGAATATTTTTGTGAAAATTCTGGATGATTATCAGTTACATCATTTACCTCTGGGAATGATGTAGCAAGAAGTTCATAATATGAATTTCTATCATCATCATTTAATAAGCTTCTTCCACCAAAGTTTTGGTTATATAATTGGTTAATATATGCTAAGTCGTAAAGATAATAATATTTATGTGGGAATCCACCTACATTATCATCAGCAAATATTTCTGGAATTGTATTATTGTATACTGTTTGATTATAATCAGTAACAATATTTTTTATTTCTATTTCATAATCAGTAAAGAAACATCCTGGATATTCGTATCCATTTTCAACTAGCTGTTCATACTCTTCCATAGAGCACTCACCTCTAGCATCAAAATCATAGTCTACTCTGATACCACAATGAGTAGAAGTTCTACAATAAACGCTAATTCTTGGATGATAATCACTATTATCTCTCAAAAATTGTTTAACTTCAGGCATATTTTTAATATATGCATTTGCAAATCTTGTAAATCCATCTAAGTCACTATCTGGTTCAGGTTCATTAGGCATACCTAATAAGTAATTATTGCTTAATGTCTTGTCTGTAATAACTATCTTATGTTTACCACCAAGTGCTTGATCTAGTTTCTCAACAAGTCCTGGATCATCTTCTGCATAAACACTTAATGGTAATAGTAAGATTGCTAAAAATAAATATAAATATTTTTTCATTTTTCTCTCTCCTTCCACTACTATATATAAATTATAGCATATATAAAGTAATTAATCTTTATCAAAAGAAAATATTCTAACAATAACACGTAAAAATAATGTAAAAAAAAGAACTAATATAGTTCTTAATTATTGTCTTGTTTTAATTAAACTTAATTTGTAAGTTTCTTCATCTGCATTATTAAAATCTACATCCTTAGATCTATGAGTCTTATAATCAATATTATATAAAATATTATGTGCTACCCATTCGTTGAATAAACTTCTTTCTGTTCTATCCCAATCAGTAGGATTTAACTCTTCATAATATAAAAGAGCTTCTATTACTTCTCTTTTAGTAGCATTGTTAATAATTCTATAAGAATCTATTATTTTCAAATTAGGATCGTTACCATCTCTACTATCTAATACTAAGATATCGTTTGGTCCAGATTCTACACTTTCAAGATATTCTTTGTCTCCTATAAATATAGTTCCATTACTAAATTTAATACGTCCATCTTCAACGACAAATCTATTATCAAAATTAGGATAATGATGTTTTCTATTAAAAGAAATATGAAGAGTAAAAAACAAAGTTAAGGCCGCAATTAAAGAAAGGGATCTCTTTCTTTTATTATTCACTTTCTTCCTCTCATAGCATATATAAGTCTTAAATCACTGTCGATTACATTCTTTTTAGGTTCATCTTCAAATGATTTCTTATATATTTTATTAAGATTTTCATTTACATATTTATCTATTTCTTCATCAGATAAATCATTTTCTTTATCTAATAGTTTTATTTCATAATCTTCTAAATCTTTATAGAAATAATCTTTTAATTTTCTTTTTAATTTATCATTACTATCTCTAGAGACTTTAATATTATTCTTTTTACATTCATTAAAAAGTTCACTTCTAGATAAACTATTAATTTTATTTCTTTTATCTCTAGCCTTCTTTAATTCGCTTCCATCGAAATTTTTCATAAAACCCATCCCTTACGTTTTAATTTTTTAAATTTCTTTTTACAGTTTCTATTCTTTCTAATACTTCTTTAACGTTTTTCTCATTACCATTGTTAGTTGGATAATAATACTTAGCATCTTTTATCTCATCTGGTAAACACTGCATATTAGTTATATTTCCTTCGTAGTTATGTGCATATTTATAACCATTACCATACCCCAAATCTTTATCTAGTTTTGTTTCAGCATTTCTTAAATGAAGTGGTACTTTAACATGCATTGTTCTTTTAGCATCGCTACTTGCTTTCATATATGCTGCTTCCATAGCATTAGATTTAGGCGAAACGCTTAAATAAGTTACACACTGAGTTAAATTTACGTTGCACTCTGGAACACCAATATAGTGACAAGCATTGTATGTACTTACTGCTTGAACAAGAGCGTTAGGATTAGCCATACCAATATCTTCACTAGCAAATCTAATTAGCCTTCTTGCAATATAAAGTGGGTTTTCTCCTGCTTCGAACATTCTTGCTAAATAATATATAGCAGCATCTACATCACTATTTCTCATAGACTTATGAAGAGCAGATATTAAATTATAATGTTCTTCACCATTCTTATCATATAGAAAAGTCTTATCTTGAAGTATCTTATCGAGTACTTTTTTATCGATAACTTTTTTCTTGTTTTTAGTTGGTGCTAAATTAACTACATTCTCGAGCGTATTAAGTGCATTTCTAGCATCTCCACTAGATAATGCCACAATTATATCGATACTTTCATCATCTATTTTTAAATTATCAAAAGTATCTATTGCTCTTTGAACAATCTTCTTTATATTTTCATTCGAAAGTGATTCAAGTACGTATACCTTACATCTAGATAGTAAGGCACTATTAACTTCAAATGAAGGATTTTCAGTAGTAGCACCAATTAATATGATATCCCCTTGTTCTACTAATGGTAAAAAGGCATCTTGTTGAGCTTTGTTGAATCTATGAATTTCATCTACAAAACAAATAGTCTTTTTTCCTTCGAGTTTGTTACTTCTTGCTTTATCATGTAAATCTTTTATATCTTTAACACCACTATTAACTGCACTTATCTCATAAAATGCCGAATTAGTATTCTTAGCAATTATTTTAGCAAGTGTAGTCTTACCTGTTCCAGGTGGCCCCCAAAAGATCATCGAAGTAATTAAATCATTTTCAATCATCTTTCTTACAGGTGAAGATTTACCTACTATCTTTTCTTGACCATAAAAATCATCTAATGTCTTAGGTCTTAATTTTTCAGCAAGTGGAACATATTCATTTTCTAAAGTATCAAAAAGTGTTTCCATACCATCACCCTTGTCTACGTATTATATCAAATAAATTCTCTATTTTCTACGCATTTGTTCTTTTTCATAAGGATTATCCATAGTAGCATCGAATCCAACTGGTAAATACTCTTCTTTAATATAATTTTTATAATCTAAATCCATAAAATAATTACAAAATATCATCTCAACATAGATAATTCTATGATCATCATCAGTAAGTGCATAAATAAATCCATAATATGAATCCGACTCCATTGCAAGTAATCTATAATTATTAAATCCAGTAGCACCATAAATACCTTTATAATTCTCTATTCCATAATTATTTAATCTTTTTACTTCCTCTAAATAATCTTCTTCGTTATAATCGATAACTAATAAAGATAGATACTGAGCATCCCAAGGATTATAGTAAACACTTACAAAATCTACTACATCGTATGAATCTTTAATCTTACTAGGGAATAATTCTTCATTTACACCCCACTTAGATTCAAAATTTCCTTTCGAATCTTTTCCAATAACTTCATTATATTTACTAATATCTCTTACTTCTTCAGGTTTAGAAAAAGCTATATCAAATCCAAGAAAGAAAACAGCTCCTAGAAATACTAAAGCATTAAGTAAAACAATTACACCACATACGATAGATACAATAATTACAATTTTCTTTTTATTCATAATTATTTACCTTCATTATTTTGAGTATTATTTGCTTCTTGTGCTTTCTTTTCTTCTTTTCTTTTATCGTATAAATTACCTTTTTCCATAAGGTCATCTTTCATCTCTTTAGTAGTTACTTCTATATCTTTAACTATTCTTTTAACTTCTTTATCGAATGTCTTAAATCCTTCAGTTTGTTCAAGCTCATTCATCTTTTCTTCACCATAGTAAAGAGCACCTTTTCCCATTTGAATTACATCATCTATTATTTTACTCATAATAAATCCTCCTAATATACAAAGTCATACTTAGCCAAATCTTCACATTTACCATTTCCATACTGATTACACTGGTAAACATATTGCTGCTTAAATGGTTCAATCTTTTTAATATTAACAACATCTATAACTAGTATATCATACCCTTCTTTATCTTTATCTCTTTTTAGTACTCCTTCAACTTGGTACCAATTGTTATCTTTTATCTTAGAAGTATCATATTTAATAATAAATCCTGTAAACTCTGAATCAGCTGCACAACAAGTTATCGAGTATCTTCCAAGAGCAAAATATCCATCATTTAGATAACTAGTATCTCTAACAGCCATTCCACTTACTCTAATAGTCTTACCAGCATATACTCTTGCTCCTTCAGTATATACTAAATAGTTAGCAAGAACTGAATATGTTGAATCTACTACATCAAAATAAATATCATTTATATCATATTCACTATTGTCATCTTCTTTAACTACTTCATCCGTTTTCTTCTTTTCAATAGTTCTAATCTCTCTTTTCATACTCATTCTAGAACTAGCAAAAGAAGTAGTAAACTTACCATCTCCAGAAAAGATAAATATCATTATTGGAAGAAGTAATAGTAAATCTTTAATATCAAATTTAATATCACTGTGAATAAATAAATTACCTATTCCAATAATTAAACATGGGATAATACTTATAATTACATATATTTGCATAGAAGGTGCTAAATAATTATCTATCTTCCTAGTAATAAGTAAATATGAAAGAAATAATGAATATATAATACATATTAATGAAATAAACTTATTCTTCATATTAAACCTCCTACTACGATACTAAATAAGAATACAAATACAAATATAAGCGCTATTAACACATAAGTAAATATCTTATTGTAGTTACCAAGTAACACTATAGTATTCTTTATATCTATCATTGGTCCAAGTAGTAAGTATCCTATTATTGATCCTTTAGGGAATATGCTAAGTAAACTCTTTCCCACAAAAGAATCAGATGTAGAACAAAGAGATACTAAATATGCAAATATAAGAAGTATTATTATAGATAAAGTATTATTACTATTAAAAATTGATAATATATTTCTAGGTATAATAACCTGGAACATACTTGCTAGAAGTGCTCCAATAATTAAATATTTAACTATTTCAAACAAGTCTTCCATTGTATGACTAATAATACTAACTAACTTATTGTTGCTATGTTTATGACTCTTACATTTATCGTGATCATCACAAGAACATTTATCTTTGTGATTTTCTTCTTTATTTATTATTTCTTTATTATGGAATAAGAAATCCATTATTATTCCAATTAAAAGAGCAATTACTATTCCTAGAATAAGTCTATAATAAAAGATTTCTGGATTAGAGCTATAAAAAGCTTTATAAGTAGATAGAAGTACAACTGGATTAATTATTGGTGATGCTAGCATAAAAGATACTGCAACATTAAGTGGTACTTCTTTTTTTATTAATCTTTTTGCAATAGGAATAACTGCACAGTCACAAGCAGGAATAAAAAATCCTAAGAAAACCCCTACTATACTTCCAAGTATTCTATTTTTAGGTATCATTTTAGCAATAGTTTCATTACTTACAAAAGTTTCTATTACTGCTGATACGATTGATCCTAAAAGTAAAAATGGAAAACTTTCTAAAAAGATTGATATAAATATTATTGATACGTTTTTTATTATTTCCATATAAACTCCATTATATATATGATAACAAAAAAAAGGAAAGATTACTATCTCTTAGTCTTCTTTCCCATTTTTTTACTTAATGTTTTAGTCTCTTTTCCATTAAGAGCTTCATCAATTTCTTGAAGCCTTTTTTCTTGTTCTCTTTCTTTTAATACTTGTAAGAATAAATAATCTTCTTTAGTATTATCACTCATAATTCTCTTTTTTTCTTCAAGTAATTCATTAATATTAACCATAAACCTCCCAAATAATTAATTCCAAATTCTTTGATGACAAATTATATCTCTAGAAAGTACATCAAATGTGTATCCTTCTTCTTGTGCATATTTAATTATGTCTTCTAGTACTTCTGCAGTTGTCTCTTTAATATCGTGCATTAATACTACATTACCACGTAATTTAGAAAGGTTATCTACAACAAAATCATATTCTTGTTTTACTTTACCTTCAAATGTTTCTGCAGTTAAATCTCCTGCATCACCACTTACTATATTCCAGTCAAAGTATCCATAACCATTTTCTTCTACTTCTACAGATAATTGTTCCATAATACCAATCTTATAATGTTTAGATACAGTATTAGAGCTTCCTCCAGGGAATCTTAATAAATCTGTTTTCTTACCTGTAATCTTTTCTACTCTAGATGCAACTTTATTCATATCACTCCAGAAAGCATTACTAGATTTATATATAGTAGCATAATCGTGACTATTAGAGTGAAGTCCTATTGCATGTCCTTCATCAAATTCTCTTTTAATAAGTTCATCTGGTCCTTTTCCTATTACAAAGAATGTAGCTTTTACATTATACTTTTTTAAAACATCTAATATCTTTGGTGTAGTAGCACTACTTGGACCATCATCGAATGTTAGATAAATAACTCCTTCTTTACCACAATCCATAGTAGAAGCTGCTTTCTTTCTTACTAATATTTCTCTCTTAGTAGTTCCTACATTTCCAGCATTATCTTTAACAGAATAATCTATGTAATATGTACCAACTTTACTATAGTCAGTATTATCTTTAACTTCTACCTTATCAGTAACTACTCCATCAGCATTATCTTTAGCTCTATATCCTGCTTCTGTATATTTACCACCAGTATAAACAACATTTATTTGCTTACCTTTTAATTCAATTTCTGGTGCATCTTTATCGACAACACTATATTTAATTTTTAAAGATTTACTAAAGAATAATTTTGAACAAGTATATGTTACTTCAACATCACCTAATACATTTTGATCAACTTTCTTGTTAGCCTTAATATCATTTACTTTTCCACCAAAGAAAGTACAATTTAATTTAGCTTCATCTACTTTTTCTCCTTGAAAGTTTACTTCATAAACATCTTTCTTTTCTACTTCTTCAAACTTTAATGAGAAGAAACATACTGCTAATAAAATAACTATGAGAACTACTACTGCTACAACAGCTATAATAATTACTTTATTACTTTTCTTCTTTTCTTTAACTTCTTCCGTCATAAAATCACTCCTTCATATTCATATCAATTATATCACAAGATAAAATAAAAAGTAGAGATGAACTCTACTTTTTTTTATCCTAAAAATTCCATTATCTCTTTAGCAGCTTTTTTACCAGCTTCCATAGCAAGTATTACAGTAGCAGCTCCTGTTACAGCATCTCCTCCTGCAAATACATTAGATAGTGATGTCTTAGTACCATCAACTACTATTAATCCTCTATCAGTTAAAGAGATATCACTTTCTTTTAATGCTCCATGGTTTGGACTAGTTCCTAGTGCCATTACAACCATATCACATTCAACTACATGTTCAGAACCAGCTTTTTCTACTACACTTCTTCTTCCGTCTTCACCAGGTTCTGTAAGTTCCATATTAACTACTTCGATACCAGTGATACTGTTATTTTCATCAGTTAAAATTTTCTTTGGATTTTGAAGTAAATCAAATACAATTCCTTCTTCTTTAGCATGTTCTACTTCCATCTTTCTTGCAGGAAGTTCTTCTTCTCCTCTTCTATACATAAGATGAGCATCTATTCCAAGTCTCTTTAAGCATCTAACTGCGTCCATTGCAACGTTTCCACCACCAATTACGTAAGCTTTTTTAGCTCTCTTAATTGGAGTAGTACTATTCTTATCATATGCACCCATTAAATTAATTCTTGTAAGAACTTCGTTTGCAGAGAATACTTCATTGGCATCTTCTCCAGGTATTCCCATAAATTTAGGAAGTCCTGCACCTGTTCCAAGGAATACTGCATCGTATTCTTTTTCTAACTCATCTAGAGTAATAGCATTTCCAACTGGAACGTCAGTTAATATCTTAACTCCAAGCTTTTCTAAGCTTTCGACTTCTTTTTTAACGATTCTCTTTGGAAGTCTGAACTCAGGTATTCCATAAGTTAAAACTCCACCAGCTTTATGAAGAACTTCATATATAGTTACATCAAAACCAGATTTTGCAAGATCACCTGCACAAGTAAGTCCAGCAGGACCTGCTCCTACAATAGCAACTCTCTTTCCATTTTTCTCTGGAACGTTTGCAGCAGCTAAATTATTTTTAATAGCATAATCAGCAGCATATCTTTCAAGTGCTCCGATACTAACTGCATCACCTTTAATTCCTCTTACACATTTAGCTTCACATTGTTTTTCTTGTGGACAAACTCTTCCACAAACAGCAGGTAAACTAGATGATTTAGAAATTACTTCGTATGCTCCTTTAACATTACCTTCTTTAATACATTTAATAAATTCAGGTATTGCTATTCCAACAGGACATCCTTCAACACATCTTGGTTTAGGACAAGTTAAGCATCTAGCAGCTTCATTTAAAGCTTCTTCATCGTTATATCCTTGTTCAACTTCTTCAAAGTTAGTAACTCTAACTTTAGGATCTTGAACTTTTCCTCTTACTTTAACATTAACATCCATAATTTACTTCCCCCTATTATTCTTCACTAGATAAAGCTTTTTGCATTTGCTCCATCTTTTCTTTCTCTTCTTCTTTATAAACTTTCATTCTATTAAGTAGTAAATCGAAGTTAACTTTATGACCGTCGAACTCAGGTCCATGAATACATGCAAATTTAGGTTTTCCTTCTATTTCACAACGACATGCACCGCACATTCCACTACCATCGACCATTATTGGGTTCATACTTACTATAGTTTCAACTCCAAATTCTTTAGTCAAATTAGCTACGTTCTTCATCATGATAACTGGACCAATTGCTACACATAAATCATACTTATCAATATTTTCTCTAAGTATATCTGTAACAAATCCCTTCTTACCAAAAGAACCATCATCAGTAGCATACATCATCTTATGTGCTACTTGTTCAATCTTATCTCTAATTAAGAATAAATTAGCTTCTCTTGCTCCATAGATAACATCTACATCAAATCCATGATCATGTAGATATTTAACTTGTGGATAAACTGGAGCGATTCCAACTCCACCTGCTACATAAACTATTCTTCTATTTCTAAATTTTTCAGGATCCTTACATATTTCATTTGGATTACCAAGTGGACCTGCTACACTAAATAATTCATCTTTAACATGAGTAAGTTCTAGTGTTGATGCACCTACTACTTGATAAATTAAATATAATAACCCTTTCTCTACATCATAATCATAAATTGTTAATGGAATTCTCTCACTTGTTTCTTTAGCCATAACAATTACGAATTGTCCAGGAAGAGCCTTCTTTATTTGAAGCGGTGCTTCTACTGCTAATTCGTAAGAATTTGCATTAACTTTTTTGTTATATAAAACTTTATACATATATTTGACCCTCTTTCTACTTTCTCACTACTATATTTTATAATAAAAAATTAATATTATAAATATTAATTTTCTTATTTTTACTTTATTTTTACATTATCTTAGCTTTTTCTTAAGAACAAGAGCTCCATGAGGTTTAATCTCTTCTTTGTCTGATTCATTTAATGAATATTTTTCTTCACTATCTTGATATTCTTCAGGTATTGGAGTTTTAACAGTATCATAACTTCTATTTATAGTAACAAGTGCTTTATCTTCTCCATTTTGTCTTTCAAAAGTCATATATTTATTATTAATATCCACTATATTCATATCAGCTTTTTCTAAGAACTTTTCATTATTTCTAAGTGATCCTAAGAATCTAAAATAATTAACTAAATCTTTATCTTCTCTTCCCCAAGGATAACTTTTTCTATTAGCTAAATTACCCATTCCTTGAATACCTGCTTCATCACCATAGAATATTGAAAATATTCCAGGCATAGTTGCTAAAGTATAGGAATAAGCCTTATATATTTCTTTTCCTCTTTCATATTCTTCTTTAGTAAGAACTCTATTTTTTTGATACTCTCTATCATCGTTAATAGGATCCCAACTCCAACCACCATATCTTTTAAATTCATCAAGTGCAAAGATATTGATTGGTCTAGAAATATCATGAGTAGATGTAGAATTCATTAATGTTCTTACTGTTCCAGGTGGATAATTAGTAAGTATTCTATTAAGTACATTTCTAATAGAATCAACATCTTCATATTTAAAATATCTAATTAATCCATCAGTAAGTTGATAGTTCATTACACTATCCATACCTTTTCCACTAGATAAATATTTTCTACCTTTAGTCGTTGGATCATCCCAAACTTCACCAATTAAGAAAGCATCTTTTTTATTTCTTTTGATAGCTCTTCTAATTCCTTCTATAAATTCATCAGTAAGTTCATCTGCTACATCTAGTCTAAGACCATCTATTCCAAGAGCCATCCATTTATCTATTACTCCACCTTCACCATATATATAATCTTGCCATTTTTTAGAATAACCATTACATACTGGCATATTAGTCATTCCCCACCAATAATCGAAATAAGTATTTCCATTCCATTCATGAGTTCTATAAAAGTCAAAATATGGACTTTTTCTAGATTGTTTAGCGCCTAATGTTTTATAATGACCAAATTCATTATAGTAAATACTATCGTTACCAGTGTGATTAAATACTGCATCAAGTATTACTTTCATGCCTCTCTTATGTGCTTCATCACATAATCTTTTTAAATCTTCATTAGTTCCTAAATAAGGATCTACCTTTTCATAATTGGCAGTATCATATCTATGATTAGACTGACTTTCTACAACAGGACTTAAATAAATAATAGAAGTTCCAAAAGACTTAATATAATCAAGTTTATCTATTATTCCATCTAAATTACCACCATAGAAATCAGCACACCATTTTCCATCTTCATCTGGTCCTACTACTGGATTCTCATACCAAGACTTATGAATCTTTCTTCCTTCCATTGGTACTAAGTATTTATCGCCTTTTTTATTGTACCTATCACATAATATGTGACACATTACTTTTCCTGTAGCCCAATCTGCTTGATCAAAATTAACACTCATCTTCCATTTTTCTTCATCAGAAATGTTTTGATTACCAGTTAGATTCTTTGCTTTAAAATAAAGGAAATTGTGATTAGCTTCAAAAGAGAAATAATAATGATATATTGCACTTGTCTCTAAATAAACATCTGTTTCAAAATAGACATATCCATTCTCATTCTTAACATGTTTAAGCTGATGTGCACTTCTTATTCCATCTTTCTCAGTAATAAATTTCATTCTTTCAATCCATCCAACTTCCATTGGTACTTTAATCTTTATTTTATATTTATTACCATTTTCATTTTCTTCAATTGTTTTAATACTATAATCTATTCTATCAAAACTACCCTGCATATCTTATACCCTACCTTATAATAAGATTATAGCAAAAAAAGCTAGTATAAACTAGCTTTTAAAATTTTAATTCTTCAATATTATCGATATCAATATTATAAATCTCTTTATAAATACTATTACAATTTAAGTTTGTAATTAATTCTTCATCTATATCAAGTTTCTTTTCTATTTTCTTAATCTTCTCAATATTATCTGATTCAAGTTCTAGATATGTTGGTATAAGTGGCCAACTATCAATATCTATTTCTACACCTTCTACTAAATATCTAGTTCTATAGTTTTCTTGATAAGCTCTTCTTCTATAACCAAGTATTTCAAGAAGCTCATTAGTCTTATCAAATGATGACACTTCTATCTCTAATTCTTTTGTACCATCGATAGTATTCTTCTCTACATTTTTATATGTAAGTGTCGTTCTATTTCCATCCGTTCTAAGTCTTATCCATTCATTTTCTCTTTTTGGATGGAAATCATATACATATCTTCTCTGTCTAAAATCTCCTACTTTAACTGCATTTAATTTCTCAAGTTTCTTTATGATGTCTTCTTTATCAACTTCCAAAACCCTCTCTTCAAATTCAGTATCCATTTTTAATCCTTTCTTACATTATTTTTTATATATTCAAGTATCTTAAAATATGCATCTTTATCAAATACGCTTAATTGTTCTTCTACAGTCATTTGGCTAAATGTTCTATCATCGTTTTCTGGTATAAAAATTTTATCGAATGGATATCCTCTACCTTCTCTTGGAGTATCTGCTAATTTTCCATATGTTTTAGAAGTAAATACTACCGCTTCTTCATTTGGATAAGCATATGCTAAACTTTCCGTCCAATAACATTCTTTATCTTTCCCTTCTAGCATTTTGCAGTATCCTTCTGCGCCAATATTATCTTCTGCATATTTAGCAAGTGCCCCAGGAAATCCATTAAGTGCTTTAACATAAAGCCCAGAATCGTTCTTAAGAACTGGTTTCCCTAATAATTTAGATGCATACTCTGCTGAATACTTTGCAACCTCTTCTGTATCTAGTGATTGTATTTCAGGAACATCTATATCTACTTGTTCAATTTCTACATCAGTATCTTTAAATATTAAATTAGCAAGTTCAATCTTACCTTTATTACCTGTTACATAATATATTTTCATACTATCACCACCTTTATAATAACATAAAAAAGTACTTTTTAAAAAGTACTTCTTAATTTTAATGATTTAACATATTGATTATATCTATCTACACTGCTCTTTACTAGAGGATCATCTTTAAAGTGTCTCTTGTAGTATAACTCTAATTTCTTTCTTCCCTTAGCCTCTACTTGTCTAATTCTTTCTCTAGTAACATGAAGCTCTTTACCTATTTCTTCAAGAGTAAATTCTTTATTATCATAGAATCCATATCTTTTCTTTAATACATATGATTCTCTAGGAGTTAAGACTTTATCTAGTAATTCATCTAATATCTCATTATCTATATTTCTCATTGTCTCTTCTTCAACATGATCATCAGACTCTATAAAGTCTCCTATTTCAACATCGCTATCCCCGTCAGAACTAACTACTTTTTCATTCAAGCTCTTAGTTGTTGTAGATAATTTTACGTATTCTTCATATTCATCATTAGATAGATTTAAATGAGCCATAATCTCATCAGGAGAAAGTGTTCCATATACATTTTCTAATTCTCCAATTCTTCTTCTAATTTTATAAACCCATTCATTTTTATGTACTGGAACTCTAATAGTTCTAGAATTATTATCGACACTTCTTATTATTGATTGTCTTATCCAGTATATAGCATAAGTAGAAAATCTAGTTCCTCTATTATAATCATACTTTTCAGCAGCTTTCATTAAACCTTCTACACCGTCTTGGAATATATCTTCATATCCAGTAGTAGCATGTTCACCACTAGAAGCATAAATTCTAGCCATTTTCTTAACTAATCCAAGATTTCTTACTACAAGTTCATCTCTAGCTTCTGTATCACCATTTCTAATTCTATCTACTAAAGCTTTAGTCTCTGATAGTGATAAAAGATTCTTTTCATTAAATTTAGTAAAATATCTTTCTTTATACATTACTATTAATGGTTCTATATGTTTATATCTTTCACGTAGTTCTTTTTCTACACTTGCTTCATTATCTTCTTCAATAAATAAATTGTTTAAAACAAAAAGAATTGGTTTTTTAGTCTCTAATAACTTTGTAAAAAACTTATTATCTATATGGTGTTCTCTATCGATAACTCCAACAGATATATCAATAATTTTCATCTTGTTATATTCATCAATATTATTATCTTCAAGTTTACTAATCATCTTATCCATAAATTTATCTGGATTATCTTTATAACTTCTTAATAAAGCTTCTTTGATCTTAGATTTTACATATTTCTTAATTTCTAAATTCTGTTCATCGACAGTTTTACTTTCATCGCTTTTTTGCTGTTTTATAAAACCATCTATATCAAAATTTAAATCGACGAAATTAAAATTATAAAGCATATAACTGATATACTTATTTAATTCTGTATTTGACATATTGCCACCCCCCTCGAATAAAACGCAATATAATATTTTATTTAAATAACGTATTTTGTCAAGAAAAAACCATATGTTATATAACATATAGTAATATTACAAAGAATAAAAATGCATTTCCAGCTAGTGCCATTATATGACCTACTGAATTTAAATAACTAAGTTGATATCCAAAAATATGGAATGCAAATGATGCTAAGAATAAAAGTATACTTACTAGCATAAAGATAAATGCAATGTGAGGTAAAAATGCAAGTGAGAAGTAAGTAACAAACAGTGCTATTACTGTCTGTACTACAAATCCTACTATTCTTACGTATTTAAACTTCTCAAATCCTAGTATATTAAATACTAATGATAATAAAGAAATAAATAGTGAACATCCAACTGCTAAAAGTACTTTACTTCCTTCCAATAAGTTAAATGCAAACATCGAAATACATGCAGTAAATAAAAAGTGAACTGCTGATATAGTTAATGCTCTAAATACTCTCTTAGCATTGTTATATGCAAGTGAATGATATAAGCAAGAGAATAAATAAGTAACAAATACAACTACACCATAAAATATTGATGTAAGAATAAGTTTAGCACCACCATATTTTGATGAAAATACGATGACTAGAATAAGTGCTGTTAAAGCAAGCATTCCACCTATTCCATTTACAATTGCGCTAAATATCTCAGCGCCTAATCCTCTATCGACTAATTCGATACTTTTGATATTTTTTTTCATTAAAATCACCTTCGAATAAATATATTATATAACAAATAATTATTATTTATTAAACATTTTAATTATTAGAGTTAATAGATAAGCTCCAGTAATACTTCCAAGAGAATCTATTATAACATCCAAGAGTCTACATGCTCTTTCAGGAACAAAATACTGATGAATCTCATCACTAATTGCATATAGCATACAAACACCTATTGGAATCCAAACATTCTCAATTCCAAAAGATTTAAATGTAGCAAACATTAATACTCCAAGAATTAAGTATTCTGTGAAATGAGCTAACTTTCTAATAGGTGTAGAAATAGTTCTTGCTATCTTCTCACCATCAACATCTTTATTAAATAATCTAATAATAGTAACTATCGTATTATTTATAAAAGAATTACTCATATCAGAAGATTCTTCTCCAGGAGCATTTGAAAACATAAATATAACTATCATCCATATAACAGTAACAGTTACTAATATAGCTCTACTCATAAACTTTTCCCTTTTTTATTAATTTCTTATAATAATCAAATATTTTAGGTTCATTTGCTTCTATATGCATTTTCTTATTAGTAATAGGATCTATAAAATCTAAGCTTTTAGCATGTAACATCAATCTATCAGCATTATCTTTTATACCATACTTTTTATCTCCCACTATTGGATAACCAATATGAGATAAACTAACTCTAATTTGATTCTTTTTACCAGTATCTATTTCTACATCTATATAAGAATATAAATCATTACCAGATATCTTACTATATCTAGTAATTGCTTTATCTCCATTTTTATCTACGTAAGTATTAAGTCCATCTTTACTTTCTTTAAGCCCTAATACTATATTTTCTTCTTTTTTAGTATTACCATGAACTACTACAACATATTTTCTTTTAACAAGATTGTTCCAATCTTCTTGAAATAAATTCTTTACTTTTTCACTCTTAGCAAAAAGTACTACTCCACTAGTATCTTTATCTAATCTATGAATTATAAATATCTTATTTCTTCTATCTTTATCTTTAACATAGTTTGATACCATATTATAAAGAGTTTTTTCTTTCTCTTTTAAAGTAGCAATAACTAATAATCCACTTGGTTTATTAACTGCTACAATATTATCATCTTCATATATTATAGATATTAGATTAGTACTATTAACTATTCTAGTATTACCTATCTTAATATTATCGTTAACTTTTAACTTATAGTCATATTTAGTAACTACTTTATCATTAACAGTAACCATTCTTTTAGAAAGAAAACCTTTAATAGTATTCTTTGATTCATTTAAGTTATCTCTTAAGTAATCATATAGTAAAGACTCTTTATTTACTTTTAGATTCATAATATCACCTATGTAATTATATCATTAAATATAATGTTCTTCCATCTCAAAGCCAAACTCATATAAATCTAAAGGCTCTTTAATAGAATCTTTATTAAGTTTATGCTCTTCTTTAATCTCTACATTAGTAGTATTTTCTACATGGAAAGTAAATCCAAGTACGACACCAAAGTAGAAAGACATAATAAGAGTAAAAATAATATAAAAATATTTCATATTAACACCCCTTCAAATTCGATGTAGATTATAGCACATTTGCCCAAAAATGTCAAACATTTGTACATAGTAAAACTAGCATATAGATGCTAGTTTTCACTTTTAACTTTCTCATATAGTAAGAAGTATTCATCTTCTTTAATTACTTTAAATTCAGGTAACAGTTCAATTACAACATTACTCTTACTATCTTTAGGTATTAATAGATGAGTAAAGTCATACTTTTCAAAGAACATCTTATGATTAGCAGGCATTCCCATCGTATCATCAAATACTGTTACTCCCTTATTGAACTCTTTCATATATAAATCACTTCTAGAATCGATAAATACCTTAATATCATTAAATAGAAGATATGCTCCATAATCATAGAAGTTATATATTCTCATATTTTCATAATCCATATTTTCTTTGATATATTTAACCATTTCAACTGGATAAATTGGCTCTACTGAATTATCTATATACCCTATCTTAGATTCTGATATAACATTAGCAATTGCACTTGGTAAAATAACTAATAATAATATTATCTTAACTATATGATGATTAAAACTATCTGTAAAAGTAATATGCTTTAAATAGTTCTTTTCAATTAGAGAGAATATTCTTCCAAAAGCAAATACAGTAAGTATTAAATATAGAGAATAACTTCTTATAGATAACATAGCTAATACAAAGAAACCTCCAATAGTAAAGAAATCTCTTATATTGATTTTAATCTTTTTAGTAAGTAAAACACCTATTATTATAGCTATATTTAATAATATAAATGGATTGTTTTGTACTGATGTTGGAAAGTGTTCTGTAATAAATGAAGTACTATTTCCAAGCATTATAAGTACAGTATATAAATAAGTATTTAGTCCTGGAGAAAAGAAACCACATATTACGCATACCAAAAGTGCTATTAAAATCTTTTTGGTATTTTTATATTTCTCAAATACAAGAGCACCATCTAATTGTTTACCCTTAGATATTTTATATATTAGATCGGATACTAAAATCGGCAAGAATAATATGAAACATATTGGATATACAGCACTATGAGTACTAGCTAAAAGAAGTGCTAATAATCCCATATAAACAATATATTTATTACTTCCCTTCTCTCTTATCATTTCGAGTGAATACGACATTAGAAGTAACAGTATATAACTTACTGTCTGTGCTCTAATAGTCATAAATGGTTTCAAAAACGAAAAGACAAAAACAGTTATCAAAAGTGATATACCATAATTCTTAGTAACTTTCTTTAAAGTAGTAAACATAGCAACAGATAGTATCATAGATAGACAAACGCTACCTACTAATAATCCATCAAATCCAAAATGTTTATAGATCTTATATACTCCCAAATCGTATAACCAGTGTGGATAAGTATATCTAAGATCAGGTATAAAAGAGAAATGATCTTTCATATCTATACCATATTTCTCAATTACTTCTCCAACTTTAATAGTATAAAAAGTATCATTTTGTAAGTTCTTATTCATAGTAGTAAGTGCTACTGCTAATAGAATTACAAATGTAAATATTATTAATAATAATTTTTGCTTATCTATCTTCTTCATCATCAAAACCTCGTAATATTATTTTAACATAAAAAAAGATAATTATATAATTATCTTTTATTTAAGCTTCATAGTTGGGAATAAGATTACTTCTCTTATAGTTTCTTGTTCAGTAAATAACATCACTAATCTATCTATTCCATATCCAATTCCACCAGCTGGAGGCATACCATATTCAAGAGCTTCAATGAAGTCCATATCTATATCATTAGCTTCTTCATTACCTTTATCTCTTTCTTTTAATTGTTCCTCAAATCTTTCTAACTGATCAATTGGATCATTTAACTCTGTATAAGCATTGGCAAATTCTTTTCCACCAATAAATAATTCAAATCTATCTACGAATCTAGGATCATCTGGATTCTTCTTAGTAAGTGGAGATATCTCTACTGGATGACCATATAAGAATGTTGGTTGAATAAGTGTTTCTTCAACATATTTCTCGAAGAATAAATTAATTATATGTCCTACACTCTTTTCATGTTCTTCTACATGAATGTCATGCTCTTCAGCAAGCTTTAATGCTTCTTTAACAGTCATCTTCTTTTTGAAGTCAATTCCTGTTTGTTCTTTGATAGCATCAACCATACTTACTCTCTTCCATGGTCCTTCTAGATTGATTTCATTTCCACACCAATTGTATGTCATCTTACCTACTACTTCTTTAGCAATAGTTGTATACATAGCTTCAGTTAAATCCATCATACCTTCTAGATCACTATATGCTAGATAAGCTTCCATCATAGTAAATTCAGGATTATGTTTTGGATCCATTCCTTCATTTCTAAATACTCTACCTATCTCGTATACAGCTTCCATTCCTCCAACTAATAATCTCTTTAGAGGAAGTTCTAGAGCTATTCTTAAATACATATCTACATCTTGTGTATTGTGATGAGTTATAAATGGTCTTGCACTTGCTCCAGTTAATAATGTAGTAAGTACAGGAGTCTCTACTTCAGTAAACCCTCTACCATCCATAAACTTTTGAATACATCTAATTATTCTAGGACGCATAAATGCAATATTTTTAGAATCTTCATTCATAATAATATCTACATAACGTCTTCTATAACGTTCTTCTATATCAGTTAATCCATGGAATTTTTCTGGAAGTGGTTTTAAAGCTTTAACTAAGTGTGTATATTCTAAACATTTAACAGTTACTTCACCAGTCTTAGTCTTCATTATCTTTCCATGAACACCTACTATATCACCGATGTCAGCTGACTTAAATAATTCGTAAGTTTCTTCTCCTACATCGTTGATTGATATATATACTTGAATATTTCCTGTTTTATCACTAATTGTAAAGAAAGATGCTTTTCCCATTTTTCGTATAAACATAATTCTTCCTGCTACAGTAGCTGTATCTGTCATATTTTCAAAATCATCATGTGGAGTATCTTTATACTTTTCTTTTATATCCTTTGCATATGAATCACGTTCAAATCTATGTCCAAATGGATCCATACCCTTTTCACGAATATTTTGTGCTTTTTCACGTCTTACTAATTCTTGCTCAGTAAATTCTCTCATTTCCATGCCTTCTTTCTTTTTTATAGAGATATTATATATTAATTATCGAAATAAGTAAACACGATTTTATAACATAAAAAAAGAAGAAATCATTCTTCTTTTAAAACTATTCTTTTTCTGTATGATGAATAGTTGGTCTTACTCCAGCTGCTCCTGCTGTGGTACAAGAATTCGGATTTAATACTTTAATTGTACCTCTAGGTCCAACTGCAATTGAAGTATCGACACGTGCTATATTAAACTCAACTTTATCATCAGATAAATTATCTGAATAGACAAGTTTAATCCCATGTTTAGTAGAATCTGTAGCAGTAAAATAATAATTGTGTTCATCTCCATCATATGTAACTACTACATATAATGCTTGCCAAGCTCCAAATGGACTTTCTTGTCCTTTTTCTACAGGAAGACATTCTCTAGGAATATAATACGTTGTATCTTTACTAATTAACTTTAACTGTCCAGTCTCAACTAAATTTCTTCCTGCTTCTACAAATCTTTTAGCATCAGTAATATAAGTACTAGTCTTTGACTGCATAATATATCTACTTATACTAGGAACTGCTATTATAAGAATAACTCCCATAATAATAAGTACTGCTAGTATCTCAATTAACGTAAAACCTTTTTTATTCATATTATCACCTATAATAATTATATTACATTTTTTAAGAAAACATTTAAAAAAGTTATCATTTATATGATAACTTTACTTTTTAAGTATTAAGAATCTTGGAAGTTCTTCCACTTTTTTCTTATTTTCAATAATATCATGAATTAAATTAATTATTGGAATTCTAACTTTCTTATGTTTTAAAAGTTTATAAATAGATTTAATAGTATATAATCCTTCAATAGTAGTATTATTTACATATTCATCTATCTCATATTGAGGAAGTTTTCTTCCTAATAATGTACCATAAGTATAGTTCCTACTCTTTTTACTAGTAGCAGTTAGAAGTAAGTCTCCAAATCCTGCAAAAGTAAGAATAGTTTCTTTATTTCCACCTAATTTAGCTATTAGTTCTTTAATATCATTTAAACTTTCAGTTATAAACATTGCCTGTGTAGATTCTGGATATCCTAGTCCATCAAGCATACCTGCAGCAATTGCAATAACATTCTTGATAGATCCACATATCTCTACTCCGATAATATCATTAGATTCTCTTAGTTTAAGTGAATCGTTTTCAAGTGCTTTCTTAACGATTCTAATTGTCTTCTTTCTTTCACTTGCAATAGTAAGACCTATTGGGCAATTAGTTACAATATCTACTGCAAAACTTGGACCACTTATAACACAATAATTTTTAGTTTTTATATATTTCTTAAAAATATCATCTACAAAAAGACAAGTTCCTCTTTCTATTCCTTTAGACGCTAACACAAATTGTTGATTTCTATTATAATAATTTCTTATTTCTTTACTTACATCTCCAACAAATGCTGCTGGAACTGCTATTACTATAATGTCACTATCACTAACTACATATTCCATATCAGTTGATATTTCAATATCTCTAGAGATTTTAACATTAGGTAATACTTTTTTATTTTCTCTATATGTAACAAGCTCATCTTTCTCTTTTTCGAATTTAGTCCACATCTTAACGTGGTTTCTTTCTTTCTTATTAAATTGTAGAGCCAGAGCAAGTCCATATGCACCTGTACCTATAATTCCTATGTTCACTATATATCACCTATAATAATACATTATGGTATACATCTTGAACATCGTCAATATCTTCTAACATTGTAACAAGTTCCATAACCTTATCTGTATTTTCATCATCAAGTTCAATAGGATTTTTAGCAACATATGATACTTCACATGTAGAAAAATCTTTTACTCCGATTTCTGTTAATGCGTCTTTAACTTTTAATAGAGCATCTGAATCAGTATAAATAACATAGTTTTCATCTTCTTCAGTTATATCTTGTGCTCCATTATCAAGAGCTGTCATCATAATAGTATCTAAATCTATAGATTTATCTATAACGATAACTCCTTTTCTTTCAAATAAATATGATACAGAACCATCAGTTCCTAAGTTTCCACCTTTTTTAGTTAGTGTACTTCTAACAAGCATAGCAGTTCTATTTCTATTATCTGTTAAACAATCAATCATGATTGCTGCTCCACCACTACCATATCCTTCATAACGAATAGTTTCGTAGTTTTCAGTTCCTCCTGCTCCAGTTGCTTTATCAATTGCTCTTTGAATATTATCTCTTGGCATATTGTTAGCACGAGCTTTTTCAAGTACTGCACGAAGTGATGGATTAGAGTCAGGGTCTCCATTTGTTCCTCTTGCTGCTACATAAATCTCTTTAGCAATCTTTTGGAATACCTTTCCTCTTTGAGCATCAAGCTCACCTTTTTTTCTATGAATTGTTGCCCATTTTGAATGTCCACTCATATTAACACCTCTTTAATTACTTAATTCATCAATAGTATAACAAAAAAAGTGCTATTTAAAAAGCACTTATTTTCTTTTTTTTAATAGATATTTATCAACATCTTCATCATATACTGGATTTAATCTAGTATAAAGTCTTAATCTTTCTGGCTTAAAATACAATGCTGCACTTCTAAGATCTTCTTCAAAATCACCAGATTCTTCATCAAAATGTAATATTAAACTAGATCTTTTTAAGTCATGATATTCTTCATCTATATTATGTAATCTTTTAAATTCTTGTTTAGTTACAATCAATTTAATTGGATGAATTAAATAATCAATTATTCTAGCATTTAAAACTAGGCCTCTTACATAATCATGTTTCTCATTTAAGTCTTTTTCATACTCTTGTAATACTTCATCATTATTAATTATATTCATATTTTGTATTACATAAGCGTTAACAATTTTATTCATTATATTACCTCTTAATCATTGTTTTTTCATTTATATGAATTTCATTAGTATCAAGTCTAGGATGATTAAACACATCTCGATAATCATTAGCATTTAAATATTTTAAATCTCTTCTATCAAATTTATAGTATTGATATACAGTAGTAGTAGGATCTTCAGAAAAATATGGATAATCATCTATTACATCTCTAATATCATCTACATAAGGACTTTTAACAGGTTGATATTTCCCATTTTCATTAGATAAAGCATATCCACAATATCTTCTATGACACAATCTAGCTTTACCAGTATTATCATAATCATCAGGATCAGTATGCCATCCATCATGATGTACTCTTCTTGTATGCACTTCAGTTTTACCTTTAGAGTCAGTAGTAGTATAAGTCTCAGTAGTATAGTACTCATAATAGAATTCGAAATAATCGCTATTTGTATTCCTCATAAGATTAAATAAGTAACCCCAGTTATCTTCACCATCGAAAAGTGGTGTGCTAGTTAATCCCACAAAATCGGCATTAACATATAAAGCTTTAAATGCTGCTTCATCTTCTTTAGTTATTTCCATATATTCAGGGCTCCACTTATATCCACCATATACATCTTCATATTCAGAGTCAAGATATGTTGTTATAGTACCCAAATTAGTATCCTTATTATATAGATGAACATGTCTTGATGGAATTTCACATTCACTTTCTTTTGAACAACCACTCAAAGTAACAGGTATAGCAAGTGCAACCAACACTGCTGCTATTTTATTTAATTTAAATTTTGCCATAATAACCCCCCTCTTCCCTTAAAACGAGATGTATTATACCACATTTCTATCATTTTGTCAAAGTAATATTAATTGACAAAATCCTTATTTTATGGTATAATATGCACGTTATTAAGGGGGAATGGAACATGGTTATGTTAAGTAAAGGTTATGAAAAATATAACGCAAAATTAGAAAACATAAATGGAATATTCAATAAGTTAAATGGAATAATAAACGTAGATAAATATAAGAAACAATTAGATCATATAAAAGAAGAAGTAGATAGTCTTGATTTTGAAAAAAGAACTATGCCTAGTTCAAGTATGCAAACAGACTATGAACATTATTCACTTACACCATATGGAGAAAAGATTGATGATCTAATAAGTGAATTAGAAAGTGAAATATTACCTTTCTATGAAGTACATCTTTGGACTAATAAGATAAATGAAGACATTAAAAATATAAATGAAGAAAACGCTGAACAAATAATAGATAGTACTAAAAACTTAATTAGAAAGATTAATAGTATATATACACATAATAATGAAGACTTAACTAAAATAATAGATAATGCCTATAAATGTATATATAATGTAATTCTTAATGAAGAAATGTTAGACAAACATGATATATTAACTTTCATTAATAATATTGGAAATGAAGCTAACAGAGAAGCACTTGGAAAACTAATTAGAAAAGACATTAAAGCAATTCCAAAAAGTACTATTGTAAGTGATGAATTAAAAAACATTAGAAAAGAAGGTTTAGGTTACGACTTTTTAACTAACTCTGTAGTAAGAGAAATAGCACTTATTGAATTATCAGAAAAAAGTGATAACTTTAAAAGAAGAAAAATAAGAGCAACTGAAACTCTATCAGATCAAATAAATTCAGTTCAAAGAAGAAAAAAAGAACTAGATGCTTATAGTAAAGAAAATACATCTGATATTAAGAATTTAAAAATTAATAAGAGAATGGTAAATTCTAAATTATTATCATTTGTATTAGTTCCTGTAATAACATTTACTATTGGTCATGTTTCAGGAAAGCTTTTATCTAATACTATTGATGAATATAAAACAATCACAAGAACAATTAATTATGAAACAAATGAAATGATTGGTGATTCACAAGAAGTATATGATGAAAAAGGAAATACATATACAGCAACTATTAAAGTACATTCTCCATGGAAAAGAAATCCTAATGGAGCTGGATACAATCGTACTGTAAAAGCATACGAATATACAAGAGATGAAAACAATCCTGAATTAGATGTTGAAAAGATACAAGAACTTAATAAAGAAAAATATAAATATGTTGAACATAAAGAAACATTATCTGAAGATGAAAATACAACTGATACAGTAATCTATGTTATAGAAACATATCAAGATAAAAGTGATACTAGAAAAAGTACTAAATATGTATTACCTTTCTCACTAGTTGGAACTGGACTTGGTATAGGTGTCGAAGTACTATTAGCAGTCTTCGGAGTTCTAAACCCATCAGAATTAAACTATGAGAAGAATAGATTAGCAAAGAAAATAAAAGCACTTCTTAAAGATAAAGACAATATTGAACATGGATATAAAAATCTATATAGAGATGTTGAAAATCTAAAAGAAGAATATGATAGTGTTACTTCTAAATATGGAAAAGTTGATGAATTAGTCCTTCCACAAATAGAAGTAGAAACTCCAAAAGTATTAAGAAGATAATAAAAATAAAAAAAGCTACACATCAAACGATGTGTAGTTTTTTATTGTAATAAAAATGCAGCTAGATCTAATAAGATTAAAAAGAATAATACAGCATAAGATACTTTAGATATCTCTATTCTCTTTTTCTTTTTAAACTCAAAATCTTTTTTATTATAATCTTTTACTTCTTTTATATCAAAGAATATGCTCTTCTTTTTAGCTAAGTCTTGATCACTAATTAGAACAAATTCATCATTAGCATCTGTCTCACTATATCTTACATTCTTTATTCCAGCTATATATAAGAACATTACTAGATCCATTGAAGCACCAATTAAATTAGCTATCGATAAGAATATAAGTAAATCGTTACCAATAATCATAGCAATTATATAAGTAAAAACTCCAATGACTACAAAAGGCATTTGAAGAGAAATCATAATGCTTTTCTTTTTTACTTCTTGTCTACATAAGCAGTATAGTATCCCCTTCTCTAAAGCAATACCAAAGTAAATATTTTTAGGTTTAGCTCCTCCTATAATATATCCAATCCCATGTAATATCTCATGTAAGAAAAGATATAAGATAAGAGTTATAAATAAGAAATCAATACTTATAACAAATTTACCTCTTATAGCAAAAGTAACAACGATAAGTATTACAAATAGTATACAGCTTAATATATTAGCAGGAACAAGTTTAAACTTATAAATGAATTCCTTCATTATTTATTATATTCCTCAATTAACTTAACAAATTCATCTTGATATGCTTGTAGTTTTTCTTCTGTAGTAGCTTCAAATCTTGCAGTTAGATTAGGACCAGTATTACTTGCTCTAACAAGAGCCCAACCATCACTAAATGTTACTCTAACCCCATCTATTGTATTGCAATCATAACCTTTACTCATAGCATACTCTTTAACTTTATCTACTATAGTAAATTTAGTTTCATCTTTAGATTTAAATTTAAGTTCTTCAGTAGAATAATAATTATTAATTCCATCTAATAATTCACTAACTTTTTTATTATTATTTGAAAGAATTTCTACTAATCTTAATCCAGCATATAGCCCTGAATCAAAGCATGGCCATTTATCATTAAAATAAACATGACCAGATAATTCTCCACCAAAAGGAATATTATCATCTTTTACTTTAGCTTTAGTATAACTGTTACCAGTTCTATAGCATATTCCTTTAGCACCTAACTTTTCGATTTCATCAGTTAATGACTTAGAACACTTAACATCATATAAGAATTCTTTCTTAGCAACTTTATTAATGATATCTCTTATGATAATAATCATATATTTATCAGTTGCTATGTAGTTACCTTTTTCATCAACTACCCCTAGTCTATCTCCATCACCATCGAAAGCAAGTCCTAAATCTGCATGAGTCTCAAGTACTCTTTTCTTTAATGCATCAAGGTTCTTCTCTACACAAGGATCTGGATGATGGTTAGGGAAAGTAGGATCACTATCTCCAAATATAACATCTAAATCCATTGGGAACATTTCATATAGTTCTTTAGCAATTATAGTAGTAGTACCATTACCTGGATCTATTACTACTTTTAATTTTCTAGGTCCAAATGTTAAAGACTTTTTAAATAATTCTATATATTCATTTCTAATATCGTATGTATCGTAATCACCATGACCTACATCAAACTCTGCAGTTAAAGTGAAATCACGGAACTCTTCAATCATTTCTCCTCTAGCATTTCCTCTTTCATCAAAAGCAAATTTTAATCCATTATCATCTTTAGGATTATGACTAGCAGTTACCATAATTCCAGTAGGATTATTTAGCTTAATACAAGCATAATAATACATTGGTGTAGTACATAGACCTAAATCTATAACATTAAGTCCAGAATCTCTTAACCCATCAATTAAATATTTTGAAAGAATTGGAGAAGAATATCTATTATCACGACCTACAACAGCTGTTCTCTTTCCCATCTTCTTAACATAAGTAGCAAAACTTCTACCAATTGTATAAACTGCTTCACTATTAAGCTCAGTAGGATAAACTCCTCTTATATCATATCCTCTAAAAATATACTTATTAATATCTCTTGTTATTTCCATAAAACTCCTTTATTAATCAGTCCACTTAGCTACATCTTCTTGTTTTGTTTCAGACTCTACTCCACATATATACTCTAAATTATTATAGTATGTCATAGCACCAGCCATAGGCATAGTAAATTCTTTTAGTTCTTCTTTACTAAGCAATTCTTTATGTCCAACAAAATCTATAGAATAAATTATTTCGTTTTTATTTACACTACTTTTGAATTCAGGAACAGTATCAGATAAAGCAATATATTTAGCCTGTTCAGCATCTTTTTCATTTACAGAATCTGCATAATAGTAAAAAGATACTTCTGCTTTTCTTGGTTCTCCATTTCTATAGTAACCAATGATTGATTTAGTAACTGATGTTTTATTTTCATCAGCATATCCATATCTACAAGTAAGTGTAGAATAAACAACATCTTCTATTGTAGACTTTGGTCTTCCATCCATAAATAATGCTCTACAAATTGGAGGTAAAAATATCAGTACTGCCAACAATACCATCCCAGCATAACAAAGTGTATCTACTTTAGAATGACTTTTAAGCCCATTTTTTATAATCTCTTCCTCTTCATTCATATTATCATCCCTACTTTCTATCTTATTTATAATATAACATAAATTGAAGTAAAAAAAAAGTTCTATAAATAGAACTTCTTAAAATATTATTTATTTAATTCTTTTAGTTTTTCGATAGTAGCTTTCATTTCTAGATCATATTTAATAATATCTTTATTATCACCAATTTGCTTTAAGATATCTTCTTTCTTCATCTTATGCATCTTAGCCATATTATCTATTTCTTCTTCTACTTCTTTATCTGTTACAGTAACATTTTCTTCATTTTTAATTTCTTCGATCATTAATCTATAAAGAGTGTTCTTGTAAGCATCTTTTTCAAGAGTTGCTCTTAAATCTTTTTCAGTTGATTTAGTGAATTCATAATACATATCGATAGATATACCTTGCATCTTTAAGCTTTGATCATATCTTTCTATCAATCTATCAATTTCTTCTTCAACCATATCTTCTGGAATATCTACTTCAACATTCTTTGCAACTTCTTCAAGAAGTTTATCAACATATTCGTTTTCAGCATGTTCCTCTTTATGAGCTTTGATTTCATCTTCTATATGTTTTTCAAGCTTTTCTTTAGAGTCTACTCCTTCGATAGCTAAATCTTCAAATAATTCTTCATCGAATTCTCTAGTAACTTTTTCTTTAATCTCATGTAATTTAACTTTGAATACTACTTCTTTACCTTTTAGTTCAGTATGTGGATAATCTTCAGGGAAAGTAACTTTAATTTCTTTCTCATCGTTATTTGCCATACCTACTAATTGATCTTCGAATCCTGGAACGAATGCATTACTTCCAATCTCTAATTCGTAGTTTTCAGCTTTTCCACCTTCAAAAGGTACTCCGTCGTTAAATCCTTCGAAATCGATTACAGCGATATCACCTTTTGCAAGTTTACCTTTTTCTTTAGTTCTAGTTTCTGAATAGTCATCAAGTATATGATTTAATTCATGTTCTATTTCTTCTTTAGTTACTTTAACTTTTTCTTTAGCTACTTTTAGTCCTTTGTAATTACTAATCTTTACTTCTGGTTTAGTAGTTATTGTAAATACGAATTCAATCTTATCGTCATCTACACTCTTTATATCTACTTTAGGTCTAGCAACTGGTTCAAGCTTAGAATCTGCTAAAGCTTTTCTATAAGCTTCATCTATAACATATTCACTAGCTGGTAAGTAAAGTGTTTGTTTTCCATATTTCTTTTCAAATATATCTCTTGGAACTTTACCTTTTCTAAATCCTGGAACGCTAGCATCTTTAACTTTTTGTTTAAAAGCTTTATCTACTGCTTTCTTCCAGCTTTCACCTTCTATTTTTACTACAACATCTTTTGCATTTTTATTTTTAGCCATACTCTTCCTCCACATTTCTCTATATATTATATCTTAATAACAATTTTTAAACAAGGAAAAGTAATCATTTTATATTAGATGTAAACAAAACCACATAAATATTATATATTTTATAATTATGATATAATTATCATAGGTGATAATATGATAAACAAAGAAAAAATGATAATTTCGTCTAATTGCCCTAATTGTGGTGCAGAAGTTATTGGATCCACATATGACCCAGTAATTAAATGTCACTGGTGTCATACCGTAATACCATCTGACAGTTATAACGAAACCACTATTGTACCAGATCAAATTCTACCATTTAAAATTACTAAAGATATTGCAAAATCAAGTATTGATGAATATATTAACAAAAGGAAAGAATTTGCAAATAATGAATTTATAAGTTCTTATAATAAAGATAATATTGTTCCTGTTTATCTTCCATATATGTTAGTAGATATAAAAGCTCATGTATCATTTACTGGATTTGGAGAAAAAACAATAAAAGATACTTCTTTATTTAGTTCTGGTACATTAGCAGAAGCATACAACGTAAAAAAAGAATTTGATATGACAATAGAAGATGTACTAATAGAATCTAGTAATACTGATTCTTTTAATGAAAAGAACTCTACGAGTTATGTAATAAAAGCCATATCACCATTTGATACGAGTAATTGTATAAAGTATAACCCAAATTTTTTAAATGGCTATACTTCTGAATATAGAAAATTAGATATTATGGATTTAAATCCACTTTTGCCAGATATAGTTAAAAAAGTAGCAAAACAAGAAGTAGTAAAACTATCAACAGAATGTGATCGTGGAGTAAATTGGGAAGATCCCAAAATAACAATAGTTGGTACTCAGTGGACATATGCCCTACTTCCTGTTTGGTTATATAGTTATGTTGAAAAAACAGATAATAAGAAAAAAATACACTATATTGCAGTAAATGGTAGAACAGGGAAAATAGTTGGAAGTATCCCATATAATGAAAAGACTGTTTCAAAAAAAGTAAACAGAAAGATGCGTCTTATATATGCTCCTATAATTATATTTGTATTTGCCATAATTTTCTTACCTTTAATGCCATTTATGTCGTTGAATGATTCATCAGACTTAGCATTTATGTTATTTGGTATGATACCAGGATTCTTTATCTTTGCACTATTTATCTTAATATTTGGTTTACTCAGATATAGTGGAGAAAAAGAAAAAATAATTGAAGATTATTCTAACGAAACAAAAGGAACTGATTACTATAATGATTTTAAACATGAATTTACAAATATCACTTCAAGTGAAGATAAAATTGATCAATATAGAACAAATATAAGTATGAAAAGAAGGTATTAATATGAATGAAGAAAATAATATAACTAATTGTCCCAAATGTTCATCAAATAATATTACTTTAGATATTAGTATAGGTAAATTAAAATGTAATTATTGTGGACACATAATTGAAAATGAAGAGTTTAAAGAAGATGTAACTAATATTAGTGAACTTGAAAATAAAGTAGTTAGTGAAGGTGCGAGTGAATTGAATACTAAAGAAGTTAGTATAGTTAACTTAAAATGCCCTAACTGTGGAATAGAATATATCGCTGGTGAAAGTAGTACATATCCAAAATGTAGTTGGTGTAATAAAGACTTAATATTAGATCCTAATCCAGTAGAAAATCCTTCTATCCCTATTGCTATATTACCTTTCAAAGTGACTAAAGAAGAAGCAATAAATTCTTTACAACAAGCAATGGAAAAAAAGAAAAAATATACTACTAAAGCATTTAATGATTCATTTAATCCTCAAAACATTATAGGTGTATACATTCCATATATGTTAATAAATGTAGCATACAAATGTGATTTTGAAGGTGTTGGAGGACATCTTATAAATAAACATTACGATTCCGAAAATCACAATGTTACATACGATTATGATACATATAATGTTGTAAGAGTATTTGATATTACTGCAAATCATATAACATTAGAAAATAAAGATAATAATATTGTTGATAGAGAAACTGCTAATAAAAATATAATAAGTGCAGCTAATCCATTTGATACTAGTGAAATTGTACAACTAGAAGGAAAATATTTAGAAGGTTTTATCGCTGAGAAATTTAAGCCCCAAGAATTACAACCAAATGAAGAATTATATAATAAGTTAATAAATGTTGCTAAATATGGAATACTTAATGACATATCATTCTATGACTGTGGCGTTAGGTGGGAAAAAAATGAAATATCAGTAGATAAAGCAGAGTATATGTATGCATATCTACCAGTATGGATATATACGTATAAAGAAGTAAATAAAAATGGAGAAGAAGAAATCTACTATGTAGGTACTAATGGAAGAACTAACGAGGCTATAAATCATATACCACTTAATTATACAAAGGCATTATTGGGAGCTATGAAGACAGCTACTGTCATATCTATAATAGTAGCAGTAATTCTTGGCTTAATATATTTATTATTTATGTCTAATTTTTTTAGGACGAACACTATACTCGTATTTATAATAAACTTTTTTACATTCGGTGTCCCACTATTTATGTTCATTGCAAGTACAATCATAGAATACAAGAATAGAAAAAAAAGATATCTAGGAAAAAATGTAAAAGATGAAAACGATGGATGTGTAGATACAAATATATATAAAATAGATTATTCAGATATTAAAAGAGGTACAGAAAAAAATAAAAATAGAGATATAATTAAAGGCGTTAATGATAATGGAGATGAAATTAGGAGAAAAAAATTATACGAAAAGTTAAATATTAAATCTAAAGAAATTAGTATTGCTGGAAGTGATGAATAAAAACTAGTTAAAACTAGTTTTTTTTATAAAAAAAATAGTACTAGGTACTAGTACTATTTAATTCCTGTAATTTCTATTTTATAAACACCATTAGGGCTTTCAACATCGACAATGTCTCCTACCTTTTTATTAAGTAGTGCTTTTGCAATAGGACTTTCATTTGAAATCTTACTTTGGAATGGATCAGCTTCTTGACTTCCTACGATAACGTATTCATCAACTTCATCATCATCAACATATTTGATTTTAACTGTAGAACCAAGTCCTACCTTATCAGATGCTTTCTTTTCAATTATTTGATAATTCTCTAGCATCTTTTCTATCTTTTTAATTCTACCCTCTAATTCAGCTTGGTCATTCTTAGCTGCATCATAGTCAGCATTTTCAGATAAATCACCAAGTGCTCTAGCTTCTTTAATTGCTTTTAAATTAGCTGGTCTTTTTACATTTATTAATTCATCAAGCTCTGCTTGTAATTCTTTTAATCCTTCTTCAGTTAATAAAGTTGGTTTCTTTTCTTTCACATCAAACACCTCTTTTTCAATAAGCAAAATGATACCATATTTTGCTCAATCTGTCAATATTTTTTTGTTAACAAGACTCTACTTCTTCTATGAAGAAATCATCAGTCATTCCTGCTATAAAATCTATTACAATCTTCTCTTTAGAAGTACTCTTAATATAGTCACTATCGACATTATCTAAGAATATTCTATATATCTTACTTTCTTTATTATTTTCGTTAAGATCTTTCAAGTATTTAGCATATACTTTATTCATTCCATCTTCGTAATACTTCAGTGCTTCATTAGTATTAGCATTGTTATAAATATTAGCATAATTAAATTCTAAAAGCTTATTCATAGTTTCATAAATGTTCTTACTAATAATTATCTTTCCTTTTTCATAACTATTATTAACTATATCTAATATTATTGTATTTATTATTTCGCTATTTCTATTTCCAAGTACTGAAGTAATATCTTCAGGTAATTCTTTTCTATCTATAATACCAAGCTTAATAGCATCTTCTAAATCTCTTCCTATGTATGCTATAACGTCACTTATCCTTACAATACAACCTTCGAGTGTCATTGGATGAAGATTCTTCTCATAATCTTTACTCTTCCAAGCTTCGTAATAATCTTTTAAAAACTCTTCTTTAGTCTTTTTAACTGGATAATAACACTCTTCTAGTTTTTCACCATTATGACACATCATACCATCTAAGACTTGAATAGATAAGTTTTCATTATTTATCTCCATATATGTCCTTACGCTCTGTAAATTGTGCATAAATGGCATATTTATCTCTCTCATAGATATACTTGATAATATTTTTTCCCCAACGTGTCCTATAGGAGTATGACCAATATCATGACCAAGTGCCATAGCTTCTATTAAGTCTTCATTTAAATTAAGACATCTTCCTATAGTTCTAGCTATTTTACTGACAAGTTGTACATGAATCATTCTCTTAGATACGTGATCGTTATCTGTAAAAGGAAAAACTTGAGTCTTATCTAAATATCTAGAATAACTATTACTATGTATTATTGAATCAGTATCATGAAAAAAAGCAGGTCTAACATCTTCCTTTTGTTCTTTTAATCTGATAGCATCACTACTTCTAGTAGCATACTTAGATAAGCTATTTTCCTTTTCTAATATATTGTTTTTGATGATTTCTATAGTATCCATAAAAACCTCCTATGAATAATTATAACATCTATATATTAAAAAGAATGAATAAATCATTCTTTTATTTAATTTTAATTCTCATCATTGAATCTTTTTCAATATCTATATCAGTTGGAACATATAAATGAAGTATCTCTTCAGGATGTCTTGCCACATCTATAGGATTCATCTCTTCATCATATAGTTTTTCTACTTTAAATGAAATTATATCTCCTTTAGGAGTAAATATTTCTACTTCATCTCCTACTTCAAAATAGTTTCTCTCAGTAATAGTTACTATATGATCTTTTTTATTATAAGAAAGAACTTGAGCTAAGAAATCTTGATTAGAGTTCTCTTGTCTTCCAGTATAATACTGATCAGTATAATCAGCTTTCTTTAAATAGTAATGTGTACTAGTTTCTCTATTAGCTACTCTAGAAAGTATTTTATTTTCTTTTAATACTAGTTCATCAGTAAGTTTATTATCGTAATATGCGTCTAAGAGTCTTCTATAACTAGATATTACAGTAGCTAAGTAATATGCACTTCTCATTCTTCCTTCTACTTTTAAAGATTTAACTCCTGAATCAACTAATTCTTTTAAATGATTAGACATGTTTAAATCTTTAGTAGCCATAGTAAATTTACTTTCATTATCATCTATATCAAAAGCAAATCTACATATTTGTGCACATCCTCCTCTATTAGCATCTCTATTAGTGAAATAATTAGATAGGCAACATCTACCACTATAGAAAGTACACATTGCACCATGAATAAATACCTCTAAATCTATTGGAGAATATTCCATTATCTCTTTTATTTCTTTAATACTTACTTCACGAGCAAGTACTACTCTATCTAATCCTTCTTCTTTCCAGTATAGTACTGCTTCTTTATTAGTAGTAGATCCTTGTGTAGATAAATGTACTTCTACATCATAATTATCTTTAATATATTTAATTAAGAAAGGATCACTTACTATGAAAGCATCTATTCCTGCTTCTACTACTTTATCAATAAAGTCATTTACTCCATCGATATCTTCATTATGAAATACTATATTTAAAGTTAAATATACTTTCTTATTTAATTTATGAGCAAAGTCACATGCTTCTCTTATTTCATCGATACTAAAGTTATTAGCATTAGCTCTTAATGAATAATCTCTTCCTCCAATATATACAGCATCTGCTCCATATAAAAGAGCTATCTTTAATCTTTCTAAGTCCCCTGCTGGAGATAAAAGTTCTACTCTAGTCATTTTTCTTCACCTTATAGATAGTCTTAGTAAAGAAGAAACCTCTATAATCTCCAACTAGTTCATCTATTTCCTTTGCTACTTTTTCATCATATTTACTATTTAATTTCTTAAATAAAGTAAGTATCTTTATAAATAAGTCTTTATCGATAAATGATTCATTAAGTATCAAATAATCAGTATTTATTTTATCCATTATATTAGAACCATTTAATAGTTTCCCATAATAAAGTGCAGTCCCATAATCTTCTTCATTAATAATATATTCTTCACCATTATTAACAATTATTTTATGTTTATCATAATCTTTTATTTTACTAGATTCATAATAATTAGTGACTAAACTTCTTCTCGTATAACTCATTATTGGATACCCAAATACATTAGTCATAAGTTTCATCTTAGTCTTATCATTTATCTCTATTATTTCATCTACAGTAATCTCTTTAGAAACAACTCCATATTTAACACCCTTATCATAATAATAATTACAAGTATTATAGTTAGTAACCATATGAGTTTGATCCCATACTAAATCTAATTTAAGTTTATTCTTATTTCTAAGTCTAAGTACTGCCATATCATAGAATAATACACCATCGATATTAATATCATTTAATTTAATTAATACTTCTTCTAGTTTATCTATTTCATCATTAAAAAAGTTCTTATTTAAAGATACAAAGATTTCTATATCTTTATTATCTTCTTTTACTTTTTTAATATCATCTAAACTAAAATAGTTCTCATATCCACATGAAAAGTCCTTTAATGCAAAAATAAAGGCTTGAGCCCCTATTTTTTTATATTCAAGTGTATTATTTTTGTTATTAACTACTACAGTTAATTTCATATATTATCACTTCTCTTTTTTTGCTTTTGTTACTGCGATACCATCACCAATGTCTAAAAACTCAGTATCGTATTTATCGCTATTAATTAAGTAATCTTTGTATGCTTTAATTTTTCTAACTAATCCTCTTAGATTCTTACTCTTAATCTCTTCTTCATCTTTATCTACATAACCATGAAAGTTAATATTATCAGTTATGAAATATCCTCCCTTAGCAAGGTTATCTTCAAAGTGTTCAATAAAGTTTATATTTTGCCCTTTAGCACCATCTAAGAATATTAAATCAAACTTTTCTTTTAATTTAACATCTAGAGCATCTTTGAATATAGGAGTAATTCTATCTTCGAATCCAAACTCCTTAATATTCTTAAGAGCTTCCATATATCTTTCTTCATCTCTTTCAATAGTAACAACTTTTACTTTAGGATTTTCAATACACATCATTATACTAGAATATCCAATTGCTGTTCCTATCTCTAAAACTGTTTCTATTTGATTCTTAGATATAAATGATGTTAAGAAATCTATTCCATCATCTAACATTATTGGAACTTTCTCAAGTTCAGCATACTTTTTTACTTTTTTAACGAGCGATCGGTAATCTGCTACCATAAAATATATTCGTCTCGCTTTCTATCTTTGCCATTTTCCAGCTTTTTCTAATTCTCTTTGTTTTTCTTGATGTTCTTGATATGTTTCGAAGAAGTATGAATTTCCTTCGTTATCTGATAAAAAGAACTTATAGTTAGATTTTTCTGGGTGAACAGCTGCTTTTATTGCATCTTTACCAGGTAGTGATATAGGTCCTACTGGAAGTCCATCATACATATATGTATTATACGGATTATCATTGTTGATCATCTCACTAGTTGCTATTCCAACATCACTAAAATCTTTTTTAGAACCATAGTAAAGAGTTGCACAACTTTCGAGTTTCATCGAACTCGATAACCTATTATAGAACACACTAGAAATCTTGTCAAAGTCTCTTTTCTTTCCTTCTTTTTCTATAATAGAAGCCATTATAATAACATCTTTTACAGAATAATTACTAGCTGCTATATCTTTATTAAACTCAGATAATATCTCGTCTTCTCTCTTTAGCATCTTAGCAAATATTTCTTTAACTGTTACATCTTTATTAGTGTAATAATATGTATCAGGGAATAGATATCCTTCTAAACTATAATATAATTTATTATTTTTAATACTTTCATCTAAAAACCAATATTTTTCTATAATTTCATCTAGATAAGCATCATCTTTCAATAAATTATAAACATCTTCTTCAGTATTAGACGTATTCTCACTTATAATCTTAGCAAGCTTAGTAATACCAATACCTTCTTTAAAAGTTAGAACTATCTGATCTTCATTAATAGTATTTCCTTCTTCTAACTTACTAATTATGGTTTTTAAGTCCATATTCTTAGAAAGATAATAAGTAGTTGCCTTAAAATCTTTTGTAGGGAAAAGCTTAATATAGACTAAAAAGAAATTAGTATTTCTAATTAGACCATTATCTTTAAGAATATTACCTACATCTTTTTTACTAGCTCCACTAGGAATAACAACTTTAATTAATTCTGTATCATTAACATCTATTGGTTCAATATTAGTCTTATATACTAAAGTTAAAGATACTGTTGTTATTGCTAGTAAAACGAATAATATAATTGCTGCATTTCTAAGTACTTTCATTTTACTAATTAATAACGAGCAAATTATTGCTCGCTACTTTCTCCAATCTTATTTTTAATTTCTTCTTGCAAAGTATTAAGTATTGTTTCAATTACTCTCCACTCAGCATCTGTTGTAATTGGTTCTAGTTTTTGGTTTTCTGCATTTGGATCATAGATTGATGCATATACTTGAATATTTCCTTTGTCATCTTTTGAATTATCAGTATATACTATATAACTCTTTCCTGTTTCTTCTGAATCAAATGTGAATAAAATATCACACATGATTTCTTCTCCTTTGTCATTGATTACTTTGAAACTATTTTTCTCATCCATTTCAATTACCTCTTCCTTTTTATTTTTTTCTATCTAAATACGATTGTAATATAATCGTAGCCGCTACACTATCAACAACTTCTTTTCTCTTCTTACGAGATTTATCTACACCTATAAGTGCATTGTTGGCAATTACTGTAGTTAATCTTTCATCTTCGAGTATTACTTCTTTTCCTGTTAACTTTTCTAGTTTATCTTTAAAATCATACGATAGCTTAGCCTTATCCCCTTCAGAATTATTCATATTCTTTGGAAGACCTAATACTATTATATCAATTTTTTCTTCTTCTATTATATTTTTTACTTCATTAAGTAATTTTTTATATTCTTCATTATGTCTAATCACTTTATAGCTGCTAGCATATACTCCACTAGTAGATATTGCTATACCAAGTGTTCTAGATCCTAAATCAAGTCCTAAATATCTCATATTTTATAACTTACTAACATAGTTCTTTAAAAGAACTTCGATAATCGTACTTCTTTCTACACTAGTTATCTTATTTCTAGCATCATTATGACTAGAAATATATCCAGGATCACCACTCATAATATATCCAACTAATTGGTTAATTTCATTATAACCCTTTTCTTTTAGAGCTTGGCATACTTCCTTTAATGTAGAACTAACTAACGATTCTTCAACAGTTTCTATGTCATACATCGTCGTATTCTCTATTTTATTCTCATCCATTTTATCACCTTGCTATCTAAATTAATTCTATCATTTGTTTGATTAATTATCAACTAAATTTAACTAAAGTTGCAGCCACAACTATAAGTATAAGAATATATAAAGTAGCAACTATAATACCATTAACTCTATCGAATGTAGAACTCTTGTATTTAATACCAACAGCTCTAGTAATAAGAATACCTCCGATTAGTCCTCCGATGTGTCCAAAGTTATCTATAGAACCACCAGATAAGAATCCAATAATTAAGTTAACTACGATAAGTGGAATAATTTGACTCTTAACAACTTCTCCAAAGAATACTCTATAATAGAAACCAAATACGATCATAGAACCAAGAAGTCCAAATATAGCACCACTTGCTCCTACACTAGATCCATCATTAAGTATCATTGATAGCATATTACCAGAAATCAAACTAAACAAATAAGTAATTAAATATTTAGTCTTTCCTTGATAACTCTCCATCTGACTACCTACGACATATAACGAGAACATATTGAATGCTAAATGGAATATTTGAGCATGTAAGAAAGCACCAGTAATAATTCTATAATACTCTCCATGTACTATTATTCTCTCTCCATTAACAGCAAAGTTATCAAGTACTACTGAAGGATCTGCTATAAAGAAAGAATATATAAACACAAGGACATTAATAACAATTAAAGCTATAGTAATAATTGGTTTCTTTGGAGCAAATACCTCATCTATTTTTACAGAATCATTTTTATTCTTTGAATTAATATCATGAGTAATCTTCATAAATAATTGCAACCCCTCTTCAGAAAATTCTAACTTTTTGTCTATATCAGGAAATGAATCTAAAACAAATCTATAGTTTTTAATATCTTTTTCATTATAAAGTGAAACCATATCTATATTCTTTTGACTCTCTAGTTTTAAGTCTTCAGATAAATCTACATAGACACTAAGTACTTTCATTTTTAAAGAGAAAGTTTTTTGTTTAATTCTCTTAAGAATTCTCTCTGTTTTAAATATATCGTAATCAAGTTGTTCATCATTAATAATATGATTAGAAACAATTCTTACTACTTTATAAGTATCGTTACTTAAGTTCTCTAACCATATCTCATTTTCTGCTCCTTGCAGAATAATAGGATTATAGTTTTGAGTAGTTATTAAGTAGTGTAATAGTTTCATTGTAATCATATTTTTTCTATCTAAAACTTCATACATAATAATCACTTCCTAAATATCATTAATTATACACTTTTTTATCGTTTTAATAAAGCATTATGTAATTATTTACATTATTATTCTAAAGAATCAATATACTCATTAAACTCTTTAGGAGGTTCTACCTCAAAATATATATGTTCATTAGTAAATGGATGGATAAATTCAATACTATTACTATGTAAGAATTGTCCGAATCCTTCTATTTTTTCTTTTCCATATAGTGGATCATTTACTACTGGATGACCAATATACGAGAAATGTACTCTTATCTGATGAGTTCTTCCAGTATCTAATACACATTTAACTAAAGTATTATTCTTAAATCTTCTAAGAACTTCAAAATGAGTAATACTTTCTTTACCATTAACATCAGTAACAGCCATCTTTTGTCTATTTGATTTATCTCTTCCAATAGGAGCATCTATCGTACCCTTCTCATGGTTAATAACTCCTTCGACTATTGCTAAATAGCTTCTCTTAATCTTCTTATTCTTTATCATTGAACTAAGTACTTCAAGAGCTTTCTCCGTTTTAGCAACTATCAATAATCCACTAGTATCTTTATCAATTCTATGAACTATACCAGGTCTATTCTTCTCTCCTACACCCTCTAAATCAAACTTATACAAAAGAGCATTAACTAAAGTTCCAGTATAATTACCAGGAGCTGGATGAACTACCATTCCACTCTTTTTATTTATTATTATCAAATACTCATCTTCGTATACGATATCAAGTGGAATATTCTCTTTCTCAATAGTTATTTCATAATCTAAATCATCAAGTATTTCTATCTCATCAGCATCAGTAACCTTAAGACTTGGATGAGCAGTACTACCATTAACTAGAATCTTATCTTCATCGATAAGCTTCTTTGCTTTAGTTCTAGAAATATCATATTTATTTGCTATATATACATCTAATCTTTCTTCCATTTTATAATAAGCTCCTTAATATAGAATACAATAATAATTATTATTCCAATAACAATAAATGAATCTGCTAAATTAAATACTGGATAATCATATCCAAAAATATAAAAATTCAAAAAGTCTACTACGTATCCTCTAAATATTCTGTCTAACATATTACCAAGTACACCTGATAATATAAGTCCATATGCAATTTCTTCATATCTTTTAAGTTCACTTTTCTCTATATAATATATAAATAATATTATAAATATTATAGTAATAAATAATAGTAAAGATATCTTATTACTTAAAATTCCCCAAGCTGCACCTTGATTTTGAACATAAGTAATATAAAAGAAATCTTTAATAACTGTTTTACTATCATTTACTAGTAAATTATTAATAATATATATCTTAGAAAATAAATCTATTAATAAACCAATTATAGATATTAAGTAGACGTTCTTTTTCATATATTTCACCACTATTATTTTAACAAATAATATCTTTAAAATAAATAAAAAAAGAAGAAGAATTAATCTTCTTCTTCCTCTAATGATTCGTATAATGCTTCGATTACTTCTTCATTAAGAGGTAATTCGTCACCTATTGCTCTTGAAACACCTACAGTTACTTTAACTGTTGCTTTACTTCCTCTTATTCCAGTAGCAGCAAGTGTTGCTGTTCCATCGTTTAAGCATCTTACAAGAACAGCTGTAGCATTCTTATCAGTATATGAAAATTCATTGTTAAACTCTATTCTAGCAACTGATTCATTTGAACTAGTTAAAGCATTAACTGCTTCTCCACCACTAGATATTACTCTTGTAAATACTTTTCTACCCTTTTGACAAGTAATTGTATTTGTAGCAAATTTTAGTGTCGTAGGATCAGTTGGTGAAATTGTTCTATAAACTGAATTAACTGTTGCAGTAGCTTTATTATTGTTAGTATCATGAGCAGTTAATGTAGCTTTTCCAGTTTTTAAACAACTTATTGTTATTGGTATTGTAGTTACGTTGTTCTTAGTAACTGGAGTACCAGGTATAACGTATGCTGTTAGGATACTAGATGAATTAATACCTCTTAAAGAAGCTTTACCAGTAATAGTAATTTGAGCTTTAGTATTTTCACCTTTATAACAATTATAACTTGTCTTATCAAATTTAATTGATGACTTAACTGGACTTGATGCAGCTTTAACTGTAACACTTCCAGTTCCTTTAAAGTTATTCTTAGTAGTAGCTGTTAATTTAACAGTTCCTTTAGCAACACACTTAATATCTATCTTTTGCATTCTAGTAGTAGGATCGCTCTTAGAATAATATCCAGCACCATTTAATGATACTGTAGCAATCTTCTTATTGCTAGATGTTACAGATTTAATTTCATCATTATTCTTAGCATTATTGATAGTAATTATACCAGATACTGTAGTACCAGCTTTACATTCATATGCTTTATCGAATTTAACTGTTGTATTCTTTGAACTAGATTTAACTACTACATTAGCAGTTCCCTTAACTTTCTTATCACTAGTTGCAGTTAATTTAACAGTTCCTTCTTTCTTACAGTTGACTTCGAAACTAGTAACTCTCATTATCATACAGTTAGTTACATAACCTTCTCCATCACTATTTGAACTTACAGAACCTGAGCAGTTAGTTACTGCACCTTCTTTATGTTTTTCATCTCTATAAGCATTTAATGTAACAGATGCTATCTTAACATCGCTTGAAGTAAGTGTCTTGATTGTATCATTTCCTGAATAAATGTATCCAATAACTTTCTTACCTGGAGCACATTTGTATGAAGATTGATCAAATTCAACTTTTGCAGCAGGTGGTGAAACGCTATTGCTAACAGCTA
>JAEEGL010310714.1_pt1 | contig 57209 bp, 43 predicted proteins | sample 9134231 | NCBI WGS metagenome assembly JAEEGL01 (sample SAMN16246548, study PRJNA631951) | gut metagenome | biome: gut microbiome; feature: rumen; material: fiber-attached | host: Bos | place: Iran: Karaj | collected 2018-10
AGGCATCTATATCCACAATGGAAAGAAAATTGTTGTTAAATAATCCCTTAACTACGACGAAGATATGAAAAAAACATATGTATTACCGCAAACCAAGTCGCTCAAGCCTCTGTCCAATGAATTGATGGGTAGCGGACTCGTTGGGTCAGAGCAGACATCCAATCCCGAAGATTGGAATGCCAACGAGGGATTTCTCGATACGGAAGACGCGAATCGGGACAAGGACAGCCAAAAATCTTTCAATGTCTGGGAACGCTTGTAAATCTGCACATCGCATAATAAAGAAAAGAAGAGAGCTCTGTAGGGGCTCTCTTCTTTTCTTTGATAGACCGAAACAAAAAATAAAGACAATAATTTGGGAGATTAAATAAATAATACTATTTTTGCACAAATTTTGTAGATTGTTTCCGAATGGATTTGCTGAAAGGGCAGACAGTCTAGTTCTCTTGATTATAAATAGTTAAAATACAATTCAAATGAAGAAATTCCTTTTCCCACTCGTTGCCGTCATGATTCTCATGATGACAAGTTGTAAATCTTACAAGCAAGTGCCTTATTTCCAAAATGCAGATTCTATCAGCTATGCTGCGTCGAAAGGGCTCTTTGATGCTCGAATCATGCCGAAAGACGTCCTCGTTATCAATGTAAAGACAACTGACCCGATGGCAGCTGCTCCTTTTAACAGCATTGTAAACAGAACAATAAATTCTGATGGCGATCTCTCCAATGGATATGGATCGATGATGCCTTATCTCGTGGAAAATGACGGTACTATTGAGTTTCCTATTATTGGAAAAATATATGTACAAGGACTTACCAAAAATGAAGTCCAGGATCTAATTCGAGATAAAATCTCACCCTATCTCTCCAAAGAGGCCAATCCTATAGTAAAGGTCATGATGTCGAGTTATCGTGTCACTGTCATGGGCGAGGTGACAAGACCTTGCGTGGTGCCCGTAGGAAGTGAGAAAATGTCAATCCTTGAGGCACTCGCAACAGCAGGTGACCTCACTATTTACGGAAAACGTGAAAACGTGCTCCTGATCCGTGAGAATCCTGATGGACAAAAAGAAACACACCGTATTGATTTAACGGATGCCCGTCTGATCAACTCGCCCTACTACTATCTGAAACAGAATGATGTAATCTATGTGGAACCGAATACCACAAAGGCCAAAAACTCCAGTATGGGACAGTCCACTTCCATTTGGATCTCTGTTATCGGTTCTATGGTGTCGGTTATCTCGTTGGTTTATAATATCGCGCACTAATGTGTGGGATTGTTGGCTATATCGGTTACAGACAAGCATATCCTATCCTCATAAAAGGTCTTAAAAGACTTGAATATAGAGGGTATGACAGTGCGGGAGTCGCCATCATCAATGATGATGATGTGCTTAGTGTATACAAAACCAAAGGCAAGGTCTCTGGGTTGGAAACTTTCTGCGAAGAGAAGGATGTGACGGGTTCTGTAGGTATAGCACATACAAGATGGGCCACTCATGGAGAACCCTCTACCGTAAATGCACATCCACATTATTCTGAGTCGCACAATCTGGCCATCATACACAACGGCATTATTGAAAACTATGCCGACTTGAAACGTAAACTGATGGCAAATGGAATACATTTCCGCTCTGATACCGACACGGAGGTGCTGGTACAACTCGTGGAGTATATTAAAAATCTGAAAAAGGTTGACTTGCTCACAGCTGTGGAATTGGCACTTCAACAGGTGATAGGAGCTTATGCAATAGCAATCCTCGACAAGAATGACCCAATGCAGATAATCGCCGCAAGAAAGCAAAGTCCTCTCGTTGTGGGAATAGGTGAGGGGGAGTTCTTCCTCGGAAGCGATGCAAGCCCCATTGTGGAGTATACCGATAAAGTGGTTTATCTCGATGATGACAATATAGCTGTCATACGCCTTGATCAGGAACTGAAGGTGGTGAACATTGCAAATACTGTGCTCCATCCTGAGGTGAAAACCATTGATATCAACCTTGGACAGATAGAAAAGGGGGGATATTCACACTTTATGCTCAAGGAAATCTTCGAGCAGCCCGACTGCCTCACCAATTGCATGAGAGGTAGGGTAAATGTGGATGTGGACAATGTGACGCTGAGTGCTATCATCGACCATAAAGAACGCTTGCTCAAAGCACCGCGATTCATTATTGTGGCTTGTGGAACATCATGGCACGCTGGACTTATTGGCAAACAGATTATTGAAAGCCTCTGCAGAGTGCCTGTCGAGGTGGAATATGCATCCGAGTTCAGGTATCGCAATCCTGTTGTCAACAGCGATGATGTGGTAATCGCTATCTCTCAGAGTGGAGAGACTGCCGATACCTTGGCTGCTGTAAATCTGGCAAAATCGCATGGCGCTTTCATATATGGTGTTTGCAATGCCATCGGTTCAAGCATACCAAGAGCTACTGATACAGGCACTTATATCCATGTGGGACCGGAAATTGGAGTCGCATCCACAAAGGCTTTTACAGGACAGGTCACCGTGCTTACCATGTTGGCTCTCGCACTGGCCAAGGAGAAAGGAACCGTGGCTCCCGTTGATTATAATCTTATCGTGAGCGAATTGAGCAAAATCCCTGAGCGCATGAGAGAAACCCTTCAACTCAATGAACGAATAGAACAGCTTAGCAAGGTTTACACTTATGCGCGTAATTTCCTCTATCTCGGTCGTGGATACAATTATCCGGTAGCCCTCGAAGGTGCGCTGAAACTCAAGGAAATCAGCTATATACATGCAGAGGGATATCCTGCGGCGGAGATGAAACATGGACCTATCGCACTTATTGACTCCGACATGCCGGTGGTGGTGGTAGCCACCCATAATGCAATGTACGAAAAAGTGCTTAGCAACATTCAGGAGGTGAAGGCAAGGAAGGGACATGTCATTGCTCTTGTTAGCAAAGGCGACAAGGTGATAAGCAAAATCGTCGATCATGCCATTGAGTTGCCTGATACGATAGAGTGCCTGGAACCTCTGCTCGCTACAATTCCTCTCCAATTGCTGGCCTATCATATCGCTATATGTAAGGGAAAGGATGTTGACCAACCACGTAACCTGGCAAAAAGTGTCACGGTGGAATAATAATTCAAATATGGCATCTTGAAACACAGGATGCCATATTCGTTTTCTCATCATGTTTTTTTCAGTAGTCATCGGATATTGAATATGGAAGATAACATATTTGTTAAGGGTATATATAATTTCTTTTCCGAAAGAAAAAAGAAAAATGGTCTACAGGCAACCAGTCTGCCTAAAGGTACAAGCCTGAATGGTGGACGGTTCGTTATTGAAGGGGTTATCGATTCGGGAGGCTATGGCATAATTTATCAGGCAAATATGATGCCGCAGGGAAAGAAAATAGCACTCAAGGAATTTTTTATATATCAAATTTCTACAAGAAAAGGGCGTGAGGTGGTCTTTCCCGACTATTATTTTGTGGAACGGCAACGTGAGGTCTTCATGCGTGAGGCGCGTATCCTTTCTTGTCTGAATCATCCTAACGTGGTTCACATAGTCAAGGATAGTCTGTTTGAGGAGAATGGGACAGTGTATTACGCTATGGACTTACTGGAAGGTGACACTTTGCGGAAGAGCATTAAAACAAATGGACCATTCTCAGAAGAACAGACTCTTTTTTATGTAAGAAAAGTGGCAGAGGGCTTGAGATATTTGCATGAGAATCTTGTCATTCACTATGATTTGAAACCAGGCAATGTTATTGTCTCAAAATCCAGCGGCCAACCTGTGATAATTGATTTCGGGGGAGCGTGGAAATTTAATAATCCAAAGGAGGTAGTCAGAACAGACGCATCTTGTGTTACTGTTAATTACTCTCCACTTGAAAAGTATATCTTTAATGGATTTTTGAGTTTCAATCCTTCCGCCGACATCTATTCCTTGGGGGCAACGATGGTGAAGATGCTTACAGGTGAAACACCACCTATATGTCCCACAATTCTCGAACAGGGTGGATTGGATCTGTCTAAAATAAAGAATCCCCGTCTTGCTGAAGCATGCCGGTTTGCCATGCAACCGAGAACTAAGGATAGACCGCAGTCCATAGATGAGTTTCTTGATTTTATCGACGGACGAAAGAATTACCACCATGTCGAAGCAGGAGCTATGTGTTCTGTAGTGCCCTGTGAGGATGTGGAGTCTTTGCCCAACAAACGGTTCGTGGTCAATGGGGTCGCATTTGAGATGGTCCAGGTCAAGGGTGGAAAGTTTTTTATGGGGGCTACACAAGAGCAGGCCGGTATGGCCTATTCTGAGGAACTGCCTGCACATGAGGTGACACTGACTGATTATTGGATTGGACAGACACAGGTCACCCAAAAACTGTGGATGGCAGTCATGGGCTCTAATCCTTCCTCTGAGAAAGGTGACGACTTGCCCGTTGAGACGGTGTCCTTCGACGACTGTTGTCTTTTTATCCAACGTCTCAACTTGCTTACAGGTGCTTCTTTCAGACTGCCTACAGAAGCTGAATGGGAATTTGCGGCGAGAGGTGGATTGCGAAGTCAAGGATATCAATTCGCAGGCTCCGATACAATTGATGATGTGGCGTGGTATTGGAGAAACAGCGGCAAGGAAATAGTGACAGGCGACTGGAATTTGGACTATCTGAAGAATAGTGGTATCTCTACTCGTCCTGTGGCAATGAAAGCTCCCAATGAATTGGGATTATATGATATGTGCGGCAATGTGTGGGAATGGTGCTCCGATTTCTATGCACCATATACTGATGCTCCTGTCACAAATCCGAAAGGAGCGGAAAAGGGAGACAAGAGAACATTCAGAGGAGGCGGATGGAACAGTTTCGCACGCTACTGTCGGGTGTCACATCGTTACGAATGTCCACTTAAGGCCAAAAGCAACAGTCTGGGATTGCGGCTGGCTATGGGATAGAACGTGGGCATAGGTTGTCAAATGATGTCTCATTTTTCGTTTTTCCGTTTCGATAGTTTTTAGTATTTTTGCATTTGTGTTCAACAATTTCTTTTTCAACACACATCATTTCAATGTATGACAGACATAATCAACGTGGCGATTTTTGTGTCGGGCAGTGGAACCAATTGTGAGAATATCATCCGCTTCTTCGAACATTCTGAAAAAGTGAACTGTGCCTTGGTGGTGAGCAATAGGAGCGATGCATTCGCTTTGGAAAGGGCCAAGAGGCTCGGAGTGCCTGCTGTGGTGGTGAGAAAGTCGGAACTCGGCCAACCTGATTTATTCATGCCGGTGCTTCGACAGTACGGTATCCGTTTTATTATCCTGGCCGGTTTCCTGCCGATTATTCCTGATTATCTTATCGACGCCTTCCCAAAACGTATCGTCAATGTGCATCCCGCACTCTTGCCCAAGTTTGGAGGAAAGGGAATGTGGGGACATCATGTACATGAGGCTGTGAAGGCTGCCGGTGAATCGGTCACTGGCATGACTGTACACTATGTTTCGCCTGTCTGTGATGGTGGTGAGATAATAGCACAGTTCGAAACAGCTTTGTCTCCTGAGGATTCGGTCGATGACATTGCCTCTAAAGAGCACGTGCTGGAAATGAAGCACTATCCTGAAGTAATCCAGAAGGTGATAGAACAGACTTTCGGATGAACAGGAAGGTAGGGTACGCATCACGTGCAGGGATTATTCATCTGCTTCTGCTTTTTTCTCTCTTTGCACTGGCCCAGGAAAAAGCGCCAAGGCCTTTTCAGTATATGCCCGAAAATGGGGATATCGTATGCGTGAACGGTAACAACCGCTACACAAGGGCTCTCTATGGTGGACATACGCTCTTTAGGCTTGAAACGGGCGACAGACCGCTTTTTGCCACTTTCAACAAAGAGAAAAGCCGTAATATCCGTCTCTTCCTTACACACCGGGGGCAAAGGTTAAGACTCGATTCCACTTCTTTCTGTGAAGCCCGGTATCAGGGTGGCAAACGCACTTATCGGCTCAAAGACAATAGTTGGGGAAATGCTCAACTTTTCATAGAGGTGCTGGCTCGAATAGATGATGAGGGTGCGATATGGAAATGTTCGGCCTATGGCTTTGAACAACAACCGGAGTTGTCAGCTCGAATTTGCGTCACGGCAAAGACCAAAATGCAGCGTAATGGTGATTTGGGACTGGAGCCACGCGAGAGTTTTGATCCGACAGAACAGGAAGACAGCCTTCGAATATTGTCGTGGAAAGGGGTGAATTTTTCGTATCTTTTGCTATCCAATGCGGTGACTCTATCCGTGCCTTCGAAAGAAGAGGGCGACCGAATATTTCTGCTCAACGAGAAGGAAAGGCTTCTCCTGACACAGCGACTTTCTTTCTCTACTCCCGATCCCTATATCAATACGCTGGCACCCAATCTTTGTGCCGCGGCCGATGCTCTCTGGGACGGTAACACGTGGCAGCATGGTGCCATTGGATGGCGGGTGCCGCTTGTGGGCTGGCGCGGGGCTTATGTAGGTGATGTGTTGGGTTGGCACGACAGGGCATGGAAACATTTCACGGCTTATGCGAGAAGCATGGTCACACTGGTGGAGCCGGTTTTCCCGCATCCCACACAAGACACCGCTCAGGCTATGGCGAGAGCGGAGAAACGTTGGGGCACACAGATGTATTCTAATGGCTATATTTGCCGTCTGCCAGATGATAATAGCCGGATGAATCATTATGACATGAACCTCAATTTCGTCGACGAACTGCTTTGGCATTTCCAGTACGACGCTGATACGGCAAAAATGAGATTGATGTGGCCGTTGATGAAAAGTCACCTGGCATGGGAAAAACGGAATTTTGACCCTGATGGCGACTATCTCTATGATGCTTACTGCTGTATTTGGGCAAGCGATGCCCTATACTACAACGGCGGGGCTGTAACCCACTCGTCGGCTTATAACTACCGGGCAAACAGACTCGCCGCACGGATGGCTGAGCTCTTGGGAGAGGATGGGAGTGTGTATGCCAACGAGGCCGAGGAAATACTGAAGGCCATGAACAGCAGACTTTGGATGGAAAAGAAGGGCTGCTGGGCTGAGTATCAAGACCTTATGGGACTGAAAAGGTTGCATGGGAGTGCCGCCTTGTGGTCGGTCTACACGCCTGTCGATTGTGGCGCTTGCTCACCAGAACAGGCTTTCAGGGCTTCTCGTTATGTTGACAGTCATATTCCTCATATACCAGTGCGCATAGAGGGGGAACAGGAAACTGACTTTTACACACTCTCCACTTCCGACTGGATGCCTTATGACTGGAGTATCAATAATGTGGCGCATGAAGAGGTGATGAACATGGCATTGGCCTTCTTCGAGGCTGGTAATTGTGACTCTGGATTCAGGTTGCTTAAAAGTGATGTGCTCGACGGCATGTTTCTCGGACAGTCGCCGGGTAATTTCGGGCAAATCAGTTATTACGACAAGGCGCGAAGTGAGGCATACCGTGATTTTGCCGACAACGTGGGAGTGGCGTCACGTGCCATTGTACAGGGACTTTTCGGTATATCTCCTCAGGCTCTCTATGGCAAGTGTGTGATTCAACCGGGATTTCCCCTGCAATGGGATTCTTGTGCAGTCACCACTCCTTATTTGTCTTATCGGTATACAAGATTGGGCAATCACGGTGTTGTGAATGTCAGGCAACAATTTGCTCAGCCGCTGCAGATAGTGCTGAGAATCCCCGATGGTGAAGGACATTTTGTCGAGATGCAGGGTACGGACGAACTTGAGCAGAGCATGCAATTTGATATACCGGAACGGCGCCTCGACGGAGTTATATCATCAATGAAAAAGGACAGTATCTTTTTCTTAGGCAATGAAACGGGTGAAGACGGAAAGAATTCTGCCTTCTATGGTCCGGATCCTTCTTCACGTTTTTATAAGGTAATGGAATTGAAATCATCTTTTAATGCCGATGTGGATGAAATTTTCAAACAGCAATACCGCTCTCCACGGCCCTCTGTTACAACCTTGCAATTGCCACTGCAGGGTATTGGTCAGTGGTGCCATCCTCACCGTAATGTGCGGATAGAGGACAACGGACTGAGAGATAAGGTGGTAAAAGATGAATTTGATACGGGGTTGGGCTTCTCCTTCCTCACGCCGAAGAACGGACATAACATTGTATACACATCATTGTGGGACAATTATCCTGACAGCATTTCGTTCCTTTTACAAAGGAAAATGAGGGCAAGGGCGGCATGGCTGCTCATGGCAGGTTCAACCAATCACATGCAGAGCCGTATAGACAACGCCTTGCTTTTGGCTCATTATGCTGACGGTAGTTGTGACACGCTGCATCTGGAAAACCCATCCAACTGGTGTCCGATAGAACAGGACTACTATGTCGATGGCTTAGCGTTCCGCACATCGTATCCGAGACCGCTCAGAGTGCATTTGGGCAGTGGAACGGTAAGTGCTCGTCTCAGTGAGGTGGTAGGAGTGGGCAGTTTTCCCGATGAACCGAGAAAGGAGAATGATTCGGCAGAGCCACGAATTATACCCGACGGAGCTGCGACCATACTTCGAATGCCGCTGTCGTCAAATAAAAGACTATGTGGTTTCACTCTGCGTACCTTGTCAAACGATGTGGTGGTTGGACTTATGGCGGTCACACTGGAGAGATAGCCTTTGCAAGCCGTTGTGGTGACTATATCCATACGAAGAATGAGGGGTTGTGCAAAATCACAACCCCTCATTCTTCAGTAATATATCAAACACCTTTTACAAGGAGCGGATACTGATGGCGAATCCACCAGAACGGGCCATGCGCATCTTCAGCACGGTCTTGGAGTTTACCTTCTTCTTGGTGATTGTGTAGGCCTGGGGATTGGTCTCGTAGTCGGCCTCTGGCGCATCCGCATAGATAGTGGCTTCATACTTTACACCCTTCTTCAAGAAATCAAGTTTCACGGGGATGGTACGCGACTGTTCGTCGGTGATGCCGCCCACGTACCACACATCATGGGGTGTGGCGCCTGCCAGGTCTTTGGCTGTGGCATCATCGGACAGGGCATACACATACCGTGCGGCACCGCTCAGCATGTCTTTCTTTCCGTCAGAGAGAGTGCCGACACCTTCTGCAGCCTTGTTCAACGTCGACAGCTTGGGATGGCGGGCTGTCACTATGTAGGCTCCGGGTTCGGCAGCAAGATAGAGACTCTTGTCCCAGTCAACGGCCACGTCTTTGATAAACTGGAAGGCATCCATGAATCGGGCATAGTTTTCTGGAAGGTCAGCAGCCATCTGAAGTGGGGAGTAGAAGGTGACATACAGCCCCAACTGGTTGCATAGTGTGTGGTACATCTTGCCGGGATGGCCACTGGTTTTTTCCAGGTCCATTTCAAAGATTCCTGGAGTGAAATCCATCGGGCCGCCTTGAAGACGGGTGAAGGGGAAAACTGTGGTGTGTCCAGGTTTGATGGTGGAGCGGAATTCGTTGCCCATGGCGGCTTCATTTCCTATCATGTTGGGCCAGGTGCGGCACAGGCCGGTGGGGCGCACGGCTTCGTGGGCATTTACCATGATGTGATGCTTGGCGGCCTCGGTCACGGCATAGTGGTAGTGATTGATAAGTGGTTGGCTGTAGTGATACTCGCCGTAGGGGATAATCTTGCCTACATAACCGCTTTTTACGGCATCGTAGCCGTATTTGTTCATCAGTTGGTAGGCTTGCTCCATCCAACGCTCGTAGTTCACGGTTGATGACGAACTCTCATGGTGCATGATGAGACGGATGCCCTTTTTGTGGGCATAGGCATTAAGGGCAGGTAGGTCAAAGTCGGGGTAGGGGGTGATGAAGTCGAACACAAAGTCTTTCTGCTTCCCGTACCAGTCTTCCCAGCCTTCGTTCCAACCTTCTATAAGCAGGGCATCGAAACCATTGGCGGCGGCAAAGTCGATGTAGCGGCGCACATTCTCATTGTTGGCGCCATGTCTGCCATGGGGCTTGGAATGGGCGTAGTCGGTCTTGCCAAGCTGCACAGAGGGATATTCATAGGTATACGACCATTCGGTCTTGCCAGTAATCATCTCCCACCAAACACCCATGTATTTCACCGGGTGTATCCATGACGTGTCGTCAAGGGCGCAGGGCTCATTCAGGTTCAGAACCAGACGGGAGGCGAGAACCTCAGTGGCACTGCCACATACCATGACACTGCGCCATGGACTTATGCAGGGGGCCTGCATCCTGCCTTTCACTCCCTCGGCATCGGGAGTGAGTAAAGTGCGGAGCACATGCGTCTCCACATTATAGTCGAGACTGGTGGTGGGATAGTCGAGGACGGCTGCCTCATGAATGTTGAGGTAGAGACCTTCGGCTGTCTTCATCTGAAGGGCTGTCTGAACAGTGCTCGGACCCGCTGAGGTATTAGGCCAACCTCCATGCTTGCGGACTTCACCGGCTAAATTGCGTACCTCGGATAATTTTGACTCAGTGGGGTTGAACTCCTGGGTGCTAAAGTCACCGGGAATCCACCATGCTGTGTGGTCGCCGGTCAGTGCAAACTCAGTCAGCTCTTCATCAATCATGAAATAGGTCAGCTCATTCTCCAAAGGAAACTCATAGCGAAGGCCAAGACCGTCGTCAAACAGACGGAAGCGGATGTGCATCACAATGGGTTTCCTGCCTTTGTCGGCTGAGGACTGTTCCAATTTCACAAGAAGTTCGTTGTAATGGTTGCGGATATTGGCTTCCTCGCCCCATACTGGCTGCCAGGTCTCATCGAAAGTGCTGGTTGAAGAACCGGAAAGGACAAAGCCTTGGTCCAGACGGCGGCCGTCCTTCAGCTGATAGCCTAAGCGGGAGGGAAGGAGTACCTGTGAACCGGAGAGGCTGAGTGAATACTGTGGGGTGCCCTTGATGAGGGAAAACTGCATTTCCAACTTGCCGTCTGGACTTTTCAGCGTCAGGGCATCGGCGGGCATGGCGGTCTGTTGTGCACTGCAGGGCAACAAAAGAATGCATACCAGAATGGTAAGGAAAATCTTGCTGTGATTCATAGTGTATTAAAGTGTGGATAATGTCATAATTATACTACAAAAATATGAAAATGTTCCCGTTCTTGCAAGAATATGATTGAAAAACAAACTACTGAATACAGATATTTATTATATTTGCAGTCAGCACAGTATATCTTTTTTTCCTTTTTGCCTTATGTATTATCTGTTGATTGTCATAGTCGTAGCAGGAGTGTTTTTCTACCTGTATAGACTAAAAAAACTGAATATTCCTGACACGAAAGTGCAGGAGGAGGTTTTCGTTCCCCAAAAGAAATGGGTGTTCAATGGCATCTTGGACATCGACTGTCCGCCTGACTCTATGGAGCCATTTGCCGATTTCCACGGTTCTCTCTCGCTGAGGGTGAAACCGGGTTATATGCACTACGACATCGTGCTCAATGGGTTGGTCGATGACAAGTTTCTTGGACTCTACCCTGTGGTAGTGAAGGCTGAGCCCGACGGGGGAATCTCTGTGATAGCTAAGGGTGTCGAGGTGGGGAAATTGCCTGAGGGACAGAAAAAACTGTTTAAGGACCTTACCGAGAATGGTGGAAAAGCTCTCGATGCCTATGCCTACATAGCAAAGCATTACACAAAAGAACAGATCGTGGAGTTCTTTGGTGAGGTGGCGCTTAAAGTGAGGGCTTGATAAATTGTCCTTAGGGGAGTGGAGATGGCTTTTCTTCTGGGGCCGGCTCAATACGGATGCCGACGTGGGTGCCTTCGCCAAATTCTTCACGTAGACGGCTTTCTATGTGCTGTACATGGGAGTAGGCTTCACTCAAGGGGGTGCTGCCGGCTATGCCGATACGCAATTCAATGGCGGCATTGGAACCCAAGCGGCGCGTCAACACTTCGTATACATCTATTACATTCTCTTCCTTACGGGCTATATCGGCAATGCGGGCCTCAACATCCAACGGCAGACTCTTGTCGGTAAGCTGATAGTAGGCGTTCTTGATGAATATCCAGGCTATCTTGATAATGAAGAAGAATACGATGACACCGGTTATAGGGTCGAGTATACGCCATTTGGCTCCTAAATACATGGCACCGGCAATTCCTATCGTTGTGCCGATTGAAGTGAGCGCATCATTGCGGTGCTGCCAGGCTCTTACCATCAGAAGTTCTGATTCTACCTCCTTGCCACGTTTGGAAACAAAAAACCATACCGCTGTTTTTACTATAATGCTCAATACAGCGGCTACAAGAGCGATGATACCCGGACGGGGAATGGAAAAACCGGAGAAATTGAGCACCAGACGCTCAACGTCTAAGTAGAATAGCAAAATGGCTAGAAGGAGAAGGATGATGCCTGTAACGCCAGCAGCAAGTACCGCCACACGGCCAAAACCATAGTCGTGCTCGTCATTTTTGGGCTTACGTTCCATCCTAAGACGATAGAGTATAAGCAGGTCAGTAAGATAGTCTGAAAGGGAGTGGACAGCATCTGCCATCATGGCCAATGACATACCCAATACTCCTGCAAATAACTTGAACACCACTAAAGCACCGTTTATCATACTGCAAGAACGGGCAGAATTGTAAACCACCCTTTCCTGCTGTGCTTTGGCCACACGTACATCTTCTTGCTGAGCCTTGTCTTGTCTCGTCTTGTCTTCCATAACAATTGTCTTTAGACTGGATTTTTTGACAACGTGGCGCACCATAACACTGCCGGCTGATATCTTCACGTAGTCATTCGTCCTTCCAACTGCAAATTTATATATTTTTTTTCTTTTTCATAGCTTTGCTGCGAAATAATTCTCTCTTGCATCACAAAAGGGGATATGTGGCGCGCCACACATCCCCTTGGTTTCAATCTATAGAGACAGAATAATTATTTCACTGCCACTTTCTGGCCATTCACCACGTAAATGCCAGGCTGAAGCTTCTTCAAATCCTTTGATGACATCTGACTGCCTACCATTGCACCTGAAAGAGTATAAACATCCACACGCTCATTGGTGCGCACAATGTCTCTGATGCTCAACACATCACCGGCACCAAGGTGGCGGGTGAGAAGTGTCTGGGGAGCCACTCCGGATACCTCAATGAAGCAACGGGTGGCATAGAAACCACTGGTATTGGCATCAACTTTCGTAAAGGTGGCCTCACTGTTGTCTTTGGCAAGAATGCCATACATGCCTTCACCTGTTATATGAGTCTGCGCACCACGCATGGTCACTGCCTCACCATTACCTCTGGCAATAAAGGTGAGAGACGGATCGCCTGCAACAATCGTGGCGGTCTTGGCTATCTTTTGGGTCTTGGTCTCGCCGGTGTAGTAGAGAATGTAAGGCACATTGGCTTCTATGCCGTGTGATTTGCAGTCCTGGAAGTTCAGAGTCAGGCTGTTTCCCGTGCTTTCCACTGCTACAAGACGCTCCAACTTGCAGTCAGAGCCAAATGTCTCGTTCAATTCGCTCTCCTCCATGGCAAATGGCAAGCAGATGGTGTTCCAACCTGTGAAAAGGGTACGATAGGAAGTCACAGCGCATTCTTCACCCGCATATTTCTCAATGTTTGTGCCTTTGTAGGTACTGAGGCTCAATTTTTGCTGTGCGTTCACAGCAAGTACTGACAATGCCATAATGGCAATAAGGTAATACTTTTTCATATGCTTGACTTTTAAAGATGATTTATTGTTTCATTCATGTTTGATTTTACAAAGATAGATTATTCATTCAAAAAAACAAAATCTAAGGGCTTTTTTTTCTAAAATGATTCCTTATTATCCACTTTTTCATAATTTATTATAAAAAATGATTGTTTTGCGTACACCATTTGTTACTTTCTATTATTTTTGTCGACAAAACCAACAAAACATATTATATAATGAAAAAAATCTTATTATCCTTAATGCTGATGATGGTGGCTCAGTTCTCTTTTGGACAGACCATCAGTGACTTCGTTAACTCTTTCAAGACCAATCCTGCATGCCAGTACATGCCTATCTCTAAAGAAATGATGCCAATGGTGGCTTCTCAGGCACCAGAAAATGTCAGGCCTTTATTTGAAAAGATGGAAGGAATGGAGATGCTTATGATTAATGCTAATGACGACTTGAAAGCTCAAATCAAGGCATCATTAAGCAAACTCAATGATAATGGTTACGAAAAGAAACAAATAGCAGAGGGTCAGGAAAGCATGGTTTCCTACATAAAGATTGAGGACAATGTCGTGAAGCAGATGCTCACTGTAGTGGAGCAGGGTAATACGTGCATTTGCATGGTGATGAAAGGCTCTTTTGCTGTGGATGACCTGAAAAAAATGGCCTCAGCGGGACAATAACATATTATTCTTGTAAAATTCTGTTTCAAATAATAAAAAAAGAGTTTTGATATAATTTTCAAAACTCTTTTTCATTCTATTCTTTTGGTCTTCTATTCAGCATACCAACGCGGGTCACCAATCTTGTTGCCCACATGTTCTTCAGAGGTGGGGGTGAAATTTCCTTCCTCTGCATTCACGAACTGAGGATCACCCGAAATCACATTGCCGCTTGTGTCATAGCCTTCGTAGTTCTCGTCGGCACCATTATACCAGTAACAGTTGTGGTCAAACTGAGCTGTAGCTTGGTTGTTGCGGCTGCCAAGGAAGCGGCGGGCGGTCTCACCATTGCTCACATTCACGAAGATGTTTTTCTTCATCTGCCAGTCGGAGGTGTTACGGCCTGCTAACCCGCTGTAGTTGGCAAACTGACCACTAAAGCATACATTGTAGAACGTGTTGTTCAGAATGTTTACCGAATTGCGCTCGTAACCTCCACGGTCGCAACGGTAGCTGTTATTATACTGAATGAGATATTTCACATCGCCGGGACCCTTCTGATATATGGTGCTGTTGCTGATGGTAAGGTCGTTGATACCGCCGCTGCGCATATCTACAAGTGCCATTCCACTTACATTCTCTGAGCAGAGTTCAAATAAGCAATTGTCCACGAGTACCACACCAAGGCAGTAGCTTGTGCCTTTGTCGCTGATGATCACATTGGAGAGACCCTTCACGTCACAGTTCCTAATTACAAACGGTTTGATGATGTTGTAGTAGTTGCCGCTGCCAGTGGCTCCCTTCAAATCTTCATTGGGGGTAGAGGAAAGAGTGACCAACGGTTTGGTGGACTGACTGGCGTCGAGGTGAAGATTCTCCAAAGTGAAGGCGTTGCCCACAATGAGAGTGGCATCACCCATCTTGATGTTGGCACCGGCACCCTGTGCCTTGATGCCGAAACGTACGTTGGTGGGTACTTCAATGTCACTTGTAAGATAATAGTCTCCCTCAGAGAGGAGAATATTCACATGATTGTATGTACTAAGAACCTCCTGGGTGGTGCTCATGGCAAATACTAAACTGAGGTCAATGCCAGCGGGAATTGGGCCCAGTGTCTCAGCGGCCTGCTCAAACTCAACACTGATAACGTCTTCGGCAGGCACAGTGTATTGAACGCCTCCCTTGGTTGTCACAGTCATTTCGTAGTTCTGTGCAAATGACCAGGAAGTGAAGCCCAAAAGAGTGGCGAGGAATAATAATCTTTTCATTTTGTTTCTTGCGTTCTATATGGGTTATTTGATAATCTTAATGCTTTTCTTCTCACTGCGCAGGATATAAACCTTACCGGAAGGGAGACCACTGTAGTCAATCTCAGCATGACCAGACGAATCGGCTGTCACACTGTCTAAAAGACGACCGTCGCTGCTGTAAACCCGCACTGCACTGCCGGGACGGAGGCCCTTGTAAAATGCTTTGCCAGGCTCAAAGGCTGTGCCCTCGGAAAGTTGGTCAATGGAATCGGTGATTGGTGTCACCATGCTGTCGTCCATCGTAACAAGCTTAAAGAAGCAGGATGCCATGGGAAAAGTTACCTGAGCGGAATCGCCTACGCTGATGGTGAATTCTTTTTCAGAAGTGGTCATTTTGGGATAGTGGCTCACTTTGAAAAAGGTGGAATCAGAAGAAAGATTGTCAAGCACAAGTACATACAAAGATGTCTCTTGTGCTTGACAAGGAAGCATCGAGAATATCATAACCCCCAACAGGGCTGATACAATGCTTTTTCTCATAATGTAGGGTGAAGAGCTTTATTTGACGAGATGTTTCTTGCCGTTTTCTACAACCACACCCTTGTAGTTGTTGCTCACGCGCTGACCTGCCAGATTGTAACGGATGGCACCTTGCTCAGTGGATGTGCTCAACTCGCTGATACCATCGGTGAAGCTGAATTCATAACCACCGAAACCGAGTTGTGAAGACAACTGGAACAGATAGTAACTCTCACCGGCCTCAACATCGAAGGTAATCCAGCCCCAGAAGGCTTGGTTGCCTGCGTCAATCACGAATGGCTTGGTGTCTACACCTTCCTCGTTAACACAAGCGTTGTTATGACGCTCAAGCATCTCCTCGGCAGTGAAGAAAATCTGATACTGCTCGTAGATGGGATTGCCTTGGTTGTCGAGCATGACCTCGCCGTTCTCGTCCAATTTCGGGGTGTCGTAGTTGGCGCGCTGACCATTCACATAACCCTCTGCCTGATAGTCAACACCGTACTTCATGGGAATACCGGTCGATTCCTTTACAATCACAGTCTTGCGGTTACCCTTGTTCACCCAAACCTGCACTTTCAGATGACCTGACTGGGCAGGAGTGAACTTGTAGTACAAACCATATTTGGGAAGACCAGCCTCACCACCCTCATAATCTGTATAGGTGTAAGCGGGACGGAAATTGCCGGTTGGTTCGCCGTCGGTATAAATCTCCTCGGCATAGATGTTCTCATAGGCATTGCCCTGACCAGCCACGAAATAGAGTTTGGTGCCGGCGGCATCGTTGATGTCGAGCTTGTTGTTGGCATTCTTCCAAGTGATGTCGCCCATAATAATCTCGGCGGCCTCATACCAATGCAGTTCAGCATCCACAACAACCTCACTGGGAACCACTTCTGTGGGGGTGGCACTGCCAACAGCCTCAACGGTCATATTGGGGGTAGCGATGTTGACAACAGAGCGGCCTGTGGTGCCAACATTGGTGGCGACACCGTTCTCGTCAACAACAGAGGCAAACTCAGTGGCAAGTTGTCCCTCTGGAGCTGAGACATAAATCTCAGATTGGGCGTTCATACTGGCAGCACATGCTGCTGCTGCAAAAAAAGTAAAGATTTTTTTCATAATTTATGGTTTTGATGATGATTAATAATGCTCCGTTTTTTGAATTGTTTGTTTGTAGATCGTTTAATTCTCTTTCAGCCACAAAATTACATCTTTTTTTACATAAAAAAAAGCGGAAACCTTTTTTATTTGCAGGTCTCCGCTCTTTTTATGTTTTTTTGCACGTTTCAAGCGTGAAAAATACAATCGCTTGAGCCGATATTTGCCTTTCCTGGCTGATTAGTTGGCCAAGGGGTCGAATGTGCCGTTTGAGCCGCCGTTGTTGTAGTCGCCCCAACCAATGGTCTGTGGCAAACTCTTGTTGGCTGACGCTGCACCAGTGGCAAAACCAAGGAAGTAATACTTCGGGAAGAACTTCATCGTCTCATCAACATGGTTGGCGTCACGGGCATCACCTTTCTTCAACTTGCGCACAAGGTTGCTCTTGTACCATGTTGCCAAGGTGGACAACTGAGGACCGAGTTCCTTACGAAGGTCTACAGCCACGGCGTCGCGCTCCGACTGTTCCATCGACTTCAGCAACGGGTCGCTGTCGTATGTGGTACCGCCAATGCCGTATTTGTCGGCCACACGGTATTCCATGTTCTCGCGACGCTGGCCGTTCATCGGCTTGAAACCCAACCAGCTGCAGGTGTTGCCACCCCAGCCCGTGAGTTTCCAACTGGCGGGTGCGCCTTCTGCCATCTCGGTGCCGCCATCGAAGAGCATCCAGCGGCGAAGGTCGTCGAAACGCTTGCCTTCATAGGCCAACTCAATCTGGCGCTCATAGAGAATAGCACTCATACAGGCTGCCTGGTCGCTGGCAAGATTCGACTGCAAACCGTAGTTGTTTGCGGCGGTGTAACCGGCACGGCCACGTATCTGCTTCAGATATTCAACAGCTTCAGGCATCTGGCCGGCACCACAGGCGGCTTCTGCAAGGTTGAGCAGCACCTCGGCAAAACGTAGTTCTATATACTGGGCGCCAGAGAAGGCGAATCCGCCGTTCTTCCAAGTGCCATCCCAGGTGTACATGGGGCTCTGGTTCACGTCAAAGTCGTCGGAACGCTTGCGCACATAGATGCCTTGCTTGCTGGTGAGCAGGTTGTCGGCACCATACGAGTTGCCGCTCTCTACGTTGCCCTGATCGTTGACGTCGGTGTACCACACATAGTTCCACAGAATATAGTCGCGGCCTGTGTTGTAGCTGGGGTTATGGGCATCGGCCTCAGTAGCATCACCTGAGTAAGCCCAACGGAAGCCGGGGAAGGCAAAGGTGCGGTAGAAACGCGGATCGCGGCCCACAAAGGGAACCTCGGCATCATAAACACTGTCGGAGGGCTCAAGTTTTGTGTAGGTTTGGCAACTGGAAGGACGCTTGCCGTCGGCCATGGGGAACATGTCTATCAACATGGCTGAGGCGTTCTTGCCTGAGCCGGTGGCATTCTTCGGACGGATGCCGCGTTCCCAGTCATTGTTCTTCTGGGTGTCGAGACCATCACCGCTTATATTGTTGTACAGTGTCACAAATACAGCCTCGGGATTGCGGCCCGACTGGCAGAACATGGCGGCGAAATCGCTCGCATTCACATTGTTGCCGGTAGCATAAAGATTGTAGCCGCAGGCCTTGATGGAGTCGAGCTCAGCCTTCATCTGGGTATAGGCTTGCTGCCAGCGGGCTTGGTCATTGCCTCGGTTGAAGAGGGGGCTGGCCCATAACAGGAGGGCGCGGCCTTTCACGGCAAGGCAGGTGCCGGTCGTCACACGGCCGTAGTCGCTTCCGCTCCAACCGCCTTTCATCGTCTGGGCGGCAAGCATGCGGGCGGCATTGTCAAGGTCGCTGAGAATGAAGTCGAAGCATGCTTTGGCGCTGGAACGTTCAGTGATAGAGGTCTCAACTGGGTCTTGGGTCTCCGTTACAATGGGTACACCACCATACCATTTCACCAGATTCAGGTAGCACCAGGCCCGGAAAAAGTAGCATTGACCTAACAGTATGTTTTTCTCTCCGTCGGAGAGTGTGCCGCCCTGAATGCCCTCGATGCAGTCGTTGATATTGCGGATGCGGCCGTAAACTGATTCCTGAATATTGGTCTGAGTACCCATGAACCAGTCGGGAACGGCATTGCCTGTACCGGTGGAGGTGAGTTCGGCCTCTGGATTAACAAAGGTGCCGAAACCGCTGTATTCTTCTGTACACTTGGCCAAAATGTCGGCCGAACCGGCAGAAGGATATCTCCACAATGTTCCGTCTGTAACATTGGCAGTGGGCAGTGTCCAGCTGTAGATGTCGTTCAGACGGCCGTTGGCACCACTGTAGTAATTGTAGATGTCGGAGTTCACATTGTCGTAATTGCGCTTCTCCTCCAGAAAACTGTCGCTGCACGATGCCAGAATGGCAACGGCTATAACGGCATAACTTATATATTGGATTGTTCTTTTCATTGCTTTACTTCGGTTGAATGATTTACGCGCTTAGAAACTCAGATTCAAACCTACGGTGAATTTCCTCAGGTTGGGGTAGGTGCCGTAGCTGCCGGCCATCGGGTTCATGAACTTGTCGGGATACGGGTTGTAGAAGTTGATGAGGTTCTGACCGGTCACATTGACACGGGCACTCTTGATACCAATCTTGGTGACCCAAGCTTTCGGAAGGGTGTAGGCTAAGGTGAGACGGTTCAATGTGACGCGGGTGCTGCTCACACGCCAGAAACTGGAGGCTACGCTGTTGATCGAAGAGTAGGACAGGTTGGGATACTTGGCGTCGTGGTTGGCCGACATAAGCAGGTTGCCGCTGCCGTCATAAATGTCCTGATACACGTACATGTTGTCGGGATTCCAGAAGGAGGGCATGTTGCAGTATTCAATGTCACCTTGCGGACTCAATGCCTGAGAGGGAACGGTGGTGTAGCCGCCCCATGAAGCGCTGAACTGTGCTGTCAGAGAGAGTCCTTTCCAGTCGCCTCCGATATTCAGAGAGAATCCATAGGGATTGTTGCGGTTGGAGAGTTGTACCTGGTCGTTGTTGCGGTCTACAATACCGTCTGGACCGGCATAGCTGCCGTCAGGCTGCTGTGAGCCGCGCACATCCTTGTAAATCAGCATACCGGGACGCACCTTGTCCTTCGTCAAACCCATGTAGGAGGTGATGCCGTAGCGAGTGAAGTATTCCTCAATGTCCTGGAAACTGCGGAACATGCCGATGCATTGCATACCCCATGTTCCCATGTCGGTGCGGTGGCCGCGGGTGAGCTGACGGTAGATATACTCGTCTTCCCAGTCCATCACAAGCACTTTGTTATCCGACATTCCGGTGTTCAGATTGATATGGTATTTCAGATTCTCACCAATCTTGTCGCGCCAGGTAAGAGAAAGCTCCCATCCCCAGTTGTCCATCTCGCCAAGGTTCACGGCGGCACTCTGTGTACCTACTGTTGAGGGAACGGTCTGCACAATGTTCATCAGCATCTCGCGGTTCCACTCGCGGTAGTAGTCGAAGGTTACGTTCAAGCGGCGGTTCAGGAACATGGCGTCGATACCGAAGTTCATCTTGTATGACTTGTCCCAATGTACGTCGCGGTTCACAGCGGAATTGTTCTTGTTGATGGTGATACGGTTGCCCGACTGGTTGCTCAGCCCCTCACCGAATACGGTACCACGGTTGGCATCCTGGGCGTATATCTGCATCCACTGCCAGGCGGCGGTGTTGTCACGGCCGGTAAGACCGAAAGAGGCACGAAGCTTAAGGAAGTCCATGAATTTCACTTTTTCCTGGAACCAGCTCTCTTCCGAAATCACCCAACCGGCACTGGCAGCAGGGAAGGTGCCCCAATAGTTCTCAGGAGCAAACTTGGTGGAGGCATCTGAACGGAGAAGCAACTCAAGCAGGTATTTGTTCAGGTAACTGTAGTTCAGACGGCCGATGTAAGAAAGGGTTCCCGATTCACTGCGGGTGAAAGTACCGCTTATCTCACCGGTGGCTGAGTTGTACTGGCCAGTGGTGAACTCATAGGGTGCCTCACGCTGGGTGGTCTGGTATTCACTTTCAGCCTCTGACTTCTCTATCGAGAAGAGGGCACTCACATGGTGGTCGCCGAAAGCACGGTCGTACTGGGCTGTAAAGTTGATCTGGTAGTTGTCTGTACGGGTAGATGAGCGCGACAGGTAGTTGCCGTTGCCAAGCGTGATGGCATTGAAGTTGGAGACATTGAGATAGCTGTCATCCTCGCCGCCTATCGGGGTATAGAGGTGATGGCCGCTGCCGTAGCGGTTCACCATCTGGTAGAGAGTGAAGGCTGAACCATATTCATTGCCTTTGTCGGTGTTGATACTCTTTGAGTAGGAGAAACGCAGTTTCAAACCTTTCAGAATCTCACTCCAACCGAAGTCGTAGCTGATGCTTCCGTTGATGTTGAGGTTGGAGTTCATATTGCGCTTGTAGTCTCCGTTGTTTTGAAGAATGTCGAAGTGGTAGTTCTGATTCTGGTTCTTCAGGCCGTTGCTCACACCATAGGAGGGAATGCCATGTCCGTCGACATACTCGGGTATATAATAGGGATGGGTCAAAAGCAGATTGTAGTCTTTCTCTGCATTTGAACCGCCTACCTTCACCAACGGGGTGTTCTTGCGACCATAGTCGCCGGAGACTGTCAGATTCGCACCCAGCCACTTGCTCACTTTTACATCCACACCAGAGCGGAAGTTCCAGCGGTTGTAGTCGAGACGTCCAAGGTTACCGTCCTGGTCAAAATAGGAGATGCCGGCGAAATAGTTCACCTTGTCGGTGGCACCGCTCACATTCACACTGTGTTTCATGGTGGCGCCGGTATCCCAGTATTTGTCAAGAAGGTCATAGTTGAGGGCCTTCATGGCGTTGAGCTCATCAGCCTGGAACAGCTCGGTTGTCTTGTTCAGCGTGGTGTTTGTGGGATCGGCTGCTTTCATGGCGTTGAACAGGCGGCCATAGTTGTAAGCGCTAAGCATCTTAGGACGGGACACCTCGTCGGTGAAACCGAAGGTGCCGCTGTAACTGATGCTCGGGGCACCCATACGGCCTTTCTTCGTCGTGACAAGGATAACACCGTTGGCGGCACGCGCACCGTAAACAGCGGCAGAGGCATCTTTCAGTACGGAGATGCTCTCCACTTCAGAGGGGTCGAGGTTGTTGAAGGCCTCGGCACCAAGATTCTGGCTGCTGTTGCCCACCTTGATGTCGTTAGGATAAATGTAGCCGTCGATGACGAACAGCGGCTGCTGGGCGGTACTTCCCACCTCGCCAAGGGCGTTCACATCGCGGATGGTGATGCGGGCATTCTCACCAGGACGGCTCTCACCGCCGCTGACATTCAGACCGCCAACAAGACCGCTCAGCGTACTGGCAAGATTGCCGTTGGCAAGGTCTTGGATGTCGTCAACAGGTACGGAGGCAACAGAACCGGTCAGGTGGGCTTTCTTCTGGGTGCCGTAACCCACGACCACCACTTCCTCGAGGTCGTTCTTGTCTTCCTTCAGCTGAAGTTTGCCGCCGGGGGCAACGGTCATCGTCTCATAACCTATATAAGATATCACCACTTTCTTGCCTTTGGGCACAGAGAGTGAGTAGTTTCCGTCAATGTCGGTCACAGTGCCGGTCTTGGTGCCTTCAACCAGCACCGAGGCACCTATTACAGGGTCGCCGTTCTCGTCTACCACATTACCGGTCACCACTGCGTCCTGGGCCATGGCGGGAAGGGTGAGAAGGGCAAGCAGAAGCCCCATGAGGATATGTTTCATTGCTTTTTTCATCGTTCTCAGTGTTTATGGTTTATAGTTTAAGGTAACCATCTCGGGTCGCCGGTCTTCAGACTTACCTGGGTGGGACCACTGATGGTAAAGTCGCCGGCTGCCGGATTCTTGAACTGCGGGTCTTCCTTGATGTCGGTGCCGGAGGGGTCGTAGTTGCCTGGGTCATCGAAGGTGCCGTCAGCCTTCATATAAGTGTTGTACATGATGGTGCCGGGCTGCCCGGTGCGGCCATGAAGGAAACGACGGGCAACACCCGAGGGACTGCAGTCGTAGAAAATACAGTAGGTGAGGTTCCAATAAGAAGTGGTCTTCGACTGCATACCGTTGTAGTTACCCCACTGGCCGTTGTTCCATGTCACATGGTAGAATGTGCAATGATCGTAGGTCACGCTGTTGGTCTCTAAATTGATGTCCTTGGCACGGTACATACCGGCTTGGTAGAAGTACTTGAAGTCTCCCTCGCAGTCGTCTGACTCATAGAAGGTACTGTTGGTGATGGTAAAGTCGTTGATGTGGCCTGCTTTGTTGGTCCATATCACACCTCCGTTGTTGGCGGCCGGCGGGGTCAGGTGTACCACGCAGTTGTCAATCAGGAAGGTTACGATGGCCGATTTCTGCTGCTGGTCCCAGAAGAAGTAGTTGTTCACATTGTCGAAGTTGCAGTTCAGAATGCTCACGGGCTCCTTGATGAGAATGAAACCTGTCTCGTCGGGAGTCACCTTTGAGTCTTTACTGAAAGCAAACACACCTGCAGTGGAACCGGAACAGTCGAAATCTATGTATTTCACTGAAAAGCCGGCGGAGAAGTTGATGCTGGCCTTTTCCCCGGTGTAGCGTATCTTGGCGTGATTCACCTTGCTCGTGCTGCGGAGGGTAACTGAATTGCCGTCAAAGTCTACAACATCCGAGACTGTGTACTCTGAACCTCCTTCAAGGTCAAAGTTAAGATTCTTGCCTATCGAGTCAGCGGGAAGAGGATGGCTCTTGAAATACTCTGCTAAGTCGGTGCCGGCTGGAATCGACTGATAGGTGGGAGTAAAGGTGCTGAACGGCTTAACGGTAGGCTCTGAGGCTTCTTGGTTGTTGTACTTGGAGTTGCCTAAGGTCTTGAGGTGGAGAAGATAGTTCACGTCTTCCTCTCTCTTCACTGCCAGTGAGCAGCCGTCAATCAGACTGTCCTTGACCAGGGGCTCATCCATGTTGCCTTGGTCGTAGAGCGATACGAGGTAGCCGCCGGCTCCCTCCACTACTTTCCAGGAGATGGTCTGTGTCTTGCCGTCCGCACTTGGCGTAATCACAATGTCCTCGGCAGAGGGGGAGGACAGGCTCGAGTTGGTCACGCTTGAGCGGAAGGTTTCATCGTCATAACCATCTTCAGCACAGGAGGCCATCATGCCGAGTCCTGCACATAGCAGTGACAGCATGCCGAGGCATTTGCCTGTTACGAAACGATGTCTTTTCATAATGATAATAGTTGGTTTATATTAATTGAATTATTGTTTCTGGAATATACTTTTCAGATAGGCCACATTGGTGCCGAAATTGTATTTCACGTCTCTTGTACGGCCGGCATCGCGCGAGCGCTCCACAACAAGCCAGCCACTCCACTTCATCTTCTTCAGGCTGCGGCGCACTTTGAAAAGGTCTACACGCGGGTCACGGTCCAGCGTAACGCTGTCTGTCAAACTGGCGTGTATCTGGCAGATGTTCTTGCCGCCAAGCTTTTTCAATTCCTTGCACACGTCACGACCTTTGTCCACAGCATCCTGCATGTTGAAGTATATCTTGATACCTTCACTGCCAATTTCTTTTAATAACTTCTTGTCGTAACAGGCGTCCTGGCCGGTTCGGATACCGATTACCACACCGGCCTCTTTGGCCATCTCACCTGAGCGGCGCAAACGTTTCACCATCTCGTCATGCCTGGCACCTGGGGCAACCCAATCACTGCCGCTGCCGCCAAGGGGTAGGAAGGCGACATGGGCTCCAAATGGTTTCATCGTTTTCAAGCAGTCGCTGATCAGGTCTTCATAGTTAGTGCGCTCCAAGAAATTTTGAGCGAAAAAGCCCGACATAGCTATGGAGGGTACCTGCACTCCTTGTTCACGGGCTGTCGACAGGAATTTCTCAAGCTCGGCCGCATCACGGAGCTTGTTGTCGAAAAGCACACGGTTGCCGAGCCCGCCCATGTCCATTTCCACGCCGTCGGCGCCTATCTCACGAGTCAGGGCAAACTCGCCTAATTTCTGGCGCTTGAGAATCATCCAGTCGCATACACCTATCTGGTAGGGTGCACTCTCCTGACCAAAAAGGGTTTCGGGAACAATACACAAAAACAGCAATAGGCACAAAAGGGCTCTTGCTTTCATTTTAGGATTATTAGTTTGTTTTTTGTAATATTACACTCTTAATGACGCACAATTATTGCTTATGTAACCTTTTTTTGCTTTTTTTCTCCATTTTGCCAACATGTGGTAGTGTTGTTCTGCAAAGGTGGTATTGATAATTTTTAATCGGCATACTTTTTGCAGCATTTTAATTGATGATTAGTTCAATACTACTATGACAATTCAGTTTTTCATGGGACCCCTTGTGGGAGGGGTGATTGGTTATTTCACCAATTGGCTTGCAATAAAAATGCTGTTCAGGCCGCACAACCCCAAATATATATGGGGTATTCATATACCCTTTACACCCGGTATCATACCAAAAGAAAAAAGACGTATAGCCGAATCGGTAGGAAAGGCTATCAGTGAGAACCTCATGAATGAGGATGTGCTGCAACGTACATTGCTCTCCGATGAAATTATCGAAAGAATTGACCATACAGTCAAGCGTTTTTTCGAAGATTTGCAAAGAAACGACGATACATTGAGGCAATTCTTAAGTCGTTATGTGTCGGAAGAGGGCGTGAGCCAAATGGCAGTGTCGGTCAAGGCTGACCTGGGTGCTCAGGTTAGCGGCCATCTCATGGCAGCTCACTTGGGCCCTGAGATAGCAAGGCTCGCTGTGGGACATGTGCTGGAAAAAATGCGCTTGTCAGAGAATCTGGTGGTGGAGAATGTGGAACTCAATGAGAAATCGGGCTTCGGCGACTTTTTTAAAAAAGGCATCGACTTGCTTTTCAGCAAACAGACAAAAAAAGTGTTTTCTGATATTGTAGCAGCATTGGCCACTCCTGTAGAACAGCTCCTGGCAAAAAACATTGACGAGATGATGGAGAATCATGCTCAGGAAATTTCGACAAAACTCATTGACCGTCAAACGGATAACCTTCTCGACTGTAAGATGTCGGAATTGTTGAATGGCAAAGACGAGTTGATAGACCGTCTTAGAACGTCCATCGTGCAATTGTACCGTGAAGTGGTGACCAAAAGGCTACCCCGCATGCTGAAAACGGTCAACATCAGCAAGATGATAGAAAACCGCATCAATGAGATGGACATGAACGAGGCAGAACGCATTATCCTCGATGTGATGGAAAAGGAATTGAAATGGCTTGTATGGTTGGGGGCACTCCTTGGTTTCCTCATAGGATTCGCAAACGCCTTCGCCTATCTGTAGACTTATCTTGCAGGGGATGGCACTGGTCGATTTCACAGCAGGCCATGTGCCCGTCCCTTGCTGAAGATCTCAACCCTCACTAAACAAAATGTCTTTTTTGTACGAATTCGTTTTTTTCTGAAAAAAAGATACGTATTTTTCATATTTCTTGCTAACTTTGCCATCCTGTAGGTGAAACTGCTGAAGTCTCAAGGTTTTAATGTCATTAATAATGAAGCATTCAGGTATCTATATAATATTTTTCCTGTTTCTTGGCTTTTCTTTTCAGGCTTGCTCCGAAAAGGATAAACCGAAACCAACACCCGTCATCAATGATTTTTCTGACACAACGGACTACATTGCCCCTGAGCCCCATGTGGATGAAATAGCGTCAATAGCTTCTTTCCAATTGCCGAAACTGCTCATGCCAGGAGTGCTCGACCCACCTCCGGTGGATATTACCGACAGCACGGCAAAAGCGCCATTGCTCGCAGTATCCAACCTCGGACGTTTCGCCTCCGTAGGCGAAATGAGAAAAAGCTATTTCTATCCGCAGCTTTGCTCGCTCTATCCTGAGCTGGAAAACATCAGCCGTATCACAGTGGATACGGGGGTAGGTGATTTGTGGCTGTTTGAGCCACTTGAGCCCAACTGTTCTCTGGCTATCAACGAGTATAACATGAAGATGTTCATGCAGGAGCAGGAGGAGGGCGACGGAGAGGTGTATCTGCGCACAGAGAGCGCACGGCCGGTGCTGGTAATGGCTTCTATGGACGACCCTGGCTCACTTGTAATCAATATGGTGAGCAATGAAGGACAGACTTTGCATTGGATTCCCGTTCAGTCTCCTTCTGACAATGTGCTTCGAGATGAGGAGGGGGTGGTTGTACTTACCTACAATCCGATAGAGAGCTTCGTGGAAATGGGGGCCGACTATACTGCCTCTGTCAATGGTGAAATGGAGCAGCTGCGTTTTTATGCTGACAGGCAAGTCAGGGTAAACAACAGACTCATGCGCTACGTTTCCTTCCATACCGACGACCTGAAGATAGGGCTCTACATCAAGGGAATAGACTTCGAGGCTTATTTTGAGGTGGATAAGATAAAAGCTGAACCGGAGTCTTTCAGTCTTACCACTAAGCAGGGATATGACTTCGGTATAGGATATAACAAGACCATCACTTTCCGGAAATAAGATTTGGTGTTTTCTTAAACGGATATGAATTACCTCGGAGAAATCATTTCATTGGGCGTGGCATGCTCATGGACTGTGGCGGCCCTGGCCAGCGAGGTGGCAAGCAAGCAACTGGGGGTCTTCGTCATGAATGTTTGGCGCATGGCACTCGCTTTGCTATTCTCCAGTATGTTGATTTGGTTTTTCACAGGATATCCCTACCCGGCTTTCGCCGGATGGGATACATGGGCATGGCTTCTCGCAAGTGGGGTAGTAGGATATTTCTTCGGCGACTGGTGCCTTTTCAACAGTTATCTTACTATAGGCTCACGTTTTGGACAGCTTTTCATGACGTTGGCTCCTGCATTTACAGCGCTCTGTGCATGGGGCATGATAGGGCAGACCTTGTCTTGGAAAAGTTTGTTGGCCATGGTAATCACATTGTCGGGTATAGCCGTCTCAGTGCTCGGACGCGACAGGCATCACCACATAGGAATGCAATTGCCGCTGAAAGGGGTACTCTTTGGCTTGGGGGCTGCCTTAGGACAGGGCGTGGGGTTGGTGCTCAGCAAAATAGGACTTGATTGCTATGAAGCGGAGGTGCCTCATGAGTTGTTGCCGCAGATGGTGAACTTCTTGCCGTTCGGAAGCAACTTGATACGCTGTGTGGCGGGACTCTTCTGCTATTCACTATGGCTTTATGTAATAAACCTGCGCAAACCTGATAAGGAAAAGAAAACCATGCGGGGCAGTCTCGCCGACCGTAAAGGTTTGCTTGCCATGCTGCTGGCGGTAATGAGCGGACCATTTATCGGAGTGGGTTTTTCGCTCATGGCCGTGCAGTACACGGCAGCAGGTATCGCATCCACCATCATGGCAACCACACCTATTCTTATTCTTTTGCCTTCCTATTGGCTCTTCCACCAGCGCATCACTTTCCGCAATGTGTTGGGAGCTTTCATTTCCGTTCTGGGCGTATCGCTCTTTTTCCTGTAATAACATTTCCTCAGATAATTCTATTTTATATTCATTTAGTTTCATCATTGTTATGATGTGACAAATGGCAAAATATGTGTTACATATATTTTTATTATTAATTATAGATTTGATAACTTTGCATCAAATCGATATTTACAATGTTTAATCTATAAAAAATCTTAACTGTATGACGCTAAAATTTAAACCTGTAGTTTGCTTGTTGATGGCTGTCATGGCATCCTGTGCAGTAAACGCACAGACCCTGAAAGAGGCTTACAAAGACTATTTCACCATCGGTGTCGCCGTCAATAAGTTTAATGTGTCTGTACCCGAACAGATGGAACTGATTAAAAAAGAGTTCAACAGCATCACCGCTGAGAACGACATGAAGGTTGGTCAGATACAGCCTAAAGAGGGGGTATGGAATTGGGGACCGGCCGACAGCATCGCTGACTTCTGCCGTAAAAATGGTATCAAACTCAGAGGTCATAACCTGTGCTGGCATGCCCAGTTTGCCGACTGGATGTTTGTTGACAAAAAAGGCAAACCAGTGAAGAAAGAGGTGTTCTATGAGAGATTGCGCACACATATACATACGGTGGTGAACCGCTATAAGGATATCGTTTATGCATGGGACGTGGTCAACGAGGCCATGGCCGACCAGGCTTTCGGACGTCCGGGACAGGAGCCTAATCCTTATCGTGAGAGCGCCCTCTTCAAACTCTGTGGCGATGAGTTCATAGCAAAGGCTTTTGAATTTGCCCACGAGGCTGACCCTAATGCGCTGCTGTTCTACAACGATTATAATGAGTGTGATCCTGGAAAGCGTGACCGTATCTACAATATGGTGAAGAAGATGCAGGACGCTGGTGTGCCCATCCACGGTATCGGCATGCAGGGACACTACAACATCTATGGACCCTCCGAAGAGGACATCGATGCTGCTATCACTAAGTATTCACAACTGGTGAAGCACATTCATGTTACTGAACTTGACCTCCGTACCAATACAGAGCAGGGCGGTCAGCTGAGATTCTCTCGTGGTGAGACCAAACCGCAAGCTCCTTATATCGCCACACTGCAGGAAGACCAGTATAACCGCATCTTCCGCATTTTCCGCAAACACAAGGATGTAATCGACAACGTTACTTTCTGGAACCTTGGCGACCGTGACTCCTGGCTTGGTGTGAACAACCATCCGCTTGTGTTCGATGAGAATTACAAACCCAAACGTTCTTATCGCATCCTTACTCACTTCGATTCTTCTCTCGACAACAGAATACCGAAAGAGGACTTCCGCCCGAATCCGCTGAACCAGCCCGGACAGGAGTATCCGCAGGTCAATTCTGAGGGTTATGCCCGCTTCCGCGTGGTGGCTCCTGATGCCAAGTCGGTTATCGTGAGCCTTGGCCTGGGTGGCAGAGGCGGCACCGTGCTCCGTAAGGATAAGGATGGTGTCTGGACGGGTACCACCGAGGGCCCGATGGACGAGGGCTTCCACTACTATCATCTCACCATCGACGGTGGCGTGGTCAACGACCCCGGCACACACAACTATTTCGGCTCATGCAGATGGGAGAGCGGCATCGAGATTCCTGCCCATGATCAGGACTTCTATGCCAACCGCATGGACGTAGAGCATGGTAATGTGCAGCAGGTGCTCTTCCCCTCAGCCAGCACCGGTGAGGTGAAAAGGGCTTATGTCTATACCCCGCCAACCTATGACAAGAAAAAGAAAGAGCGCTTCCCCGTGCTTTATCTGCAGCATGGATGGGGTGAGAATGAGACAAGCTGGCCCAATCAGGGTTGCGCTGGCCTTATCTTGGACAACCTCATCGCTGAGGGCAAAATCCAACCGTTCATCGTCGTAATGACTTACGGTATGACCAATGATATTAAGTTCGGTGGAATCCGTGAGTTTACCGCAAAGGAGTTTGAGACAGTCCTGGTCGACGAGCTGGTGCCTTACATCGACAGCCATTTCAAGACAAAGGCTGACAAGTGGAACAGGGCAATGGCTGGCCTCTCCATGGGTGGAATGGAAACCAAGCTCATCACGCTGAGACGCCCTGAGACCTTTGGCTATTATGGCCTGCTCAGTGGTGGACAGTATGAGCCCAAGGATATCGCAGACAAGAACCAGGTGCGCCTCATCTTCCAGAGCTGTGGAAGCAAGGAGATGCCCGACCGTATCATGCAGTCTACGAAAGCGCTCCAGGATGCTGGCTTCAATGCTGTAGGGTATGTGTCTGAGGGAACTGCTCATGAGTTCCTCACATGGCGCCGTAGTCTCTACCAGATGGCGCAGCTGCTCTTCAAAAAATAAAAAGGTCTTGGTATGAGAAAGATGCTTCTTTGGGCTGTTGCGCTTCTGGTGCTCTCTGGAGCGCAGGCAGCTGAAAAAAATAAGAAGATTCCCCTGGTTTATAACAAAGAGAACACAGGTGTTAAATTTAAGTTGCCCCCACTGCCAGCAGTGGGGCAACTGCCTTTGGTAAAGGAGTTGCCTGATCCTTTCGTGTGGAGCGCACGAAAGGGTAGGGTGACGAAATTTTCCCAATGGGAGAAACGGCGCAATGAGATTGCCGCCCAGATTCAGCACTATGGAATCGGGGTGAAACCGGCTGTGGACAGGGAGAATATAAAGGCGCGGATGGATGGCGACACGCTTATTGTGGATGTCAATGTGAATGGGCAAACGCTCACGCTCAGCTCGCATATCCGCTACCCCAAGACGGGGAAGGCTCCCTTTGCGCTGATGATTGGCACGAGCATGATATCTCTGCCGCAGGCGCTCTTCGCCGACAGACCCATTGCCACCATGGTGTTTCATGAAGACCAGGTGAATGATTATTCTCAGTGGAGAAAACACAAGGAGAGGGGTGAGCACAAGTTTGATGCTCTCTATCCCGAATTGACGGAAAACGGAGCCTACAGCGAATGGGCCTGGGGATTCAGTCGACTGCTCGATGGACTCCAAATCCTTGGCCCCGAGGTCACAAAAATCGATATGGACCATATAGGTGTCACCGGATGCTCCTATGCTGGAAAGATGGCGCTCTATTGTGGCGCTTTCGATGAGCGCGTGGCACTGGTCATACCGCAGGAACCGGGCGGTGGCGGTGCCGCCGCATGGAGGGTTTCTCATCGGCTCGACAGCGTGGAGAGCTTGGAGAAGACCGATTATCACTGGTTCAAGGAGTCGATGCGGGATAACTTCTCGGGCGACAATGTCTATCGGCTTCCCTACGACCAGCATGAGCTTTGCGCATTGGTCTGTCCGCGTGCTTTGCTCCTGTTGGGCAATCCTGACTACAAATGGCTGGCTGATGAGTCGATGGTAGTGTCTGCCAAGGCGGCTCGTGAGGTATGGCAGCAGTTCGGTATTGCCGACCGCATGGGATACTCCATAGTCGGAGGTCATCCTCATTGCATGCTTCCCGAATCCCAATATGCCGAGGTTCAGGCTTTTATAGACCGCTTCCTCTTAGGCCGTGACACCGATACCCGAAATGTTCAAAAAGCGGTTTTCAACCGATAGCTTTTGATTTATAATTTTCTTATTGGTTCCAAAATCGGTCGGCACTTTCGCCGACCGATTTGTTTGAGTATGATAGTTGTTAATGTAGAGGCTTGATATTTAGGCCCGCTCATAGGAAAAATAATCAAAAATTCCCGCAATCTGATGAAAATGAATTAGCACTGACAGAGGAACTTACTCTCAGTGTGCCTGTCCTCCTGAAACAAGCTTGGCATTGCTCATCTGGCTTAACGAAAACGTTGGATTTCATCCGACCTTTTCTCGCCATGGCATAGTTCAAGCAAGCTTGACTCTGCTCTCGCTGCTCATTCGGTTCACGCTCGGCATATTGAGCAAGTTCTTCTGCACTCGCTTAATCAAATGGTTCGTTAATATTCCCCAAATCATTTTTTCGTTTCGGTTTAATTTTGTAAGTTTGCCCTGCCATTTGGGCATTATTTACAGTCAAAATCAAACTACATGAAACGTTTTTCTTCTATCTTTTTGTCTGTCTGCCTATGCTCGGGAGCTATGGCACAGACTCCCTTGGACTTCCGTTCGGAATCGGGTCAGAAGGCTTCGTTGACGCTCTTTGACGGCTCTGTTGTCAACTACACGGCTTACGAGCATCTGTTCTATGTGTCGAATGTGGAAGACTCTACCTATCAGTATCTTAATGTCTATGTGCCGGATGGCGCCACACAGCAGTCGCCCATCTTCCTCCGCACTTATGTCGGGGGGTATATGGCATCAGAAGCGAGCCAACCACAGGCGGGCGATGCCTCGGGAAGGGCGCTAAAGGAGGGCTATGTACTGGTCATACCGGGTACACGTGGACGCAACTCCATGATCACGGCTTCAAAGACGTATGCCAAAAGCCACAAAGGGGTGAAAAAGGGACAAACGGTCTGCACCGGCCGGGCACCGAAGGCTATACTCGACTTGAAAGCGGCCATTCGCTATCTCCGTCATTTCGACAACGTCATGTTGGGCGATGCGGAGCGTATTGTCACTGATGGCACCAGTGCCGGTGGGGCAATGTCGGCGCTGATGGGTGCTACTGGCAATAATCCTGCCTATGAGCCGTATCTGAAATTCATGGGAGCTGCGGAGGAGCGCGACGATGTGTTTGCCTCTATCTGTTATTGCCCTATCATTGACCTTGAACATGCTGACATGGCTTATGAGTGGCTCTTCAATCAGACTGATTCACGTCAGGCGCTCGATGAGACGCATGCTGCTTATTCGAAACAGCTGGCAGAGGCTTTTCCCGCTTATGTCAACAGTTTGCAGTTGCGTCTGGCTGACGGCACTCCACTGACCGCCGACAATTATATGGATTTTTTGAAGAGCGAGTTGATCCGGTCGGCACAAATCGCCAAGAATGCTGGGGCGGAATTCGCTGACACACTTGGATTTGTTTTCAGCCAGGAGTCTATGGGACGCTTTGCTCCTCCTGTTGATGGGGGTATGTCTGGCGCACCTGAGGGATTTGGTGGCAGAAGGCCGGCTGGTGGAATGCCGCCCAAGGGCATCGTGCCCATGCGTGGCGGCAAGAAGGTGGGTGAGTATATCATCGATCTTGACATGTCGGTTTACCTGAATTATGTGGTGTCTACGCAACCGCTCAAGACCGTGCCTGCCTTCGACAGCTTGATTGAGGGGGTGAACAAGGCGAGTGGAGAGAATGAGGAGTTTGGCGATGAGAAGGGCTCAGCCGTCAATTTCACCGATTTCACGGCAGCTCTTAATGGCGTGGAAGTCTCTCCTTCTGTCAGACAGGCCGCCAAACTGCTCAACCCTATGAGCTTCATCGGTGACAGCGACACGTCAGTGGCGCCTCACTGGTACATCCGTCATGGTGCACGCGACCGTGATACGTCTTTCCCCGTGCCGGTCAATTTCGCCACCAAACTGCAGAATGTTGGCAAGGATGTCAATTTCCTCTTGGCTTGGAATCGTCCTCACAGCGGCGATTATGCCCTTGATGAACTCTTCCAGTGGCTCCGCAACATCATGAAATAGATTATTAGCCTCTATATTATTATGCGGGGCTGGCTGTTGCCGGCCCCGCATAATAATTCTATTTCATCTATCGCATCTATTTCACCTCTTTCTCCTGAATCGCTTTGCCTGAGCCCCAGGCGGTGCCTACCTGTTCGCCCACTACACGATAAGTGTTGTTGGATGAATCGAATATCACCGGCTGCAACTTGCTCAGGTCCACTTTCCCTTCTTCATTGAGGATGCTCTCCTGGGCGCTCATGTTCACGATCTCACCTACAACGCGGGCGCCGCCATTCTCATCCTCGTCCATCTGTACCACCTTGCACTCCAGTGTCAGTGGATACTCGTTCACAATAGGTGCGTCCACATTCGGACTTTTCGTCACAGTGAAACCCGCACGGGCCACCTTGTCTGGCACGTCATTGGCTGAGACAATGCCGAAATAGTCGCTCTGCACGATGTCGTTCTTAGTGGCGAAACTTACCGTGAAGGCTTTCTTCAGACGGATATTGTCGGTTGTCTTGTGGGCGGATAGATTGAAACAGATGTGCTTCGGACCGCACTGACCACCCCAGGCGGCCATCATGACGTCGGGATTTTCCTCTGCGTCGTAGGTGGCTATCATAATGGCGGGCAACGGAGTTATGATGCCGGCATCGCCGAAGTTCTTGCGGCCTTCGACGTCTTTCACCTCAACTTTCTCTGCTGTGTTCTCATTCTCGTTGGTGGCTTCTTTCTGCTCCTTGGTGGTGCACGATGCCATTGCCAAAACGCCAGCAAACAGCATGGCGCCTGCTTTCAATACATTTTTTCTCATGGTTTTGTTTTTAGGGTTTATCGTTGTTGTTCTCTTTCTTTGGCTGGACGGTATGCATCTTGTCCTTCAACTGCAAAGTTATTGTTTTTTCCGGAATTTTAATGTGGGTTTCGCATTTTTCCTTCATGCTGAGGTCTTTCAATTCGCTTTTATTCTTGTTCTTAGCGGCAAATGACGCTTTTCTCGTTTTTTTTCCTTAACTTTGCACCGATTATACGCTATTCAAAAGTTATGGGTATATTTGGATTATTTGGTAAGAAAAAGAAAGAAACGCTCGATAAGGGGCTGGAAAAAACCAAGACGAGCTGGTTCGACAAATTGGCAAAAACAGTTGCCGGTAAGTCGAAGGTTGACGATGAGGTCCTTGATGACCTCGAAGAGGTGCTCATCACTTCTGACGTGGGGGTGGACACCACGCTCAAAATCATTGAGAGAATTGAGGAGAGAGTGGCACGCGACAAGTATGTCTCCACAAAAGAGCTGAATGCCATCTTGCGCGAGGAAATCGCTGCCTTGCTAGAGGAGAACAATTCGGGCAATAATGATGATTGGGAATTGCCCGCTTCCCACAAACCGTATGTCATTCTTGTGGTGGGTGTCAATGGCGTGGGCAAAACCACGACCATCGGCAAACTGGCCTACCAGTTCAAGAATGCCGGCAAGAAAGTGTATGTTGGTGCCGCTGACACATTCCGCGCCGCCGCTGTCGAACAGCTTTGTATCTGGGGCGAGAGGGTTGGAGTGCCTGTCGTGAAACAGAAAATGGGTGCCGACCCGGCTTCCGTGGCTTTTGACACACTTAGCTCGGCAAAAGCAAACAATGCTGATGTAGTACTCATCGATACCGCTGGTCGACTCCACAATAAAGTGGGCCTCATGAACGAACTGAAGAAAATAAAGGACGTGATGAAAAAGGTGCTGCCCGAGGCTCCCGATGAGGTGTTGCTCGTGCTCGACGGCAGTACAGGACAGAACGCATTCGAACAGGCCAAGCAGTTCTCTGCCGTCACGCAAATCACCAGCCTTGCTATTACCAAACTGGATGGCACTGCCAAGGGCGGTGTGGTGATCGGTATCAGTGACCAACTCAAGGTGCCTGTGAAATACATCGGACTTGGGGAGGGCATGGAAGACTTGCAGCTCTTCAACAAGTACCAGTTCGTCGATTCTCTCTTCGGCAATTAGGCGATGAAGGCGAACAGGGTGGATGTCATTACGATGGGATGCTCGAAGAATCTCGTCGATAGCGAACTGCTCATGAAGCAGCTCGATGCAAATGGATTTGAATGTGTACACGACAGCGACAATCCCGAAGGGGAAATCGTCGTCGTCAACACGTGTGGCTTTATAGCCGATGCCAAAATGGAGAGTATCGAGACCATTCTTCAACTGGCGGAGGCCAAGAAGGAGGGGCGCATCAGAAGACTTTATGTCATGGGATGCCTCTCTCAGCGCAACAGGGCGGAACTAGAACAGGAAATACCCGAGGTGGACAAGTATTATGGTAAGTTTGACTATAAACAGCTGCTTGTCGACTTGGGAAAGGCGGAAATTCCCTCTTGCAGCGGACAGCGTATCATAACAACGCCTCCTCACTATGCCTACATCAAAATCAGTGAGGGTTGCGACCGCCATTGTGCCTATTGCGCCATACCTATTATCACGGGTAAGCATGTGAGCCGGCCACAGGAGGAAATCCTTGACGAGGTTCGACATCTGGTGCAGCAGGGGGTGCATGAGTTTCAGGTCATCGCACAGGAACTGACTTATTACGGCGTCGACATCGATGGTGAGCGGCAGATCGCCCAGCTTATCTCCCGCATGGCCGACATTCCGGGCGTGGAGTGGATTCGCCTGCATTACGCCTATCCAGCCCAGTTCCCCTTCGAACTGCTGGATGTGATGCGACAAAAACCAAACGTGTGCAGGTATCTCGACATAGCTCTCCAGCATGTGTCCGACCATGTGCTCTCTGATATGAGGCGGCATTTTACCAAACAGCAGACCATCGACCTCATCAAGGCGCTGCGGGAGAAAGTGCCGGGCATCCATATCCGCACCACATTGATGGTGGGATATCCTGGCGAGACAGAGGAGGACTTCAACGAACTGCTTGAGTTTGTAGAATGGGCTCGATTCGAGCGCATGGGGGCCTTCGCTTACTCTGAGGAGGAAGATACCTACAGTGCCCGGCATTTCAAGGACAATGTGCCGCAGGAGGTGAAAGACAGCAGACTCGACCGGCTGATGAGCCTGCAGCAAGGCATCAGCGAGGAGATAGAGTCGGAGAAAAATGGACAGACGCTTAAGGTGGTGGTCGACAGAAAGGAGGGCGACTATTATGTGGCGCGCTCTGAGTTCTCTTCGCCCGAGGTTGACCCGGAGGTACTTATACCTGCAGCCGAGGGAACTTTGGAAATTGGTCATTTCTATCAGGCGCTCGTCTTTGATGCCACAGAATTTGATGTCTATGCTTCAGTGCTGAAGAAAGAGGAGCATTTATTATGAACAACAAGGAATTTTTGGCTGGCTTGTCACAGAAATGGGGCACTACAGTCAGTGATACGCGAAAAAGGGTCGACAACATCGTGAGGGTGTTGGGCGAATGCTTCGATGACGGTGTACCTGTGTATGTTCAGACACTGGGGGTGTTCGTTGTTATTAAGTACAAGGAGAGCATCGTCATCGACAACAAAAAACGCCGTATGCTGGTACCGCCCAGGATGGAACTTAATCTGCTGAAGAGGGAACAACTGCCTGACGTCGTGGCGGTTGATGAAAAGGCTCTTTCTGAAAGGTTGGTGGGTATCCTCGGTAATTCTCCCGAAGCTTGCCTGGCCATTGTTGAGAGCTTCTTCCATACCTTGGCTGCTGCTGTTGACGCTGAGTTGCTGGTCAAGGTGAAGGGACTGGGCTCTTTCAAGGCTGTCTCAACCAAGGAATCGAAGCATATCGACACGGATACGGGAGAAACTGTAATCCAGACGGTGAGCGACGAGGTGTCTTACACACCCGATAAGGCCATGCGCGATGTGGTGAACAGGCCTTTTGCTCAGTTCAAGCCAATTGAATTGAATGAGGGTGTCGTCTTCGAGGATATGGAAATAGAGGATGAACCTGTCATGTTGCTCGGCAACAACAAAATGGTGGCTGTGGGTGAGGAGGATACCGATGAGGCATCGGAAGACGTTAAGCCCGCAGAGGAATCCACCACTGCTACTGATGTAATAGAAAAAACTGATCAAATGACTGACGGGCAAGCACTTGAATCAGGGGATGATGAGATTCCTTCTCCTGCTGAAGCTAACCAGGAAGCAAATGAGGTGGCTCCTGAAATTCTACTGCCTGAAAAGAATGGAGAACAGGAAGCAGAACATCATGAGTCACCAGCCACTGCTCAACTGATTAATCAGCTTGATAATGAGGAGAATAAATCAAGCAGAAAATGGCTCTTGTGGATGATACCTGCTGCGGTGGTGTTGGTGGCCCTGTTCTTGCTGGTGCCGCGTGGGGATGGCGAGAAGACCGATTCCATAACCGAAATTCAGCCCGTGGCAGTCGATTCCGTGCAGGAGAAACCGGCGCTTGACTTTGAGGCGATGAACAAACGCTCGCCGTATGGCGCTTATGATATCGTGGGAGTGGATACTACTATTGTTGTAAGGCCAGGCCAGTCTCTTTCCTTTATTTGTCGGGCGTATATCGGACCGGATATGGAGTCGTATATACAAATCCTCAATGACATTGAGGATATTCACGAAGGTGATACAATCATGATACCGGCTCTGCAACTTAGAAGCCAGTATCAGAAGAAAGAATAAAATTCAACAGAATTAATAGAACACACCTTAGTAGATGCCTTTAGTCCTCTTCGCTGTCGGCGGTGCGCAAAATAATGCTCGTTGCCCCGATGGTGAAGAGGGTTCCGTCTTCTATCACACGGCGCTCACGGTCTCCTAAAATCTCATTGTCTACAAAGGTTCCGGTATAGCTCGGTCCGTCACGAAGCACATATTTCAGACGTCCCCGTTTGTCGCGAGAAACGTTGATCACACAGTGAAGCATGTCAATACTGGGGTCGTTGGTCTCTATAGGTATGGTGGTCTTGCTTCCTTTCATATAACGGCCTATCGTGTTGTCACCCATGTGTAGCGGTAACACCTGCTTGTAGTGAAAAACGTTCTCTATCACCACAATACTGCCGCAGCCTTCCTCGTTGGCGTGCTCGTCGGGCTGCTCTTCTTTCTGCGTGTTGCGTAGCTTGGATACACCCATACGAATGCCGAACTGCTTGTGGCAGTTCGGGCATTCAAATACTAACGATTGTCCTGTCTCGTATTTGCTCTCGTCGAAGGTGATGAAATTGTCACACTTCGGGCAACGTACTCTCTTCATTGGCGCTTATTCTACAAGCATTATCCAGCCGTCGGTCACACAGTCGCTCTTCACCAGCTCGTTCAACGTGGGGTAGGCCTCGTCCTGGCTGTTGAAACTGCCGTATACTACCACATTGTCGTTCTTGTAGTTGATGAGTTGGGCTTCCTTTATGCCGTTGTCATGCAGGTTCTGCACAAATTGCTTGGCACTCTCAAGAGGCACGCGATAGGCCAACACAATAGTGTATGTGCCGCTCTTTGGGGGGGCCACTTGGGTGTTGGCTTGGTCAACACGCTCGGAGAAAGCTTTTACCTTGTTCAGCAATGTGGAGAACTCTGGTGATGTCATGTCTTCCGGAATCATCTGTGTAACAAGACCGGTGCGTGCTTCTGTGGGTTGCGACTCGGGCATGGCACTGTGGTCTATCGGACGGGCAAAGAACAGTAAGGCTGCGGCGGCCACACCGGCTACGGCAAGATTGCGCAACAGGCTTACTTTGATACTGATGGTCTTCTCTTCTTTGTCCTTCTTTATTTCCTGTGACATGGTTTCTTGGGTACTGCTGATAGACTGTGGGGATGGATGGATAGCTGCAAGGGCACTGGCTGACATCGATTGAACATAAGGTATCGACAGTTTCGGCATTTCGAATGTCGAAAGACCATAATAACCAGGCGATAGAATACCAGCCTCGCAAGGCACAAACTCGTAACTGCCACTCTCAGTCAGATGAAGAGTGCCAATGTCTGTGAATTCATAATAGCCTGTGCGTTCCAACTCTTGCTTGATTCTCGACACTTCTTCTTCCACACGCACCACAGCCTCGGGATAGCTGATGTCATAGGCATCTGCATACGACTGAGCCACCAAAGGGTCGCTCATGCTCAACTGAGAGTTGAAACCCAATGTGCGAATAGGGGGGATGAACAAATGGTCCGACTCATCATAACGGGCATTCTTGTGATGTGCCATGAAACCGCCCAGACCAGGTACTATCACACAGTCGTTGCTGAGCAGCAGTATTTCTATATGTCTGTTAATTTCCATCATGATGCAAAAGTAATATTTTTCTATGATATTCGAAAGCGATTCAATCAAAACTTTAACCTTTATGAGTTATTTTTTTTTGCTTGCCCGAAGCCATTGTTTTAGTAAAACTTTAACCAAAATAGCCTATCAGTCGAAGGACTTGATTTATGGCTATTACTGTCTATTTCAACTTTACATTGATGCGTTTTAGGTCTTTGTCTAGACTTGAACTCCCTACCATCAATTCATATTTGCCGGGCACAAAGCGCATGGTATTGCTCTTGCTATCCCAACTCTCAAGTTGTTTGTGAGTGGGCTCAAAAGTGATGTTCTGACTCTCACCCGGTTCAAGTATTACTTTCTTGTAATCGCATAATGTCTTGATAGGACCATTTTTATCATCTGTTCTCTTAAAATATACTTGCACGGTCTCAGAGCCTTTCTTTTTTCCTGTGTTCTTTATCGTGGCGGATAACTTGCCTTTTTTGTATTTCACATCACTTATTTCAAATGTGGTGTAACTGAGGCCATAACCGAAGGGGAACAGGGCATCACCTTCAAAGTAGCGGTAGGTGCGGCCTTGCATGCGGTAGTCGAGGAAGTCGGGCAGGTCGCTTACATGACGGTAGAAGGTAATGGGTAACTTGCCGCTGGGATTGTACCGGCCGAATAGAACCTCAGCCACAGCCTGACCTCCAGCCTCACCAGGATACCAAGCTTGAAGAATGGCGTCGCAATTAACGGTTTCTGGCTCTAAGGCAATGGCACTGCCGGAGCAGTTTACATACACTATCTTGCGGCCGGCCTTGTGCAGAGTGGTAAGCACGTCGCGTTGGGCTTGAGGCAATTCTATGTCGGTACGGTCTCCACCCTTGAAACCTGGCTCGCTTACCTTCATCTCCTCTCCCTCAAGCCTAGGTGAAATGCCGCCTACAAACACCACCACCTCATAGCCTTCGGTAGCCTTTATAATGTCTTCAGAACTGGGGACATATTTGTGGAACAGGTCAAATATCATCACTGCCATATCAGTATCCTGCTGGTAGTCTATTTGTATTTTGTAAACCTTGCCTGCTTCTACATGAAGAGGTTTGTTGCCAAACTGCACGCGGTTACGTCCGGTCCAAACATTTATTAGTGTATCGCCATTCACAATAAGACGGACACCATCGTCGAATGCCATGTTCAGAATGAGGTCTTCCGTATGAGTGGGTATGAAAGTGCCTTCATATCTAACAGAGAATTTTTCCAAGTTTACACCGGGAGCAAAGACGGTGTTGCCTCCGTTGCTCTGCTGGATGGGTTCGGTTAGATAACGCACGGCTGCGGGTTCTCCCTTGAAGTTCCTATTATTATAATAGGTAGCTTTCATGCCGGCCTTACCCTCATGGCTTATTTCATTGAAACGGCTTTCTTGTACTTCATTTCGGGTGAGACCGCAACAGCCGTAAAAGTCTACTTCTCCCGCAATTTGACTGATACCTTCAAGGATTGTGCTGGTCTTGGTGGGATAACCGTAATAGTTGGCCCATTGCATCACGGAGTCGTTGGCATTCGGCCCCATCACCAATATCTTCTGTCCCCGTTCTGAAAGGGGTAGTATGCCTCCGCGGTTCTGAAGCAGCGTTATCGACTCTCGGGCCATGTCCAAAGCCAATTGTTTGTTGGCTTTGCTCAATAATTTGCTCTCAGGCATACGCTGCCATTCCACAAGTTCTTCGCCGTCAAAATCACCCAACTCAAAACGGGCTTGAAGCAGTCTTATCAGACTCACATCTATCTCTTGCTCACTGATTTCACCGGCGGCCAAGGCCTCGGGAAGGGTGCGGTAGTTGCTGCCGCATTCCACATCGGTGCCAGAACGCACGGCTTTGGCCGAAGCGGTGGGGGCATCTTTCGAAACACCGTGGCGGCCTGGCTTCCAAAAATCATCTACGGCACCGCAGTCGCTTGTCACCAAGCCCTTGAAACCCCATTCGTCACGCAGTATGTGTTGCAGATAGCGGGTGTTGCCACAGCAGGGGTCACCGTCTATGCGTTGGTAGGCGCACATCACTTCCGCAACATGACCGTCTTGCACCAACGATTTGAAGGCGGGCAGGTAGGTCTCCCACAGATCGCGTTCGGGAAGAGACTCTATGTTGAACTCATGACGGTTCCACTCGGGACCACTGTGCACGGCAAAGTGTTTGGCACAGGCAAGCAATTTGCGGTAGCGGGTGTCCTCTGGTCCCTGTAGGCCCCGCACTACGGCCAGTCCCATACGGCTTGTCAGGTAGGGGTCCTCACCATATGTCTCCTGGCCCCGGCCCCAGCGTGGGTCACGGAAGATGTTGATGTTTGGGGTCCAGAACGACAGACTCTGGTAGCGCTTTATTTTGCCGCTGTGGCGGGCTTGGTTGGCTTTCACGCGTGCCTCGTCGCTCACGGCGCTGTATACCTTGTAGAGCAGGGCGTCATTAAATGATGCTGCCATGCCGATGGTCGACGGATAGACGGTGGCATAGCCGTTGCGGGCCACACCATGTAGAGCTTCGTTCCACCAGTCGAACTGAGGAATGCCCAAACGCTCAATGGCGGGACTGCTGCTCTGCATAAGGGCGGCTTTTTCTTCAATGGTGAGCCGACTGCAAAGATCCACAGCTCGCTCATGGGCACTAAGTGATGGATTTTGGTAAGGATAGCTTTGTGAGCGTGCTGAAGTGGCACTTGTTATGAGCAACAAGGCAGTTAGAATGACTTTAGGTAGATTCATGGTATATGATAGTTTATGTTTGCAAATAGAGGGTCAACAGCATGTTGTTCGGACGCTTTTCGCATACTGAAAATTGCCGAAATGCCACAAGTCTTGACATAGTGCAAATATAAACAATTTTATCTGCTTTCCCTATCTTTTTTGTTGTTTTTTTCGACAGCTTTACCGTCCTTTGATACACAAACCCATTTCTTCCCTTGACTTCCTAAACCTCTAAATACCATAACGACCCTCAAAATCCTTAAAGACCTTAAAACCCCTAAAGACCTTAAAATCCCTAAAGACCTTAAAGACCTTAAAAACCTTAAAGACCCTAAAAACCTTAAAAACCTTAAAAACCTTAAGAATCCTATTGTTCTTAAGGTTTTTAAGGCCCCTATAGCTTCAATGCTTATATAGTTCTTCTATTTATAGCATTCAAATATCTGATTGGTGCGCTCTCTATTCATTTTAGGTGTAAACAGACTCACTAACCATACTACCACAAATCCGCCTACCATTGCAATAGCACCACAATTGATAGGATTGATGGGATTGCCCACCAGCATGTTGACTACTGTCAGGCCCACACCCCAAATAAAGCAGGCCCAAACACTGGCGGTGGTGGTGCCGCGCCAGTAAAGTCCCAACATGAATGGTGCAAGGAATGCACCTGCCAGAGCTCCCCAGGAAATGCCCATTAGCTGAGCAATGAAAGTGGGAGGGTTCAGGGCAATCATGAGCGAGATGACGATGAAAAAGACAATCAGCACGCGCATCACAACCACTTTACGGCGTTCTATCTTCTCTGCCACAAGGTCGTCAATACTTCCTTCTTCCACCTCACCGGGCAATGCCTTCTTGTCGCGATAGATAAGGTCGAGGGTCATTGTGCTCGATGAGGTGAGTACAAGCGATGCCAACGTCGACATCGAGGCGGACAGCACCAGCAACACCACAAGGGCGATAAGAATGTCGGGCAGTGTTACGAGCATTGAGGGCACGATAGAGTCGAAGTCAAGTTTTCCATTCGGCAGGGTGGGGGGCATACCGAACAGACGGCCAAAACCTCCGAGAAAATAGCAGCCACCTGCTACAACGAAGGCGAAAATGGTGGAGATGACTGTGCCGCGGTGGATGGCTTTCTCATCTGTGATGCTGTAGAATTTTCCCACCATCTGAGGCAAACCCCATGTGCCGAGTGAGGTGAGTATCACGACACCCACCAAGTTCCATGGGTCGGGACCCCAAAGGGAGGCAAAATCGCCTGATGCGGAAGCACCGGCAGCAGCATCATCGGGCAGAGTGGCCAACTTTTCAACAGCTGCCGATAAACCGCCCTGCGAGTTGAGCACGGCGGCTATCACTGTGATGATACCGAAGAGCATGATAATGCCCTGTATGAAATCGTTCATGGCGGTGGCTTTGTAACCACCTAAAATGACATATACAGCCGTCAGAATGGCCATAATCACCACGCAGTATTCGTATGGTATGCCGAAACCCATCTCAAAAAGGGTGGAGATGCCCTTGTATACACCTGCAGTATAGGGAATGAGAAACACAAAGGCGATGATGGAGGCTGTAACACGCAGACCCTGACTGTCGTAACGGGTGCCGAAGAAATCGGGCATAGTGCGGCTCTCTATGTGCTGTGTCATCTGTTTGGTACGCCGGCCTAACACTATCCAGGCAAGCAATGACCCGATTACAGCGTTGCCAACTCCAATCCAAGTGGCAGAAAGACCGTATTTCCAACCGAATTGACCGGCGTAGCCTACGAAAACCACCGCAGAGAAATAACTTGTTCCGTATGCGAAGGCTGTGAGCCAGGGACCTACAGAGCGGCCACCTAAAACAAATCCGTCAACACTTGAGGCTTGTTTGCGAGAGTAGATGCCTACACTTACTGTTATAGCCAAAAATACAATCGTTAGAATTATCTTGATTAGCATAAAATACCGTTTTTTTAATGATTCATTCTCTTTTTCTTAATTCTTTATTAAAAAGCCACTTGTATTTGTGACTGCAACCAGTTGTAGTCTTTTCCTATCTGTTCACCGCAGATGCAACGCGTGTACTGCAACTGTAAACGACATTTCTTGTAAAACCAGAACTGCACGCCAGCAGTGAGATTGGTTTGATTCCATCCTTTTATGTCGGTATTACGGTCGTAGGTCTCGCCGCTGGCCACAAGGTCCCAACCATTGCTCAAGGGCACACAGGCCGTCACGTAGCCGCCGCGGCTGCCCACATCTCCGTCCTTGCCGCCGAGCCATTCGGCACGTACGCTTATGGGGCGGGCTTCTTTATACTGGCCGGGGGCATATTGTCCAGTCTTGTATTCTGCACCTATGCTGTAGCGGTCGCGCGTGTAGTCGTCACCGGTTTTCACACCGGGATTCCAAGCGGCTTCGCCCACGGCGTGCCCCTTGCCTTTCTGTCCTGAGGCTACAATACGAAGACCTTCTATAGGGCGGACGTCTAATTTGGCGATAAAGTCTTTGTCGTCATTGCCGTCGCGGCGGTTGATGCCTTGTCCGTTCATTACTGCCAATTCATAATGAAGGTGTTTGTCGAACAGGTCGCCATATATCATGGCACCCATGTCACGTCCGTAGTTCACACCATTGAGAGGGTCTGGGCCTTCACCGGCTAAATAAAGCACGGCTTGGGAGTATACGTCTATTAGCTCCAGCATTGTGGGCGAGAGCGGATTTTCCATCGAATAAGAGTGCTTGAACTGACCCACACGGACGGTGAGAGAGGGGTCGTTGGTGATACGGTAGTCGGTGTAGAATTCTTGTACAACACTCGAAAAGTCGTGCATGAACAAGAATGACCACCGGTCGGTGATGCGGGCCTTGGCCCATAAGAGTGTACGCTTCAGGTTAAAGTCATTGCGCTTTTTGTCCTTGGCATCTTGCCAGGCATAGCCGCCTTGGGCATAACCGTTGAAAGTGATGCGGCTTGTGAAGTCTTTAAGCCAGTCTTTCTCACCTTCTTGCTTTTGTTGTCCCATGGCATAACTACTGCTCATGGCCGCCATCAGCACTGCCAAAGTGGCGGTTTTCAGCACTTGTCTTTTCATTTTTGTCAACTGTTATTGGTTAAATACATTCTTTTTGTTTGCTAATTCCCTATTTTGGTTGACAAAGGTAATATATTTTTCGATAATAGGAATAAAATTGACAAATAAATTGCCATGTTATGCTCTTTTTATGCTTCTTCATGGATATTTTTACCATTATATATACAAGGGAAGGCGTATTGACCATAATTCAATACGCCTTCCCTTGAATAAATGTCCCGTTCTCCCTGCTTCTCAGTCATGCATACCTCTGCCGCGCAGGTAGTTGAGAAGGAATTGTGGGCGGTCGGTTTGGATGATGCGGGCACCGAGACGGTCTATCACATACCCATAACCATTGTCCATGTTCTGGAGGGCTGCGTCGTCGTCATGTCCACCTACCAGGGTGTCCCATAAGGTGTTGTACCAAATCAGACTACGGCCGGCGAGTGATTGACCCATTTTAATGGGCACCGGATTGTCTTCCTTGCTGTATATCAATTCAAATGCCACGGGGTGCAAATCTCTTACGAAGGCTTCTATCTGCTCCTCAGCGCCATTCTGGTCCAGATTCACGATGGGCATATAAATCACATCGTCGAGATACTGACCGAATTGCTGAAGCACTTCTTTCGCCGGTCGTCCGCCTTTCATAATCACTTGCTTGGTGGTGCCGGTCTTTATAAGCAACTGGTAGATTTCGGTGAAGTACCGGTCGGCTTTGTCCAGATTCAGCATTACACGTCCCTTTGCCGCGATGAGGACTTCCTCAAGGGTCGGCACTCGGTGCTTGGTGGTGATGTCGCAGCCGTTTTTCAGCCTTAGTGTGCGTATGTAGGCCAATGTGGTGTCGGCGATGGCACCACTGCCATTCGTGGTGCGGTTCAACCGGTCATCATGCATCAAAATCAGTTGCCCGTCTTTGGTACGTTGAACATCCAGTTCCACAATGTCGACTCCCATCTGGATAGCGCTCTCTAAAGCTTCAAGCGAGTTCTCAGGGAAATTGCGCCAGTCTCCACGGTGTGCCGCAACCATCACCGTGGTGGTGTCGCATGATAGCAACCGTTCGCGAATCTTGGTTACCCGGTCCTGTGCAGTGGCATAGGCAGCTGTCAAGACCATTCCTATCACCAAAAGCCAGTGTTTTTGCCTATTTGTTGTCATGGTGTTTACTTTGTTTCATTTCTGCCGCCAAATTACACGTTTTTCTCCAATTCTCAAAAAACTTACTTTTCTTTCTGCAAAAAAATAAGCCCAACTGATTCATTGGTCAGTTGGGTTTATTAGTGAAGGGGTATTATAGAATGTCTTTCTTTTAACTGAAGAATCCCAACAGCGTACCGGCGGCTACGGCGGAGCCTATCACACCGGCCACGTTCGGACCCATGGCATGCATGAGCAGGAAGTTGTGGCGGTCGTACTCCAAGCCGAGGTTGTTGGAAATACGGGCACTCATTGGCACAGCACTCACACCGGCATTGCCGATGAGCGGGTTGATCTTCTTGTCCTTGGGCAGGAATAGGTTCATCACTTTGACAAACAAGATACCGCTTGCTGAGGCTACGATGAAGGCCATGGCACCAAGTGCGAAAATCTTGATGGTGTTCAATGTGAGGAATTCACTGGCTTGGGTGGAGCATCCCACGGTCAGACCCAGCAGCACCACTACAATATTGTTCAGCGAATTGCTCGCCGTTTTGGCCAGACGGGTAGTCTTGCCGCTTTCCTTCAGCAGGTTGCCGAAGAACAGCATGCCAAGCAATGGAAGGCCGGAAGGCACCAGGAAGGTAGTGAGAAGCAAACCGATGATGGGGAAAAGAATACGCTCGGTCTGTGTGACAGGGCGGGCTGGCTTCATGTGTATCACACGTTCTTTCTTCGTGGTGAGCAGACGCATAAGAGGAGGCTGAATCACCGGTACAAGAGCCATGTAGGAGTAGGCACACACAGCGATGGCGCCCATGAGGTTCGGACTCAGTTTGGAGGATAGGAAGATGGCTGTGGGGCCGTCGGCACCACCGATGATGGCGATACCGGCTGCCTGGTTAGGTTCAAAACCGAGGGCAAGAGCCACCATATAGGCAAGGAAGATGCCAAACTGGGCGGCTGCACCTATCAGAATGAGCTTTGGATTGCTGATGAGAGATGAGAAGTCGGTCATGGCACCGATTCCGAGAAACACAAGTGGCGGATACCAACCTTGACGCACACCTTGATAGAAGATGTTCAGCACCGAATTGTCCTCATAGAGACCAATCTCAAGACCGGCGTCGGCTCTGAAGGGTATGTTGCCCAATATGATTCCAAGACCGATGGGTACTAAAAGCAGGGGCTCAAAGTCTTTCTTGATAGCCAGCCAGATAAAGAATGCACCCACCGCTATCATTATCAGATTGGGTACAGTGGCATTGGCGAAACCTGTGAACGACAGGAATTCGTTAAAGTTGCTTACAATAAAATCCCAAAATCCCATGGCTGTTTACTCTATTGTTACTAATGGGGCGCCTTCCATCACGGTGTCGCCGACTTTCACCAGTACAGAACTTATCTTGCCTGTCTTCTCGGCCTCTATGTTGTTCTGCATCTTCATGGCCTCAAGCACCACAACGGTGTCGCCAATCTTCACTTGGTCACCTTCCTTCACTCTTACATCTGTGATGGTGCCGGGAAGGGGAGCACTCACTTGGGCACCGCGGCCTTTTACTATGGGGGTAGGCTGGGGCTGGATAGGAGCTGCGGGAGCCGGATTTTGGACGGCGGGACGGGGTGCCTCTATATGGACAGGACGATGAGGGGTCTCCCTGAGCGGTTGTTTCAGTTCTACGTCAAACTTCTTGCCGTTGACGGTCACTTTGGCGATGTTGCCTTCCACACTCTCTATTTCAACGTCGTAGTCGACGCCTTTCACTGTATATTGATATTTGTTGCTGTTCGTATTCATATTTGTTGTTTGTTTTCTGACGTTGTTTTTTTAATGCCATTTGGTTGTGTGAGGACGGATAGTGATAATGCCGCTCTCATTGTCGTGCATGTTTTCCTGGTATTGTTGAAGAGCCATGGAGATAACGGCAATGTAGACATCGCGGTCGTAATGCTGACTGCGCTCCTGCGACTTGTTCGGGAAGGCGCGGGCATCTTCCTCATCCAGACCCACAATCTTCTTCTTCTGAGTATGCGACAGACCAAGCTTTTCGCGGATTCTGCGCTTGTTCTTCATAAAGATGCCAAAGATGCTGAAGAATACAAACAGTAGCGCCAGACAACTGAACACAATGCCCATTGCAAGTAGGGTGATACCAAAGCCGTGAGGATCGTCTTTCTTCAGACGGGCAACTTTGGTCTCTGTTACTTGGATGAAATTGCCTATGCCGGGGGTAACGGCATCAGCGGCTTTTACAACCCATATTGAAGAACCGTCTTTCTCACGGGCATAAGAGCAGTTTTCAGGAAGAACAGGCACTGTTACGGAGTCAATCAGATCCACACCGTTGCCGTCGTAAAGAGCAAGCCATAACGGCTCACCGACAGTCGCCTTTAGGGGCAGGTAGAGTGAACCCTTGGCGGCATGGCTGTTCAAGAAAAATACCAGATGCTGACGCCCTGACATGTTGGTCTTGGGTTCATTGTTGGGAATAATCGACATGCGCTCAATACGGTCAGGAGCCGACATCTGAGGATCGAGCACACTGCGGTCGGTGGTAAAGTACATGCCCCTGACATTGTAGGTGGTGTAGGAGATGTTGGCCAGTTCTAACCATGCTGGATGCTGTCCGTAATCGTCTTGGAGATTGGCCGTGTTGTGGGTAAGCACCTCGTTTATCTTGATGTTCTTGGCACCCTGTCCCCACGTATTGGCTCCATATAGCAGCAAAACGGCCAATAAGAGATTAATACGTTTCATTTGTGTTAATTGTTATGTATGATGTTTTTGTATATTCAATACAATCGGTGTGTGGCTCATGCACCACAGAAAAATAGAACGATAATTTGAGCCGTAAGAATCCTGAGAAACATGCTGAGAGGATATACGGTCGAATAACCTATTGAAGGAGCTTCCTTGGAGCAAACTCCATTGGCGTAGGCAAGTGCGGGCGGATCGGTATAAGTGCCTGCAAGCATGCCCATAATAGTGAAGTAATTGAATTTGTACTTTAAACGGCTGTAAGTTCCAACAATCAGAATGGGCAAAACGGTGATCAGGAAACCACAGAATACATATTTTAATCCGTCACCAGCCACGACAGTGTCCCAGAATCCTGCACCGGCCTTGATGCCGACACTGGCCAAAAACAGCACAAGGCCAATCTCACGGAGCATCATGTTGGCACTTGTGGTGGTATAGGTAACCAACTTTATTCGATAGCCAAAACGACCTATCAGAATGGCTACAATAAGTGGACCTCCGGCCAAACCAAGCTTCATGGGCTCTGGCATTCCGGGAAGGAAGATGGGAAGAGAACCCAAAATGATGCCTAACATGATGCCTATAAAGATAGTGGCTATGTTGGGGGCGTTCAGACGGTGAGCGGCATTGCCCATCATGTCGGCAACACGGTTCACATTGTCCTCAGGACCTACCACCATCACACGGTCACCTATATGGAAGTGGTGGCTGCGACCGGCGAAAAGGTCGATTCCATGACGAGTGATACGGGTCACGTTAACACCGTAAACACTCGAAAAGTGCATCTTGCCAAGTGTCTTGCCGTTCATAGAGGGACGGGTCACAACAATCCTGCGGGCCACCATGGGCTGGGTCTCCAGTTCTGCGTGCCACTCGCCTTCAATCTCAGGGCCTATAAAAGCTTTTATGGGCTCTGTGTCGGCCTCGGCACATACTATCAGCACTTCGTCACCTACCTCAAAGACTGTGTTGCGGTTGGGTATGCTCACTTCTCCATCATGAAGGTAGCGGGAGCAAACAAAGTCGCGGTTCAGAAACTCACTGATTTGCATCAGGGTGCGGCCTGCCAGATAGGCGTTGGTCACCTTCAGGTGCATTTGATGAGGCTTCTCATGGGGATTGGCGGCTTCCTCGGCCTGAAGTTTGGCTTCTTCGTCGTGAAGACTCACTTTGCAGATAAAGCGTATGGCTATAGTGGCAAAGATGATGCCCACAACACCGAGCGGATAGGCACAGGCATAACCAGAGGCTATCTGAGGGGCATCGTTGCCGAACACCGACTCCATAGCCTCAGTGGCTGCACCAAGACCTGGTGTGTTGGTCACGGCTCCATAAAGTGTGCCCACCAACATGGGAAGGTTGTGGGGATTGGTAGTGTCAAAAAAGAGATAATAGGAACCGAACATCACTGCGATATTGAGCAGGATGGTTATTGTGGCAAGACGGTTCAGTGTGATACCGTCTTTTCTGAAACTCTCGAAAAAACCGGGCCCCACCTGCATACCTATCATAAAGACAAAAAGAATCAAACCGAAATCCTGACCAAAATTGAGAATCTCCTGGGGAGCGGTAAAATGAATATGGCCGGCAACAATGCCGGCAAATAACACAAAAGTCACTCCGAGAGACACACCACCTATTTTGAATTTGCCCAGATACACTCCTACTGCAATCACTATTGCATACAATAGGACAATATGGGCAACAGAATCAGTTGTAGTAAAAAGATTGGTTATCCACTCCATTATTTAAAAATGCGAATTTGTGTGCAAAGTTAGATATTTTTTTGCTCATGAGGGAATTTTCAACGCTTTATTTTTTGAGGTTTTCAAGATTTTAGTTTTTTTTCATTTAAAGCGAAATTTTATTGATTTTTCTATCACTTTTACCAAAAAAACATGTTATCTTTGCAGTCTAATACTTATGGATTTAACTTATATAATATCATTTCGCTATGTCAAACAATAAGGAAAAGCTCTTTACCGAGTTTCAAGCTCCGACAACACAGGAATGGCTTGACAAAATTCAAGTCGACCTGAAAGGTGCTGATTTCAACAAGAGACTCGTATGGAGAACCAATGAAGGTTTTAACGTGCAGCCTTTCTACCGCAGGGAAGATGTGCTGAAGTTGAAAACACCCGAGTCGCTGCCCGGCGAGTTCCCGTTCGTCAGAGGCAACAAAAAAGAAGACAATGCTTGGTTTGTCAGACAGGACATCATTGCTGATGATGCTGTCGCTGCCAATGAGAAAGCACTTGATATCCTTAACAAGGGTGTCGACTCTCTCGGTTTCCGTATCCCTGGTGACAAGGTCAGCGCTGAGTTCGTCGATGCTTTGCTCAAAGACATTCAGTGCGAATGCATCGAGGTGAACTTCCACACATGCATGCGCCACGCTCTCGAGCTTGCGGAAATCCTCAAAGCCTATTTCGAGAAGATGGGATATGACAAGGAGAAACTTGTAGGAAGTATCGATTTTGATCCGTTCCGTGCCATGCTCATGAAGGGCAAAGACGCTGAAGCCATGCTGGAAGTAGCTCCCAAACTGGTCGAGGCGCTCAAGGATTATCCTCTGTTCCGTTGCGTTTCTGTCAATACTGTGGCGCTCAACAATGCCGGCGCTTATATCGTGCAGGAATTGGGATATGCCCTCGCTTGGGGTAACGAGTATCTGCAGCTCCTTACCGACGCTGGTGTGGATGTAGACCTCGCTGCCAAGAAAATCAAATTCAACATGGGCGTTTCAGAGAACTACTTCATGGAACTTGCTAAATTCCGTGCAGCACGTATGCTTTGGGCGCAAATCGTGAAAACCTATGAGCCCAAGTGCGACTGCGCATGCAAGATGATTGTCAATGCTGAGACATCCCGTTACAACCAGACTCTCTTTGACAGCTATGTCAACCTGCTCCGCTCGCAAACAGAGGCTATGAGTGCTGCTCTCGGTGGTGTACACTCTATGGTGGTTACACCGTTCGACGCTCCCTATGAGGCTCCTACTGATTTCTCAGAGCGCATCGCACGCAACCAGCAGTTGTTGCTCAAAGAGGAGAGCCACATGGCCGCTGTTGTTGACCCGGGTGCCGGATCTTACTACATCGAGCATCTTACCGACAGTCTCGCAAACGAAGGCTGGAAGATATTCCTCAAAGTTGAAGAGGAGGGTGGCTTCCTTGCTTCTGTCAAAGCCGGAACAGTACAGGATGATATCAACGCAACCAATGTGAAGCGTCATGGTGATGCTGCTAAGCGTAAGGAGTTCCTGCTTGGAACAAACCAGTTCCCCAACTTTACAGAGAAGTCCGACGGCAAGAAACCTCTTGCATGCGGCTGTTGCTGCCAAAGCGAGGAGGAGACACCTCTCAAGGCTATCAAGTCAACACGTCTTGGTGCTGACTTTGAAGATCTGCGTATCCACACTGAGAGTGCTAAGACTCCAGTGGCATTCATGCTTACTATTGGAAACCTCGCTATGCGTCAGGCTCGCGCACAGTTCTCATGCAACTTCCTCGCATGCGCTGGTTACAAGGTGATCGACAACCTCGGTTTCAAGACAGTTGAGGAGGGTGTTGACGCCGCTCTCAAGGCTGGTGCTGATATCGTGGTGCTCTGCTCAAGCGATGATGAATATGCTGAGTATGCAATACCTGCTTTCAAATATCTCGACGGACGTGCCATGTTTGTGGTGGCCGGTGCTCCCGCATGCATGGAAGACCTCAAGGCTGCTGGAATTGAGAACTTCGTTCATGTACGTTGCAATGTGCTGGAAACACTCAAGGAGTATAATGCTAAGTTGGGAATCTAATCTTTAAGGTAGCCTGAAATTATGAGAAAGAATTTTAAAGACATCGATATATATGCCGGAATCAAGGCTCAGGATGGAGCCGAGTGGCAAAAAGCCAATGGCATAAAGTATAATTGGAAAACACCCGAGCATATCGAGGTGAAGCCCGTATACACAAAGGAAGACCTTGAAGGTATGGAGCACCTCGATTTCGCTGCCGGTATTCCTCCATTCCTCCGTGGACCGTACTCAATGATGTACCCGTTCCGCCCGTGGACCATCCGTCAGTATGCTGGATTCTCCACTGCTGAAGAGTCCAACGCATTCTACCGCCGTAACCTGGCTTCGGGACAGAAAGGTCTGTCCGTGGCGTTCGACCTTCCTACACACCGTGGTTATGACCCGGACAACGCACGTGTGGTAGGTGATGTTGGTAAGGCTGGTGTGTCTATCTGCTCGCTTGAGAACATGAAGGTGCTGTTCGCTGGTATACCTCTTAATAAAATGTCGGTCTCAATGACTATGAATGGAGCCGTACTTCCAATACTCGCATTCTACATCAACGCCGGACTTGAGCAGGGGGCAAAACTCGAGGAGATGGCTGGTACTATCCAGAATGATATCCTCAAAGAGTTCATGGTGCGTAATACTTATATTTATCCGCCTGCATTCTCAATGAAGATCATCGCTGATATCTTTGAGTATACATCACAGTTCATGCCGAAGTTCAACTCTATCTCCATCTCAGGATATCACATGCAGGAAGCTGGTGCCACCGCCGACATCGAGTTGGCTTACACCTTGGCCGATGGTATGGACTATCTCCGCACTGGTGTAAATGCCGGAATACCCGTCGACAAGTTCGCTCCGCGTCTGTCATTCTTCTGGGCTATCGGTATGAACCACTTCATGGAGATTGCAAAAATGCGTGCAGGACGTCTGCTGTGGGCAAAGATCGTGAAGAGTTTTGGAGCAAAAGACCCGAAGTCAATGGCTCTCCGTACTCACTCTCAGACATCTGGATGGTCACTTACTGAGCAGGATCCGTTCAACAATGTGGGACGTACCTGTATCGAGGCTATGGCCGCAGTGCTGGGTCATACTCAGTCTCTACACACCAATGCTCTCGACGAGGCTATCGCCCTGCCCACTGATTTCTCTGCCCGTATCGCACGTAACACCCAGATTTATATCCAGAACGAGACAAAGGTCTGCAAGGAGATTGACCCGTGGGCTGGATCATATTATGTGGAATCGCTTACCAACGAACTGGTTCACAAGGCTTGGGAGCATATTCAGGAAATCGAGAAACTGGGCGGTATGGCTAAAGCTATCGAGACAGGTCTTCCCAAAATGCGTATCGAGGAGGCTGCTGCTCGCACACAGGCTCGTATCGACTCTGGCGTACAGACCATCGTGGGTACCAACAAGTATCGTCTGGCTCATGAGGATCCCATTGATATCCTTGAGGTGGACAACACTGCAGTGCGCAAACAGCAGGAGGAGAGCCTGGCTCAGGTTCGCTCCATGCGCGATGAAGCTGCCTGCAAGGCTGCTTTGGCCGAAATTACTGAGTGCGTGAGAGAATTCAGCGAGGGCAAGAAGTCTGACAAGAACCTGCTCGCTCTTGCTGTGAAGGCTGCTGGACTCCGTTGCACACTGGGTGAGATCAGTGATGCTTGTGAGGAAATTGTTGGACGATATAAAGCTGTTATCAGAACTATTTCAGGCGTGTATTCAGCAGAAAGCAAAAACGACTCCGACTTTGAGAAAGCTTGTGAGTTGACAGAAGAGTTTTTCAAGAAAGAAGGACGTCGCCCCCGTATCTTCGTGGCCAAGATGGGTCAGGACGGACACGACCGTGGCGCAAAAGTGGTGGCAACAGGATATGCCGATTGTGGTTTCGACGTGGATATGGGGCCGCTCTTCCAGACTCCCGCTGAAGCCGCACGTGAGGCTGTGGAGAACGATGTCCACATCGTGGGCGCTTCCTCACTTGCCGCCGGTCACAAGACCCTTATCCCGCAGCTCATCGAGGAACTTCACAAACTGGGACGCGACGATATCATGGTCATCGCAGGTGGTGTGATTCCCGCTCAGGACTACGACTTCCTCTACAAGGCTGGTGTGGCTGCCATCTTCGGTCCTGGTACCTCCGTGGCAAAAGCCGCTGTTGAGATGATGAACATTCTGCTCGACAAGTAAATCAAGAATTCTCTATCTCTATACAAAGAGGGGATGTCCAAACGGACATCCCCTCTTTGTATAGAGACCTCATAGTTCTCTTTATTCTATGCTCTCCACAGTAACGCCTTCCAGTTCATCCATGATTTTCATGATGCTTTTCTCGTAGTTGGAACGCTTGATTTTCACCTCCAGACTCACATTGCAGCCATCGTGGTTATCCTTCTCACGCATATTGTATGTATCTATGCTCATGCCGTCGCGCTTGAAGCTCTCCAGTATATGTTTCACATCCTCTGTGGTCTTGGCTGTGAATGTGAGGTTGATGTTGCGTGAGCCAAAGCGGCGGAACACCCAGTTGTGGGCTTCCAGACCTATCAGCACCATAACGGTAGTGGCAAGTGCCAACGTGTAGAGTCCTGAGCCACAGGTAAGACCGATGGCGGAGGTCACCCACAAACCAGCGGCGGTGGTGAGGCCACGTATCACATGCTTCTGGAAGATAATGGTGCCGGCGCCTATGAAACCGATACCAGAAACCACCTGGGCGGCGATACGGGAAGCATCAGCACGGATACTGCCGTCAGGCCGCACCACATCGAAGAAACCATATTGTGAGATAATCATAAACAACGCACTGCCAAGAGCTACCAGAAAGTGCGTGCGGATGCCGGCTTCTTTGGCGCGGTAGCTGCGCTCAAAGCCGATGGCCCCGCCCAAAAGGGCGGAAACCAACAGTCGGAGTATTAATTCGTTTGTCATGAATGATTGAATGTGAGATGCTCTTCGTTTTCCTGACGGGTCACATAGATGGTGTCGCCTTGTTTCACTTCATCGCCGAGAATGAGTTCACAGATACCGTCTTCCACATGGTTTTGAATGGCACGTTTTAGCGGGCGGGCACCAAACTGCACGTCGTAACCTTTCACGGCGAGGAATTCCTTCGCTTTATCATCAAGCTCAACGTGGTAGCCGAGGGCCTCGATGCGCTTGGTCACACTCTTCAGTTCAATATCCACAATCTGCTTGATGGAGTCGAGACCAAGTTGGTCAAAGGTGATAATCTCGTCCAAACGGTTTAGGAACTCGGGGGCAAACTGCCTGCTCAGACTCTTTTGGATGATGGCACGTGC
>JAEEGL011727921.1_pt1 | contig 57194 bp, 52 predicted proteins | sample 9134231 | NCBI WGS metagenome assembly JAEEGL01 (sample SAMN16246548, study PRJNA631951) | gut metagenome | biome: gut microbiome; feature: rumen; material: fiber-attached | host: Bos | place: Iran: Karaj | collected 2018-10
ATTCTGAATGTCCTCCTTTTGCGTTTTTGTGCAGTTGGCAGACCGCACTTCTATTCTATCGCAAAAGGAGTTTTTTTGTCTACCTCATCGCTTAAGCTTCTTTGAACCACTCGCCCAGCGAGTGGTTTTCGGATACAAAAAACCCGGCGTCACAGAACGTCGGGCTGTTTCTTTATATATCCAGGCTTACGAGATCGTCAAACGTTTCCCGGCGGACCGCAACATACGAATCGCCGTTATGCAGCATCACGATCGGGGGCCGCGGAATGCGGTTGTAGTTTGACGCCATCGAATAGTGATACGCGCCAGTGGTAGGAGTGGCGATCGTATCGCCGCGTTTGATGTCTGAGGGCATCGGCACGTTGTTCTGTATGATATCGCCGCTCTCACAGCAGCGCCCCACCACAGAGCAATTCATATCAAACGGCCGGTCAAACCCCGAAGTGGGCAGAACCGTATAGGGGGACCCGTACATCGCGAAACGGACGTTATCCGTCATGCCGCCGTCCACAGATACGTAATTCTTATATCCGGGAATCTTCTTTACGGACCCCACGGTATATACCGTCATACCTGCATCGGCAACGATACTGCGCCCGGGCTCGAAAGCGATCATGGGCACGGTGATACCGAGATCAGCGCATTTTTCTCTGATGAACTTCCCTACGCCGCGGATGTTTTCGGCAATATCGATCTCAGGCTGATCCGCCACGTAACGCACGCCGTAACCGCCGCCGAGATCGAGCTCCCGCGCAGCATATCCTGTTTTTGCCGCGATATCGGCAATAAACGTGAGCATCACGTCCGCCGCGCGCAGATACACGTCGGAATCGAACACCTGCGACCCCACGTGGCAGTGAAACCCCGCCAGATCGATATTCGGCTGCTGAAGCGCGAGCCGCGTGATCTCTTCTGCCTGCCCCGTTTCAATGGCGCTGCCGAACTTGGAATCTACCTTGCCGGTGGAAACCGCCGCATAGGTATGCGGATCGATACCGGGTGTGATACGCAGCAATATCTTCTGCCGGATCCCGCGGGCTGCGGCCTCGGCCTGCACGGCAGTAAGCTCATCGACGTTATCCGTTACGAAATACCCGATGCCGTTTGCGATGGCGTAAGCAATATCCGCGTCCGTTTTGTTGTTGGAATGGAAATACGCGTTTTCAAGCGGATACCCGGCTTTCAGCGCCGTGCGTATCTCCCCGGACGAGACCACGTCGATGCCCATCCCCTCTTCGTTCATGATCTCGTAGATCCGTTTGAAGGAGCAGGCCTTTGAGGCATACAGCGCTTTTGCGTTCCCGCCGAACGCCTCTTTCAGCGCGCCGAGATAGGTGCGGCAGCGCTCACGGATGCGGTTTTCATCCATCAGATATACGGGCGTGCCGTACTGTTTCGCAAGCAGCTCCGTATTCTGCCCGGCGAAATACAGCGTATTGTTTTTTACGGAAATGTTTTCACAGATCAACGGGATATCAGCCATGTTCACTCCTCCTTCCGGATCATAAGAAACAAATCAAAGCATATGTGCGCGCAATTCTTCGCCGCTGAGCGGAGAAAGATCCGCCGGGGCGATATCGAATACGGTCCTGCAGCCTGTTTCGCCGCGGGCATACATCTTATTGATCGCTCTCGCAAACGCGATCAGCGCGCTGGAGGTGAACTGCGGGTTGCTGTCCAGCTTCAGGCTGTATTCGATCACGTGTTTGCATTCGCCGTTGAGGCCGGTTTTGCCGGTACGGATCACGCAGCCGCCGTGGGGGATGCCCGCGTGGTTCTTCTGAAGTTCTTCCATCGAAATAAACGTTACCGTGGTATCGTAGTCCGCAAAATAGTTGGGCATATTCTTGATCTCGGCTTCAATGGCGGCCTTATCCGCACCCTCTTGAGCAACAACATAGCATTCGCGGGTGTGCTTCTCACGGGTGGTGAGTATGGGATTTTCGCCGTTTCTCACAGCCTCAAGCGCGGCGGGCACCGGCACCGTATACTGGCGCGCGTCCACAACGCCCCTGATGCGGCGGATCGCGTCGGAATGCCCCTGGCTCACGCCCCTGCCCCAGAAGGTATAGTCGTTGCCGTCCGGCAGGATCGCGGAGGCATACAAGCGGCTGATGGAAAACATGCCGGGGTCCCAACCGGCGGAGATCAGTGCGATATGGCCGCTCTCTTTTGCGGCGGCGTTCACGTTTTCAAAATGCACGGGGATCTTCGCGTGGGTATCGAAGCTGTCTACCACGTTGAAGTATTTTGCGAGCTGCGGCGTCATTTCGGGCAGATCTGTGGCGCTGCCGCCGCAGATGATCAGCACGTCGATCTTACCGCAGAAATCCGTGATCGAATCCGCGCTGTATACCGGCACGCCGGTAAGGGTCTTCACTGACGCCGGATCACGCCGCGTAAACACGGCAACAAGCTCTGTATCCGGGTTCTGACGTACGGCGCATTCCACGCCCCTGCCGAGATTTCCGTATCCGTAAACGGCGATTCTCATATATTCTTACCTCCGAAAAGCATTATAGTTTAATTTATTCTTTGAGCAGATCATCCATTCTGTAAAGCCCCGGTGTCTGTTTCACAAGGAATTCAGCCGCCGCCAGGGCGCCTTCCGCAAACAGCGCGCGGGAATGCGCCTCGTGTTTGAGTGTGATGGTCTGGTTTGCGGTGCCCACGATCACCTCGTGGATACCCGCGATATTTGCCATGCGAACGGCGTGGATACCGATCTCTTCCGGCGTACGTTTGCACACGCCGCTGCGGCCGAGTTTGCTCACCGCGTTCTCACGGACCTGTTTCAGCGCGTCGAAGATCGCCAGCGCGGTGCCGCTGGGCGCGTCCACCTTGCGGTTATGGTGGGTTTCAACGATCTCGATATCCGCATCCGGGAATGCCGCAGCCGTTTTTTTTGCGAGTTCAATGAGCAAAGCGACGCCCAAAGAATAGTTCGCTGCGAAAAACAGCGGGATCTGCTTTGCTGCTTCATTGATCTTTTCTTTCTGCTCGGGCGTCTGCCCGGTAGTGGCCAACACCAGAGGCAAACGGTTTTTCACTGCAAAATCCAAAAGCGATTCCGTAACGGAAAAATGCGAAAAATCAATGATGCAGTCAACGTCCGCCGGGGCCTCGTCAAAGGTTTTGAAACACGGCACGGATTCGGTACCGTCAGCATTGATATCAACGCCCGCCGTTACGGTCATATCGCGTACGCCGACATTGCAGAGCTTCAGCACTTCGTTGCCCATGAAGCCCTTGAGCCCGCTTAACAGTATTCTCATATCCACGTCCCCTTCTCTTCGTCAGATCAGGTTCTGCTCGCGCATCAGCTGCAGCAGCACCGCTTCATGCTCCGGCTCCATCGGCGTGAGCGGCAGACGAAGGTAGTTTTCACCGAAGCCCATGGCAGCGCACGCAGCCTTGACCGGGATCGGGTTCACTTCGCAGAACAGGGCGTTGATCAGCGGCAGATAATCGAGCTGCATTCTGGCTGATCCCAGCACGTCGCCTTCAAAGAAACGTTTGCACATCAGCGAAGTTTCCTTCGGCATGATGTTGGAAAGCACCGAGATTACGCCCTTGCCGCCCACGGAAAGGATCGGTACGATCTGATCGTCGTTGCCAGAGTAGATATCGATCTTATCGCCGCAGAGCGCAGCGGTTTCAACGATCTGCGAGATATTGCCGCTTGCTTCCTTTACCGCGGTGATCCTGGGATGATCGGCAAGCGCGGCAACGGTTTTCGGCAGCAGGTTGCAGCCGGTGCGGCTGGGCACGTTATATAAGAAGCAGGGCTTTGTGGAAGCATCCGCCACGGCAGCGAAGGATTTGATCAGCCCGTTCTGCGTGGCCTTGTTGTAATACGGCGTTACAAGTAGCATCGCATCGGCGCCGGCGTCGCAGGCGAATTTCGTAAGGTCGATGGCGTACGCTGTATCGTTGGAGCCCGTACCGGCAATCACCGGCACGCGGTTTGCAACGCGCTTTACGCAGTAGCTCACCACTTCCCTGTGCTCTTCATCGGTGAGTGTGGAGCCTTCGCCGGTGGTGCCCGCCACAACGATGGCGTCTACCCCCTGTTCGATCTGCCAGTCGATCAGTCGGCCGAAGCTCTCGTAATCAACGCCTTTCTCGGTAAGAGGTGTAACGATCGCGGTGCCTGCGCCTTCAAAAATCGTATTTTTCATGATGTATCTTTCCTTTCAGATATTAAAACGGATACCCGCAATAGGTATGCGGATATCCGTGCTCACATGACTATAAAACCTGTGAACGAATAGCGCTCCGCATATTTTTATGCGACAGCAGAACAGATCTTATCTGAGCTGCCAACGGGAAACACGCCGCTGTTTGCCGTTTCGGCACCGTCACCTTTCACCTGCAGCCTCGGCGGCTATGGGAACGCAAGCTACTCTTTTCGGGTGCGCCTCTATCGTTTGTCAGAATTTTAACACAGTAAATCGGGTTTGTCAATACGTGTTTTAAGATTTCTTTTCCCACCCGGCGAAAATATCGTCGAAGTGATATACGTTATGCTCTTCCTTCGTGTGGTTGGTGTACCATACCTGCGCAAAGAAGGGGTTGGTTTTGGCGATCTCATCGTAATTCCAGGTCTTCTCGGGCAGATAGCACTCCGGGCACCAATGGCCGCCCAGCAGGATCAGGTTGGGGCTGGCTTCGAACTCGGCGCCGCAGCAGCCGCACTTCCATTTGAGCTTCGTTACAAGATCGCCCTTCTTCATCTTTTTGCTGAGGCACTCGCCGCCGCGGAACTCGGCAGCCTGCTTCATATCGGAGATATCGAGTTCGGATTTGGGCTTGGATTCGTCGTAGCCGTGAGAAAGCTTATACTTTTCAGCGGCCTCGTTGCTCTTGTCGGGACTCTCCAGACGGAAATTCTCCCACTTCGAGGGGATCTTGAGATAATCTTCATACGAGCCGTAATAGGCGGACATACGAACGGGATCTTTGGTCTTGACCCAATCAAGGGTGCCCCATTTGGGCGTCATCGCGATCTTCTTCATAAAGGGCTTCGCGGCCAGGCCAATGGGCTTCTTGAAAGGCAGGTATTTGGGAATTCTGTAATAGAACTCCACCTGCTGCGCGAGATGGTCGAAATAGTCCTTTACCGGCAGATTGGCGCGGAAATGCAGGTACTCTTCAAGCACGTCGCCGTCAGCATAATACTGGCCGTGGAAATTCTTGATCGTGAACCAGTTGGGATCAAACAGGTCTTTGGGAGAACCGAGGCCGATGCAGCCGAGCAGCAGCTCTTCAAACTCAAAGTTGGTGAGGCGGTATTCTTTACCGGAACCGATGTTATAGAATCTGCGGAAGAATTCCTCGGGCAGATCTTCGGTAACGAAGTTGCACATCAGGCGGCCGGCGTCTTCCACCGTGCACCACTCGAGCATGCCGTTGAGCGGCACGTGGTACATGATGGGCTCCATGTTGTGCAGGATGGCGGGATAAAGGATACCGCTCTGACGCATCACGACCCAGTGCTTGATGCCGCTTTCAACGAAAACGCGCTCCGCCATGACTTTGGAGATGGCGTAATGGTCGTAGACGGAGATCTTGATCGGATCGCCGCAGCGGCCCCAATGGATGGGGGTATTGCGGTCGCCGGTCTCGGCAACGGAACCGATATAGCAAACCTTGATATCATCTTTGTTCGGCTGTTCAAGAACGGCCTTGCAGATATTCTCGGCTGCGCCTACGTTGACCTTTCTGGTGGAATAGGGCTTATAATCCGCCGCGGGAGAAACCATGCCGCCGATATGCAGCACGTAATCGGCGCCGGTAATGCCCTTCAAAATCGCGTCGTAATCGAGGAAATCACCCCAGATGATCTCAACGTTCTTTTTGCCGAGATAGGGTTTGAGCAGATCTTTGTTTTTCTCGCTGGGACGTGCGAGGAAGTTGATCTTAACGTCTTTCTGTTTGTAGAGCTCTTCAAACGCCGCCCATCCCATGTTGCCGGTACCGCCGGTAAGGAATACAGTTTTCATAATGTTTCACCCTTCTTTATATTATTCTGAAAATACCGATCAGATCAGATAGAGATCTCCATCGCCGTATCGTACAGCGAAAGATCAATGCTCTTCGTCATATTGAGCGCCTCGAAGATATCGTAATCGAGGATCTGCTCTTTCTGCATGGCGACCACACGGTTTCCGATACCGTTCAGCAGCAGATGCGCAGCGTAGGAACCCATCTGGCTGGCCACGACGCGGTCTTTGCAGGAGGGAGAACCGCCGCGCTGCACGTGGCCGAGCACCGTTGCGCGGGATTCCACGCCCAGATTATGCTCAACATATTTGGCAAGCGCGCCCACGCCGTTGATGCCCTGCGCCACAAGCTTATCGTTGACGCCTTCCGCCACCACGATGATAAAGTGCTCTTTGCCGGTCTTCTGTGTGCGGCGCATGCGATCGATAATGTCTTTCTGGATGCTGAACTCCATTTCGGGGATCAGTATGGACGTGGCGCCAACGGCAATACCGGCGTTCAGGGCGAGATATCCGGCTCTGCGGCCCATAACCTCTACGATAAAGCAGCGGTCGTGCGATTCGGTGGTATCTCTGATGCGGTCTACCATATCCATAATGGTATTCAGGCACGTATCGTAACCGATGGTATAATCGCAGCACGCAATGTCGTTATCAATGGTACCGGGCACGCCGACGCAGTTGATGCCGCGCAGGCTCAGGTCTCTCGCGCCGCGGAACGAACCGTCGCCGCCGATCACCACGATGCCCTCGATACCGGCGTCTTTGCACACGTCGATGGCCTTCTGCATACCCTCTTCGGTGCAGAATTCTTTACTTCTGGCGGAATACAGCATCGTACCGCCGCGATGGATGATATCCGATACGCTTCTGAGGTTCATCTCAAACATATCGCCCTTCATAAGGCCCGCGTAACCGCGGCGGATACCGAGCACGCGCGCTCCGTTTTCACATCCGGTTCTTACAACGGCTCTCACCGCGGCGTTCATGCCGGGGGCGTCGCCGCCGCTGGTCAATACAGCAATCGTTTTCATATCGTCCTCCAAAAATGCATTTTATTACAATAATGTAATTATAATATATTTTTTCGCCGCTAAAGTCAACAGTTTTTTCACAAACCGCCTTTTACGGGCGAACCACCACATTGGGCGCGCCGAGGAGCTTTACAAGCCCTTTTACAAGCGCGGGATCGTCCGACGTGGAGATGCCTGTGGCATAATCCTTGGCCTTGCTGTCGTCATAAAACAGCACCAGCGGGAGCGGCCCGTCAAAAATGCTGCACATCTTTTTTGCGCGTTCGCATTCCAGCGATGCCGCAGACGGCACTCTCAGGTATATGCCCTTATACGCTTTTTTGCCGTTTTGCGGCGCGCTCTGCGTCTGCGCGGCGGGAGCGGCAGGCGGCGCCGGAGGCGCGGGCATGGGTTCCGGCGGTTCCTCCCGGATGACAGGCTCGGGCGATTCTTCGGCCTCGTCCGGTTCTACCGTCTGCATCGAAACGGCGCTGTGCTTGAGGTCATATTCCAGTTCCGGCAGTTTATAATCCTTAAGAATCACTTCGTCATCCGGGATCTGATCGAGCGGCACGATGTTTTCACACAGGAGCTTCGGCACTTCATCGTCCTTCAACGAAACTTTACCGTACAACAGAACGATATCGTCCTCTACGAGAAGCTCGCCGATCTTGTCGTACATTTTCGGGAACACAAGGCATTCCACGCCGCCGTAAACGTCCTCAAGGCTCAAAAACGCCATGGTCGTATTGCTTTTTGTGATTTTTTTACGGACTGTGGAAAGGATGCAGAGCAGACGCACGGTATCCCCGTCGTGATAAGGCGTATCCGGATCGTCCAGAGAGGACCCTGTGATATCGGTGGTTTTGGCGCAGTGCAGCAGGCGGCTGAGCTCCATATGCTCCGCGACCGGATGTCCGGACATATAGATGCCCGTGGTGAGTTTTTCGCCCTGCAGCAATTCTTTCGATGAAAGCTCCTCAACCTCCGGCGGTTTTACCTCAACGGCGGCGGCAAGCGAAGCGCTGAGATCAAAGAAACCGATCTGCCCGTCTATTTTGTTCTTTTTGTCGTTTTCGAGCTGAGAGAGGATATCGTCGATCATCAGCAGCATCTGGTTGCGGTTCAGACCGAAGCAATCCAGAGCGCCGCTTTTTATCATGTTTTCAAGCGACCTGCGATTGAAATCCTTGCCGTAGCATCGCTTGCAGAAAGAATAATAGCTTTCAAACGGACCGTTCTCTTCCCTTTCGGCAAGTATGGTCTTGATCACGCCGCCGCCGAGGTTCTTGATGGCAAGAAGGCCGAAACGGACGTTATCGCCGTCTACCGTAAAGTTTTCGGTTGATTCGTTTACGCTGGGCGGCAGCACCTTAAAACCGAGATTGGACTGACACTCATTGATGTAACCGACCACTTTATCGGTATTATCACGCACGCTGGTAAGCATTGCCGCCATGAATTCCTGCGGATAATAACACCTGAGCCACGCGGTTTGATAAGTAAGCAGCGCATAAGCCGCGGAATGGGATTTATTGAAGGCGTAAGAAGCGAACGACGCCATATCGTCGTAGATCTTATTGGCGGCCTCTTCCGAGATACCGCGCTTCAGGCAACCGTCGCACTTGGAACCGCCGTCGTTTCCGTCTGAACCGAAGATAAAGAATTTCTTCTGCCGTGCAAGCTCTTCAGGTTTTTTCTTCGCCACGGCGCGGCGCACCATATCGGCGGCGCCCATGGAATACCCGGCAAGCTCGCGAAAAATCTGCATCACCTGCTCCTGGTAAACGATTGTGCCGTAGGTAACGTCAAGGATCGGTTTCAGCTCCGGCGTGTGGTATTTGATGGATTCGGGATGCTTGCGGTTTTCAAGATATGCGGGGATAAAGTCCATCGGTCCGGGGCGGTAAAGCGCAATCACGGCGATGATATCTTCAAGGTTATGCGGTTTCATATTGATCATCAGCGAACGGATGCCCGCGCTTTCACACTGGAACACCCCGAAGGTGCCGCCTTCGCCGAGCATATCGTAAACTTTCGCGTCGTCCACATCGATCTTCATGATATCGAAATCGGGTACTTTTTTGCGGATCATGTTCACCGCGTCGGTAATCACCGTTAAGGTGCGGAGCCCGAGGAAGTCCATTTTGAGCAGGCCGAGAGATTCCACCCAACCTTTATAATACTCCGTAACCACGGAATCGCCGCTTTTGAACAGCGGCACGTATTCATCTACCGGCTTATCGCAGATCACCACGCCGCACGCGTGCATACCGGTGTTTCTGACCATGCCTTCGATCTTGATGGACGTATCCACGACCCTTTTTACAAACGGATCGCCGTCGTACATTTTTTTCAGATCTGCGTTGCTGGTAAGGGCTTTTTCGATCGTCATATCGAGCTCGGCAGGGATCTCTTTTGTGATCGCCTGCGATTTGGCGATCTCCATACCCAATACGCGCGCGACGTCGCGCACCGCGCCCTTCGCCGCCATCGTACCGAAGGTGGCGATCTGGGCTACGTGATCGGCGCCGTAACGGCGCACCACGTAATCGATGACCTCCTGCCTGCGCTCATAACAGAAATCGATATCGAAATCGGGCATACTTACGCGCTCAGGATTCAGGAATCGTTCAAACAGCAAAGAATAGCGCATGGGATCGATATCCGTGATGCCGCAGGTATACGCCGCGATGCTTCCGGCGCCGGAGCCGCGCCCGGGTCCGACCGGGATGCCGACGCTTTTTGCGTAGTTGATATAATCCCAAACGATCAGGAAATAATCGATGAAGCCCATCTGGTGGATCACGCCGAGCTCATAATTCAGCCGGTCCATGTATTCCTGCGGGTAGTTTTCGCCGTATCGCTTCACCATACCCTCGTAACACATATTTTTAAAATATTCAAAGTGATCCTGATTGCCCGGCACCTCAAAAATCGGGAGCTTCGTATTACCGAATACAAACTCCACGTTGCAGCGCGCGGCGATCTTATTCGTATTCTCCACCGCCTCGGGCACTTCGGGGAAAAGCGACGCCATCTCGTCGCCGGACTTCAGATAGAACTCATCGGTCTGGAAGCCCATACCCGTATCCTCTTCGATCGTGTGCTTTGTGGCGATACAAACAAGGATCTTCTGCACCTCTGCGTCTTCTTTGTTGATGTAATGCGCGTCGTTCGTGACCACAAGGCCGACGCCGATCTCCCGCGCCAGCTTGATGATTAAAGGATTGGAGCGCTTCTGCTCCTCAAGGCCGTGGTCCTGGATCTCAAGGAAATAATTATCCTTCCCGAAAAGATCCCTGTACCATATGGCGGTCTCCTTCGCCTTTTCGTAATCGCCCTTCAGCAAGGCCTGCGGGATCTCGCCCGCAAGGCACGCGGAAAGGCAGATAATGCCCTCATGGTGCTTTTCAAGCAGTTCGTGGTCGATACGCGGCTTGGTATAAAAACCCTCCGTCCACGCCGCAGAAACGACCTTGATGAGATTTTGATACCCCACCTGATTTTCACAGAGCAGGATCAGGTGGTAACGCTCGTTATCCAACCCATGGACTTTGTCGAATCTTGTTCGCTGCGCAACATAAACCTCGCAGCCGATGATGGGATGGATCCCCTCTTTACGGCATGCCTGATCAAAATCCACCGCGCCGTACATGGCGCCGTGATCGGTCATCGCAAGTGAGGTCATTCCAAGTTCCTTTGCGCGCTTCACCAGAGGTTTGATGCGGCAGGCGCCATCAAGCAGCGAATACTCGGTATGGACGTGCAGATGTGTAAATTCGGTCATTGCAGTTCCCCGTTCAATTATTCTTTTTGGCCGTAATAGGCGTTTTTGCCGTGCTTGCGCAGATAATGCTTATCAAGAAGATAACAGCTGATCTCCTGCTGATTTGCGTTGAGCGCATAGGTTTTGTACGCCATATCGGCTACGATCTCAAGCACGGCGGCGTTATAGGCGGCGGTTTTCGCGTCTTTGCCCCAGCAGAAGGGACCGTGGGATTTGATCAGCACGGCGGGCACGGCGTTCGGATCGATACCGTTCTCTCTGAAATGCTCAACGATCACAAGGCCGGTATTCTTTTCGTACTCCGATTCAATCTCTTCGCGCGTGAGTTCCCTCGTGCAGGGCACGCTGCCGTAGCAGAAATCCGCGTGCGTGGTGCCCAGCGCCGGGATCGGTAGCCCCGCCTGCGCAAATGCGGCGGCTGTGATCGAATGGGTATGCACAACGCCGCCGATCTCGGGAAACGCGTTATACAGAACGGCGTGCGACGGGGTATCGGAGGAAGGCGAAAGGGTGCCGTCCACCTTATTACCGTCAAAATCGACCACAACCATATGATCCGGCGTAAGCGTATCGTAGGGCACGCCGCTGGGCTTGATAGCGAATACTCTCTTTTCCCTGTCGCAGGCGGAAGCGTTGCCCCAGGTAAAGGGCGCGATCCCATAAACGGAAAGCAGCCGATTCGCTTCATAAGCCTTCTGTTTTATATACTCGTACATATTTCTCCCCCTTAAATGATCTGATTCGCTGCCGCGGCCGCTTTCAGGCCGAGGCGGTATTTTTCAAGATATGCATTAAACCCCGCGCGGTCGGCTCCGTCGGGCTGTTTTACGCGCACCTCGGCGTCTTTGAACACACGGTTTTCAAGATACGAAGGCAAGGTTTCCTGCGGGGCTTTTTTGCGCAGATACTGCGCGAGGATGGCGATGCCCCACGCGCCGCCCTCTGCGGCCGAGGCCATCACAGCCACGGGCACGTTCAGCGCTGACGCCATCAGGCTCTGGGCAACGCTCTCGGTTTTGAAAAGGCCGCCGTGCCCCAACAGCTTCTCAATGGATACGTGTTCTTTTTCGGTGAGGATATCCATACCGACCTTCAACGCGGCGAAAGAGGAATACACAAGGCTGCGGCTGAGGTTTTCAAACGTAAACGCCGCTTTGGGCGTACGCACAAGCATGGGTCTGCCCTCTTCGAGCTCCAGCACGGGCTCGCCGGAAAACAGGTTATAGGTAACAACGCCGCCCGCGTCCTTTTCGGCACACAGGGCTTTATGGTAAAGCATATCGTAGATCTGCCCCTTTTTCACGCTGCAACCGAAAGCCTCCAGCGTTTGCGCAAAGAGTTTTACGTAGGCGTCGATATCGGAGGTGCAGTTGTTGCAGTGCACCATGGCCACGGGTTTGCCGTCCGGCGTTGTGACCATATCGATCTCGGTATACACGTCCGAAAGCGCCTTTTCAAGCACAAGCATCGCAAATACGGAAGTACCTGCTGAAACGTTGCCGGTTTTTGGAAGGATGCTGTTCGTTGCGGTCATGCCGGTACCGGCGTCGCCCTCCGGCGGGCAGCAGGGCACGCCCGGAAGCAGATCCCCCTCGGGATCCAGAAGCTTAGAGCCGGATTCGGTGAGTTCACCGGCGGGCTGCCCGGCGACCAGCACCTGCGGCAGAATATCGCGCAGCTTCCACGGGAAACCGTCGTTCTTATGAAGAGCATCGTATTTCTGAACCATCTCTTCATGGTAATCGTTCGTTTCGCTGTTGATGGGGAACATGCCGGATGCGTCGCCGACGCCAAGAACCTTGCGGCCGGTCAGCAGATAATGGATATAACCGGCAAGCGTCGTAAGGAAAGCGATATCCTTTACATGAGGCTCGCCGTTCATGATCGCCTGCTCCAGATGCGCAATGCTCCAGCGCTGCGGAATATTGAAGCGGAGCTCTTCGGTAAGCTTTTGAGCTGCCGCTGCGGTGATCGTATTGCGCCACGTACGGAACGGAGCAAGCAGACGGTCGTTTTTATCGAAGGGCAGATACCCGTGCATCATCGCGGAAATCCCGATGGAACCGATCTTTGTAAGGGTAACGCCGTATTCCGACGCGACCTGCGCTTTCAGGGCGGCGTAAGCGGTCTGCAAACCGAGTACGACCTTGTCCATCGGATAGGTCCAGATACCGTCGACCAGGTCGTTTTCCCAGTCGAAATTACCTGCGGCGATCAGCGCGCCGCTGTCGGCAAGCAGAACGGCCTTGATGCGGGTAGAGCCGAACTCCACGCCGAGCGATGTTTCCCCGTTCAGAAGCTGCTGTTTTACAACGTCCATAATATACTCCTCCTGTTAAGTTTTCGGCTTCACAGCGGAAGCGTAAACGGTTTTATAAACGTGATAGATCACGAAGCCGGGATTTGACGCCGGCGGTTTTTTCAGGTTTTTGATCTGCGTATAATCCACCTCGGCCTTGCCGCTCTCTCGTACGGATGAGAACCAAACGGCAAGCCCTGCCGCGTATTCGCAGTCTTCATCGGGCGGGGTCTCCCCTTCCGTGCACAGCACAACGTGGGACCCGGGAGCTTTCTGCACGTGGAACCAGAGGTCGGTTTTTGCCGCGGTCTTCAGACTCAGCCGGTCGTTCTGCAGATTATTTCGCCCTACCAGAATACGGAACCCGCCCGGTGAGCGGAATTCCAGCGGCGGCAGCGCCGCGGGCTTCTTGTTCTTCGCCTGATTCGTCTGTTTCAGGAACCCGGTCTGGCGCAGTTCCTCGCGTATCTCAGAAATCTCGGCAAAGGTCTCGGCGCGGCTGAGCTCATCCTGCACAGTCTGCAGATACGTAAGCTCCGCAAGGCCGTTTTCGATCTGTTCGGCGAGCACCTTTTTCGCGGTCTGGGCTTTTTTGTATTCTTTATAGTATTTCTGCGCGTTTTTCTGGGGGGACAGTTCCGGCGACGCTTTGATCTTCTTTATGCGGTTCTCATCGTAATAGTTTTCGATCTCATATTCCGAAACGCCCTTCGGCAGAAAAGCGATATGCACGTTGATAAGTTCCGCGCATACCCGTTTCTCTTCGATCTCAGTTTCGTCCGGCAGTTCGGCGCGGCGGACGTTCACCTTTTTTGCGGTACGGTCCAGCAGCGTCTGTACCGTTCTGAACAGGTCCTCTGCCTGCACACGGGCGCGCTGTTTCTTTTCGCGCTCGATATAAAACACGTCCAGCAGTGCCGAAAGGGACGTACACCGGCAGAGCTTCGCGCTGTTTGCCATATACGTAAGCGGCAGAAAAGAAAACGCCAGAAGTTCGCCGTTTCCGTCCGTTAAATAACACGGATCCGGAACGCCCGTTTCAAGGATTTTTCGCAGCGCTGAAAGCTCCTGCGTCAGACGCTCAAAATGCATATCACCGAGGGTTTCCACCGCCCGGTCGCCTAAGCATACGCGGTATGCGAATTCCTTGGAAAGCAGCGGAGAGAACCCGGAAAGTGTATTTAGCAGCGCGCCAGAAAGGTCTTTTTGCGGAAAAGCCCGGACGCGGGATATTATTTCTTCGTTGGAAGCGGAAAGCAGATTCAGCTTATCCTGCGACGGCGGCAGACAGTACGGACGCTGGGGTAACACCTCGCGGAAGGAGGATTTCGTTGCGTCCACACGCTTTAACGAATCTATGATCACACCGTCCGCATCCAGCAGGATGCAGTTGGAATACTGCGCCATGATCTCGATCACAAGGGTATATCCCACCCGGTCGCCGATCTCGGTGGAGCCGTTCATATCGATGAACAGGATACGGTCCAGCCCCTGCTGCCGGATGCAGGTGATCACTGCGCCGGTAAGGAGCTTGCGCAGCAGCATGCACAGCATGGGCGGCTTTGCGGGATTTTCGGGAACGCTTTCGGTAAAATTGATCCGCGGCGCGTTGCCGCCGACGGAAATAAACATCTTTTTCGCGCCGGTACGGGACCTAAGCCCCAGCACCAGCTCGTATTTTGTGGGCAGATAGATCTTATCTATTTTTGAGCCGACCGCGAAGGCGGAAAGCTCATGCTTTATCATGTGTAAGAATAAACCGTCAACAGCCATAATCAGTCAGCAAGTGTAAGAAGCGGGTTTTTGCCGGGGAATGCGATGAATTCGGTTTGCGGGAAGCGCGCCTTCAGCATCCCGGTGAGTTTCGGCACGACCGGCACCTCTGTTTCGTAATGACCCGCCGCAAAGAGAGAAACACCGATGGCGGCAGCATCAAGAAAATCGTGGTGGTCCGCGTCGCCGGTGATCAGCGCAGTACAGCCTGCGGCTTTTGCCTCCCGGTAGAATTCTCCGCCGGAACCGGCGCAGACCGCGATCCTGCCGATCTCATTAAAGGCGTCCATATACCGCACGGGCGCATGCAGAACGACATGCAGGTACCGCGCAAGGTCGTGTGCGTTTCGGCACTGCGGCAGAAAACCGAAGTTCAGGAACCCGTCGCCGATCGAAGGCCCCGCTTTCTCATAACCCATGCCCAGCGTTTCGCAAAGGGTGTCGTTCACGCCGCCGGGCGCGATATCGAGATTTGTGTGCGCCGAGATCACGCTGATATCTCCCCGGATCAGTTCGGTAAAAACCGACGGGTAAGAAATCTGCTTTACACCGCGGAAGATCACCGGGTGGTGCGACACGATCAGCCCGCAGCCCTGCGAAACAGCGTATGCGGCGGCAGCTTCGGTAAGATCGAGGCATACCAGCGCCTTGTCCGTCTCCTTTTCGGGCGAACCCAGAAGCATACCGGAATTATCCCAGTCCGCCTGCGTTGAAAACGGGGCAAAGGAATCTATATATTCGTATACGTCAGATACTTTCATTGTTTTCTCCGTAATAATCCCGCAGAACACGGCGCAGCATGGCCTGCTCTTCGGGAAAACGAGAAGCAGCTTCCAGCGCTTCAAGGCGCGTATGCACCCACTGCAGCTGTTTCTTTACATACCGGGCTGCAGGGCCTTCTTTTCCCGGCAGGGAGCCGAAATAATAATACCCTTCGGTTTTTGTGTTTGCAAGATCCTTCCATACCGCGTCCAACGCAAGATATACGCGGTCTTTTTCGGCGACACACACCTCTGTATTTATCTGAAAGCCGTTTTCGCACAGATAGCGGCGCACGTCTTCAGAGTGGGTCATGGGCTGCAGAACAAGGTGAATATCCCTCCTGCAAACCCAGGGCGCAGCCAAAAGGATCTCTTCGATGAGATTTCCGCCCATACCGCAGATCACGATCTCGTTCACTTCTTCCGGACGGTAACTCTGCAGCCCGTCTGAAAGGCGCAGCTCGATCCGGTCGCTGAGGCCGCAAAGCTCTACGGTTTTTCTCGCGTTGGCAAGCGGCCCCGCGCCGATATCGGAAGCGATTGCCCGGGAAACGATACCGTTTTGCACGAGATAAATAGGCAGATAGGCGTGATCCGTACCGATATCAGCCAAAGGCCCGCCGCCGCGCACCAGCGCCGCGACGGTAAGAAGCCTTTCGGAAAGACCGATCATCCGATATTCTCGAAATAGGCGTTCAGCTCGGCTACAAGGTCGTCGGCGTCCACGCCGTGCACCATGCAGGCTTCCTCAATGCTTTCCATACGGGAAGCGGGGCAGCCGAGGCAGTGCATGCCCATGTTCAGGAAGAAGGGAGCAACCTCCGCATCCGCGTCAAGGATCTCTCCGATCAGGGTTTCTTTTGTAACAACCATTTTTCATTCTCCTTTCAGATAATCCGGCATGGTATAATCCGGCATGGTATTGGTTTGTGAAATAATATAAACGGGGCGGCTCTTCGTTTCGGTATATACCCGGGCGAGATATTCGCCGAGGATGCCGAGGAACATCAGAATCACGCCGCCGATAAAGAACATTGCGCAAAGGATCAGCGGCAGCGTTGCGTTATAATCCGGGACGATCAGGTATTTCACCAACGCGTAGATCAGCAGCGCAAGAGTGACAAGGAAGAACAGCCCGCCGCAAACAAAGCTCAGCTTGAGCGGCATGTTCGTATAGCCCAGAATACCGTCTACCGCGTACCGGAACAGCTTTTTGATAGACCATTTCGTCTGCCCGGCGGCGCGTTCACGGTTTTCGTGTTCGATCCATTTTACATTGAAACCGACCCAACTGAAAATACCCTTTGAAAAACGGATCTTTTCGGGCATTTCCAGAACGGCTTCCACCACTTTTTTGCGCATGATCCTGAAATCCTGCGCCGAATCGCTGATGTTGACGTCGCTCACTTTATTGCTGATCTTATAGAACGTATCTGAAAGACTGCTCTTCAGGCGGGATTCCCCTTCCCTGTCCACTCGCTTTGCGGCGGCGACGTCGTAGCCCTCTTCGTCCACATAATGCAGCATATCCACGAGCAGCGACGGCGAATGCTGCAGATCGGCGTCCAGAATGCCGATGTAATCGAATTTCACCGCGTATTTCATACCGGCCAGCATCGCGGCCTCTTTGCCGAAATTGCGAGAAAAGGAAATATACTTTACAGAGGGATCCATCTGTGCCAGCGTCTGAAGGATCGGCAGCGTTTTATCGGTGCTGCCGTCGTCCACGAACACAAGTTCGCAGGAATAAGACTCTCTGAAGGAAGATATCACTTTCGTGACCTCGTCGTAAAACATACGGATCACGTCCTGCTCGTTATAGCACGGAACCACAAGCCCAAGGGTTTTCACTTTTTTGCCTCCTCGATCATTCTGATCAGTTCTCTGCCTGCGGCAGCCATAAACCGGAGCCCGGCAGGATAAAGCGTAAGCGGCAGATTTTTCAGAAGGAAGTTATCTGCTTCCAGCGTGATATCGCCGGTATAGCCGATCTCTGCGAAGGCGGCGGCGATCTCATTCCACGGCAACTTGCCGGTAAAGGGACAGGTGTGCGAATCATGGATATAATCGTTATCGTGGATGTGCACACAGGTCATCCGTTTTGCACCGAGCGTTCTGATGAACGGCGCCTCATATTCATGTACAAGCCCGACGTGGCCGATATCGAGGCATACGGTAAACCAATCCGGGTCGAGGCTGTCGGCGTAATCGGCAAGCTCTTCTGCCACGGAACATACGTTGGGAACGATGGTTTCGTTGCGTCTGTCGCGCCCCCACATGTTTTCAAGCGCGATCTTTACCCCGGCGCTTTTTGCCGCAGGCAGAAGCTCGTTGTACATCTCGAGGTTCCGCTCTTTTTTCCGTTCCGGAAATACCACCGGATGAACGACGATATTCTTCACGCCCAAAATACCCGCCGCCTCAATGGAGCGCAGCAGCATGGGGCGGATACGGCGGTTATACTCTTCATTGCCGACAACGTAAGACGGAAACGGCGCGTGCGCCTGATTGAAGAATACGCCGCACTGTTTTGCAACGGCAAGGATCGCTTTGAGCCTGTTTTCAAACCCGTCTTCAAAGAGCCAGCGGTTCGGTTCGTTATCGAACATTGAAAAATCCAGCGCGTCAAATCCTGCTTCGGCGATCATCTGCACCGCCGTTTCATGCGGGAACTTCTGTGCGGCGGCGTCTGTTTGTGTAGACAGTATCATATGTATTTCATCCTTTCATCAGCAATCGTCGGGCTCGTCCAGCAGCACCGCTTCGGCGCTTTTGATGCCGTCCACGGCGGCGGAAACGATCCCACCGGCGTAACCCGCGCCTTCACCGCAAGGGAAGATCCCCTTGATGCTTGCCTGCCGGAACTCATCACGGACAATGCGCACCGGCGAAGAACTGCGGCTCTCGGGGGCGGTAAGCACCGCATCCGGCATGGCGTAGCCCCTGAGTTTTTTATCAAACGCCGCGATCGCAAGGGCGATGTCTTCGGTGACCGCGGCGGGCAGTACATTTCTGATATCTCCGGGCACGGCGCCCGTGGTGCACGTGGGCTTTACCGCGCCGAACTTCTTTGAGGGAACGCCGCTGAGAAAATCACCGACCGTCTGTGCCGGCGCGGCGTATTGTTCACCGAGAAGGAACGCCTTGCGTTCGATCTCTCTCTGCAGGCGGATCCCTGCGAGGGGATGGTTTTCTTCGATATGCTCCGGTTCGATCCCTACAAGGATCGCCGCGTTCGCGTTCTCGCCGTCCCGGGCGTATTCGCTCATGCCGTTTACCACGGTCATCTCCGCTTCTGAGGAGGCGCACACCACCGTGCCGCCGGGGCACATGCAGAACGTGTAGCCGCCGCGCCCGTGGGGCGGATGGTTCGCGAATTTGTAATTTGCGGCGCCGAGCCTCGGATCGTTCCAGAATCTGCCGAACAGCGCTTTGTTGATCATTTCCTGCGGGTGTTCAATGCGAACACCCACGGAAAACGCCTTTTTTTCCATCGTAAGCCCGGCGCGGAAGAGCATTTCTACCGTATCGCGGGCGGAATGGCCGATGCACAGCAGAACACAGTCGGTTTCAAGATCGTACTGCCCGCCGGATCTATCTTCATACGATATCCCCTGTATGAATCCGTTCGCAGCATAAATACCCGTCAATTTACAGCCGAAGCGCACTTCCCCGCCGAGTCGGATGATCTCCTGCCGCATGTTCTTTACCAGCGGCTTCAGACGGTCCGTACCGATGTGCGGGTGCGAAGAATACAGTATCTGCTCCGGCGCGCCGAATTTCACAAAGGTTTCCAGTACGTAGCGGCAGCGCTCGTCCTTGATGCCGGTGGTGAGTTTGCCGTCCGAAAACGTACCCGCGCCGCCTTCGCCGAACTGCACATTGGAATTTTCGTTCAGCCGTTTTGTGATCCAGAACCCGGTCACGTCCCGGGTACGCTCATCTACGTCGTTTCCCCGTTCGAGCACCAGAGGCGATAACCCTGCCTGCGCCAGAACGTAGGCTGCGAACATCCCCGCGGGGCCGAAGCCAACGATCACGGGACGAAATGCGGAATGGCGTACGACCTCCGGCAATACGTAATGATACGTTTCGGCTACGAATACTTTATTCGGCAGAAATCTTGCGGCAACTTCCCGTTCGTTCAGATCCGTTTCGGCGTTCACCGAATAGATTATGCGTATATTATTCTTTTGGCGGGAATCGATGGATTCCCTGAAGATCTCGAACCGCAGGATATGACCGGCGCCGACGCCGATCTGTTTCGCGGCTGCTTCGCGGATATCCTCCGCCGAAGCGCCGAGCCCTACCGAGATCTCGTTGATACGAAGCACTTATTATAACTCCCTGATACAGTTCATTCCGGCGACCGCGCCGGAGGTCCACGCCCATTGCAGGTTATACCCCCCGCACGTGCCGGTGATATCGATCATTTCGCCGCACGCGTATACGCCCGGCAGTTTTTTCAGCTGCAGCGTATCCGTAAGCTCAGCGGCACGGATGCCGCCGCGCATCACCTGCGCGCTCTCAAACCCGCGCAGCGCGTTTACCGGATACGCTTTTGCTTTACAGCAGCCCAGAATCTCATCCGCCTGTTTTCTCGTTATATTACCGAGCAGCGTCAGCGGATCCGTTTTTGATTCCTTCAAAAAATACTGTGCGAGGGCCTTCGGTACAAGCCCTGTTAATAAAACGGTCACAGGCATGTCCGGCCGTGATTTTTTCATTTTTTCAAAATGCGCGCGCTGTTCGTCAAAGGGAAGCGAGGGAACACTGTCCGCCGTTAAGGCATACGCGCCGTTTCCGATCGCGTCCGGTTCGGCATAACAGGAAAGCTCCATTGCCGCGATGCCGGATATGCCGTATTCGGTATACTGGATCTCACCCGCGGAGGACGCAAGCGCTTTTCCGTTTTTCGTAAGCGTTAATTCACCGGCGGTGCGGATCCCTTTCAGGCTTTTCGGGAACCCTTTGATTTCAAATGCCGTAAGCGCGGGATAGAAAGGAGCGCATCCGATCCCGGCAGCGGCAAGGTCGGCAAAAATACCGTCCGTATACTGTTTTGCCTGACCGGCTTTTCCGCCGACGGCAATGATCGCCCTATCGGCAGGAATATCTGCGTTCAGAAGATATCCGCCCTGCGTTTTGCGGATCGCTGAAACCTTTGTATTTACCGCAAAACGGACACCGAGCCGGTCACATTCCGTAAGGATGGCATCCAGAACAGACGCGGCCTTCTTGCTGTAAGGATAAATACGGCCTGCTTCATCCGAAACGGTGAGCAGCCCGAGGGACGCAAAAAAAGCCAGCGTTTTATCGCGGTCGAACAGCGGATAGATACGGTCAAACAGCCCCGTTTCCCCGAAATAGAAAGCGGAAGATATCTGTTCGTTCGACAGATTGCAGCGTCCGTTGCCCGTAACAAGGATCTTTTTGCCCACCCGGTCGGCTGCCTCATACACGGTGATATTCACTTTTCTGTTCCGTGCGGCGGCCTCTTTTGCGGCAAAGATCGCTGCGGTCAGCCCCGCCGCCCCGCCGCCGATCACGGCAATATGAAGCGGATACTGCAAAATATTACTCCTCTTCCTGCGTGAGTTTATCTAGGGCTTCTTTCAGTTCTTCGGTTTTGCCCATGGCCTTCAGGAGACGGACCTGCGCAAGGAACATGCGCTCATCCTTCGGCAGGCTGCGCATATCCACTTTCTCCGGCGGATCCGCAGGGCCGCTGCGTAAATGAAGCACCTCCGAAGTATTGAACGCGTTGAGATCTTCGTTATAGATCACCGCAAGCAGCTGCAGTTTGCTGATCGGCACCATCACCTTGCCGGTCTCGTAACAGGTATACGTCGACCGGTCCACGCCGAGCAGTTCGGCGACCTGCTGCTGCGTAAGGCCCGCTTCCTTCCTGAAAGCGATGAGTTTATCTTTCATTAACATAACGGCATCACCCAAACCAGCATAAAATCATTTCAGCCCCAGAAGCTCTGAGGCGTCAAGATCCAGTATTTCGCAGAAAGCGGCAAGCTCGTAATCTTTTACATTGCGCTGCTGCCCCTCGATTTTGGAAAGAGAAGAAGAACTCATCTCGATCCCCCGGAGCTGCAGCTTCGTTAACAGATCTTTCTGCCGCAATCCGCATTCTTTTCTGCGCTGCAAAAGCTTTTCTCCGACGATGTTTCTGTCGCCGGAGATCTCTTTTCTTATCCTCAAAAAAATCACCGCATTCATTTTACCATATGCGGCGTGCCATGTCAAATAATAATATATATTTCTTTTGATATAATTTAATTAATTCAAAACTTCAAAATATTGCTGCTGAGCGATGTTTTCTTCACACATGAACTGTGCGACGATATAGAGTGAACCTTCAGCAAACTGGATTACGGTACACGACCGTACCCTATTGCCGCAGAGGCCGTTTACCGCGGCAACGGCGACGCTGTCCAGCGCCAACAGACGCGCCTGTGCATATTGCAGCTGAGCGGGCGACTGCGAAGGCTCAGTCTGCCTTTGCCGCAGAATACCTGCGGGCAGCACCGTTTCGCCCGCGCTGAGCCACCTGACGTTTGCTTTTTCAGCATCCATTCGTGGAAACACAACGCCGAAAAAATACAGCGCAAAACGATCATGTATTTTTTCTGTTTGACTGACCGATGCAGGCAGCGCAACGGCCGCGGAGAATACGCTCTCTGTTTCTGCGATCACGTTCGCCTTTGCTTCAAGATATCGCACACCGCCGTTTTTCAGTTCGACGATCCCTGCGGCGATCAGATCGCCCTTCTGCAAGACGTCCCCCGCCTTTACGTTTCCATCGCCTGCCAGGATATCGGCTTTAAGCACCACCCCGTCCTTTGCAGCCACCACGTTGCAGTACCGGTCCATGCCGTTGATCTCCGGCGGCAGCTCCCGCTCCTGCACCTCGATATACATTCTGCACCCCACAAGGTTGACCGTCGCCCGCTTTACAAAGGGGCTGTAACGTTCGATCGTTTCTTCGATCTCATTGCAGTCCACCTGTAAAAGAAACGTTCCTTTCCCGACGTTTGCATCGGCAAGAAAGCGCATGAGATCCTCTTCATTGATCGTGCTGAGCCCGCGCACTTCTACGCTCCAGAGCATGGACGACAAAAGCTTCAGAAGAAGAACGGCGATCACAATTCCTGCGGGAATACCGACACGCGCTTTATACCGCTCGAGTGTATAATACAGGCCGAATTTCGTTTCACTTTCGATCTCCATACCTGAACGTTCCGCAGCCCGGGCAACGGCTTGCCGGTCGCGTCGGCTGACATGCCCGATCACCCGGTTCCCCTGCACAAGAACGTTTTTCAATACAACTTTTTCGAGAGCGCACTCTTTTAGAAAATCGTCTGAAAAACCGCCTTTTACGGTAAACCGGTATTCGCCCTTCAGGTACCGTTTCAGAATATCAGCGATCATCGTTTTTCTCTCCGTCCGTAAAGCCGATCGTTTCGATTTCACCGCCGATCTGCGTTTCCTGCGGTGAAAATAGAAGCATCTTCAATGCCGCACCCCGGATACCGATCGGGCCCCGATCCGTATGAAGAACGATACGGCTGTCTTCACAAAGGCTCACCCGGCAGCATCCCTTTACGGAAAGAACGCCTGCAGAATCCATATGCAGGCCGAAGCTCTCAATGGTATCGATACAAACGTCTCTGCCGATGGCGTCGGTCATTTTCCGTATTCTGCTTTGCTTATTCCCGTTCACAGGCAGCCGCCTCTCTTTTTGTTCGGTTATATTGATATGAAACCCCGGCATGAAATATAACGGGACGGCATAATCATTAAGCATGAAACGGTGGTTTACAACTGTTAAAAACAGCTTGTTTTTCTTCGGCGCGCTCGCCGCGCTGGCGATGCTGTTTATTATGCACTCCGCGGTAAAGCAGAGCGCTTCCGACGCGCTCTCGCTCTGCTTCGGCACGCTGATACCTTCGCTTTTTCCTGCGCTTGCCGTAACTTCTTTTTTATCCCGCGCAGGTATCCCTTCCCCGATATGTAAAATCATGTTTTTCCCAATGCGGCTGCTCACGGGCGCGCCCGACGCCGCAGCACCGTGTTTTCTGCTGGGCCAGATCGCCGGGTACCCGGCTGGCGTTAAGTCCGCCGCCGCACTTTACCGACAGGGTATACTGCCCCGGAAGCAGGCGCAAAGCGCTGCGCTGCTCAATGTAAACCCGGGGCTTCCCTTCAGCATTCTCGTGGTGGGAAAAGCGCTTGCCGGAAATACCCTTACCGGCGTTTCTCTTTATTTTTCTGCAGTGTTCGCGAACCTTCTGCTATCGGTTTTCTTCAGAAAATCCTTTATCACCGAAAAAATACAGAAATCAGCAGACACGGCGCAGAAGGATTTTTCGGACCTTCTGATCTGTGCAGTAGAGGACGCATGCAGAGGTACGCTGTATATCTGCGCCTGGATCGTTGCATTTGCGGTTTTCACAGCGCCTGTATCCCGGATCCCGGCCTTAACTCCCGTTTCGGTATTATTTGAAACGACAAACGCCGCCGCGATGTGCACGGCGGACCGGAATTACCCGCTTTGCGCCTTCTCGATGAGTTTCGGCGGGTTGTGCCTGATGTTCCAGCTGCTGCCGGATCTGAAAGAGATGGGGGTATCGGCATATAAATATCTTCTTTGCAGAGCGTTCTGCGGTATTTCAGCATTTCTTTTTCAGACGATCCTGCAGCGCATTGTGCCGGGCGTCACTTCTGCGGCGAACATGCCGCAAGCCTCTTTCCGCGTCACCGGCGGCAGCTACCTCTCTTCCGCGGTATTACTGATGATGTGCGCCGTTTTCATGCTGAGCGTGATATCGGAAAAACCGGTTAACGGCAAAAAAATACCGTAATCTCTTGCACAAAACGGAACTGTATGATAAAATATCACAGTAGATTACCGAAGGGAGCCGCAATATATGAATAATCACAAGCTGGGCGCAGATATTTCCCCGAAATGCGCTTACTGCCTGCACAGCATCCCTACCGGGGACGCAGAAACGCTTCTCTGCAAGCACAAAGGCGTTGCCTCGCCGGAAGGCTCCTGCAAAAAATTCGTATACGATCCGCTCAAACGCGTGCCGCAGCGCCCCGCTACCCTGCCCGAATTCAGCGCCGATGAATTTAAGCTCTGATACGGAGGTAAGGTTATGAATATCGATATCAAAAGCATTCTGGAAAACGCCACCTTCGGCCTTGGGCTGGATCCCGACAACAGGCTCGCTTCCGACAGTACGCAGTTGAACGAGCAGGTTACGATGCTGGCGCTGAAGCGCTATGGAACCGTAAACAGAATAACCGGCGAGATCGCTGCAAAGTTTGTAAAGATCTCCTCGCTAAAAAACGCGTCTGCCAATGAGATGCTGACGATCGGCGCATCCATGCTGCGGGATTGCTACGGCAAGATCAACTGGTTCGTAGCCCCGGCGCTTTCCGGCGGCGTGCTGGATCCTTTTGCGAAAGTGCTGAAAGCATACAATTCTTCGATAAAAGTACTTGCGGTGAGTTCCGCTGCGGACGCGAATACCGATTTCTTTCCCGCCGTATTGCCGGACGATGCCGATCTCAGCGTGATCGACGAGGCCGTAAGCGTTGCCGACACTGACGCACAAAAGGCCTGCGAAGACCTTCAGAAAACCGAAAACATCACCGTTGGGGAAGCCGCCGGCGCCGCGCTGTACGCCGCCAAAGAACTGGCCCTTCGCCTGGGCGACCGCCACGCGCGTATCGTGGTGCTGCTGCCGGAAGACGAATGAACATCACACAAAAAAAGCGGGCAGAAACGCTGTGTTTCTGTCCGTTTTATTATTTACCGAAAAACCGTTTCGGAAAATCAGCGGTTATTTTGCTTTCTTTAATAATTCGAGAATCTCTTTTGAGGTAAAGTGATATACCGCGGGGCAGAAATGGCATTTCACTTCGGTAACTTCATCCTGCGCCATTTCACGCAGAGCGTCCGCACCGGCACTGATCAGAGCGCGCTCCACTCTTGCGCGGGAGCAGTCACACTGATACGCTGCATCGTATTCATCCAGAACTTCCACCGTAAAATCGGGCAGAACGCGCCTGCAGATCTCAACGGGGGTTAGCCCCTCGCGCAGAAGCGTGGTAACGGGCGGCAGGTGCCGCACGCCCTCTTCCACACGGTCGATCACGGTATCGTCGGCAGTGGGCAGCAGCTGGATGATAAACCCGCCGGCCTTGCCGACCTTGCCCTCGGTGTCCAGAAGTACGCCAAGCGAGCACACCGTGGGGATCTGTTCGCTGACCGCAAAGTAGGAGGTAAGATCCTCAGCGATCTCGCCGGAAACCAACGGCACCTGCCCGATGGCAGGCTCCTGCAGGCCTACGTCTTTGATCACGGTAATGTTCCCTTCTCTTCCCACGGCCTTGCCCACGTCCAGTTTGCCGTTGGGCTTCAGCGGCAGCTCCACGTGGGGATCCATTATATATCCCTTTACGTTGCCTGCGGCGTCCGCGGCAGCAATCACAGCGCCGGTCTCACCGCCGCCGTTGACACGAAGCGTTACCGAATCATCCGTATTCTTGAGCATAACGCCCATCAGAGAAGCACCGGTCAGCAGCCGCCCGAGCGCAGCGGTGCAAACGCGGGAACACCCGTGGATCTGCCGCGCGGTTTCCGCGATATCCGTTGCATCTTCGGCAAGCACCACCACGGTACCGTCGTCTGATAACGCTCTTACAATTTTTGCCATAACAATACTCCCTTATCTGATCGCAGCGAAATAGACCCGTTCTTCATTTTCTCCGGGGGCTTCAAACGATCTGTCGGCAAACCGGTGAATTCCGGAAAACCCCGCGTCCTTCAGCATGGCTTCGATATCGTCCAGTTCATACGCCCGCTCGGCGATCTCATCACTGTAACGTTCGTAAGCGCCGTCTTCCCTGACGGAAAACGTATCCAGCAGCATCTGCACCGTATCGTCTTCTGCACAGTATTCGTTCTGCCATACGAGAAAATCGATATCGTCTTCATACACGAAGGTATTATCCGCCAGAACGTGCCGGTGCTTATACACCGTGTTCACGTCGAAAACGAACACGCCCCCCGGCTCGGTGAACAGCGCCACTCTGCCGAACACCTGCCGCACGTCTTCCGGAGTAAGCAAATGATTGATACCGTCCATGCTGCAGACCGCGGCCCTAATTGTGCCGAACAGATCGATCTCCCGCATGTCCTGCTGCAGAACAAGAGCCTTGGCGCCGTACTTCTCCAGGCGCTCTTTCGCCCGCTGCAGCATCTCTGCGGAATAATCCACAGAAATCACGTCGTACCCGGCGAGGATGAACGCTTCGCTGAGCCGTCCCGTACCGCAGGCGAGATCCAGAAGGATACCCTCCGCCGCACCGAATCTGCGCAGAACTTCCGTAATAAAATCCGCGCGTTCGCGTACGTCGGACGCATCCGTAAACTTGTCGTAAATATTTGCAAACCCGAAATCGTATGCCATAGGCCATTACCGCAACCGTTATTTTTTTGATATTTTAGCATAGAAATCGATTTTTGTAAAGCAAAACTCTTGAATTTCAGATACGTTCTGTGTATACTATATAAATAAAAACCAACTGAGGAGTTTATGCAATATGGATAAAGGCAAATATTATATTACTACGGCAATTGCGTATACCTCGCGCAAGCCCCATATCGGCAATTCCTACGAGATCGTGCTTACTGACGCTATCGCCCGTTTCAAACGTCTGCAGGGATACGACGTATTCTTCTGCACCGGCACGGACGAACACGGCCAGAAAATCGAGGAATACGCCAAAGCCGCCGGTGTAACGCCCAAGGAATACGTAGATAAGGTATCCGCAGAGATCCGCGGGATCTGCGACCTGCTCAACACCACCTACGACCATTTCATCCGCACAACGGACGATTACCATGAAAAGGCCGTACAGAAGATTTTCAAAAAGCTGTACGATCAGGGCGATATCTACAAGGGCGCGTATGAAGGCAATTACTGCGTTCCGTGCGAGAGCTTCTTCACCGATTCTCAGCTTGTGGACGGCAAATGCCCTGACTGCGGCAGCCCTGTGAAATACGCGAAGGAAGAGGCGTATTTCTTCAAGCTTTCCAAATACCAGAAACGGCTTGAGGAGTATATCGAGAGCAACCCCGATTTCATCTATCCCGAAAGCCGCAAGAAAGAGATGCTCAACAACTTCATCCGTCCCGGCCTGCAGGATCTGTGCGTATCGCGCACCTCCTTCAAATGGGGCATCCCCGTTACGTTTGACGATAAGCACGTGATCTACGTATGGATCGACGCGCTTTCGAACTATATCACCGCGCTGGGTTACGACGTGGACAACCCCTCGGAGAAGTACAAAAAGTACTGGCCTGCGGACGTGCACATCATCGGCAAGGATATCGTTCGGTTCCACACCATCTACTGGCCCATCATGCTGATGGCGCTCGGCGAGCCGCTGCCCAAGCAGGTTTACGGCCATCCGTGGCTGCTGTTCGGCGCCGACAAGATGAGCAAATCCAAGGGCAACGTGATCTATGCGGACGAGCTCGTGAAACGCTTCGGCGTGGACGCGGTTCGCTATTACCTGCTCTCTGAGATGCCCCACGCTACCGACGGCTCGATCTCTTACGAAACGATGATCGAACGCTACAATTCAGACCTCGCAAACACGCTTGGCAACCTTGTGAACCGCACCGTGGCGATGGTGAACAAATACTTTGACGGCGTTCTTCCCTGCAACTCTGAGAAAACCGAGCTTGACGACGGCTTCATTGCCGACGTGCTCGCCGCCCGCCCCGTGATGGAGAAGGGCTTTGCAGAATTCAAGATCGCTGACGCGCTCGACGCCGTGATGAGCGTTGCGAAGCGCAGCAACAAGTATATCGACGAAACCGCCCCGTGGGCGCTTGCCAAGAACGAAGCGGACAGAAACAGACTTTCTACCGTTCTTTATAATCTGCTTGAGGCGATCCGCATCATCGCCGTTGAGCTTTCGCCCTTCATTCCCGAAACCGCGCAGAAGATTTTTGCGCAGATCAATACCGACAACGTTTCTTACGAGAGCGTGTTCACGTTCGGCGGATATGCCTTGGGCACGAAGGTTGCTTCTCCCGTACCGCTGTTCAACCGCATTGACGCGCCCGCCGTTCTTGCTGAGATCTCCGCTGAGATGGAAAAGAACGCCGCCGAAGCGCAGCGGAAAAATGAGATCGAAGGCGTTGCGAAGATCGGCATCGACGATTTTGCCAAAGTGGACCTGCGCGCGGCGCTGATCACCGCCTGCGAACCCGTAAAGAAGGCGAAGAAGCTTCTGAAGCTTACGCTGGACGACGGCGTGAAGACCAGAACGGTGGCTTCCGGCATTGCCAAATGGTACGCGCCGGACGATCTGATCGGCAAAAAGGTGGTGCTCGTTTCCAACCTGAAGCCCGCCGTACTGTGCGGCGTTGAAAGCCAGGGCATGATCCTTGCTGCGGACTGCGGCGAAGACGACGTAAAGGTGCTCTTCCTTGACGACAGCATCCCCGCGGGCGCAAAAATCAGATAACATGCTTTATAACATCTTTGATTCCCACGCACATTACAACGACGAACGCTTTGCCGAAGACCGGGAAAGCGTTCTTTGTGCGTTGCCCGAAAAAGGCGTCTGCGGCGTGATCAACTGCGGGACTGACGTATTAACGTCCAAAGAAAGCAGAGATCTTGCCGAGAAATATGAACACGTCTGGTTTGCCGCCGGTATCCACCCTGAAGACTGCGGCGACACTCCCATGGAAGCGCTGGATGAGATCGAAGCGCTTCTGACCCACGAAAAGTGTGTGGCTGTCGGAGAGATCGGTCTCGACTTTTACTGGCCCGACCCCCCGCGCGACGTACAGTACCGCTTTTTTGAGGCGCAGCTGCAGCTTGCCTTAAAAATGAACAAACCCGTTATCATTCATGACAGAGAAGCGCACGGCCCTACGATGGAGCTTCTGCGCAAATACCGCCCGGCGGGCGTGCTGCACTGCTACTCGGGCAGCGTTGAGACCATGCGGGAAGCCGTCGGCATGGGGCTTTATATCGGTCTCGGCGGCGCGGTGACCTTCAAAAACGCGAAAAAGGGCGTTGAGGTTGCAAAGGAAGTGCCTGCCGACCGCCTGCTGCTGGAAACCGACTGCCCGTATATGGCGCCGGTCCCCTTCCGCGGGAAGCGCAACGATTCTTCGCTGATCGCCTTCACAGCGCAGTTTATCGCCGACATTCGCGGCGTACCGGCGCAGACGCTGATCGACACGTGCACGCAGAACACAAGAAATCTGTTTTTGGGCGTATAATATCACGCGGATCGCACATACTGTGATCGGGTGATATAAATGAGCAAGAACAAAAAGAAAAAGAATTCTGTAAACACGGATCCCCGCCTTTCCGGGAACTCCCCCACGGCAAACAGCGCCGAATTCGTACCGACCCCCGTACCGGACATGCCCGAAATGCCGACGTACAACGCCGCGGACAATTTCGATTTTATTCCGGATCTCAAAACCGACAGGTTTTCATAAAGCAAAAACGCACCGTGCGGCGGTGCGTTTTTCTTTCGGTTTCTTTTAAGCGCGTTGTTCGGTTTCCGGCGGTGGGGGCGGCGTTGCTGTTTCCGGTTCGGCGTTCAGCTTCTGAATGCGGTGCTTCAGGCGCGGTTCTATGGTTTCCTGATACAAAATCGCAAGGATCGCGCCCAGCGGGATTGCAAGGATGATGCCGAGCATGCCGGCGATCTTGCCGCCGAGAATAATCAGAACCAACGTCCAGACGGCGGGGATGCCGAGAGAGCCTTTGAACAGCCGCGGTTTGATGATCATGCCGTCCACAGTCTGCCACAGGCAGCTGAAAATAAAGAACCACAGGGCGTTCAGCGGATTATCGAGGATCAGGAAAAAGATGCTGATCGCACTGCCGATCATCGGGCCGAACGTGGGTATGATGTTCGTAACACCTACCACAACAGCGATCAGGCCGGCATAAGGCAAACGCATGATCAGCGCGAACACAAGGGTGCCGAGGCTGATGATCAGGGCGTCCAGCAGCGTACAGCCGACGTAGCGGATAAACACCTGGTGGCAGCGGCGCCACAGTTCGTTATTGCGCTCCAGACGTTCTTTTTTGAAAAGCGAAGCGCGTACATTGGCGAGAATACCTACAAGGCTCTTTTCTGCCACAAGGAAGCACACCCCGAACAAAACGCCGATCGCAAAATTGGATACGCTGGTACCTACGTCGCCTAACGTTTTAAGGATCGTTGAAACATTCTCTTTCAGCAGATCCACTGCCTTGGACATAGAATCTTCGACCCAGGAGGTGATATTGGAGAGATCGATCTGGATATTCTTTGAGGCGGCGAACTCCACGGCCCTGTTCAGCAGGGCCATCAGTTTCTTGGTGTAATCGTCCCAGTTGGAGATCAGCTTTGATACGCTCTGGATCAGCGACGGGATCAGCGCTACAAGAATGATCGCAAGGAACAGAACGAAGCAAACCACCGTCATTACCACGCTCCAGAGATGCGCGGCGCCGGGCTTTTTCATTTTTTTGAATACTTTGAATTCAAAGAAATCGGAGATCGGGTTCAGAAGATACGCCACGATGATACCGGTCACCACGGGCGACAGCAATTTCCACAGAGACCCGATCCACCCGAAAAATATCGGAAGATGGCTGAGCACCAGATAGAGCAAAACCGCGAAACACGCCGCAAAAGTGTACGCAGCCCAGGGTTTTTCAAGGATATGATCCAGTTTTTTCATTTTCGGTCCCTCCCAATGAAAACGGAGCGTTTTACTCTTTATTCTCGTTTTTGAAATCGGACAGCTTCTTTCTGGTACCGTCGGGATACTGCACCACCGTATGGTCCAGCTGCCCGCGAAGCGATGCGCGCATTGCCGCCACGTATTCCTGCCGCAGCTGCGCCTGTTCCGCTTTCTCCTCTTCGGTGAGGCCGTCTTCCGTTTTCGATTTATGCGCTAAAAAATTGATCCTGTCGATCTGTTCCTGCGTGATCATCGGTTCTCCTCCGGGGTGTAGAAGCCCCTGAACTCATCGGGATCGATGGGTTGGTCCCAGTTGATATTTTCATCGTCTTCCTCTTCGTCGGCGCGCGGCTTCATCGGGATCTCGGCAAACGCCTCCGCCTTAGAGGTATTCCCCCATATGGAAGGGATAACGTTCAGCGTGTAGCCGCAGCCGTTGGGCGTGAGCCATTCATGCATCGGCGCTTCGGGAATGGCGAAGGCCTGCATGATGGTCATGATCACGCCGCCGTGGGTGATGATGGCAACGCTGTCGGTATCCGTTTTTATGATACCGTTCACGATATCGTAAAACGCGCGGGTAACGCGTTTCTGGAACGCAGCGTTGCTCTCGCCGAAGGGCGCCGCAGCGTCGGGCCCGCCCGCGAGCCATTCCGCGAACGACTGTTCTCCTTTGAGGTCGTCTGCCGTAAGCCCTTCAAATTCGCCGAAATCGTATTCGATCAGATTATCGAAGATCAGCGGCTGGATCTCGTGATACAGGATCCGCGCCGTTTCAAGGCACCGGTTGAGGGGGCTGCAGAGCACCGCCTGCACCGCGGGATATTCGAATTCCCGCATCATGGAGCGCAGCTGGTATTCGCCGTCTTCTGTAAGCGGGACGTCCGTATGCCCGATATACTGCCCTTCCGTGCTGCCCTCGGCAATGCCGTGCCGGATCAGATGTATTTTGAATGTTTTCATTATTTTACCTGCGATTATTTACTTTTTCGGTTTTATTTATTATAATCTATTTATCTTCAGAATTCAAGGGGTGCGGACGATGAGCGTTGAATTTTCGGCAAAAATATCCATGCTTCGCAAAGAAAAAGGCGTTACCCAGCGCAAAGCGGCGCAGGAACTGGGCATTTCACAGGCGCTGCTTTCCCATTACGAGAAAGGCATACGGGAATGTAATCTCGATTTCGTTAAGCGCGCCGCCGCGTATTACAGCGTTTCTTCGGATTATCTTCTTGGCATCACCGAAAGCAAACAGGGCATGACCGACCTTTACGCCCTCGGCAACATCGAGAGCGACGAGGAACTTGCCCCGAAAACCCTGATCCGCGCCATGCTGTTTCTTTCTTCCCGGCTGGCACAGACGGATGAGGCCGAAGCCCATTTTTTCGTCGATTACTTTTCGTTGGCGGCACAGAAGTATGCGGCGCTGGTGTCCGGCGAAGCGGCGCAGCGGTTAAAGCTCAACGATCTGAGCGAGGAAGCGCTTCTGGAAGCCAGAAAACAGGACCGGCGCACAGGAACCTTCTCGGACCCGACCGCCGCCTACCGGACCATCATAAAAAATGCGGAACGTCAGATCGACGAAACCGCACAGTCGCTGCTGCAGTAACCACTGCAGCTTTTTATTTTTTGAACACCGAGATCACGTCCAGCCCGATCAGGATGACCGTTACCGCCGTTGAAACCGCGGCAACGGCTTTTGCAAGCTTATATGCGCTGCGGGAATACCTGAGCAGCTTTACGTCTCTGGACAGATGCGCCTGAGATATTTTCATATTGATCCCCCTTATGAGCAAAGCATGACCGCGTGTGTCACAGCGGGTATGGTATCCCCCTGCAGCGCGGTAAGCGGGCTCATCAGCGCGCCGGTGCCCGCAAAGAGCACCTTTCGCAGTTCTTTCCTCTGCATTTTCGGCAGGATATACGCGCAAACGACGCTTGCCGAGCAGCCGCAGCCGGAACCGCCCGCGTGCACGTCCTGCGCTTCGGCGTCGAAGATCAGATTGCCGCAGTCTGCATGGACACGGCTGATATCAAATCCGTATTCTTCACGCAGGATATCTGTAAGAAGCATTGACCCAACGCTGCCGAGGTCCCCGGTGAGGATCATATCGAAATCTTCGGGACGCGAACCGGTATCGTTCATAAAATCGGCGATCGTCCGTGCAGCGGAAGGCGCCATCGCCGCGCCCATATTCGCCATGTCGGTAATACCGTAATCGGTGATGCGGCCTACCGAGCCGTGGGTGATCTTTACCCCGTCGCCCTCTTTTGCGATCACCGCCGCACCGGAGCCGGTTACGGTACGCTGCGCCGTGGGCGTGCGCTGCCCGCCGTATTCCAGCGGATAACGGAACTGCTTTTCCGCGCTGCAGAAATGGGATGAAGCCTCTGCCAGCGCTTTATCCGCGCCGCCCGCGTCCACGGCGGCGGCCGCCATGATCAGAGATAAAGCGAATGTGGAGCACGCGCCGAACAGACCTGCGAGCGGGATCTGCGTTTCCCGCAGACCGAACGTAGTGGCCGTGCACTGATTCAACAGGTCGCCAGCAAAAGCAATATTGATATCCTCTGTCTGCAGACCGGCTTTCTGTATCGCAAGATCTGCCGCCTGCTTTACAAGCGCCGCTTCCGCGCGTTCCCACGTGCTGCTGCCGACACCGTCGTTTTCGTTAACCACATCAAAGTATTCCGCAAGCGGGCCTTCCCCTTCCGTTTTGCCGACGCTTGCTGCGGATGAAACAATCACGGGCAAACACGGAAAAGTGATTACGTTTTTTCCTCTTCTTTTCATCGTTTACCCCCGTAAAAAGAAATAATAGATCATGCCGTACAGTGACGCTGCGGAACAGCCGTAAACGATCACCGGCCCCGCGATCGTAAACATCTTCACCGCGGTACCGAGCACGCGCCCCTCAGTCTGGTATTCCACCGACGGCGCCGCCACGGAATTGGCAAACCCGGTGATGGGAACCATGGTGCCTGCCCCCGCGTGTTTCGCGATCTTATCGAAAACGCCGATCCCGGTCAGAAGCGCCGTTATGAAGATCAGCGTGATACATACCCATGCGGCGGCCTCTTTCTCCGGGGCGCCGAAATGCGAATACAACGCAAACAATCCTTCCCCCAGAGTGCAGATCAGACCGCCTACGACAAAAGCTTTTAAACAGTTTTTCAACAGAGGCGATCCCGGCGAGGCGTTTTCAACTTTTTTCGCATATTCTTTTTTCTCCATGCGCAGCACTACCCCTTTCGGTATCATTTTTCGCCGCGCGCGACTGAATATACAAAAAACACCGCCGAAGCGGTGTAATTTTTTGATTGCCTGCAAGAATCAGTCGCTGATATAAGGAAGCAGCGCAAGCTGACGGGCGCGCTTGATCGCAACGGTGAGCTCTCTCTGGTGCGCGGCGCAGGTACCGGTGACTCTGCGGGGCAGGATCTTAGCTCTTTCGGAGATAAAGCGGCGAAGCTTGGCCGTATCTTTATAATCGATAAACTCGCTCTTCTCAACGCAGAACGTGCAAACCTTTTTGCGGCTCTTTCTGTTCATAGGACGCGCGGGCTTGGCGTCTTTTTTATCGAAAGCCATGAAAATATCCTCCTGTTAAAATAAGATGAAATCAGAACGGGAAATCATCGTCTTCAACGACCGTGGAGAAATCCTCGGTACCGGCGTTGGCATAAGACGACGCATTCGCGTTGGCGCCGCCCGGAGCGGGCGCAGCGCCGGATTCCGCTTTGGAACCGCAGAAGCTCACGTTGGACGCCACGATCTCGAAAGCGGTACGCTTGTTACCGTTATTATCCTCATACTTGCGGGTCTGCAGAGCGCCCTGAACGGCGATCATGGAACCCTTGCGGAAATACTTCGTAACGAAATCCGCCGTAGTTCTCCAGGCAGTTACGGGAATAAAATCGGTTTGTTTTTCTTCGCCGGGACGCGCAAAGCTGCGGTCTACGGCAACGGTGAACGACGTAACGGACAAACCGGAAGAGGTCGTTCTGAGCTCGGGATCGGCAGTAAGCCGGCCCATGATAACACAACTGTTCAGCATTCTGATACCCTCCGTTATCTGGCTACGATGATGGAACGCAGAACACCGTCGGTAATGTTGTACACACGCTCAAGCTCTGCGGGGAAGCTGACGTCGGCTTCAAACGTATACAATACGTAATAACCGTCGGTCTCGTAGTTGATGGGATAGGCAAGCTTGCGCAGCCCCCACTCATCAACAGCCTCCATCGTTCCGTTTGCTTCGATCAGCGCCTTGAACTTTTCAACAAGGGCTTTCGCTTTCTCTTCGCTTTCTTTCACAGAGAAAACCGCTACAGACTCGTACTTCGACATTTATGATGCACCTCCTTCTGGACTTTGGCCCCCCGTAGGGAGCAAGGATATTGTAATCAGATTACAACAGAAGGATTATAAACGGAAAAAACCGTTTTGTCAAGAATTATTTTTTTATTTTTCGGATATATCAAATTATCGGAATCCCCTTGACATCGGAAAGCGCAATACAGTACACTGAGTATATGAAGATCACGACAAACGAAATCATAAATCTGATCAGAGAAAGCACGCCGCTGAAAACCGACGTGTTTCTGCAGCTGCGCACCATGCCGCGTGCGGCAGATTTTACCGTGTTGGCAAAGGCGCTCGGGGAACGCGTTCTCATACTGCTGCCCGGTGCGGTATTTTCTGCGAGAGCGCCCGAAGCCGTAATGCACGTTTCGGATGCGCCGGGAAGCGCAGATATCGCGTATATGGATATCAGGGAACTATTGACCGACAACGCCGCCGAATGGATCCGGCGTATGCGTTTTACCGAGTGGGTCCTGCCCTTCTACGAATGCGCCGACATCACGGAATACGGGTATAAAACGGCGTACATTGCCGTTTCGGATCTGCGCAGCGAACTTCCCTATCCCGTACACATCACCGCCATTTCAATGGGCGATCATCTGGGGCCGCGAGTGTTCGAACCGCTGGGCACAACCGATTTCGTTCTTGCGGGAGAAGACGCAGGCAATAAAATCGCCGGGTGCCGCGTTGCCGACGAACGCGCCGCGCTGTATCTCACAGCGGACCAATGCGCAAAATACCCGCTGAAGACCGTGATCGTACAGTGCACCACCAGAGCCTCAGCCGAAACGCTGCAAACACTTCTGCAACGCAGGAACGTCAATTCCGCGCTCTTTCACGGCGGCAGAACGGCGGAACAAAACGCACTGGCGCTGGCGGATTTCACCGACGGGCATACGCAGCTTCTGATCGCCACGAAATCGCTGATCCCCTCCTACCCGTTTGTGCAGGCAGATAAAGTGTTTTATTACGGTCTGCCCTATTCCCTTTCGCACGCGCTGCGCTGCGCCTCCCTCTCAACCGACGGCAGGCTCACCTGCATCTGGTGCGACGCAGATATCGAACGCAGCCGCGCGCTCACAGCATCTTTTCTGCAGGCGCTCGGCATGAACGACACGCAGATCACTGCACAAAAAGAAGAGATGCTGCGCGAAGTATTAACGCAGCTTATTGATTCCTGATATTCATATTTTTTATCCGTTAATTTTGCGCACGCAGTTGATTTTCTTAAAATAATATGATAAAGTTTATTATCATTCAATAAATCGGAGTGCATTACATGTCGCCTGCGAACCAGAAAAAACTCACCGGAGCAAGAATACTGATCGAAACGCTGATCGAACAGGGCGTTTCAGTTGTTTTCGGCTACCCCGGCGGCCAGGTCGTGGATATTTACGACGAGCTTTATAAAGCCAGACGCCGCCTGCGCCATATACTGACCGCGCACGAACAGGGCGCGGCACATGCGGCGGATGGTTACGCACGCGTCACCGGCAAGGTGGGCGCTGTGATCGCAACCTCCGGCCCGGGCGCCACCAATCTGGTAACGGGCATTGCCACAGCAATGCTGGATTCCGTACCCATGCTGGTGATCACCGGAAACGTTCCCACCGACCTCATCGGGCGCGACAGTTTTCAGGAGGTCAATATTACCGGTATCACCTTCTCTATCACAAAGCACAACTATTTTGTTACGGACGTGAACGACCTTGCCGATACCGTGCGCGAGGCGTTCAGAATCGCGAAATCAGGCCGCCCCGGCCCGGTGCTGATCGACATACCGAAGGACGTGCAGACGGCAAAGGCTTACTTTACGCCCGGCGAACCGGTACAGCCCTTTGACGAACCGGACGTTCCGGCGGATAAAATCGCCGAATCTGCTGCCTTGATTTCGGCCGCAGAACGTCCGCTGCTCTATATCGGCGGCGGCGCGGCGGCAAACGACCTTGGCCCGGAAGTGATGGAATTTGCCGAAAAAACCGACAGTTTCATCACCTGTTCCCTGATGGGGCTTTCCGCTGTACCGAACACCTGCGACCGTTTTCTGGGCATGGAAGGCATGCACGGCCGCTATGCAGCAACCAAAGCCACGGTAGAAGCGGACCTGATCATCGGCGTGGGCGTTCGCTTCAGCGACCGCGCGACCGGCAACGCGAAAAAGTACGCGAAAAATGCGAAAATACTGCAGATCGATACGGATCTTTCTGAGATCAATAAAAACGTGATCGTAGATATCGGCCTGGTGGGCGACGTGAAAGAAACCTTCCGCCGACTTTCGGAAGCAGTATCCGTACAAACAAGGCCGGCGTGGCATACCCGCGTGATGCAGCTGAAGGAACAGGGCCGCGCGATTTTTGACAAAATCAACGCAGACGCCCTGAGCACCGTTACGCCGCGAACGGTATTTGATATTATCAACGAGCTCAAACAGCCCGACACTGTGATCGCCACCGACGTGGGCCAGCACCAGATGTGGGCGGCGCAGTATACGCGTTTCTTTCAGCCGCGGCGATTCGTTTCTTCCGGCGGTCTCGGCACCATGGGCTACGGGATGGGAGCCGCCATCGGCGCCGCCTTTGCCACCGGAAAACACACGGTTCTGATCACCGGCGACGGCAGCTTCGGCATGAACCTGAACGAGCTTGCAACCGCTGTGACATATAAAGTGCCCGTACTGATCGTTCTGATGGATAATACCGTGCTCGGCATGGTGCGGCAATGGCAGATGCTTTTCTTCAACGGCCGCTGCTCCGCGACCCAGTTGGACCGCAAAACGGATTTTGTAAAACTCGCCGAAGCATTCGGCGCAAAAGGCGAGCGTATTTCAACTGCGGAGGAGTTACGCGCGGCATTTGCACGCGGATGGAAATATAACGGCCCGTATCTGATCCACGTGCCCGTGGATAAAGACGAGCTCGTGCTGCCGATGATCCCGGCGGGCGGTTCTCTGGAAGACCTGATCACTTCGGACGAAAGGAAGATACAAAAATGAACAGATACGTATTATCGGTTTACGTGGAGAACAAATACGGCGTGCTGACCCGTGTGGCAAGCCTCTTCATGCGCCGCGGCTTCAACATTGATTCCCTTACCGTAGGCGAGACCGAAAACCCCGAGTTTTCCCGCATCACCATCACGCTGCGCGGTGACGACTATACCTGCGAACAGATCATCAACCAGCTCAAGAAGCTGCACAACGTAAAGAAAGTAAAACTGATTTCGGACGGCAGCAAAGTGGAACGCGAGCTTATGCTGATCAAAGTTCATAATACGCCCGAAAACCGCAACGATATCATGGCCGCGGCAGAGATCTTCCGGGCGAAGATCATAGATTACTCCACCGACTATATGTGCGTGGAAGTAACCGGAGAACCCAGCAAGATCAATGCGTTCATCGACGTACTTCAGCCGCTCGGCATCGTTGAGATGTGCCGTACCGGCGCCGTTGCTCTTGAACGGGGCAGTTCGATACTGGTTTCATAATACTTTTCAAATAAAGAAGAAGCGTAAAAGAATCGGTGCAGCCGAAACTGCACCGATTGTTTTTATTTTACGGAATCTTTTACGGGGTAACTTCCGTAGTGGTTGTGGCTTCTTCCAGGTCGTTTTCAATCACGCTGGTGAAGGGATTGCTCTGGCCGAAGGTGATCAGATTACGCACGAGTTCAACAATAGCCTTGATGATGCGGTTTACGAAATTGATAAATCCGCCGAGTAAGGTCGTTTGTTCCTGCGGCTGGGTCGGATCGTCGGGATCGGTCGGCTGATCGGCATTACCGTTTTCCTGAAGCGGATCGAGCAGGGTGCGGTCGTTGCTGAGATACAGGTACTGAGGCGCGTTTTCAAGATCAAAGACGTTGGTATAACCGTTGAAATTGAGAATAGCTACGATCAGGTCGTCTACCGCTTCGGGCTTCTCGCCGTTTTCGGTATTCTTGATGAACCAGGTGTGATCCGGGATGAAACCGGTGGATGCGTCGATCTCGCCGTCGGGAGAGATGTACGCATCGGCGTCTGCATCGGCAGCGGCGGCAAGATAATCCTCGTCAAACACGGTGCCGTAAGGAGCTACGGTAGCGCCGAGCGTCTGGCTGATCACGCTGATATAAACGTCGGACGTGGTGTTGGATTTCTTGTTTACGGGAACCATATGGAAGCCGTAGTTTACGATATTGTAGATGTTAACGCCGTTTGCAAGCGCGTCGTCAAGGATCTCGCGGGTCTTTACGGCAACGTCGTAATGATAGGCATTGATCTTTTCGATCAGCCCGGCGTTTTCGTTGGCAACTTCGTAATCTTCAAAGATATTGTCGATGGCGTCTTCATAATACTCGTCGCCTATCAGGCTCCAGTATCCGGGCATCGTGGCGTAAACGGTACGAACGATCTTCGGGATCGTGATCTCATACAGTTTGCCGTAAACCGCACGGGTCGCCTTTACGGAAATGTAGCTGTCCCAGTTTTCGGGATCGATGTTCTTTTTAATGAGCTGCAGAAGGGCGATATTTCTTCTCGCCTCGGCTACGAACACGGCAAGTTCGTCTTCATCCTGCTTGATATCGTCGCAGAACATGGCGCCGTATACGTCGGAGCCGTTCAGGGCTGCGTCGTCAAGCACAAGCTCGCTGATTTTATCTGAACCGTATTTTGCCATATAGGCAAGCACGGTACTGCAGCCGATGCCCTGCGCTACGATGTTGACCTTATCACGGCCGGTCACTTCAAGCACGTCGTTGATGTAATCGTTCAGATCCATGGCGTTTGCGCAGGGATCCAGGCGCCAGTCGTAAATGAACTTGTAATCGTACAGAGCATATCTGCCGTTAACGGCTTTGTTTACAAGCTCTTCTTCCCTGAGGCAGTCGTAACCGGTATTATTCGTGGGCATACCGTCGTTATCGAGAATGACCTCGGTATAATACGGGATCACCGCTTCATAGAAGCCGTCAAGATATTCGTCCCATGTGCCGGCAATGGCTCTGATAAGAGCGCTCCTGAGGCCGGACGTGACTTTATCGAGCTCTTCTTCGGGAAGAACGCCCGTATAGTAGGTTTCGCTCTCTTCGTCATACTTATCGGAATAAATGATATCCTCCTGCCCGCCGACAAAGATCACGGGGGTGCTTACCTTTGCCGCGAAAGCAATGGGAGCCATAACGGCAAACACCATTGTGAGCGCAAGCAATACGGATATTACCTTTTTCATTTTTTCGATCTCCTTTTTCTGAACAATTCAGGCACTATATACCTAATATTTATAATACGCTCAAAATATGTTATAATTGTGACATATATATAAACTTTTTGTTATTATATTATAATTAATATAATCATATTGTATAAAAAAGCAGCTGCCCGTAAACGGACAGCCGCGAAAAAGTGAGCGTTTTTTATCTCTTTACGTTGAAGGCGTTGAAGCCGGCGTAAACAGCAGCGTCACCAAGCTCTTCCTCGATGCGGAGCAGACGGTTGTATTTCGCAACGCGTTCGCTTCTGGAGGGAGCGCCCGTCTTGATCTGACCGGCATTGATGGCAACGACCAGGTCGGCGATGGTGGTATCCTCGGTCTCGCCGGAACGGTGAGAAACGATGGCGGTATAGTGAGCCTTATGTGCCATCTTGATGGCGTCGAGGGTCTCGGACACGGAACCGATCTGATTCAGCTTGATCAGGATGGAGTTACCGGCGCCGAGCTCAATGCCCTTGGCAAGACGCTTGGTGTTGGTAACGAACAGGTCGTCGCCTACCAGCTGCACTTTGCCGCCGAGTTTTTCGGTCATGTACTGCCAGCCTTCCCAGTCTTCTTCATCAAGGCCGTCCTCAATGGAGATGATGGGATATTTGTCTACCAGTGCAGCCCAGTGATCAACCAGCTCTTTAGAGGTGAACACTTTGCCGCTCTTGGGCTGCTTGTATTCGCCCTTCTTGCTGCCCTTCCACTCGGAAGAAGCGGCGTCCATAGCAAGAACGAAATCCTTGCCGGGGGTATAACCGGCCTTTTCGATGGCTTTCATGATATAGCCGATGGTTTCATCGTCGTCCTTCAGGTTGGGAGCAAAACCGCCCTCGTCGCCCACGGAGGTGGCAAGGCCGGCGTCCTTGAGCAGCTTCTGCAGCGCATGGAACACCTCGGTGCACCAACGGAGGCCTTCTTTGAAGGAAGGAGCGCCTGCGGGCATGATCATGAATTCCTGCGTGTCAACGGTGTTGGTGGCATGCGCGCCGCCGTTGAGGATGTTCATCATTGGAACGGGCAGAGTGTTGCCGTTCTGGCCGCCGATGAATCTGTACAGCGGGATATCGAGATCGTTCGCTGCGGCTTTGCAGGCGGCGATGGAAACGGCCAGAATGGCGTTCGCGCCGAGCTTGGATTTATCGGCAGTGCCGTCGGCTTCGATCATAGCCTTATCAATGGCGTAAATATCGTAAGCGTTCATGCCTGCGAGCACGTCGTTGATAACGGTGTTTACATTTTCTACGGCCTTGGAAACGCCTTTGCCGCCGAAACGGGCCTTGTCGCCGTCTCTGAGCTCAAGGGCCTCAAATTCGCCGGTGGAAGCGCCGGAGGGCGCAGCGCCGGTGCCTACAGCGCCGGAATCGAGGATAACGTCAGCCTCAACGGTGGGATTGCCGCGGGAGTCGATGATCTCGCGAGCGATCACTTTTTCGATTTTTGAATAGTACATGGGAATCGTCTCCTTTACGAATTATTTTCGGTTTATGAATAAACACAAATCAAACGTAGTATAGCACACCGAGCCGTTCAATGCAAGAGAAAAAGCCAATTTTTTAACTTAAATCTCGGCGTCGGCAGGATCAGAAGCAGGCATCTCTTCCATCCGCTGCTGCCGGATCACGGCAAGCTCATCCTGCATGGCGGCAAGCTTTTTCTTATTGAGCGGATAGAACAGGAACAGGATGAACGTAATGCCGTATGCGATGAACATCACGCGGGATACCATCTTGTAGATTTTTTCGCCCACCCCCGGGATATAGCCGGTAAGCTTTGTTTCGGGATCGTAACCGGCGTATCTGTAGAGCAGCTGAAGGCCGCCGGAATCGGCAACAGTCTGCCCTACCTTACGGGCAAAGGTATAAACCGCGTAGATCGCGCTTTCGTTCTTGATGCCGGTTTTCATCTCCTGATAGTCGATCACGTCCGCTACGATTGCCCAGGTAAGGATCGAAAGGAAGGAATAGCCGGTGCCAACGCCGAAATTGCAGATGATAAAGGGCACGGGGTTTGCCTGCAGTTTTTCGCTCGGGCCGATCAGAGAAAGCACGAGAGAAGCAACGGTGGCAAGCGCAAGACCGAGGGTGGTGACCTCTTTCTTGCCGAAGCGCTTCGCGATTTTCGGCATAAACAATATCAGCGCGACCATGGGCGCATAGGTGGAGATCGTTACCCAGATGGAAAGATCCGAGTTGCCGAAATAGTTTTTGGTGAGGTACTGGTTGAAGGAGCTGAACTGCAGCAGGCCGCTGATCATCAGGCCCGCGCCGGTCACGGTAAGGAACGGGCGGGATCTGAAGAGCGTTCCGTAAGTGAGCTTCAGATCCAGCTCTTTCTTTTCGGGAGAATACTTAACACGTTCCTTTGTGGTATAGAAGCACGCCACATACGACGCCGCGGCAAAGATTGCGAGGATCACAGCCGCAACAAACGTTTTGTGGGGATTCAGCTGCACGCCGTTGTCGTAGATCAGTTTCTGCGCCACCAGCGTGACCGCCGCGCCGCCCACGCCCGCGCCGATGGAACGGGTGGTGGAAAGCAACGTTCTGCCCTCGGGATCGTCGGTAATGGCGGAGGCCAGAGAGCCGTACGGGATATTCATGCCGGTATACATCATACCATAGATACAGTAGGTGACGTAAGCGAATGCCAGAAGCAGCGCATAAGAGTTCACATAATTCTGCAGGTTCAGGAAGCACAGAACCACGCTTGCCGCCAACGGAAACGCTACGCTGCGCATGTACGGGCGGAACTTGCCGTTCTTGGAGGGTCGGCGGCGGTCCACCAGAAGACCCCAGAGCGGGTCGTTAACGGCGTCCCACAAACGGATGACAAGAAACAGTACCGTAAGATCCGTGCTGATACGGGTCGCGTCAGCGCCGTGGCCTGGAAGAAGCCAGTCCGTATAGAACACCTTCAGATATGTGGAAACGAACGTCAGGTTCAGAAGGTTGCCGAGGTCGCCGAACATGTACCCCAGCGCCTCCGTAATGTTGATGGCGTTCGGATGCCGCAGCTGTGCGGCAGGCGTCGTATTCTTCATTTTTTACCCCTCCAGGTTCAGAAGTTCACGTTATCCAGATCTTTTCTGTAGAGCTCGATGGTTTCGGGAACGATCGGCTCCAGTTCCACTGCCGCACGAAGGATCGCACGCGCGTCAGCCGCGGTGATCGAACGGCTGAAATCCACGTCCGCTGCCAGTTTCTGCGCCGGCGCCAGCGATTGCAGGCCCACAGAATATCTGAGGGAAAGACGCGCGTCGGAGGCAGTAACGGAGCCGTCGCCGTCGATATCGCCGAGTTTACGTTTTTCACCGGATTTCGTAAGTGCGAACGAATCGACGCTTGTGCACACGCCTGCGTCGTTCACGGCATACACGTCAAAGGTGATATCGTTCTCATATACGGTGATAGAAGTATACACGGGGGCCGCCTGCGTTAATACCGTTTTATACAGGTCTTTGTTTTCATAAGCCTGAACGTAAGCGTTGCCCGCAGTTCCGGCGGCTGCACATAACGTTCCGTTGCTTACAAGGGAACGGAACGCTCTGCCGTCAATGGTTTTTATAATCGTATCGTTGCCGGCAACGAACTCCCCAGCGGTGAGCATATGGCTGCGATAATAGGATTTTGCACCGCCCTGCAGAAGCACGTCCACATCGAGTGAATCACAAAGATAACGCATTTGATCCGCAAGAGCCGTGTTTTCAGTGTTACCGGTAAACACGGGGGCATCCATGACCACGATCTTCCATTTCGTGTGGGCGGCTTCCATATCTTCTCTGAACCACTGAAGCTGAACCAGCGACAAGGTGCCGTCCGGTTCAAGGTCGTTCGTATTCAGAACGGTGAAATGCGCGTTCAGCCGGTCGAAGGAATAATAACTGCCGAGTTTATCGTTGTTATAGATATCGGGAGACGGGATATTATAGTGCTTGATCATATTGGGCCGGTCGGAAACATCCGCGTCGCCGGGGACGTACCATACCGGCATGGTTGAAAATACGGACGAAGCAGCGTTGATCACTGAGGAAAACTGCGTATCATCGCTGCCGTTCAGAGCGGATGAACCGCCGAGCAGGGCGAATTCAGCATTGCCGTTTGCGGCCGCCGCGGAAAACGTTTCGGCAAAACGCGCGGCGTTGGCCTGCGTGGAAGCGGCGATATCGCTGAGATACATGAATGAAAAGCTGTCTGCCTCAGCCACGGGGATACGGATCTCAGCCGGAGCGCTCATAAACGCCTTTTCCGCATCGCCGATCGAATACGTATAGGTTTTGCCGGGCGTAAGGCCGCTTACCGTGACCGTATGGGCGTTGATATCTCTGGTATACGGCAGGATACCGAACGAACCGAAATTGAACCCGAAGCCCGTGTACGTATCCGTCGCCGTTTCGGCTTCGATCTGTTCGACAGGCACCGCTTCGCCGCTCTCCTTCTCACAGATTTCAATATCCGTACCGGTTACGGAATACTTCGTGAACCAGTGGAGAGTCAGCGTATCGTTCTGTACGCGTGCCGTAACGTCGTTCGGCAGCTGCATATCCTCAACAGAGGGAACGACTTCGGTCGCCGCGTCGGTATACGAAACGTCCCAATCGCGATCGGGATCCGTTACGTCGCCTTCAATAATGATACGAAGCTGTTCGGCCGTCGCCTCTTTATTCTGCTGATCGAAATACTGATTGATGAAATAATTGACGAGCTCTCTCACGTTCTTGCCGTATTTGAGGATACCGCTGTTGAGCAGATACTCAAGAAGATACTTATAGGTGATTGAGGAGTCGTCGTATGTAAGAAGCGCGCCGAGATTCCACAGTTTTGATATGAATTCCTGCGTAGAGGACACGCTGAAGATGTTCTCTTTGGTAAAGCCCGTAAACACACGGTAAACGACCTGCAGAAAATCAGTTACGTACATGACGCGCCCATAGTAAAGCGTATTAATATGGACGTACAGGTTCGCAAGGAGCTCGTCAACCACTAAATCTTCAACAATGTATTCCTCCGCCGCGCTGAAGATCAGGTCAACAAATTCGGGCCGGGCCACTTTCTTCAGAACGTCCTTCATGAACGCGTCGTCGGAGATATCCTCGTTGCCGTAATACATGTAAGCGATCACAGAGTAAAGCACGTCGCCAAGGGTGCCGGGCTTGTCGCGATCGCCGAAGCCGTACGTATTGATAAACTTCGTGCAGGGCACGTCAGACACTTTCGTATTTATAAAACCGCGCAGACTGTTCTCTATCGCATTCCAGAGGCGGTCGGGATTGTAAATATAGGTATCCATGATCTGCTGATCGAGATCCGCTACAAAGCTCATCAGATCCGAGACCTTCAGGAGCTCAACGTCGCTAATGGAAATACCGCCGTTGATAAGGCCGTCGATCATATGTTCAACGTCAAGATCGAACTGGGATTTCAGGAACGCAACGATACTTCCCTCTTCGCGGATCTTATCGATATACCCGGAAAGCAGGCCTTTCACCATCCACATAAGATAGGTTTCGGGTTCGCCGTTGCCGTGCTGCAGATAGAAGCCGCTCTGGCGGTAAGGACGCATATAAATCGTGCCTTTATCGGACTGTACGACGCTCACGCTGTCGCAGTCGATCTGTGAAAAGTCAGCGGTAACGTTACCGGAGGCGTCTTTCGTGAATTTCGTTTCACGGTACGCATAGGGGAACTCGGTAAGCGTGGGGGTGATCACGGAATACAGCGGCTCGCCCGCGTCGGAATAAGTAACGTCGATATCGGTCGCGTGCTGGTGCCCGCTGAACACGAAATGGACGCCCATATCGGCAAAGGTTTCCTGCAGGCGGTAAGCGTTGTCGATCACAAAGCCCTGCAGCACTTCTCCGTGCATATAATTCATTTCGGAAGCGTTCCAATGGGTAAACACCAAAGGCGTTTCGCCGTTTTCTTTCGCTGCATCCACCTGCTGCGAGATCCACTCAAACACTTCGGGGGTGATGTTGCCGCCGGTCTCCTGGATATCACGCTTTTTGGCGGTGTTGTCTGCCGTATATTTACCGGCGTCCACCATGATCAGCCGATACCCGTCGGCAATGACCGCATAACTGAGCGCGCCCGCTTTTCCGGTATCCGGCGCGGAATACATGCTTACAGCCTCGTCGAAACCGAAATCACGGTAAATATCATAAAACTCCGCGGCGGTCGTCATCCTTGCGGCGTGCCGCATACCGTCCGGATCGGAAAAATCCGCTCCGTTCGGATTGTTGATATCGTGGTTGCCGTTGATCACAAAGACCTTCAGCCCGGTATCCTCTTCCAGCTTGCGAAGACGCTCGGCAAGCGCCACATGCCCCTCGTACTCGCCGTTGATGGTGAGATCGCCGCAAAGGACAACGTATTTCAGCCCTTTCTGCAGCGCTTCGGCGGCAAGGGAATCGAAGGTTGCGTTCAGGATCCCGTTGAGATTGTCGTAAACGCAGTTATTTCCCCTGAGATAGGTATAAAAAGCTTCGCCCTTATATTTTGAAAGCGATTCCGGATAATAATGGATATCCGAAACCGTGGCAAGAAGAAAATCATCTTCTTTGGCAGGGACGGCGAATACACCCATCGGCAGAACGGTGAAAACCAGCACCGCCGAAAGCAGAAGCGCAAGAAGCCTTTTCGCAGCTCTCATAAAAACATCCTCCAAAAGTTACAATAATTCAAAGTTAAGTATATAATAAAATTTTCAAAAAGTAAAGAGTTTTATGTTTCGTGATAAATTAAGTTATTAAAAAATGTTTATTTACAAAATTCACCCGATGTTTTATAATGTGAAATAACGGAAGGAGTGATCCGTATATGGCAAAGGATTCGCCCGGCATTTACGACCGCGAACGGCCCGTGAAAGAATTGATCCGCCGTTTTCTGCCGTATTATAAACCTTATATAGGAATTATTATCGTCGATCTTTTCTGCGCCGCGCTGACCTGCGGCGCCGAGCTCGTGCTGCCCCAGATCATTAAGTTTCTTACGAACAGCGCGATCAACGATATTGCAGCCATCACCGTCACCTCGGTGCTGCGGCTGGCAGCGCTGTATCTGACGCTGCGTGCGATCGACGCCGCCGCCGGTTTTTTCATGGCGTACCAGGGCCACGTGATGGGCACGAAAATGGAAACGGACATGCGCCGCGACGCCTACGACCATCTTCTGCAGCTCTCGGATACGTATTACTCCAACACAAAGATCGGGCAGATCATGGGCAGGATCACAAACGACCTTTTCGACGTTACCGAATTCGCCCACCACTGCCCCGAAGAGTTTTTCATCGCGGGCATCAAGCTGACCGCAGCTTTCGTGATCCTCGCAAAAACGAATATCCTTCTCACTCTGCTGGTATTCGCGGTGGTGCCGGTCATGGTGCCGATCTGCCTGAAAGTGAACATGAAGATGCGCAGCGCGTTTGCCCTGCGGCGTCATCAGACCGGCGAACTGAACGCCCGCATTGAGGATTCGCTGCTCGGGCAGAAGGTGGTAAAAGCCTTTACCAACGAAGACGTTGAACGGGCAAAATTCAAAGAGGATAACATAAAATTCTTTGATTACAAAAAGCTCTCGTACAAATACATGGCCTCGTTTATGCTTACGGTGCGCATTTTTGAAGGTGTGATGTACCTCGTGGTGCTGATCGGCGGCGGGCTGTTTCTGCTGCACAAACTCATCAGCCCCGGCGACCTTGTGGCCTACGTGATGTACGTTTCCACCCTGATCGCTACCGTGCGCCGGATCGTGGAATTTGCGGAGCAGTTCCAGCGCGGCATGACCGGCATCGAACGCTTTCTCGGGATCATGGACGCGGATATCGAGATCTTCGACAATGAAGGCGCCGTGCCACTTGAAAACGCACAGGGAGAGATCCGCTTCGACCACGTAAGTTTTTCCTACCCCGACGACGGAAATACGGTTTTCACTTCGTTGGATCTTACGGTCCACGCGGGTGAAAAGCTTGCGATCGTGGGCCCCAGCGGCGGAGGCAAAACGACGCTGTGCAACCTGATTCCGCGGTTCTATAATATTGACGGCGGCGTCATCTATCTGGACGGAAAAGATATCAGAGATTACACGCTCAGGAGCCTGCGTGAGAACATCGGCATGGTACAGCAGGACGTTTACCTGTTCTCTGGCACCGTATATGAAAACATCGTTTACGGCAGGCCCGGCGCCACGCGGGAAGAAGTGATCGAGGCTGCGAAAAAAGCAGGCGCGCACGAATTCGTATCTGCACTGAAAGACGGTTACGATACCTATATCGGCGAGCGCGGCGTGAAGCTTTCCGGCGGTCAGAAGCAGCGGCTCGCCATTGCCAGAGTATTTCTGAAGGACCCGCCCATTCTGATCCTCGACGAAGCGACCAGCTCGCTGGATAACGATTCCGAATACGCGGTGGCGCAGAGCCTGAAAGCCCTTTCCAAAGGCCGAACGACCCTCACCATCGCCCACCGGCTTTCGAGCATCGTGCATTCGGACCGCATTCTGGTGCTCACGAAAGACGGCATCGCCGAAGAGGGCAACCACGAATCGCTGATGGCGAAGAAAGGCATTTATTACGGCTTTTATACGAGAACCAATGAGATCAAATAATTTCGTATTTCACAAATATCAAAAGAAACAGGCGCTCCGATCGGAGCGCCTTATTTTTGCGTTTAATATGGATTTTCTGCTGATTCAAAGCAAAGCTTATTCAGCGTTCATTGCTGCTGTAACTCTTTGGACAAGTCCTGTTTCATAGATCTGGTCGCATGGAAAATCCCAAACGGCGGCAATATCATAACCGTTGCCCTCCCCTCGATGAGCAGAGGAAGAGCGGTCCGTCAGACTTAAAGACATCGCCTGAAAATCCACACCCTGCCGGTTCAGATGGGCTTTCAGCTGCAGCAGCAGCGAAGCGATACGGTCAGCCGAAAGATCCGTATCCTCCAGCGCCACGACCACTTCGCCGTATTTCCTGCCGATCTCACGGTAATTGAAGACCTGATCCAATTCCACCTGATCCTCCGTAAGATGCTGAAACTGCGGACCGTCCGCCTCATTGTCGCCGGTAAATACGCTGCCATAGTAATAGTCAAGATTGATCCCGTCCCCCGGGTTTTCCATAGCTGCGACAACGATCTCGTGGTATTCCCGGTCCACACGGGTCAGCACGTTGCCCTTTTGCAATACGGCGCCTACATAGTTATCGTAAAGGTAGTTGCCGAACATACCGAATGTGATGGTGAAAGTAGAATCCGGACTGCCGGGCTTTTCGCACCGCACGTAATACTCCTGGTTCTCGAGCCAGTCATCGGAGTAGTCGGCGGATACGACCTGATATGCGTCCCTGCCGAAGCGGATATCCAGAATGGGCTGAGCGTTGTGCTTCGCCAGCGCTTTTGATACGGGATTGCCGAAGATCAGATTGAGGATCAACAGAGTTAAAACGGCAAATACGATGCCCGCGATCCACAGAACGGTAACGCGGCGTTTGGTTTTTTTCACCGTCCGTTTTTTATCGGCTTCGGCGTAATCTGATACTTTTAATAAGGTTTCTTTGGTTTCGGGTTCCATGCTCTCACTTTTCCTTTCTCCGTCGATGATCTCGCGGATATCCACACCGTAATAGTCCGCCAGTTCCACCAGAAGCGAAAGATCCGGCAGATTCACGCCGGTCTCCCAGCGCGATACGGTTCGGCCCGTTACGTTCAGTTTTTCGGCAAGCTGTTCCTGCGTCATATTCTTTTCTTTGCGCAGTTCCTTCAGAAACGCGCCGATTTTCTGCTGATCCGTACGATCATCTCCTTTCGCTTCAAGCTTACCGTTTTCTGCCCGCGTTTTCCACGACACAAAGTGAGAAATGGCGCGAAAAAGGGGGCAGACACGAAATGTCCGGTAAAGCGATCACTTATTTTTTACAGACTGCAGCAAAATACCGCCCACGATCAGCACCAGCGCCGCCACGGCTGTAAGCTTCAGCTCTTCTTTCAGCACAACGGTACTGATGATCACCGACAGAAACGGTACGATGTATGCGAGGTTCGCCACCAACGCGGTTCCTTCGGTCTTCTGCAGCGCGAGCCCCCACGTGAGATACGCCACGGCGTTTACGAACACGCCTAGCCAGACGAGCCCGACCCACTGCATACCGGCAGGCATCACCCAAGTTTCCGCAAACGGCCCCACGGCGAAACAGCAAACCGTTACGGTAAACCATATTACCGTCATCAATACGGTCTGATCGAAGCCGCTCTTTTTATTCAGCACGCAGTAAAGCCCATAGCAGGCGGCAGCGATCACACAGGCCGCGATACCGATCCACCTTCCGCCGCCTTCGCTCGACCCGCCGAACGAAAGCACCGCCACGCCGGCAAAAGAGCAAAGCAACGCGATCGCCTTTTTTAAGGTGATCTTTTCTTTCAGTATCACGCATGAAAACAGCACCAGCATCACAGGCCAGAGGTAATTGAGGATGCAAGCCTCCCCTGCCGTGAGAGAACCGAGGGCGTAGTAATACAGGGCGGAATACAGAAACAGCCCCAAAAAGCCCAGCGCAGCCATTTTCAGATACTGCCGCGGAGCGTACGTTTTCAAAAGCCTGTATTTTTTGGTGACAAGAAGCGCCGCCGCCATGAACATAAAAGCAAACAGGCTTGAAAAGCCGAGCGTTTCAAGGTTCGGCAGCGCGCCGAGCACAAGCTTTGCCACGGTGGAAAGCGTTGCCCAGATCGCCACCGATATCAGCGCGAGCACAACGCTTTTGTTCTTGGAAGAAGCCATTTATTCTTTGGTATCCTCCGCGTGGCGGGCGGCCAGCGCCGCTTTCTCATCATCCCATTTCTTGCCGAAAAGCGGATAAAACTTCATGCCGATCGCTGAGAGCACCAACAATATCGCAGGAATCGCCATCCATGCCACCAGAACGCCCTGCTTCGCCATATCGCTCTGCATACCCGCGGTGAGCGTTGTATCGTAGCCGAACCACTTGGCGATCATCAGAAAGGCGGCATTCGCGAGACTGATGGCGGGTTTTGTGATCAGAGAGTTCACACCTGCGTAAATCCCCTCACGGCGCGCGCCTGTGCGCAGTTCGTCGTAATCGATCACGTCGCCGTTCATAATGGGGACGAGGTACATACCGCCCGCGAAACCGACGCCGGTGAGCAGGAATACCACGAGGGCTACAGGGGTGATCTTACCGAAAACGCACATTGCTGCGGCGCCTGCTGCAAAGGCAATACACATCACCGTAACGCATTTACGCACGCCCCACGGGCGGAGCATTTTGATCCAGAGAATGATGCCGCCGACGGCGCCGAGGCCCAGCGCGCCGTATGCCAGCGGCATGGGCGTTGTGAATTCATCAAAATAATAGATCACGCCCTGCATCAGGATCGTCTGGATGAAAATCACGGTAAACGACAGGATCTCAAACATCACGAAAGCGCGGTTCTTGAAGCATTCAACAACGCTTTTGATGATGCCGGGCTGGCTTTCGGATTCATCCTGCACCTTTTCCTGATAAAAGAACGTAGAGAAGAAGATGACCAGAAACGCCGCGACGCCGATGCCCGTCATAATGAACTGGAACTGCGTGGGATCGCTGCCGACCTCCGGCTTGATCATCGGGAACACCACCAGCGGCACCGCAAGGGTGATCAGGCTGAAGCCGATCTTCCAGATAAAGATACTGCTGCGGGCCTTGTTGGTGACCGCCATGGTATAGGGCATCACGTAAAGCGAGGTAGCAATGGCGGTATAGAGCGTATCGAACAGGAACAGCGTTGCCAGCATCTGAACGAACAGCGCCGTCTGGCTGCCGCCGAAGGGCCATTTGAACCAGGTGATCACAAAGACCAGCGCATAGAAGAACGCGCCGTAACGGATATACGGGATACGGCGGCCGAGTTTTGATTTCGTGCGGTCGGATATATAACCGAAAAGCGGGTCGTTGAACGCGTTCCAGATACCGAACAGTATCCACACAAGGCTTGCAAGCCCCTCGTCCATACCCATGAATTTGGTAAAGAAATAGGTCATGCCGCCGCCGGTGAGCAGCGAATTGAGCGTACCGCACATACAGTCGGCAAAGCTGAGCCAGAACTTGCCGGATACCGGCACCTTTTCTTCCACAGCAGTGGGAGTTACGTTTTGTTCCATAAAGAATCGATCTCCTTTCTGTTTCAAGATACCATATATTTATTGGGAACGCAAGATTTTTTAATACATATTGAATTACGAAATAAACCGTGTTAAAATGGTTTTAATTTCTGAAATGAGATAACGGGGGCTGATAATAAGATGAAGATCGTATTGGAGCACGTTACGAAGAGATACCCGAACCGGAATCGGAAGATCAAAACCGAGGTGATCGCCGCAAGCGACCTCAATTTTGAGATCCCGGACGGCAAACTCATCGGGCTGCTGGGGCCTTCCGGCTGCGGCAAAAGCACCACGCTGAACCTGATCTCCGGGCTGGAACCGCCCACCGAGGGCAGGATCTATTTCGGCGAAACGGACGTTACCGACCTGCCGCCCGAGAAACGCGGCGTAGGGCTGGTTTTTCAGAACTACGCGCTGTATCCGCACCTCACCGCTCTGCAGAACATCATGTTTCCGCTGCAGAACCTGAAAGGCGAAAACCGCCCCTCGAAACTGCAGATGGAAGAGCGCGCCGTGGAAGCTGCCAAGCTTGTGCAGATCGATCAGCTTCTTGAGCGCCGCCCGAAAGAGATGAGCGGCGGCCAGCAGCAGCGCGTTGCCATTGCAAGGGCTCTGGTAAAGCGCCCCGGCGTGCTTTTGCTGGACGAGCCCCTTTCCAATCTGGATGCGCGCCTCAGGCTGCAGACCCGTGAAGAGATCCGCCGCATCCAGCGTGAGACCGGCATCACCACCGTGTTCGTGACCCACGATCAGGAAGAGGCCATGAGCATCTCCGACAGCATCGTTGTGATGAAAGACGGCGCTATCCATCAGATCGGCAGGCCGCAGGACGTGTACGACGACCCGGTGAATCTGTTCGTTGCGAAGTTCCTCGGCACGCCCCCAATCAACGTATTTACAGGTGAAGTAAAGAACAGTACGCTCTATATCGGCGAAGAGGCCGTTTTAAACGTGCCCGGAGCGCCGGACGGCGAAGTGAGCGTAGGGATCCGGCCCGAAGGTTTCCTGCCGGACGCAAACGGCGCCTTCGGCTGCGGGCTCGACCGCGTAGAGATCATGGGTCGCGATACGAGCGTTGTATTCACGCATCCTCTGATGGAGGGTGAACAGGGCCGCGCCATCATCAGCGCGGAGCTTACCGTTGGGCTTTCGGGAGACAAAGTGCGGTTCCGGCTGAAGCCGAACAAAACCCACCTGTTCAGCTCGGACGGCAAACGCATCCGTTTCGATATCTGACGGAGGGAACGCTATGAAGAAAAAGAATCTGAAGGCGTGGCTCTATCTGCTGCCTGCCATCGCCTTTTTGGGCGTATTCATGGTATATCCGCTGATAGACGTGGTGGTTTACTCGCTGGAAGAAGGCTATAACTCCGCGTCCCAGTCGTTTTTCGGCGTCGGCCTTTACAATTTCTCGTACGTTTTGCACGACCCGTATTTTCTGCAGGCCGTAAAAAACACGCTGATCCTCGTTGTGATCACCGTGCCGGTATCCACGGGGCTGGCGCTGCTGATCAGCCTCGGGCTTAATTCCATTAAACCACTGAAGAACCTGTACCAGACGGTATACTTTCTTCCCTACGTTACGAATACGCTTGCCGTGGGGCTTGTGTTTATGATCCTTTTCAAAAAAACGGCGTATTCCGACGGACTCATTAACCTGCTGATCAACTTTTTCGGCGGCAGAAGCGTGGATTTCATCGGCGGCCCGTATTGGGCAAAAATGATGGTGATGTGCATCTACACCGTATGGATCGTGCTGCCGTTCAAAATTCTGATCCTTACCGGCTCGCTTGCCTCCGTGAACCAGGATTACTACAACGCCGCGAAGATCGACGGCACCTCAAAATGGCGCACCTTCTGGCGCATCACGCTGCCCATGATCTCACCGATGCTGTTCTACCTGATCATCACCGGCTTTATCGGGGCGTTCAAGGCTTATTCCGATGCGGTGGCACTGTTCGGCGTGGACCTGAACGCCGCGGGCATGAACACCATCGTCGGGTACGTGTACGATATGCTGTACGGCAATTCGGGCGGGTATCCTTCTTATGCTTCCGCCGCGGCGCTGATCCTGTTCAGCATCGTATTTACGATCACCTGCGTGAACCTTCGCACGCGCAAGAGACTGCAGTTTTAAGGGGGCGTAAAAAAAATGAAGAGCGATAAAAAACCGATCAATGCCGGTCATCGTATCGGCAAAGGCGTTACCTACGCGCTGCTCTCTTTATGGGGGCTCATCGTGCTGTTCCCGTTTTACTGGATGGTGCTCTCTTCTTTCAAGAGCTACGGCTCGTATAACGCTGAGTATATCCCGAAGTTTTACGCAACCGACCCCACGCTGCAGAATTACCGCTCGGCGTTCACCGAGGTGCCGCTGGCGAAGTATTTCGGCAACACGCTGATCTTTACCCTTGCGACCACCGCCATCATGCTTGCGGTGATCGTATTGGCGGCGTTCGCCTTTTCGAGGCTGGAATTCCGCGGAAAAAATATCGTGTTCGCACTGTTCCTTTCGCTGATGATGATCCCGAACGAGCTTGTGATTATCACCAATTTCGTTACGATCACGGATTGGAACATGCGCAACACCTTCTGGGGCCTTATTTTGCCGAGCGTGACGTCGGTGTTCTACATCTATCTTTTGAAAGAGAATTTCGAGCAGATCCCGGATGAACTCTACAAAGCCGCAAAAGTGGACGGCACTTCCGATTTCAAATATCTTTATAAAGTGATGCTGCCCATCTGCCGCCCCACCGTGATCACGGTGATCATTCTGAAAGTGATCGAGTGCTGGAACGCATACGTCTGGCCCAGGCTGATCACCGACGACCAGGCCTATTTCCTCGTATCGAACGGCATTCAGGAGATCCGAGAGAACGGCTTCGGACGTGAAAATATCCCGGCGATGATGGCGGCGGTGGTGGTCATCTCGCTGCCGCTGATCGTACTGTTTCTGATCTTCCGCAAAAAGATCATGAGCGGCGTTATGAGAGGGGGCACAAAGGGATGAAACGTACCGTTTCCCTTCTGGCTGCGCTTACATTGGTATTCTCATGCGCCGTATGCTTTACGGGCTGCCACGGATCAAGAAAACAGGCGGCGTTTGCCGTGCCCGAAAGCTTTGACACGGAAAAGCATTTTGAGATCACCTTCTGGGCAAAGAACGATACGAACAAGGCGCAGACCAATATCTACCGCAAAGCCATTGAAGATTTTCAGAAACTGTATCCGAATATCACCGTGAATCTGCGGCTCTACACCGATTACGGCAGGATCTACAACGACGTGATCACAAACATTTCCACCGGCACAACACCCAACGTTTGTATCAGCTACCCGGACCATATCGCAACCTACCTTACGGGCACAAACGTGGTAACGCCCCTTGACCCGCTGTTTGAAGACAAAAACTACGGTTTCGGCGGCAGCGAACTTCTGTACGACGGCCCCGACGCAGACGAAATGGTGGAAAAATACCTGACCGAATGCTCCATCGGCGGCACGCATTACGCGATCCCCTATATGCGTTCCACCGAGGCTCTGTATATCAACATGACCATGCTCGAAGAACTTGGCTACACGCTGCCGGACGAGATCACCTGGGATTTTATATGGGAAGCCTCAGACAAAGCGGCTGAAAAAGACGCTTCCGGCACGTACTATGCCAACGGGCAGAAAACCATGATCCCGTTCATCTATAAGTCCACGGATAATATGATGATCCAGCAGCTCATGCAGAAAGACGCGGGCTACTCTACGGCGGACGGCGACGTACTGATATTTAACGATACCACGAAAGAACTGCTGTACACCGTTGCCGACCACGTAAAAAAGGGAGCATTCTCAACCTTTAAGATCTCAAGCTATCCCGGCAATTTCCTGAACGCGGGCCAGTGTCTCTTTGCGGTGGATTCCACTGCCGGCGCCACCTGGATGGGCAAAGCCGCCCCCCACGCGGATATCAGCGAAGAGGCCTTTGTGGATTATGAGATCGCCGTAC
>JAEEGL010167187.1_pt1 | contig 57193 bp, 38 predicted proteins | sample 9134231 | NCBI WGS metagenome assembly JAEEGL01 (sample SAMN16246548, study PRJNA631951) | gut metagenome | biome: gut microbiome; feature: rumen; material: fiber-attached | host: Bos | place: Iran: Karaj | collected 2018-10
TTCAATCGGTGTCGACCGTATGTTCCTAAGTATGCTCGCTGGCGCCTACACCGAGGAACAACTCGAAGGTGGTGATTCGCGCGTAGTGCTCAAGTTGCCTGCAATACTCGCTCCTGTTAAGGTTGCCGTTATGCCGCTCGTCAAGAAAGATGGTCTTCCAGAGAAGGCACAAGAACTCCTCGACTCAATGAAACTCGAGTTCAACTGCCGCTACGACGAGAAAGACTCTATCGGTAAGCGCTATCGTCGTCAAGATGCTATCGGTACGCCATTCTGCGTAACTATCGACCATCAGACGCTCGAAGACAATACCGTAACTATCCGCTATCGCGACACTATGCAGCAAGAGCGCATCAGCATCAACGCTGTTGCCGACATCGTTCGCAAAGCAACTAACGGCCACGAGCAGTTCAAACAACTTATGACTAAGCTTGTGAAATAATTCTGAGGAATATTGTTAGTATATATGAGAGGGTTGTCACATTCTTATGTGGCAGCCCTTTTATATTTCATACGTATACCGATAGGAATATTTGAAAACGGGCAATAGAAGCCTTCGCGCAAATCCCACTAATCTGGTTATCTGCGTTCTGCTGTTCTCGCTATTTTCTTCTCAATTTTCTCGGGAATAGTTTTCTGAAACTAACTATTTGTTTGCTCGAACTGCCAGCCATAACTACCCACGTCACAGCTACCAATATCACCGTCAAGCCTATCCATTGCGACAATGACAGATGTTCGTTGAAGACTGTTATGCCAAAGAAAACGGCCGTTACGGGTTCCAATGCGCCGAGGATTGCCGTTGGAGTAGAGCCTATGTACTGAATGGCTTTTGTGGTGCATACGAACGAAATGGCTGTTGGCAAAACTGCTAAAGCTATGGCACAGCCCCACATATACCACTCGTGCGGCAAACTGAAATCGCCGTTGTACATGGTGCTGGCTATGTAGAATAGCGAGCCAAAGAGCAACACATAGAGCGTAACAGTGAGTGTGGGCACGTTGCGCATTCGCGATTGGTTTATCAGCACTATGTATACCGCGTATGTTATCGACGAGATAAATACCATCAGCACGCCCATCGCGTTAAGCGTCACGCCGCCGTCTACGTGGTTTATCAATGCTATGCCAAACGTGGCGGCTATGGTGCTAAGTATTATATGTATGGACAATCGCTCGTGGAATACGAATATCATTATCAGCGCCACCATTATCGGATATACGAATAGCAACGTGGATGCTACGCCAGCATCTATATATTTATAGCTAACGTAGAGTGTTAGCGACGATGCGGCCATAAGTATGCCAAGCAAAACCAGCATGGGTATATTGCGGCGTTCTACGGCAAACGAACGACCGCGCAACTTCATCATAATTATAACTACGAAAATGGCTATGATATAACGCAACAGAAGCACCGAATCGGGCGACATGCCATGCGAATAGAGTGGCAACGTAAAAAGCGGATTCATACCATAGGCACACGATGCCAAAATACCCAATAGGTAACCTTTTACTTTGTTGCTCACGTCTCGTCTGTTTTTTTGCGGGCGCAAAAGTACAATAAAGTGGTAAGTTTTGTCCTTCGCGCATAAGAATACAACAATAAAACACCAATCGTATTGCCGATGCGCTATTAGTATGGGTTTGCGCCCGGTGTTTTGTGGCAAAATGTAGAGACGGAGCATGCTCCATCTATACAGCATGAACGCATTATTATTTGGTTATTGTAGAGACGTAGCGCGCTACGTCTCTACCCACCATAACAAAAAAAGGCCGCCCCAACTTGGAGCAGCCCTCTATTACTTACTAATTCTTACTTTTTACTTCACGAGAACCTTCTTGCCATTCTGAATCAAGATGCCTTTAGCGTTCTTGTCTACGCGCTGGCCTTGCAAGTTGTAGATTGGTGCATTCTCGTCGAGGAGGTTAGCATTTACGCCTTCTACTGCGGTAACTACGCCTGGCTCAGTTGGAACTTCGCTAACATATTCGCAAGACAAAAGGGTAAGAACACCTTCATTCTTATAAGTAGCAGTAACTACTGCTGTTACGTTGTAGAGTTTGTTGGTGTATTCAGCAGGAATCAAGTTGTTGGTAACTTTTACCTCAACATCGTTGTCACCGCTATTTACCCAGAAATAATCACCATCCTTCGTTATAGTTACGTTGGTCAACTCAACGAGGTCGCAGATGTAAGTGCGAGCTTCAACCTCGGCAACAGTAGCAGAGATTGCAGCAGCAACATCTTCGCTATTGGTAACGGTTACATTAGCAGCGGTTGTAATCTTGGTAGATGCAGAAAGTTCAGGAATACCTTTGTAAGCTTGTAACTGACCAGCATAAGTACCATTCAAAACGTCGTTAGCTACAACAGCTTTCTCTGAGAATGGGAAGCCGTAGAACTGCATAGCCTTTTCGCCTTGACGAACATAGATTGCAGTTTCGTCAGCATACAAAACTTTGGCATTTTCGAAGGTAATTTTCACGTAGCCATCGTGTGTTTTTGATTCGGTTCCTTTCGCAATACACCAATCGTAAGCCTCTGCAAAAGTCATCGAGGTTACATTATCAAGTTTTGTGAGCGTAAGCGAAGCAACTGAGCTTGACACGCCACCTTTTACAGCGATTGCTTTTACCGTTGTGGTAGCTATAACATCAAATGCTGCAGTATATGCAGTGCTCTCAGCAGTAGGCGTTGTGCCATCGGTAGTGTAGTAGATAGCAGCGCCATCTTCTGCAGTGATATTTACAGTAGTAGACTCATCGAAAGAAGTTTGGCTTGCAGAAATGATTGGGTCTGCTACAACAACGCCCGATACTACTTTTTTGTAGAATGCAATTTCTGTATCTTTTATATTACCTGTAGTATTAGTATAGCAACGCCAATCAGGCTTTGATAGATATACACCAACATATCTACTTGTAGCTTTGTTCTTTAGAAATCCATTTTCTATGATAAAAGCATTATTATCATTCTTACCAACACGAAGACCATTGTTTGTGTTAGTAGCATAGAGATAATTTTCAGTATTAGCTACATTGAATTTGTAAGTACCCTCAGAGACAGAAACAACCCATTGTAATGATGCCTCTACAGACGTTGATGAATTACTACTCAATGTCGTTTCTACTGCATCTGGTGCTGCAGATGTTCCTTTATCATTCGACATAGCAGTAGAAGATGCTTTATCAACAATCACAACAATATCACCTGTTGCAAGATTAGCGGGTGCAGTTTCAACCCAAGTTGTCTGTGCCATTGCCGAAATTGACGCAGCTACCGCAACAACGGCTGTCAAAAAGAGTTTGTAGGTTTTTGTCATAATAACTAAGTATTTATTTGTTTGTAGATAATGAAATTCTGGTATTTATATGCATAACCATCCACGCAGGTTGAGAGGGCGATATTACCTCCGCCCACATTAGTGTAGGTGATAATCAGAAGATTACGGATATTTTTAGCGTCGATAGTCATTCTTTAGCACACATCCACATCAGGGTGTAAAACACGACGCACAAAGGTCATAAAAACCATTTAGAATTCATAAAGAAATGTTATCAATATTGGCACACATAGGCAGTTAATACAAAAGTGTAACAATTAAGCACCTATTTAGTTACATTTTTTCAGCATCGGCTCTTGCTTTGGTCGATAATAATTTGAACTTTGCAAATGCGTTCTCATTGAGAATGAACACCTTTCGTAAATAATATGACGATTCGCGTACAACGTACGCATATCATAAGTCCCTGCACTAAAAATTTATTGTATTCATTGAGGTCGGAGGCTCTCTTCGGCCTCTCTTATTTTGTGGGAATGCATACCTTTGGCGCAACGTAATCAATAGACATCATACATAATTATGACAGCTCATACACAGCATATCGGACTAACGGACAGCGAAGTAGAACAAAGTCGCGCCGCGCATGGCAACAACAAACTTACGCCTCCAGCCAAAGAATCGCTGCTAAAGAAATTTCTATCGAAATTCTCCGACCCGCTCATCATCATCCTGCTGGTAGCCGGCACACTCTCCACTGGCATAGCATTCTACGAGCATTTCTCGCTCAACGAAGGCATGACGGCTTTCTTCGAGCCGGTGGGCATATTTATAGCCATCTTCTTAGCTACGGGTTTGGCGTTCATCTTCGAACTCAAGGCCGACAAGGAGTTTTCTATCCTCAACAAGGTCAACGACAGCGAGCCGGTGAAGGTCATTCGTGGCGGCAACACCATAGAGGTAACTAAAAACGACATCGTTGTTGGCGACATAGTAATTATAGCTACTGGCGATGAAGTGCCAGCCGATGGCGAACTCCTCGAATCGGTAGACATGAATATCGACGAGTCATCGCTCACGGGCGAACCAATCTGCCACAAGAGTGCCAACGAAGCTGAGTTCGACAAAGAGGCAACTTACCCCACAAACCACGTTTTGCGCGGCACCAAGGTGATGGAAGGCCACGGCATATTTAGGGTTCTGCGCGTTGGCGACAAGACCGAATATGGCAAAGTGTACGTAGAGACGCAGATTGACAACAGCGTGGAGACGCCGCTCAACCTACAACTCGATGGTCTTGGCAAGGTAATTACAAAAGTTAGCTACGGCATTGCGGCGCTCATTGTGGTTGGGCGTATGATTATGTACTTCACATCGACAACCGCCACGTTCGACTGGACACACATCATGGCATATGTACTGCAATCGCTCATGATAGCCGTTACGCTAATAGTGGTAGCCGTTCCCGAAGGTCTGCCCATGGCTGTTACGCTGAGCCTCGCCTACTCTATGCGCCGAATGCTCAAAAGCAACAACCTCGTGCGCAAGATGCACGCCTGCGAAACTATGGGCGCCACCACCGTCATCTGCACCGACAAAACCGGCACACTGACACAAAACCAGATGCGCGTGGCCGCCACAAATTTCTACGACGAGTCGCTCATAAATATTATTTACGAGGGCATTGCACTCAACACCACGGCTTCGCTCGAGCACTCCGCCGATGCTCCGCGCGTATTGGGCAACCCAACCGAAGGCGCACTTCTGCTTTGGCTTCACGCTAACGGCATAGATTATAAAGCGCTACAAGCTGCCGCCACACGCATTGCTGAGATTCCGTTCTCCACCGAGCGTAAATATATGGCTACGGCTGTCGCATCGGCTACGGGCAAACGGCTGCTCTTCGTAAAGGGTGCGCCCGAGATTGTTATAAACCTATGTACGGATGTTTGCGGCAATGCCACCAAAAACGACGCAAGCGAACAACTCGCTAAATATCAGCAACAAGGAATGCGCACACTCGCCTTTGCATATCAGGAACTTGCAGAGGGCGAACTTGGTATAGACGGCAACAAACTCACGGCAGAGAACTTGAAGCTGCTCGGCATTGTAGCCATTTCCGACCCTGTGCGCAGCGACGTGCCCGACGCCATCCGCGAATGTCTCGATGCTGGCATAAACATAAAAATAGTTACGGGCGACACACCTGCCACTGCCAAAGAGATTGCTCGCCAGATTGGACTTTGGTCCGATACCGATAGCGACGAAAACATCATTGCAGGCTCCGATTTTTCTGCACTTCCAACCGACGAACTTCGCCGCCGCATATCGAGCATAAAAATTATTTCGCGCGCTCGTCCAATGGACAAGAAACTCCTTGTGGAGACGCTGCAAGCCGAAAACCAAATTGTGGCCGTCACAGGCGATGGCACAAACGATGCTCCTGCACTACGCGCCGCCCACGTTGGACTCTCTATGGGCGATGGCACGGCGGTAGCCAAAGATGCTTCAGACATCACCATCGTCGACAACTCGTTCACCAGCATCTGCCGCGCTGTGATGTGGGGTCGTTCGCTATATATAAATATCCAACGCTTCATCTTGTTCCAGATGACGGTCAACGTGGTGGCGTGCCTCATAGTGCTGGCTGGCGCGTTCATGGGCACTGAGTCGCCGCTCACCGTAACGCAGATGCTGTGGGTGAACCTAATTATGGACACCTTCGCCGCGCTCGCCTTGGCTTCACTACCGCCGTCGGAAGCCGTAATGAAAGACAAGCCACGCGACCGCAAAGACTTCATCATAAATAAACACATGACGCGCAGCATCTTGGGCGTAGGCGGACTCTTTTTTGCGGCACTTTTGGTATTGCTATACATTATGCAACACGCCGACATCAGCAGCGCGGGCGACTTGCTCAACTTCACTCCAACGGCCGAGAAACACATCTCGCCCTACGAACTGAGCCTCTTCTTCACCATATTCGTGATGCTGCAATTCTGGAACATGTTCAACGCCCGCGCCTTCGCAACAGGCAAGAGCGCATTCAACCTCCGCGGTTGTAGCGGCTTCGGATTCATAGCAGCCGCCATACTTATAGGTCAGATAGCTATAATCAGTTTCGGCGGACGATTCTTCGGCGTTGTGCCCCTTTCGGCTGCTGATTGGTGCATAATTATAGCCGCCACATCTATTGTGCTATGGATTGGCGAAATTCTCCGCGCGCTACGTAAGTAAATTTATGGGCACGAGAATCACCATACTTATAGACAACACGCCCGATGCGGCTGGCACGCTTCAATGCGAGAAGGGACTTTCGCTCTACATAGAGAACGGCCAGCAGCGCATCTTGTGCGACACAGGTCTTAGCGGTGCATTTTCCGACAATGCCGCGGCGCTTGGCATAGATATTAGCGCCGTCGGCTGTTGCTTCATCTCGCACGCCCACGCCGACCACTCTGGCGGGCTGAAGCGCTTCGTAGATATAAATAGAGATAGCGATATTTACATAGCCGCCGAGGCTCTGCACACGCGCTACTTCTCGCATCGCCACATGAGTGCACGCGACCTCTCGATAGATTTCGACGTAGCTAATTCGAACACCGATCGTTTCCGCGCGCTGCACTACTCTACTTGGCTGAGCGAAAATGTGGCTGCCGTTTTTTGCAACGATGACACTCATGCGCGTCCACTCGGCAATAAATACCTTACCAAGATGAGCGGCAGCACCGAACTGCCCGACGTCTTTGCTCACGAGATGTCGCTTGCCATAACCATGGGCGACGAGTTGGTGGTTGTTTCGTCGTGCTCGCATTGTGGGGCAGCAAATATCATTGAGGCGTGCAAGGCGTTTAGCGGCAAAAGCAAGCTACGCGCGTTTGTTGGCGGACTGCATTTCATCGATAGCAACGAGACCTCATCGGAGGTCGAAAAGTTGGTTACATACGTAGAGGAGCAGGCTCGGCAAGCAAAATTTTTCGTTGGACACTGCACTGGCGACCTTGCAAAAGCCATTTTGAGCCGGCACGAGCAATTCTGCACATTTGCAACTGGCGATATTATAAGCATATAGCGCAGCAAAAACAGAATTTCTAAAAATTTCATAAAGCTATTGCTCAGGCGCAAAAAAGCCTCTACATTTGCAATCGCAATTCCAAAGGGATTTGACGCTGTCCTGTAGTATAATGGTAGTACAGAAGATTCTGGTTCTTTTAGTCAGGGTTCGAATCCTTGCGGGACAACAAAGTTGCACAGTCAACTGATTTGGATTGAGATATAGTATAATGGCAGTACAGGAGATTTTGGTTCTCTTAGTCGAGGTTCGAATCCTCGTATCTCAACTCACGAACGAGCCTTCAAGTCGAAAGATTTGAAGGCTTTTTCGTTATTATATATTTACTTACAACGCCCCCCCAAAGCACACAATCTCCCAACATACCTACTTATGACTATTCACCCATTCTTTATTACCAATAATAGCTATTTCCTTATACGTTGTAAACCAGTAAACTTGCAGCACAACAATAGATGGTCTACAAATAAATATGTTTAATCTCCTGAAACACCACATAAAGTGTGTGGCGTTAATCCTTATTCTGACGATAACATCGCTCCGTGTAGGGGCACAAATGAGAGTTGGCAATATAGAAGGTCGTGTGGTCGGCGCGGAAGGCGAAGGTCTTTACGCAGCAATGGTGATTGTTGCAGGCACTACGCAAGGTGCGGCAACCGATGTCGATGGACATTTTATAATTAGAAATGTAGCTGCTGGGCACATCACATTGGAGGTAAAGCTGTTGGGCTATACAAATCGCACATTGTCGGTCGACGTAGTTGCAGGGCATAGCATCTCTACTGGCGACATAGTTATGCAACCTATCGACAAGGAGCTCAATGAAGTTCAAGTGGTTGGAAAATCGGCCGTTCGCAGGCAGCAGGAGATGGCATTTGCCGTGTCGGTAGTCGACATGTCGATGGCCTACAACAGCACTATATCTATGGGCAACATAGTAGGCAAAGAGAGCAGCGTGCGAGTGCGCGAAGATGGCGGTATGGGCTCTAATTATAGTTTCAGCATAAATGGTTTTTCTGGCAATCAGGTTAAGTTTTTCTTAGATGGCATACCTATGGACAACTTCGGTTCGTCGTTCAGCCTGTCCACATTGCCATCAAACATGGCAGAACGCATCGACGTATACAAAGGTGTCTTACCCGTGGAGCTTGGTAGCGATGCCTTGGGCGGCGCAATAAATATAGTATCGCGCCGCAATGCCAACTACCTCGATGCTTCATATTCGTTTGGCTCATTCAATACACATAAAATAAATATTAGCGGTGCATACACCAGCGAGAATGGCTTCTCGCTACGCACAACGCTTTATGCCAACTATAGCGACAACGACTACAAAGTGAATGTGCAGATTGTCGATTTGGCCACAGGCGCTAAAGGCGGCTATCGTAAAGTGCGTCGTTTTGCAGACGCCTTTCGCTCGCTGGGCACATGGACAGAACTCGGCGTGGTTGGCAAGCCATGGGCTGACCGTCTGCTGGTGGGCATCATAGCATCGGCAAGCGAAAACAAGATTCAGACTGGCGCTACTATGGATGCCGTATATGGCGGCATAGTGTCGGTGAACCATTCTATTGTCCCCACGTTGCGCTACACCAAGGACGACATATTTATCGATGGCCTTTCGCTATCTCTTTTTGGTACGTATGGAGCTGTCAGCACCGAATATACCGACACCTTGGCTCGGCGCTACAATTGGCTTGGCGAATGGACCGAGACAACCACACGCGGCGAATTTTCATTATCCGACAGCAAAATAGGCAATCGAGAATGGCAAGCTGTGGCTACACTCTCGTATATTATGACAGAGCATCAGTCGCTCACAGCCAACAATTCGTTCTCCACCAATGTGCGCAAAAGCCGCAACGACGCCGTCCCTGATGAGCCTACCAACGATGTGGAGCAGAATCTTACTAAGAATGTCAGCGCCTTGGGCTATAAGGTCAACTTCGACAAATGGAATCTATTGGCTTTTCTGAAAAACTACCACCTTGCCAATAGTACATATAAACAATTCGACATATTCACCGATAACGAACGTTGGGAGAAGGTATCGAGCACTAAAAATAAGGTAGGTTATGGCGCTGCACTGACGTTCTTTCCTATTGCCGACGTGCAGATAAAGAGTTCCTTCGAGCAAGCTTGCCGTATGCCCGAAGTAAACGAGATGTTTGGCGATGGACTTATTCAGAAGAGCAACACCGACCTCAAGCCCGAGACAAGCCGCAACTTCAATATCGGAGCGGGATATAGTCGTGTATTCCGAAACGAACAACGATTATCGGTCGATGCCAATTTTATTTATCGCAATTCCGAAGACTTCATTCGCAAAGGAGTGAGCGTAAGTAGCAATCCTACTACCAGCTACGACAACCTTGGCAAGGTGAAGACGCGCGGCGTAGAAGGTGGCGTGAAATACGAGTCGCAATTCTTCCATGTGGGCGGCGACGTTACGTTTCAAGATATTGTCGACGACGCTCGAACGGTGAAAGTTACGGGTAGTTATGTTGGCTCAGGCGAAACGGAGAATGTCACCTACGGGCAACGCCTACCAAATATTCCCTATCTATTTACCAACGGCGAATTTGGCGTGCGCTTCTCGAACGTCGGCTTGCAACATTCTGTACTTACGCTCGACTACAATTGTAGCTATGTACACGAATATTTTCTCTCCTTCCCCGGACTTGGCTCTGTAAGTAGCAAGAAGATTATCCCCGAACAGACAAACCACTCTCTTGCTGTAGGTTATACGTTTAGCGACGGACGCTACAGCATTGCAGGCGAGTGCAACAACTTGACCGACGCTGAACTATACGATAATTATAAACTACAAAAACCGGGACGCTCGTTCAGCGTCAAACTCCGATACTTCATAAATAAGAAATAATCATATAACAATAAATAATGACAACAATGAAGAAGAATCTCTTTTGGCTTGCAGGCCTATGCGCCATGCCATTTTTTATCACTTCGTGCGACGACGACAATGGCACCACTACGTATAGCAACTCAAGCTCCTACGTATTGAGTTTAGGCGTTACTGGCACCGATGGTGTTACTGTATATTATGTGGTTAGCACCGACAGCCTCACCTCTGGCACTATATCGGCAAACGGCAATGGCATCGAGCAGACTGGCTACCACGACTACCAGAAGGGCGGCAACACCATTTTCTGCATTGGTGGAATGGGCGTCACGGAGTGCACTGGCATTGTGCGCGCCGACGATGGCAACCTCGAGGAGAATGGCAGTTTTGTATTTACCAATTCGCTGAGCGGCCTCACTCAAATCGACGACAACACTATGCTCGGCGTAGAGATTCCTGCTAATGCCGAAGCTGGCGACAAGTTCACTTTCTATACAATTGATGCTAATACGCTCGAGATAACCAACAAAAACACTTCGGTTAGCGTGTCGCCTCTCTCCGACCTCGATTGGCCTTCGCTCACTGGCTTCGAGTATAGCAATGGATACGTATATCTAAGCTACTGCCCTATGAACAGCTCAACTTTTGATACTAATTACACCGACAATGGCTATGTGGCGGTCTTCAGCTATCCAGAACTCAAGCTCGTCAATCACATAGTAGACAGCAGAACGGGCAACATTGGTTCGTGGAATGCTTACAATGGTTTTATGAAAGATGAGCAAGGCGACCTCTATCTACTTTCCAACTCTAATATTGTGAATGGCTATTCTCAAACGACCAAGGGAGCCTCATTCACCCGCATCAAGAGTGGCGCAACAGATGTAGACGAGGACTATTTCTTCGATTTCAGCGAGGTAACAAATGGCATGAGCCCATCGCACGTAATCTATTGCGGCAATGGCATTGCATACGCCGAAGTCTGCACGCTCAACGCCGAACAGCAAGCCGAACATCGTTGGAGCGACACCGGACTGAAGGGCATGATTGTCGATTTGTATAACAAGACTGCTGTCGAGGTCGAAGGCATACCTATCCACGATGGCGATGGCGGTCGCCGTTTTGCTGCGCTCTACGACAATGGCTACGTCTACTTCCGCATAGGCACAAGCGAGGGCAACTACCTCTATCAAGTGGACGTGAAGAATGCCACAGCCATCCGTGGCGCTAAGGTGTCGGCTACGTTTGTGGCAGGATTTTTCGCGCTGTAAGCCTTCGCATTTAGCAAGCAGAACGCCACCATGTGAACAAACTGTAATAAAATGATATTGTCCGAGTTGCGTAAGTAGCTCGGACTTTTTTGTGCCGTAGGTACCGCACTACGTTCCTACGACTTCTGAAGTTTTCGCAGATTTATTTTAGCCGCATAATTATTTATATGCGCAGCTATGCAACCTCGCGGCTAAAAATGTGCATACATAAAAAAGAGACACTCGTTATCACAACGCGCATCCCCTTAACCCTTTAATTTGGAAGTCACAAATATATGAAAATATCTACAATAAACGTTAATTCTACACAATCTATTCTATTTGTATTTTTACACACTTTCATGTGCGCTCTGCTCGCATGCGTAACTATCTATTATTATGGACAAAATAATATCTATGCCACTCGGTGTGGCCGACAAATTCAATAATATAACCAATCTCAGCACCGATGGGTTCGCCACAACCGATCCACAAGATGGCAGAGTGGGTTCTGGAGGTGGCACTGCGTGGGCAATTGCTCAGTGCGCCAAGAGCCGCGGACTATCTATCGCCGAATATCTCAAATCGGATAAACATATAATGATTCATGCTGGCGGGCAGAGTCGACGTCTGCCGGCCTATGGTCCATCGGGCAAGATTCTTACGCCGATTCCAGTTTTTCGCTGGAGTCGCAGTCAACGAATCGACCAGACGCTGCTCTCACTCATCACGCAAGATTTCGAGCAGCTGATGTCTAAGGCTGGCGAGGGGCAAAATACGCTCGTTGCCAGTGGCGATGCATGGAACTTCATGCCGCAAATTCCGCCAGTGCCCGCTGCCGATGTCGTTTGTTATGGTATATGGATGCCACCGCAAACCGTCACGCATCATGGGGCTTTCTTCGCCAAACGCGAGTCGCCGCAAGAGCTCGATTTCATGCTTCAGAAGCCGTCGCACGCTACTATCGAAGAGCTTAGCGCTTCGCATATCTTCCTTATGGATTGCGGTTTGTGGATTTTGTCCGACCACGCCGTCGAAGTACTTATGAAGAAATGTGGCTACAATGGGCGCGATTTTGCCGGCGGTCGTCCATCGTACTACGATTTGTATTCTACGTTCGGCACAGCTCTCGGCGCCAACCCTTCGCAACGCGACATAGATATTGATAATGAAAAACTTAGCGTAGCCATGGTAGCCATCGATGGCGGCGAATTCTACCATTTCGGCACATCGTCGGAGCTAATTTCGTCGATGGAGCGCATACAAAACCGCATCGTCGACCAGCGAAATGTGTGGCATACCAAGGTTAAACCGCAAGCATCAATATTCGTTCAGAATGCCGATTGCGCCTTCAAATTCACCGAGCATAATAATAATATCTGGATTGAGAATAGCATCGTAGGTAAAGATTGGAATCTTTCTTCGCATAATATTATTACGGGCGTTCCCGAGAACAATTGGAAGGTCTCTTTGCCCGACGGCTGCTGCATAGATATTATTCCTATAAATAATGATGAGTGGTGCATACGTCCTTACGGCATCAACGACGCGTTCAAAGGCGCGGTAGGCGACGACTCTACTACATATTTAGGTATGCCGTTTGCTACATGGCTTGGTGCGCATAACATAACGCTCACCGACTTGAATATTGCACCTGACGTCGACATTCAATCTGCGCCGATTTTTTCTGTAGTAAAAAACATCAGCGAAAGCATTATCAACTGGCTTATTGGCACTTACGACAACGACGCTGCACGAAGCGAATACCTATCCGCTCGCCGCATCAGTGCCGACGAGGTAAGTAAGTATATAAACCTCGACCGACTTTTTGCTCAGCGCCGACGCCTGCTTTGCAAGAATCTGCCCGCGCTTGCAGCCAATCGCCGCAGTGTATTCTACCAAACCGACCTCAAGGCTATGGCAAAGATTTTTGCCGACGAGCATCTGCCGTTGCCTGCGCCACTCTCGCCCGACGAGAATATTATGACTCGTATGCGCGACAGCATGTTCCGCTCTGAGGTGCTGCAACTCAGCGGCAAAGATGGCCGCAACGAGCACGAGGAGGCATTCCGCCTACTTCGCGACGCCATTCGCTACACGGCTGGCAAAGCACCCATTCCTCATTGCAACGTCTTTGCCGATCAAGTGGTGTGTGGCCGTGCACCGGCTCGTCTCGATTTGGCTGGCGGCTGGAGCGACACTCCGCCTATATGTATGCAAAATGGCGGTCATGTGGTGAATATCGCGGTGGAGATGAACGGACAGCCACCTATTCAGGCATACATACGCCTACTCGATGAACATAAGATTGTTATGCGCTCCATCGACAACGGCGGCGTGGAGGTAGTTGAGAGCTACGACGACCTTGCCAATTACAACGTTGTCGGCTCGGCATTCTCCATACCTAAGGCAGCACTTTGTCTCGCAGGCTTCCATCCCGATTTTTGCGGAGCTAGCTATGGTTCTCTGAAAGAGCAACTGCAAGAGTTTGGCGGCGGCATGGAGATTTCACTCCTCGTAGCTATTCCCAAAGGTTCTGGTCTTGGCACAAGTTCCATTTTGGCTGGCGCTATTTTAGGTACGCTGAGCGACTTCTGTGGTCTTGGCTGGAGTCAAGCACACGTCTGCCATCTGACGCTCATCTTGGAGCAACTTCTCACTACGGGCGGCGGTTGGCAAGACCAATATGGCGGCATAGTGGGTGGACTGAAACTTCTATCGTCTGTGCCGGGCGACCAGTCGGACATAGATATTCGCCTACTGCCCGAGAGAATATTTACGCATCCTAAGTATCAAGGGCGTTGGTTGCTCTACTACACTGGCATAACGCGAGTAGCTAAAAATATCCTCAACGAGATTGTTCGCGGCATGTTCCTTGGCGAGGCTAAGCGCATAAATATCATCAAAGAGATAAATATGCTCGCACTCGATTTAGCCGACGCGCTCCAACACGACGACTTCGAGAAAGTTGGACTTATGCTGCGCAAGTCGTGGCATCTGAACTGCACGCTCGATTCGGGCACATGTCCAGCGGAAGTGAAGCGCATAACGGACGCCATAGATAAGTATGCACTTGGCTACAAACTACTTGGCGCTGGTGGTGGCGGCTATATGCTCATCTGCGCCAAAGACAGTGTTTCGGCAGACCTCATTCGTCAGACGCTTACCAGCAATCCACCCAACGCCAAAGCACGCTTCGTGGAGATGACACTAAGCAAAGAGGGCTTACAGATTTCACGAAGTTAACTTTTATAATTACGAGTTACGAATTATGAGTTACGAGTAGCTCCGATTATGAATTTTCAATTCTCAATTTTCAATTTCCAATATGATAGGTGCTATTATAGGCGATATTGCTGGCTCTGTATTTGAGTTTCGCAATACATACGATTACAATTTTCCACTCTTTGCCGATGGCTCGGCTTATACCGACGATACTATATGTACCATTGCCATCGCTGATGCCATACTTAGCGGCGGTAGCTACAAGGAGCGTCTGCACACGTGGTGCCGTAAATATCCCGACCCGAAAGGTGCGTACGGCGAAAGTTTTTCGCGTTGGATAATGAGCAACAACCCCAAGCCGTACAACAGTTTTGGCAACGGAGCGGCAATGCGCGTCAGTCCGGTGGGCTGGGCATTCAACGACGAGGCGACTGTGGCAGCCGAGGCTAAGAAAACGGCCGAGTGCACGCATAACCATCGTGAAGGCATAAAAGGCGCGGTAGCAGTGGCGAAAGCTATATTTATGCTACGTACTACCAACGACAAGAATTCGCTCAACGACATTATAGCTACATACGAAGGCTACAAACGCCCCGAGCGCGGCGTGTTCGACGTGACGTGCCAAGGTTGCGTGCCATTGGCGCTCGACATAATTATGCAGAGCCGCAACTTCGAAGATGCCATTCGCCTCGCAGTATCGTATGGTGGCGATTCCGATACACTGGGTGCAATAGTTGGCAGCATGGCCGAGGCCATATACGAAGTGCCAGATTTCTTGCACGAAGAGGTCATGTCAATATTGCCAAACGAAATGGCACGCGTAGTAGCGGAGTTTGAGGCTAAGTATAAATAATTATGGCGCCCCAACGCTATATTTGCCACTCGATAATTTATGGTGACACATAAGTATTACTAATAGCAACTAATTAGAAATGAGAATATTACTTTTCTGCGAAAATAAATACGCCATCGACATACTCAATCCGCTGCAAGAGGAGGCGCAAAAGGATAGCAGCAACGAAGTGCTTTGGTACGTTCACGCGCTCAAGATTCCGAATTTTCCGCTGAAGGATAGCGTTCGATATACCAATTCGATACAGGAAGCTTACGACTTCAAGCCCGAGGCAGTTTTCTGTCCGGGAAACATTGTACCATACTACTTGTCGGGCGTGAAGGTGCAGATATTCCATGGCTATGCAGCAGAGAAGAAAGACCACTGGATTATTCGTAGATATTTCGACACATACTTCACCCAAGGTCCATACTTCACATCTCATTTTGAGGCGCTTTCGCATAAGTATAAAGATTTTGAGGTGCGCGAGACAGGTTGGACCAAGCAAGATTGGATTGCCCGCCATCTGCACGACTTCGACGAGGATAAGCAGCGTCTGCTGACCGAGCATAACAAAAAACGCATAGCTATTTATGCACCAACTTTTTCGCCAAAGCTCACCTCATTGCCGCACATCAAAGGCGCTCTCGAGCATCTGCTTGAAGCCGAGAAAGATCTATTACTCGTTATGAAGTTCCATCCGCTCACGGCAAAACAGTGGACCGACGAATATCAAGAGTGGGCAAGTAAGCGCAACGATGCTATTTATATTGATGCTGGCGAAAACGTCACTAAATATCAACTAATGAGCGATGTGATGATTAGCGACACATCATCGGCTGTGTATGAATTTTTGCTACTCGACCGTCCTGTGATTACGCTAAATACCATTGCAAAGGATATTTATTGGGAGAATATAACCGATGCATCGCAACTAACGACGGCATTCAACAAAGCCATCAACGACCCCGAAAGCATCGCAAAACGCCGCTGGATTGTTGAAAATTACGATCCATACAACGACGGACGTTGCTGCGCACGTATGCTCGAACAGGCTAAGGACTATATCGCTCGTCATGGCGTACCCGAGAAGCGCAAGCTAAACCTTTGGCGTAAGTATGCAAGTATCAAGACTTTCGGTAGAATAAAGAAATAATTCTGTATGAACGAGAACAAAATATCGGTAGTAATAAATACATACAACGAGAGCGCGACGCTTGCCGAAACGGTGCAGCACGTGAAAGACTTCGACGAGATTGTTGTTTGTGACATGGAAAGCACGGACAACACCGTTGCTATTGCGCAAAGCCTCGGTTGTCGCGTGGTTACATTCCCCAAAGGCAACTACAACATAGTTGAACCGGCTCGCGATTTTGCCATTCATGCGGCTACATATCCGTGGGTTCTGGTAGTCGATGCCGATGAAATCATTACAGCCGAACTCCGCGAATATCTTTATTCATACATAAACAGCGAAAACCATGCGACTGGGTTGCTCATTCCACGTAAAAACTACGTGATGAATCAGTTCGTGAAGAACTCGTACCCCGATTACCAACTTCGTTTTTTTATGAAGGACAAAACCACGTGGCCGCCTCTCGTTCATGCCAAGCCAAACATCGATGGCGAAGTAGGAAAAGTGCCGTCAGCCGACCATAAGTTGGCCATGATACACAAGTCGATGAGCGTATATACGAAGTTGGCAAAGATGAATACTTACACCTCCAACGAGGTAGTTAAGCGCAAGAATGAGAGCGTTAGCCTGCTGCGTATGTTTGTGAAACCAACATTCCGATTTTTCCTTCACTACATAATAAAGGGAGGCATTTTTCAAGGCGTGAGTGGCTTGGTGCTCGCTATAAACGAGGCCAACTACAAATTCTATACGCTTGTGAAAATCTGGGAAGCTAAGAACGGGGAGAGAAATTAGTACTTTCCCTTTTTACATATAAGCATTTCATAAAAAAGAAAACATCACCAAAACTTTCGCTTTGATGATGTTATTTTCTGAGGTCGGTAGCAGATTCGAACTGCTGTAAGCGGTTTTGCAGACCGGTGACTAAGCCACTCATCCAACCGACCGTCATTTGCGCCACAAAAGTAGTCGTAATTTTGTGTAGTGCAATAGCAAAATGCGCTTTTTTTCTGCGGCGCGTAAATATTTATGACTATTCGTCGAGCTTCAAGACAGCAAGGAATGCTTTCTGTGGCACTTCTACATTGCCTATTTGCTTCATGCGCTTCTTTCCTTCTTTTTGTTTCTCAAGCAGTTTGCGCTTACGCGACACGTCACCACCATAACATTTGGCGGTTACATCTTTACGAACGGCCTTTATAGTCTCGCGAGCAATAATCTTGGCACCGATAGCTGCTTGAATAGCCACGTCGAACTGCTGACGTGGTATAAGGTCCTTTAGTTTGGCGCACATCTTGCGACCGATACCCACAGCATTGTCGAAGAATGTGAGCGTAGACAGCGCGTCGACCTTTTCGCCATTGAGCAGAATATCCATTTTGGCGAGGTTGCTCGGACGATACTCAAGCGGCTGATAGTCGAACGAAGCGTAGCCGCGCGAAATACTCTTGAGCTTGTCGTAGAAGTCGAATACAATTTCGGCGAGCGGCATCTCGTATTCAAGTTCTACACGATCGGCAGCTATGTATGTCTGATGAGTCAATGTACCACGTTTGTTGAGGCACAGCGTCATTATCGGACCTATATATTCCGACTTGGTAATGACTTGCGCTTTTATGTATGGCTCTTCTACGTGATCTATTACGGTTGGCTCAGGCAGCGCACTCGGCGTATGCACCTCAACCACTTCGCCCTTGCGCGTGATGGCTTTGTAAGGTACGTTTGGCACAGTAGTTATGACCGATTGATTGAACTCACGGTCGAGGCGCTCTTGAATAATCTCCATGTGCAGCAAACCAAGGAAGCCACAGCGGAATCCGAAGCCCAACGCAAGCGACGATTCAGGTTGGAACGTCAGCGAGGCATCGTTGAGCTGAAGTTTTTCTATCGATGCGCGAAGATCTTCGTAATCGTCAGTAGATATTGGATAGATACCGGCGAACACCATAGGCTTAACCTCCTCGAAACCGGCAATTGCATTCTCGCACGGGCGCTCCACATGGGTTATGGTATCGCCCACCTTCACCTCACGACTCGTCTTTATACCAGAAATTATATAACCAACGTCGCCCGTTTCGAGCGTCTTACGCGGCTCAAAGTCGAGGCGCAGAACACCAATCTCGTCGGCATCGTACTCTTTGCCCGTAGCCACAAACTTCACGAGGTCGCCCGTATTTATTGAGCCGTTCACCACTTTGAAATATGCAATGATGCCGCGGAACGAGTTGAAAACTGAGTCGAAAATCAAGCACTGAAGCGGCGCTTTCGGGTCGCCCACGGGGTGCGGAATTTTCTCCACAATAGCACGCAAAATATCATCGACGCCTTCGCCTGTCTTGCCGCTTGCGCGAATAATATCCTCGCGTTTGCAACCAAGAAGTTCTATTATCTCATCTTCGACCTCTTCGGGCATGGCGTTTGGCATATCCATCTTATTCATCACCGGAATAATCTCGAGGTCGTGATTTATAGCTTGATAAAGATTCGAAATCGTCTGAGCCTGAATACCTTGCGTAGCGTCGACTACAAGAAGAGCACCTTCGCACGCAGCAATAGAGCGCGAAACTTCATACGAAAAATCGACGTGTCCCGGAGTGTCGATGAGGTTAAGTACGTATTTCTTACCATCGAGCACGTAGTCCATCTGAATAGCGTGACTTTTTATAGTTATGCCGCGCTCACGTTCGAGGTCCATATCGTCGAGCACTTGCGCTTGCATCTCTTGCTTCGCAACGGTGTTGGTACGTTCCAAAAGTCTGTCGGCAAGGGTCGATTTGCCGTGGTCTATATGTGCAATGATGCAGAAGTTTCTTATATTCTCCATTAACAGTTTGATTTTCAACAAAAAGCCCACTCGCAATAGTAAGTGGGTAAGTATGTACAATTGCACGCGAAGGTACAAAAAAATACGAGTTCAGAATGTGGTGTTTGCGCGAGTACAATTGCACGAGTTGGTCTCTATTTCAAATTCTCGCAACTCATTATTTCGCGTTCAATTTCTATAACCATATAGCCACGAACACACACCAAACACAGAGATTGAACATACTTATAAATATTTCAATAGTTCATCACATAAATAACACGAAAACGCACGTAAAATCACAACTTTTGCGTGAACAAATTTTCTTCTTTATATGCTCAAACGCAGTACAGAATGTCGCTCTTTTTCTATTTTTGTCGGCGCAAAATCTAACAGAGATAGCTCAATTTTGAATTAATTATAACAGATTTTATGAATATCAATTTTATGCAGATAGTGTCTGCATCTGTTGTTCTTTTCGCCGTGCTCGATATTATCGGTTCAATGCCTATAGTAATAGCAATGCGCGACCGAGGAGAGCACATCGACGCGTGGAAATCTACGTTGGTAGCTTTCGTTCTTTTGTTTGGTTTTATGTATCTCGGCGAAGCTCTGCTCAAGCTCTTCAGCATCGATATTCACTCGTTCGCCGTAGCTGGTGCCATAGTACTTTTGATATTGGGTATGGAGATGGTATTCGGCTTGCAAATCTTCAAGCAGGACGCGCCCCCCAATAGTGCATCTATCGTTCCTCTCGCATTTCCGTTACTTGCTGGACCAGGTTCGTTCACAACTATCATATCGCTTCGTGCCGAATATGCCGACATCAATATCATCATTGCGCTCATCCTAAATATGCTCTTTGTATATGTAGCGCTGCATTCGACGGAGAAATTTTCTAAAATACTCGGCGTAGCTGGTGTGTACGTAACTAAGAAATTTGCCGGCATCATTCTGCTTGCAATCTCAGTGCGTCTATTTATGACAAACCTTTCTCCGCTACTCAGCAGCATTTCGCAATAACATACTTATGGCGCGAGTTAGGAAATTCTACGTAGTTTGGAACGGACGTGTGCCGGGCGTATACTCCGATTGGAATACTGCCAAAGCGCAAATAGACGGCTACGAAGGTGCACGTTTCAAAGGTTTTCTTACCGAAGAGGAGGCCGAGCAAGCGTTTAGCGCTGGTGCACCCGCCTTCCGCCCGACGCTCAAAGCCGACGTAAAGCCACAAACTGACAAAGCGCCAAAACGTTGTATTGTAGTCGATGCCGCATGTTCGGGCAATCCTGGTCCGATGGAATATCGCGGCATTTCGCTGTGGGACGAGAAGGAGATTTTCCACATGAAGTTCGACCTCGGCACCAACAATATAGGCGAGTTTCTTGCCATAGTTCATGCCTTGGCTCTGCTGCAAAAAATAGGTATGACCGACATACCTATATATTCCGACTCGCAAATTGCAATAGGTTGGGTGAAGGCCGCCAAATGTCGCACAAAACTCACCATAGAGCCCGCCACAGTGGAACTTTTCGAACTTGTGCAACGCGCCGAGAAATGGCTTCAGACCAACCCCATAGTGACGCCAATAAATAAATGGCCAACGGCATATTGGGGCGAAATACCTGCCGACTTCGGGCGCAAATAACTGCAGATTTTTAGTTTGTAAGTAATAAGTTATAAGTAGTAGGGCTGTTCCGCAAAGGGGGCAGCCTTTTCTATTTCCTTGCAACCCTCTAAACAAATGGCATTGTGTTGTAGAGACGGGACATGCACGTCATCCCCAATTTTGCGTAGTCTCTTGCCTACATTCAAACTAAAGGCAAGACTCTACCTTACACATAATTACGCAATTATCTACGCTCTATTTTTACTGCGTCAGTGACAGTTGGAAACTTACGCCAACATTGATATTGTTAGTTGGGTAAGATGATGATACGTATGGCTTAGCAATGCTTTGATCGTAGTAGAACTCCATTGAAAAGCGTTGCGTGAAAGCGTAGTCGGCGGAGAACTTTATTGAGGTTGTCTTGGTGCCTGAGGCGAGTTCGTTCGTACCCTCCTCTATGCGGCGCAAGATGGTGAAGTTGTCTCGCTGACTGACGGCAAAGGTCATATTTATGTCGTTGTTGACGGATTTCTGATTCTCTCCTTTGCCGAAAATGAGGTTAAGTTTATCGAAGCGGTAGCCAACTGAGAGCGTCCACTCTTTGCTGTAAGTCTCTGTAATTTGGTTATTGGCAAGCGAGAGCGCTATTTGTCGCGTGCGGTTGTTGGCTATCGATGCTGTGATGTTATTTATGAGCGTAGCCGACACCGAGAATAGCGGACTAAACTGCTCGGCAAGCGTCACGGTAGAAACGGTGTACTGCGGCAAGAAGTTGTTCGAAAGGTCTCGTATGTATGAAAGGCCATCGCCAGCCTGTTCCCATTCGATATTCGTAGTGTACGAACCAACCTGATATTTAGCCGTATAGCCGTGCTGAAGTTCTATATTACGCGCTATATCTTTCAGTTTATCGATGTTCGACAAACCGCTGAACGTCACCTTCCAGTTTGGCTTCATAGCCGTCCACTTTGGTATGAAGTTCATAAATATCTTCGATGTAGAGCTGCCCGAATAAGCCGACAAGAAGGCTGGTATAAGCACCTCTTGACTCGTCAGGCTGTAGCCATCGCGACCATTGAGCGATTGTCCTTCTGTGTCCACTGCGTCGAGGCCAGTGTATGAAGCGCTTCGTGCTGCTCTATTGGCAGCGCAACGGTCGGCAATAGCTTGGCGCGAAGCCAGGAATTTGTTATACGTAGCTGACGAGAGCGAACCTGTCTTTGAAACACTCTTGAATGCCGTATGTATGATATTATACGACATGTTGAACGAGCCATTTTCTATATGGTTATATACGCCATCGAAACCAGCTTCATTGAATACGTAGTACTCCTCCATGCTCTTGTCGTGCGTACGCGATGCAGTGAGGTCTACTTTGAGCGCCTTGAACATCTCGAACGATGCTCTAATCTGTAGCGACGTGGAGTGCGACATCAAGTATGGCTCGCTGAGCGTGGTATCGGTGGTTATCCAATTGTGGTTGATGGCTTTATATGCAAAATCCTTATCCTGCCAACCCATCATAAATGGCAAGCCCGGAGCAAGTCCGCCTGGCTCTTGGCTCGCACCAGCAAGATGCGCAGTAGGCAGATAGCCTGGAAGCGTGGTGGAGTTGTTCTCGCTGTAGCTAATAGAAATATTCTTTAGCGAAGTAACAGTAATTAGAGCTATGTCGCGGAAGCGGTCGGCGATAGATTTATCGTCCTTAACCACACCAGTAATCACCACTCTACCTTTCGCAGCTTTCTGCGTAGGCGTGAACACCGCCGTGTTTTTATCCTTAGCCACAAATACGCCCTTCACGCCGCGACCTTTCTCGTCAAATGCCTTTATCTGCACATCGGTGGTATTTAGTTTGTGCGTTATAGTTATGGCTTTGCCTGGCTCCATAACCATATTATTCTGCGAATAGCGCACGGTCTGCCCGCCGTTGTTCTGCCGCTGTTGCGACTTCTTGTTCGACGACGAGAAGTTGTACGTATTATACAAATCCTTGAGCGTCTTCGACTTGTTGTATAGCGTAATGAAGTTACCCATAACGTTGAGCTGCTTCGTATTGCGGTTCATAATAGTATTACCCCAATCGTACTCCGTGCCTTGGTAACCTGCTTTCCATATATATTGTGCTTTATACTGCGCCGTAGCACTCATGAATTCTAAGTATGGCAACTTATTCACCGGAATCGTCCAATCGAGTGTAGCGGTATGCTGATAGTCGGTTGGGCGGCCGAACTTAGATATTTGAGACCAAACGGAGTCGCGCCAAGCTTTGTACTCTTCGGGATACAAATCCTTATTCACAGGACCATCGGGCTCGTCTATAGTAGCTATGTTCGATGCCGAAAGGGTGAATTTGAGATTCTTAGTTAAGTTGTATCTAAAATCTAAGTAACGATTCCAGTCGAAGTTCTTACTTACGCTCAACGGCACAACATATTCGGGGTTCGATACGTTGCGGTTTTGCACCTCCTGATAGTCGCGCGCAATCTCCCAACGATATGCCAGCAGCGACGGGCCTTTGTAAATGCTGAAATCCTTCAACAGACCGAAATACTTAGCGTTCAATGAGCTCTTCTTGAAAGGCTCTATTGGTTTCGCTGCCGACTGGTAGTTATACGCAATCACTCCGTTGTGCTGACGGCTAAGGTCGCGCTCGGTGTCGGGGTCGGTCTTGAGCGTGGTGGTATATGCATACGTAAACGAAAGGTTGCTCGGCGAAATTGGCGTAGCGCGCTCACCCTTCTTTGGCTTCAGACGCATATTACTTACGTTGATGCTCTTGATGGTCTCGGTGGTTTGGCTCATCGCCTTTATGGAGTCGCGCTCGTGCTTCGATTTGGCGGTATTGAGCACCGTCTTGAGCAGCACGTCGGAGTCGTAAGGCGAATATTTAGGCGTCTGCACCGACTTGCTATACGATGCATAGAACGGCATTGACAAACGAGATTCTGGTCCGAGGAACTTACCAAGTTCTAGACTTGTAGATACGTCGAACTGCATATCTTCATCGATACTACGCTCCGACACGCTCTGATCTATAGAGCCAAAGCCGACACTCGCATACTGACCCGAAGCGGCAATGCTACCAAGGTCGGCAAGTTGAACGTTGGTACGACCACGCGCAGCCCAACCTCCAGCCTCGTCGAAGTCGGTGAGTCGAAGTTCGTTTATCCATACCTCGCACGACTTTGTGCCGGCGCCACGAGCTCGCAAACCGACCATCATCACCTGCACTTCGCCAAGCGTAGGATTACCTTTTATACGTACGCGGTTGTTTAGTTTATCGGGGTCGGCCATCGAGTAGACGGTCTGCAACGTAATGGTAGAGCCGGCTTCGCGCTTAGCGGCATTACGAGCAAGCTTACATTCTGTGAAGAGGCTCAGCGGCACATTCAACTCATTATCTTCGGGCCATACAGCATATCTATCCGTCTCATTATTATCCGAATAGGTACCATGTGGCGTCAGTTCGAGCGGAATTTCATATTCATAATAGTTATCCTCGTAGTCGGAGCCAAGGCGAATAAATGCCGACATCTGGTCGTCCTCGAGCGGATAGCCATCGATAGCCTCGGCGTGTATATACATACGCAGACGCTTGTAATTACGCACATCGAGGTTGATAGTTTTATATACTGCGCGCGCATCACCATTGCCAAGATCTACAACATTGAGGCTGTAGGCTTGCTCGTTGAGCTGGCGCAACTGAGGATTCGAAGGATCGACAGTACGGTCGATGCCAGGCGGAAGCACGTAGTTGACTGGCGTGCGGCGGTCGTTCTCCTCAATATTTATGGTAGAAGTAGTGAATACCGTGGCGCCCGATGGGTTAGCGTCATCTTCATAAAGGTCATCGGAATATTTACGCCATTCGCCCTTGACGAGTTCGAGGGTAGCAAAACGCAAGATGCAAGTGTCGGCGAAGTTCTTCATAATCATACGCATGAACTGCATTGAGCTCATGTCGGTAATGTCGCCAATGACATCATCGGGCTCGGCAAGCGGAATTTTGAACTGATACCAATTGACGCTCTCGGTATTGCCATTCTTGAGTTTCACGGTAGTAGTCATCATGTCGGCAATGCAGTTGTGACCGACCACCATGCTATCTGGACGAATAGAGATGTGATATTGATAATAGTTCTCGGTTTCTGAGAGCGTGTAGTCGCTATTCATATCCTCATTATCGGGCGTAGAATATGCAGCCGTAGAATATGTCTCGGGCGAGTATTCTGTTGGGCAAGAGTTGCCTTCGGTATTGTTGAATCGTTTGTAGCGGTCGAGAATCGAAGTTTTCTCATTGTCGTAGTCCGAACCGCGATAGTAGTGATAGTCATCGGCGGCAGGGTCTTCCATTATGGCGTCGTAGGCATCTTGGGTGAGCTCGCCAGCCGCATACATTTGTTTTATATATGTAATATACGGATAATCGGCACTATTATAGAAATTACGTTCTCGCTCGCTGCTCATGCCGTTCAAACCAGCATCTTGCGCACGCATCGACGCGGGATCGGTATTGAAGCCATTCACAAGTGCGTTGGTTGTAGGCACGTAGCCCCACGACGTAGTATCCACAACGAATTCTTCGCTCGGTGTCGGGAGTCCGTTTTCGAAACCCTTGCGACCATCTTTCAAAACGTCTTCAGAAACATAGCCAACGTTGAAATAGAGGTCGCCGCCCGCATTCACATCTTTATTATAAATGAACGGATCGAGCATCCAGAACTCTATGTACTCAACGTTGTTGGTCTCGAAGTCGGTAGTCTCCAGTTTGCGCTGAATACCAGCCCAACTATCTTCTGGATTTGCAAGGAAGCCATCTTTGGTAAGATCCGTTGTGAAGTTGTACGGACCGCGCTCTGCAGGATAATATGCGAGGTTGAGCACCGAGATATTGGTCGATTCTCCGTAAGCCGACTCTTTGTTTGGGTAGAGCTCCTCTTCGTAGACCTCGCGCACATAGTGACTCGACTGCTGATCTGCATCGTTCTTTATGTGGTTAGGCGTAGTGGTGAGGTTGCGTAAGAAGAGTGGATCGATATAATACCACGCCAAACGCGCACGGTCGAAACCCACAGAGATGTCGTTGGTGAGGTCAGCCTTGGGGAAGAGCGCCGACTGTCCTTGCGGCTTAGAGGCGAGTTTCCACGCCGTCCATGCCTTGATGTCGTACGACACCGAAGAGCCTTCGAAGTCGTCTATATAGGCAGCATTTATCGAACGCGCATGACCAGGAATAAGTTTAGCCACTTCACCCTCGAAGGTTATGCTCGACATAGCATCGGTACTTACGAGCGGAAGCGCATCTATGGCCGAAGTGAGCCATGGCAAATCGTGCTTATAGTTCATATCGAGGCCGAGCATCGTGTTCGACACCGATTCGTCGCCATAAGAAACTTTGTTTGTCAGCGGCTTTTCATTCATATGTATGATGGTAGCGCCGAGGTTGAAGTTGTCGGAGAACTTATAGTTGAGGTGCGCACCAACGAGAGTCTGCGTTTCGGTAGATATTGCAGACTCGTTTTCGAACGAGATATTTATGGCAGTGCCCGAGTTGAGAAGGCTCTGGTTGAGAATCTTCACACGACCGAGCGAATAGTCAACCGAATAGTCCACATTCTCGGCAAGCACCTGACCGCCAGCAGTGACGATGACTGAGCCTTGCGCCAAGTTGAATGCATTGAGAGAAATCTCGCTCGACGACGACGATTGATATTTACCGCGAATCTTGAACTTATTCTTCTGTGTCTGCTGCTTAGCGTAGACTTGCGTACTGTCGTAGAGCGCCGTGAATGCATATTTCTTGGCAAGCGCCGGCTCGCCCTTGAGTTTCTCGGCAAGGTAGCTACCAAATGGCTCGCGCTCGGGGAATATCACCCTACCCTTCGACGCGTTGATGGTGTAGCCGTTCACGAAGTCGTACTTACCATCGGCTGAGACGTCATTATTAGCGTCCAAACGGTCGCAGTTGAGTATTTGTAAGTATGTCTCACCATTGTGTCCGCCATACATAGGCTTCTTGCCTTCGTTCAGGTAGTTTATGTATGTCGACGAAGAGTCGTTGCAATACACCACGTTGAGGTCGAAATCTTTACTCTCGATGTCGTATGAACCAAGCGAATAGATATTCTTCATCATCAACGACCAGTTTTTATACTTAGGCGTAAGCGTAGTACCTTTCAACAATTTCAATATGAGCGTATTAGGCGCTGCAACACCATCGTTCGAAAATTCACCCACTTGATACGTACGACCTCTGTAAGTATACTGATATGCAACGGCTAAGACTTCATTGTTGTTGAGTGCAGTATTGAGCGATATGTAGCCGAGTTTGTCGTTTATGGTATATTCCGACGGCGACAGCAGGCGCGCGTTCTCAATCTTTTCGTAGTCGCGGCCATTTTTGAAGTCGGTCAGACCTTGCAGTTCACTTGTTACGCTATTTATGCTGCGTATGGCGCTATGCGTGCCTGTCATCTCGCCATAGAGGTTGTTGGCAGAGTTGTCTGGATAAGCACCATCAGCACCGCGCCAAAGTGCTTGATCGCTGATATTGTCGCCAGTCTCGCCCAAGTCGACGAATGCCACCACGTTGCGAGCGTTTGTATACACACCCGTTTTATTGGTAATCCACACTTCCACTTTGGTAATAGTTACACCGCTCGTCACAGTAGGCAAGGCGCTCAGGCTCTGGTCGTAGTTCTCCTTGAAGCGGTGGCTTAGGAAGAAGTGTTTATTCTTTTCGTAGTCAGTAATATCTATATCGAACTCTTGCGATGTAGATCCATTTTGCACCGTAATACTTTGGCTCTCACCGCGTTTCTGAGAGAAGACCGTCGACACATCGAGGTTGCCAAAGCGCATATCCATTTTGAAACCGAAAAGGCTCTGGCTGCCTTGAATGAGCGTTCCGGGCAGCGTCCAGTTGATGTTACCAGCCTCGATGTTTTGTATAATGTCGTCCTCCGTGCCTTCGTAGTTGAGTTTCACCTCATTTTCGAAGTCGAAGGTTGCTTCGGTATTATAGTTTATGGCAAACTTCATGCGCTCCCCAATCTGCGCATTGAGGTTAATCTGCACCTCCTCGTCGAAGTCGAAACTTGTAGTTTTGCGCATGCGCTCTTGCAACGTCGGGTTGTCGATGCGGTTATACTGTATACCGAGGCTCACCTTAGCTTGACCTTGCATACGCATAGTTATCTGGTCGGAACCAAAGACGCTGGTGAAGAGGTCGGAATTGACTTTCCACTTCGAGTTGAGCAACGTATTTTTCTGTTTCTCCTCGCCTTCAGCCAACAGACCTTCTGGGCGCTGCTTACTCTTCGACGCCCAATAGTTGAGCATCGAACGGCGCACCGCATCGTTCTGATACTCTTGCAACGTCATGGTGTAAGGCAGGCGGATATTCATACCACCAATCTTGCGATAGATGGTGACAGTCTGCGTAGTAGGATCGTACACAGCATCATATTCCGCATTGGATGGATTTTTCAAATCGAACGACGAGCCACGTTCTTGCCCGGCTTGCGTTGGCACAGGACCTTCGTCTGCTATAGGATAGCGAAGCTTAGTGGTGTCTGCCACAGCCATTTGCGGCTCGGGACGTGCTTCGGGCATAGAGATAGCGCTAAAAATAGGACGCGCCAGCGGCGTAGCTGCTACTACCGCTAATGCGCCTATGGCAACCGCTGCCGCCACAGTGTATGCTATCTTAATCTTCACGTCGTTCTCTGTCTCTCTTCCTGAGGTTATAGTAGTTTTATGGCGGTCTTAACCACCACTTCTACAGCCATTTGCGGATTCTCTTTCAGAAGTTTATCCACCATCTTGGCTGCCGCTTGTTTGTTGAAGCCCAATACTTCCAATGCTTCTAACGCATCTTCGCGGATTTTATTGTCTACGGCTGCAGAAATATTTTCACCCAAATCTACACCGAGCTTCATCACCTTCTCTTTCAGCTCAACTATGAGGCGCTGCGCCGTTTTAGCGCCAATGCCTTTCACGCTGCTTATCATCTTCACATCTTCCGATGCTATGGCTCGTTGAAGTTCTGCTATTGGATATGCCGAAAGTATTATGCGCGCTGTATTTGCGCCAACGCCGCTCACCGAAATGAGCATTTTGAACATATCGCGTTCGGCAGCCGTTGCGAAGCCGTAGAGTACGTATGCATCTTCGCGAATAGCCTCATAGACAAGAAGTTTTGCACTATCCTGACCATTTATAGCGCTATATGTAGTTAGCGACACACAAAGACCGTAACCCACACCACCGCAGTCTATCACTACGTAGGTTGGCGTCACTTCGGCAAGTTTTCCGCTGATGTAGTCAATCATATTTATAAGTATGTATTATTTACTCCACGCTCTCCAGCCCTGCGCCATCAAATCGGACTCATCGCCAGCCGTGGTTATCAATCGGCGACCTTTGTCTTTATTGCACATATAACCAATGGCAAAAATGTTAGGGCCAGGCATCGACTGGAATTTCTGGTAATCTTCTTGCTTTATGGTGAAGAGCAATTCGTAGTCCTCGCCGCCGTTGAGCGCTGCTATCACTGGGCTGAAGTTGAGCTCCTCAGCCATGTTGCGCGTAACGTGGTCGATAGGTATTTTCTCTTCATATATACGGCAGCCCAAATCCGACGCAGTGCACATATGCAGCATTTCCGACGAAAGTCCATCGCTAATATCCATCATCGATGTTGGCACAACGCCAATCTTATCGAGGAACTCAATGACGTCGCGGCGTGGCTCTGGCTTGAGTTGGCGTTCGAGTATGTAGTCGTAGCCATCGAACTCGGGGCGTTGGTCGTTCTGTCCTTTGAGCACGCGTTTCTCACGTTCGAGCAACTGAAGTCCCATATATGCAGCACCCAAATCGCCTGATACGCAGACAATTTCATTCTCTTTAGCGCCGCCACGGTAGACAATCTTCTCGGGAGCAACTTCGCCAATGGCCGTGATACTTATGTTCAAACCAGTAAGCGACGAACTTGTGTCGCCACCAACGAGGTCAACGCCGTAGCGCTCACAGCAGAGCAACATGCCCGAATAGAGCTCGTCGATAGCTGCCAAATCGAACTTTGCCGACACTCCTATCGACACCGTAATCTGCTGAGGCTTAGCATTCATAGCATAAATATCACTCAAATTAACAGCTACAGCCTTATAGCCAAGGTGTTTGAGCGGACAATATGTAAGATCGAAATGTATGCCCTCGAGCAACAAATCGGTCGTCACCACCTGACGCATACCAGGCGTGGGAGCTATCACGGCGCAGTCGTCGCCAATGCCTTTCACAGTGGTTGCGTTGGTAAGTTTTACGCTCTCTTTTATTCTATTTATGAGACCAAACTCGCCTAATTCTTGAAGACTTTCAGCCATTTCTATCTATATAAATATTTACACTATAACTATTTACAAAGCATCGTCTTGACCTTGCGCACACCATCGATAAGCGCGTCAACGTCGTTGGTATTATTATATATAGCAAACGAAGCACGCACCGTGCCTGGAATGCCGAAATGTGCCATCAGCGGCTGTGCGCAGTGATGTCCAGTGCGAACTGCTATGCCCATCTTGTCGAGTATCATGCCAGTGTCGTATGGATGCGCATTGCCAACGAGGAACGACACCACGCCGGCACGCTCTTCTGCCTCGCCGATGATACGTACACCATCGATAGCTCGCAAGCCTTCGAGAGCATACTCCACAAGGTGTTTCTCGTGGTCGCAGATGGCTTTTTTGCCAATGTTTTCTATGTAATCTACAGCACTTGCAAGACCTATAGCGCCAACGTAGTCGGGCGTTCCAGCTTCGAAGCGGTGAGGCGATGGAAGGAACGTTGTCTTTTCGAGCGTCACTTTGTCAATCATAGCACCGCCAGCTTGATACGGCACCATATCGTCCATAAATCGACGACGACCGTAAAGCACGCCAATGCCATTCGGGCCGTACATTTTGTGACCGCTGAACGCCATAAAGTCGCAGTCGATAGCTTGCACATCGACAAGCATGTGCGGCATACTCTGAGCTGCATCTATAAGTACAGGAATATGATGCGCATGAGCCTCATTCACAATCTCTTCTACGGGATTGATAATACCCGTAACATTCGACACGTGAGTGATGGCGAGCAACTTGGTGCGCTCGTTGAAAAGTTTATAGAGTTCTGGCAAAATGAGGCAACCATTGGCATCGATAGGTGCCACGCGAAGATTCATCTTCTTGCGCTCGCAAAGCAACTGCCAAGGCACAATGTTGGAATGGTGTTCCATGGTGGAGATGATAATCTCATCGCCTTCGTTGCAATACGACTCACCAAACGAATATGCAAGCAGATTTATCGACTCCGTAGTGCCACGCGTAAATACAATCTCGCGGTCGGATTGGGCATTGATATGCTCAGCCACACGTTTACGCGCATTTTCGTGCATATCCGTACATAGATTGCTCAAGTGATGTACTCCACGATGCACGTTGCTATTGTAGTTTTCGTACACATCGCGCATTTTCTCCAACACGCTATGCGGCTTCTGCGTCGTAGCGCCATTATCTAAGTAGATAAGTGGCTTCCCATAAATTTCCTGCTTAAGTATGGGAAATTGCGAACGAAAAAAATTTATATCGAAAATCATATTTCGTTAGAGTGAGTTTTTTATACTATCAACAAGGCTATCAGCCATTTGCGCAATAGGCACACGCTCAGCTATCTCGCATACAAAGGCAGCCACAAGCATCTGTCGAGCCTCCTCTTCGCTGATGCCGCGAGCCTGCATATAGAAGAGCTGATCTTTGTCTATCTGACCAGTCGTAGAACCGTGGTTGCAACGAACATCATCGGCATAAATCTCGAGCTGAGGTTTGGCGTATGCACGCGCATCTTTACTGAGCAACATGCTGCGATTCACCTGATTAGCAAGCGTCTTTTGCGCATCGGGTTCAACCACTATCAATCCACTAAAGGCAGTAACCGCCTTGCCAGATAACACACCTTTGTAGAGCTGCTCGCACGTACAATGCCCCACGGCGTGACGCACGATGGTGGAATTGTCTATTCTATTATCGTCGGCAGCAATGTAGAGCCCCGAAATTTGCGACTCTGCATTCTCACCTAAATAATTAATTCTAAGATTATTACGCACTTGCGCCGCACGAATATTTATAGTAGAGATATTCAAGCGAGCCGACTTCTGCATATCTACAATGGTATGCGTAAATATGCGTGCCTTGGTGGGTTTATCTTGCCACAGCACAACGTTAGCCGCACTCTCAGCAGCCATTTTTATGTATATATCTACGGCCGAAAATCCGCTCTGCGAAGCAAAGTTCACAACCACGTTGCGCTGCGCATTCGCTTTTACGTCTATAATTACAGCACGCGCAACAATCTCATTGTCAGCCGCACCGTCAATATTTATATACTTAACTTCGTCCGACTGACCCTCGAGCGCGTAATATGCAGCTTTCGATGCCTTCGACGCCACGAAGAGCGCCGGTTTGTCCGTCTCGCCTTCTGGCAGTGCAAAGTCTACTACGCTGTCGGCATCGGCACATACGGCAGTCGTAACGGTCTCAATACCAGCAGTGAACTGAGCCACATCGGTGTAGAGATAATCCTCGCTTTTGCGGGCGGGCAGAATTTCGTCGAGCAGAAACGCAGTTGTATTCATATCAAACTAATCTTTGAACTGCTCTTTTATCCAATCGTAGCCGCGCTTTTCAAGGTCAAGCGCGAGTTCTTTGCCACCCGTCATAACTATGCGGCCATGGTAGAGAATATGTATGTAGTCGGGCACTATGTAGTCGAGAAGTCGCTGATAGTGAGTAATCACCACCGTGGCGTTCTCTTTCGTCTTCAATGCCGTAACGCCCTCTGCCACAACGCGAAGTGCATCAATATCGAGACCCGAATCCGTCTCATCAAGGATGCGGAGCGAAGGGTTGAGCATAGCCATCTGGAAAACCTCGTTGCGTTTCTTCTCGCCACCCGAAAAACCAGCATTCACCGAGCGAGAAGCAAGTTTCGAGTCGAGTTCAACAATCTGGCGTTTCTCCTTCATAAGTTTCAAGAAATCTGTTGCCGAAAGTGGTTCAAGACCTTGATATTTACGCTTACTATTCACAGCCGCACGCATGAAGTTGGTCATCGACACGCCAGGAATCTCGGTAGGATACTGAAACGAGAGAAAGATGCCTTCGTTGGCGCGCTTATCGGGCGTCATCTCGAGCAAGTTCTTGCCATTGAAAGTGACCTCGCCAGCCGTGACGTTATACATAGGATTGCCCGCCAAGACAGCCGAAAGCGTCGACTTGCCCGAACCGTTTGGTCCCATGATGGCGTGCGTCTCGCCTGCCTTTATCTCGAGGTTGATTCCGCGGAGAATCTCTTTTCCGTCTATCTCGGCGTGTAAATTCTTTATAGAGAGCATTTTATATCTATAATTATCTTATTTACAATAAATTAACCCACACTTCCCTCCAAAGTTACTTGAAGCAGTTTTTGTGCTTCCATAGCAAATTCCATCGGCAACTTGTTCAGCACATCGCGAGCATAGCCGTTAACTATCAATCCCACAGCTTCTTCGGTAGATATGCCACGCTGATTGCAGTAGAATAGTTGCTCCTCGCTGATTTTCGATGTCGAAGCTTCGTGTTCCACAACAGCCGTCGGGTTGTGTATATCTGAGTATGGGAAGGTGTGCGCACCGCATTTGTCGCCAATGAGCAGCGAGTCGCACTGCGAATAGTTACGCGCATCGTCGGCATTTTCTGCCACGCGCACCAAACCACGGTATGCATTCTGACTTCTACCAGCCGAAATACCTTTAGAAATTATGGTGCTACGCGTATTGCGCCCAAGGTGAATCATCTTAGTGCCAGTGTCGGCTTGCTGATAGTTATTCGTAACGGCAACAGAGTAGAATTCGCCCACGCTACCATCGCCTTTGAGTACACACGACGGATATTTCCACGTTATGGCAGAACCCGTCTCCACCTGTGTCCACGACACTTTAGAGCGTTCACCTCGGCAAAGAGCGCGCTTCGTAACGAAGTTATATATACCGCCATTACCATTCTTATCGCCTGGATACCAGTTTTGTACGGTACTATATTTAACCTCGGCGCGATTTTCGGTAATAATTTCCACAATGGCGGCGTGAAGCTGATTCTCGTCGCGCATAGGAGCGGTGCAACCTTCGAGGTAGCTAACGTAGCTATCGTCGTCGGCCACAATGAGAGTGCGCTCAAACTGACCAGTCTTCATGGCATTTATGCGGAAGTAGGTCGAGAGCTCCATTGGGCAGCGAACACCTTTAGGTATGTATACAAATGAGCCATCGGAGAAGACAGCCGAATTGAGCGCTGCATAGAAATTGTCGGTGTATGGCACAACTTTGCCAAGATATTTCTGCACGAGTTCGGGATATTCCTGAATAGCCTCACTGATTGGGCAGAATATTATTCCCTTCTCTGACAACGTTTTGCGGAACGTAGTACGTACGCTAGTACTATCGAGCACCGCATCTACAGCCACATTCGACAGCGCTTTTTGCTCATCGAGCGGAATGCCAAGTTTATCGAAAGTCTTGCGCACCTCAGGATCTACTTCATCGAGCGACGCGAGTTTATCGGCTTTCTTGGGCGCAGCATAATATATAATATCCTGAAAATCAATCTTAGGAATATTCAGATGAGCCCACTTAGGCTGCTCAAGAGTTTGCCAATGACGAAAAGCTTTCAATCGGAAATCGAGCATAAACTGCGGCTCACCCTTCTTGGCCGAAATGAGGCGCACAACGTCCTCGTTCAAGCCTTTGGCGATGGTCTCAGTGTCAATATCCGACGTAAAACCATATTTATACTCCTCTTTGAGGTTATCAATCTGCAAATCTGCCATTAATCATCTGGTATGAAATAGGGCGCAAAGTTAAGAATTTATGGCTCATACTTTGATTTTTATTTTGAACGTCAAATTCAACGAAAACAATCACCTATTGGCAAAGCAACAATCAACCATATAGACACAAAAAGCCGCGCCAATTCAACATTAGCACGGCTCTATTTATTATTGGAGAGAAATACTTATTTCACTTCAAATCTGTATACGTAGAATGTTTTAGCATTTACTGTTGCGCTATACGTATTACCAGATGCTGCCTCGTTCTTGGTTTGCGGAACTATTGCATCGGGAGCATCAACGGTATTGTCGGCATCGAGATTGCTTGATGAGAAGCTCGTGATAGTTACACCAGCAAGCGCTTTTTTCTTCAAGCCGTTCACGTTGAGCGTAACAGTCTGATTTTCTTCAGATGTATTTATCACCTTGACGATGATAGAGCCATCGGCATCGACAACCGAACTTGCAAAAATACCTTTCTGACCATCGTTGCCAGCCAAAGGTTTGCCAGCAGCATCGGTGGTTTTGAGTACATTCTTACCCTTATTGAGCGAATAGAGTTGCTGCACGTAGTAGCTACATGTGCGAGCCGAGCGGGCATTATCGAACCAAATCATATCTGGACGCCACTGCCAACCTTCGACGTGAGCAAAAAGTGGTGCGTAAGTAGCCATCTCAACAACGTCGGCATTGCGCTCGATGTTGGTCATGAAAGCTGCTTCGAGAAGAGCGGCGTTGAAGTGATTCCATTTCTTGCCTTTGCCGTGGCATGCATATTCGCCAGCGAATACTTTCGGACCTTTGCGGTCGTAATTGTCATAGCGATTGCCCTGCGCAAGGAACCACGATTCTGGACGATAGAAATGCTCGTCGACGAGGTCAACTTTGAGGCGGCGCATCTCTGGCCATAAATAGTCGAATTTGTCGCCTTCTGAGTCAGGGCCTGAGGTACCTACAATCTTGATTTTAGGATATTTAGCGCGAATTGCCGTAACGAATTTCTCAAGGCGCTCAGGATAGAGGCTACCCCACTGTTCGTTGCCGACAGCTAAGTATTTCAAATTGAATGGCTCTTTGTGACCCATCTCGCTGCGCACCTTACCCCACTTGGTATTCTCGTCGCCATTGGCAAATTCAATGAGGTCGAGCGCATCGTCGATGTATGGCTGAAGTTCGTTGACTGGAACGTGAGCATCATCATTTCTATTCTGGAATTGGCAAACCAAGCCGCACATAATTACAGGAAGTGGCTCTGCACCAATATCTTCAGAGAGAAGGAAATATTCATAGAAGCCTAAGCCATAGCTTTGGAAATAATCAGGATAGAAACGATGCGGGAAGGTGTAGTGCCAACGGTTTTCGTTCACCGGACGGTTTTCAACTGGACCAACGGTATTTTTCCAATTGTAACGAGTGTCGAGGTCGGTGCCTTCAACTATGCAGCCGCCAGGGAAGCGGAAGATACCAGGATGGAGGTCAGCCAAAGCTTGAGCAAGGTCTTTACGCATACCATTCTCGCGACCTTTCCACGTGTCAGCTGGGAAGAGCGAAACATGCTCAAGGTCAACGCTATTCTTGCCTACAAGGAAGATGCGCAACTTACCGCGCTTAACATCTTGCTTAGGCGTGAGCGTTATTTTGTACTTATTCCACTCGCCGTTGTCTATAATTGTAATATCCTTATGAGCAAGCACTTGGCTCTCGCCCATCGAAGCGGGATCGATAATTTCTACACGAATCTTAGCCTCTTTCTGGTCGACGCTACGAGCCCAAACTGAGAAATTGTAGTCAGCGCCAGCCTTCACCGTAACGCCGAAGAAGCCTTCGTTTTCGAGGCCGGTACGTTTCTCGCCATGACCAGGGTCAGTGAGGCGTACGTAGTGCGGATTACGCTCGAAAGGTCCATCGTTGCGAACGTCCACATGGCCGAACGAGGTCCAACCCAAGAGAGCTTGTGGGAAGTCGAACGAGCGGTTTTTCACCATTTCGGCATAGAGGCCTCCGTCGGCACCGTAGTTAATATCCTCGAAGAAAATGCCGTAGAGCGTAGACGGAATGGCAGCTCCGGGCTTCTTAGCATCAATATTTATAGTGGTCTGCGCAACCGATGCTACCGAGAGCATACCAAGCGCAGCCAATGTCAGTATCTTATTCATATTCAATATATTTATAGATTATCTAACTGCAATAGTAACTACCGATTTAGCTGGCAAGGTGACAGTAAGAATGTTGTCCTTGAGCTTGTAGTCGGTAAACTGAGCGAGTTCGATGGTGTGAGGCTCATCGAAAGTGTTGTGGTCGGCAATATTTTTAGCTGTAAGCAGCTGAGCTTCAGAAGCGTTCTTAGCCTTCATACCACGAATATCTATGCTAACCTTGATAGCTTTTTCGAGCGAGACGTTGGTTAGCGACACGTGCACAACGCCATTCTCGTCCTTAGAAGCGGTAGCGCTCACTTGTGGAATGGTGAATTTGCCTTTGGTGTAGTCTGGCGTATTTACGCTGATTGGCAGCGCAGTAGCCTCTTGATGCACCTTATACATATCGAAGATGTGGTATGTAGGCGTGAGAATCATCTTCTCGCCATCGGTAAGTATAACAGCTTGGAGCACATTCACTATTTGAGCAATGTTTGCCATACGTACGCGGTCGGCATGAGCATGGAAAATATTGAGCGTGATAGCGGCAATCATTGCATCGCGCATGGTGTTCTGCTGGAATAGGAACCCTGGATTTGTGCCAGGTTCAACATCGTACCACGAACCCCACTCGTCTACAACAAGAGCAACACGTTTTTTCGGATCGTACTTAGTCATTATGGCATCGTGACGAGTAACGAGTTCGTCCATGTGGTGAGCGCGTTTGAGCGTCTCTACATATTTCTCGTCTGAGAATTGAGTAGCCGAGCCTTTGTTGTCCCAACCGCCAGGGTGCGTATAGTAGTGAAGCGACAAGCCCCACATCTGGTTGAGCGGAACGTTCTTCATGATGGTCTCTGTCCAGTTGTAGTCGTCGACGTTAGCACCGCCAGCCACTTTCAAAAGGTGATTGTTACCATAGTCGCGGCAGAACGTTTGATAGCGACGATAGTTTTGTGCATAGAAATCGGGCGTCATGTTGCCACCGCAGCCCCAACTTTCGTTACCCACAGCGAGGAACGACACCTTCCAAGGCTTTTCTCTACCATTCTGCTTACGAAGATTTGCCATTGGCGACTCGCCGTCGAAGGTCATATATTCAACCCATTTCGACATTTCTTCTACACTGCCCGAACCTACGTTGCCGCATATATATGGCTCGCAACCAAGCTCTTCACACATATTTAGGAACTCATTAGTACCGAACGAGTTATCTTCTACCACGCCGCCCCAGTGGGTATTCACCATACGCGAGCGTTTCTCCTTCGGACCGATGCCGTCCATCCAGTGATATTCATCGGCAAAGCAGCCGCCCGGCCAACGAAGATTAGGAATTTTGATATTTTTCAACGCGTCGATAATATCGTTACGCACACCATTGGTATTGGGTATCGACGAGTTTTCGCCAACATACATACCGCCATAAATACAATGTCCGAGATGCTCTGAAAAATGGCCATAGATATGACGCGATATCTTCACTTTTCCTTGGTCGGCATTCACTACAATAGATGCCTCTTGCGCCACTGCAACGACCGAGCTAAACGCTGCAACGCCGATGGTAGCAATGAGAGAGAGTGTTCTTAACATATAATTTTCATTTGTTTAGTTTCTGTAACAAAAGTACGCCTACGCGCAATCTGCTTGGTGGACTATAAGTACACAACTTGCGGATTTTTGGTATACGAATAAGTAAAATCAGAACGACAGCAAGTCGATGTCGCAAAAATCGGTATCGTATGTACGAGCTAAATACTTATTGGTAGTTACGCCCTGAAGCATGGCCGTTGCCGATGCAAGTACACGATTTTCGCGAATGGCCGATAGCAGTCCACCGCCAGCCGCAATTTTGCTTATGGTGGGAGCAACTAAATCGCTCACAACTATCGATGCCGTATGCGATGCAAGCACGGTGATGTCGGGCAAGCAATGGCAAATGGTGTTACCGTAGATGAACGTCGGTTTATCGATGGTGGTAGCGTGCGAAATCTCGAAACGACCGCCAAAGTTGATATTCAAGTCGATAACTATAGCGCGGTTTTTGAGCTGCTTTATCGATTCGGCAGGCACAAAGAAGGCTTCTGGCGACTGCGAACGCGTACCAATAACCACATCGGCCGATTGAAGCGCCTTATTGAAGGCTTGCGGATGGATGTTGCTCGTAAATACACGCACTGGCAAACGCTCGTTAATCTGCTGCAAGTGAAGCATATCATCGTCGAAAATCTTCACCGTAGAGCCAAAAGCTTGCGCTATTTTAGCTATTGAGAATGCGGTGAGATCCGAGCCTACCACCACAATTTCTGTTGGTGGTACGCCCGTCACTCCGCCTATAACAATGCCTTTACCTTCGTTGGTTTGTTGTAATAATGTTGCTGCTGTAGTTATGGCCATGCTGCCCTCAATCTCGCTGAGACTTCTACGCAACAGCGATTGACGCGATTTACCATCGGTGAGGAAGTCGAGCGCAAGCACGTTGCACTTCTTGGCAGCCAAGGCTTGCACGTCCTCTTTGGCGCGATTCAGTTGGCTTACCGAGCAGATGAGCGATGCTTTTTTCTGCATCATAGCCACCTCTTTAGCCGTAGGTAGCGATGTTTTGAGCACAACTTCGGCATCAAAAGCTGCTTTGTGTGTAGCTACGATGGTTGCTCCAGCCTCGGCATAACGGCTATCGCTGAAGCGAGCTGCTTCACCTACGCCTTTCTCTACTTTCACCGTATGACCTTGCGCCACAAGAAGTTCCACGCCCTGTGGTGTGAGCGGCACTCGCGTGTCTTCAATAGCCAATTCGCGCGGAATGGAAATAGACAATCTGCGCTTTGCACAAAGCGTTTGCAGACGTTCTTCGCAAGGTACGGGCAGCTCCATAATTACTTACTTTTTGATTTTCAACTCTTTTATAATGTTCTTCGCACCACCAACGTAGTCGATAACATAAAGAACATAGCGAATATCAACGCAGACGCAACGAGTCAAATCGTCGTCGTACATAAAGTCGCCAGCCATCGACTCCCAGTTACCATCGAATGCAAGACCGATGAGTTCGCCTTTACCATTGATAACAGGGCTACCAGAGTTGCCACCAGTAATATCGTTAGTAGTTATGAAACATGTATGCAACAAACCATCTTTCTTGTCAGCATACATACCGTAATCGCCAGTTTTTACCTTCTCTACAAATTTTGCATCCTGAGCGTAATCGTAGTTTGCTGTGTCGCAAATCTTCTCCAAGTAGCCTTTTACGGTGGTGTAGTATGCATACTTAACGGCGTCTGCTGGTTCGTAGCTCTTCACGGTGCCATAGCTGAGACGCATAGTGAAGTTTGCTCCCGGATAGAGTTTCTTGTTGGCTTTCCACTTCATTATTGCGCCGGTGTACATATTCTGATAGTCGCCAGCTACAAGGTCGGCCGATTTGAATTCGTCGAGGATATTCCAATATGAAGTATCGGTTTTCATATAATTATAGAGAACATCGTTGTCGAGGGCAGCCGTATTTACCGAATCTGCAGCAGCATTCTCGCTCCAGAATTTTTCAAAACGTTCTTGCGATGTAAATATTGATTTTGAGTATACATCATCAACAAACTGCTGATAATCACCATTATACTTACCATCAATATCATTATAGAAATTAGGGAAGTAATTCTTGTTCGACACGCAATCGCGATAGAGTTTGAGCAACGTAACTGCCACTTTCTTATCTACTTCTACATCGTAATCTTTATAGTACGAATCCATCACTTTCTTGATGTCGTCTTTGCTTACACCGTTGGAGACGAGAGAGACCATATCGTCGGCTATGCCAACTGCTTCGATGCCATTGTAGAACGTCTCGCTATAGTATGTACGAGCTTTGAGCGCATTGCCATACTTCTCATAATATGCAGCCTCTTTGCTGAGCAAATCGCCATAACCGTTCTTGTCGGCCCATTTAGCAAACTCTGCCTCTTCTGCCTGACGTTTTTGGATGACGTTGAGACGGTTGATGCAACGGTTCTGACCAATTGCGTTCTTCCAGTAGTTCGAGCTGCCTGCATATTTAGCTGCATAGCGAATACGGGTCTGCTCGTCGGCTTGCATTGCTGCGCTCCAAACGTCTTGCTTAGCACCACGCACTTGCACACGCGGAGAGTTGGTATTTTCTACAATCGATTTGATGCGATTGCTTGAGTTGTAACGGTTGGTGCTACCTGGATAGCCGATAGTCATTGCATAGTCGCCTTCTTGAACGCCAGCAAGCGAGATATTCAAAAATTTCTTCGGTTTGAATGGTACGTTTTGCTCATTGTATTCTGCTGGGCGACCATTTTTATCGGCATAAATACGGAAAACAGAGAAGTCGCAAGTGTGACGCGGCCAAACCCAGTTGTCGGTGTCGCCACCAAACTTACCAAGCATATCCGATGGAGTAGCTACGAGGCGGATGTCGGTATATACTTCGTACTCTATTTTGAAATATTGATTACCATCGAAGAAAGAGGTTACGCGAACACGCTTGCCATTGGCTGCGTCCGATTCACTTTCATATTTCTTTCTGATAGAGTCGGCTTTGTTTTCAGCTTTTGCAGCAAGATATTCGTCGGTAATATCGGTAATCTGCTTCAAGAATTGCACGCTGAGACCTGGAATAGGAATCTCCTCTTCGATAGAATGAGCAAAAAAGCCATCGCGGAGATAGTTGTGCTCGAGCGATGAAACCGATTGAATCTCGCTATAGCCACAGTGGTGGTTGGTGAAGACAAGGCCCTTATCTGAAACGACTTCGCCCGTACAGCCGCGACCAAAAATCACAACGGCATCTTTCAACGAAGCTTTGTTTACATTATAAATGTCGTCTGCCGAGAGTTTGCAACCAAGTTGTTGCATAGTGGCTATATTATATTTAGCCAAAAGAGGCAATAGCCACATACCTTCGTCGGCCTTTGCCGGGGCAAGAATCAAAAGCGCAATGAGCGCAAGAAATAATTTACGCATACTTAATTTATTGTTATTTAGCATTTTAGTTTCTCAATCATAATATTCATAATATCGGCAGCAAGGAACGGACGCGCAAGAAAAGCATCCATGCCAGCGTCGTAGCAACGTTGCCGAACGTCGTTATACATTATCGTCGATGCAACAGCTATTATAGGTACGTGACCACCAAAACCGCTCTCTATGTCGCGAATGACGCGTGTGGTTTCAAAGCCGTTCATGTCGGGCATCTGTAGCTCCATTATAACTACATCGTACTTACCATTCTCGAACTTCGACACAGCCTCCTTGCCGCTCGATGCCACGGTAACTTCTCCAACTTTTCCTTCGATGAACGACGCCAGAATATGCTGATTCACAACATTGTTGTCTACAATCAATACCGATGCTTTCGACACATTCACCACAGCGTTGGCCTTTTGGAGGCTTCGCTGAGCCTGCACAGAATCCTTATCCGTTATGCCGCCAAGGCGCTCGTGATTCTTGAATTTCTGCGTAAACTCAATAATAAGTACGCGATCTTCGTAGCTAATCACAAAGTCACCTCCATAAGCATTCACTATGCGGCGAACGTTGGCAAGGTTGAATTTTTCTATAAGTATAATGTCCTCCGAACCGAGCTCGCGAATATCAAACTGCAAATCGACTTCGAGCGAAACTTCAAAAATCAGCGTTTCCGTCTCTTCGGTCAATTCTCCAAGCGACACATTCACGTTCAGCGGCTGATTGTCCATATCCACCGTCTGGTCGATGCCACGAAGAATTTCGGTAAGTATATTACGCGTCAACTGACTATTACCAAGCTGACGTTGAGGAATTTCGGTAGAGAATGTCACCGTGTGACGCTCTACAATAGATACGCGTCGATTATAATCTTGCAATATACTACCAATGAGCGCATTGAGATCGAATATAGTCTCCTCGAATTTTATCGGTTGGATATTATTATTCGAAGCCACATCGATAGAATCAATAGTATGTATGACGCCCTGCGTGCCGTTGTATATCTCGGCTATCATAACTTTTTGCGTGTCGGTGAGGTGCGTCTCTATTTGTATTTTCTGCACCATACTATTTATCGACTCTTCTTGCGGTCGTATCTGCGTGATGAGAGCTTTCACAAGGTCGCTCTTCACTTTTAGTTCGTCGGTGAGGAGTGTTGTCTCGCGAATTTTGTCATAGAGCATCGTCGACATCCAGTTGATGGCCACATAGAAGACAAACAGACTTAGCAGTTGCAAGCACACCATAACCACCAATTCGTCGGTACCATAGTTTATAGCGTCGGAGGCTATGTCGAGCGAGTTTATCACTATCACGCCCACTATCACCAAAATCATCTGAAACACCGACAACATAATACCCACCAAACGTCCATGAAGTATCAGGGCTATAAAGGGGTACATAAGCATAACTATACCCGAAAAATCGAAACTCGCGCCAGAATAGAACGCCACAATGAAGTAGCTAAATATCAAAAAATTATCGAAATATATTAGCGGCTTATATTTATAGAAACGATTATTTATTATAAGTAGGGAGAGCGTATTTATGAGGAACATCGCACTAAAAATCATATTCAGCACGGCCACAACTTCAACTTCGGCAAACAGCGAATAGATTCCGAGCGTCAGGCTATAGACGAGCAGGAATAAATTCACAACATTGTAGAATGAAATTCTGAAACTGACGTCGGCGGAAATATCCTCAGAGTCAGCGATTACGAAGAGGTCTACAAGTTTATGTATCGCATTCATGGGTTATCGTTGTAAGTGCGAAAAGCGTCGTTTCGTAGCAGAATTGCAAGTATAATCAGAAAAAATTTTGCAAATGAAATTTTAACTATCCTACTTCGCTATTCTCTCATCATGAATCTTTATGAATGATGCGCACACAATGCCTGGCACACAACATATAAGTACGTAGACGAAAAACGAAGTATAGCCCAAAATCTCTTGCACATAACCCGAAATCATGCCGGGAAGCATCATGCCAAGCGCCATAAGTCCGGTGCAGAGCGCGTAATGAGCCGTCTTGTATTCGCCTTGCGAGAATTGTATTATGAATAGCGTAAATGCCGTGAAGCCATAGCCGTAGCCAAATTGCTCAAACACGACAGCTCGACATACCACAGAGAAACTATTCGTCTGCGTCATCGACAGCACCACGTAGACAATGTTCGGCACGTTCATAGCCAGAACCATAGGCCAAAAACAACGTCGCAAACCTCTCTTAGCCACAGCTATGCCTCCCGCAAGTCCGCCGGCAAGTAATGCCAAAACGCCAGCCGTACCATATATAAGCCCCACTTGTTCGTTATCCATCGCCAAACCTCCGACAGCCGTATCGTCGAGCAAAAACGGCGCCGACATTTTGCCGAGCTGAGCCTCGCCAAGTCTGTATAACAATATGAATGCAAGCGCGGGCAGAATACCATCTTTACGAAAGAAACTGACGAAGATGTCGCGCATAGAGCCGCGCTCGTTCACCGTGTCGCTCGCCGCATGTGGCAGACTGAATTTGTGATAGATAACTATGAGCAAAAAGAGTACGGCTGCGGCTGCAAAAATCAAGCTCCACGCAGTAGCCATGCTTCCCGTCTTGCGACAAAGCGCACCAGCTGCCATCACCATAACACCTTGACCCACAACCATAGCTACGCGGTAGAAAATATTACGTACACCAACGAAAAACGACTGCTGCTCCTCGTTTTGCGCCAACATGTAGAATCCATCGGCAGCTATGTCGTGCGTAGCAGATGCAAACGCCATCAGCCACATGACGGCAATGGTAGATTGGAAGAAAAAGCTTGTAGGTATAAGAAACGCAACAGCCGCAAAGCCAACGCCGAGCAACGTCTGCATAGCTACAATCCACCAACGCTTCGTCTTGCACAAATCGACAAACGGGCTCCAAAGCGGCTTTATAACCCACGGCAGATAGAACCAACTTGTGTACAAGGCAATATCGGCATTGCTGATGCCAAGATTTTTATACATAACTACCGACACATTGATAATTATGGCGTAAGGCAGACCCTCTGCAAAATATAGTGACGGAATCCACCGCCAAGGCGAACGTTGCATAAGCTTTATTTCGTTTATGATTCACAAAAGTATCATCAGCGAGCATCATTATACAAATTTTTCGCGCTGATAGGCAGCAACAAATGGGCGTTAGCGCCTATGTGAACGGCGTTTCGCAACTTTATCGCATGAATTAGAGTAAATTTCTCATTATTTAGCCTTTGAATTTTAACACAAATGTTAATTTTGTGATATGAGCAAAAAAATTATTTTTTGGCTTATTGTAGTAATGACAATCGCTTTTGCTGGCTTGATTTTCATGCAAGCACAGTGGATAGTCGAAGCAACAAAATTGCGTCAGACACACTTTGAGCAGCAAGTGCTACAAAGTATCGACAACGTTATTGACCGACTTGAACGCGATGAGATTTCTACAATAAAGTCCATAGGAAATCATAACACACGCGCCCTTTTTCAACGCAAGAATGACGAAAAGAAAGAGGAGCTTAGCAAGTATTATAAAGACTATAATATCTCGCTCGACCTCGATTTGAGTGGTCACTTCTCACTCAATACTTATCGTCGCGACTCGCTCATATCGGCATTCAATGGCGAAACTGCCATAAATAAAAATTCGCACATCGACCCAATTGCCAGCGCAATGATTGCTCTGCAAGACGAATTGCGAGACAAGATTTCGGAGCAGACAAGTATGCTTATGCACTCCATCTGCGAAGACATACCTATAAGTAAACGTATCAACCAACAACGCCTCGACGGATTGCTTATGCGCAACTTCGACGAGTGCGGCATACGCGACAACTACGAGTTTGCTGTATTCAGCTCCAACGGCAAGATTGTATTCAGCACGCCGGCCTACAATCCTTCGCCCGAAAACCACGTTTATAGCAAACGTCTTTTCCCACGCGACGTGCACGCCAAGATGAATACGCTCTCCGTCTACTTCCCGCAAGACAAGACATTCTTCAAGGAGTCGACGCGATTGGCAATACCATCGTTGATATTTACATTCTTGATTTTTGTAATTTCTGGTTATACCATATTTGTCATATTCCATCAGCGCAAACTCGACGTCATCAAAAACGACTTCATAAGTAATATGACGCACGAGTTCAAAACGCCAATATCTACCATCTCGCTCGCCGCTCAGATGATGAAAGACACCTCATCGAGCATAACAGAGAAATCGATATTGAGAATCACGGGCATAATACTCGACGAATCGAAACGCTTGACATTCCAAGTAGAGAAGATTCTGCAAATGTCTGCCCTCGACCGCGGCAAGGCAAGCCTAAAACTCAAGGAGATGGATATCAACGAGATTGTTACGAAGGTGACCAATAGTTTCCAAATAAAGGTAGAGAGTGAGCACGGCGAACTCGACATCGACCTCGAAGCCACCAACTCGATAGCCAAAGTCGACGAAGTACACTTCACCAACGTAATATTCAACTTGCTCGACAACGCATTCAAATATCGCAGAGACGCACCTATTCTCTACGTACGTACATATAACCGTCCGAACGGCATTGTTATATCTATAAAAGACAATGGTTTAGGCATCTCAAAAGAGAATTTGAATCGTATATTTGAAAAATTTTACCGCGCTCCTACAGGCAACGTACACAACGTCAAGGGATTCGGTCTTGGTTTAGCATACGTAAAGAAGATTATTGAAGACCACGGCGGACAAATCACTGTAGAAAGCACACTTAATGTTGGATCAAAATTCGAAATATTCATACCTCAAAAAAAATAGTTTATTATGGATACGGAGTATAAGATTCTTTTAGCCGAGGACGATGAGAATCTCGGCAATCTACTGTGCGAATACCTTCAGTCGAAGGGCTTCGATGCTCAATTGGAGCCAAACGGCGAAGACGCATACAACGCTTTTGTTGCCAATAAGTTCGACATCTGCATTTTCGATGTCATGATGCCTAAGAAAGATGGTATCACTTTGGCCAAAGACATCCGACTCATCAACTCTGATGTCCCCATTATCTTCCTCACCGCAAAGAGCCAGAAGGACGACGTGCTTCAAGGTTTCAAAGCTGGTGCCGATGACTATCTGTCGAAACCATTCTCGATGGAAGAGCTTCTTATGCGTATAGAGGCTGTGCTCCGTCGCTCAGTGGGCAACAACGTAGTGCAAGAGACTTACACGCTCGGCAAATTCAAGTTCGACACTCAGAAGCAGCAGCTCATCAATGGTGAGGATGTAATAAAGCTCACCACCAAAGAGAGCGAACTCCTCAAACTTCTCTGCGTGAATGCAAACAAGATTTTGGAGCGCAACATCGCCCTCAAGACCATTTGGGTGGACGACAACTACTTCAACGCTCGTTCGATGGACGTTTACATCACCAAGCTTCGCAAGCACCTCAAAGACGACCCATCAATCGAGATTATCAACGTTCACGGCAAGGGCTACAAACTTGTTATCTGATTTGATTTTTTCTAATCAATAAAGACAAAACCACGTCGGCAGATGATGCTAACGTGGTTTTTTGTATGTATACGCTATAAATATTTCTACTTTCTCAGCACATCAACAATATGCGATGAAGCGCCAAGCATATCGGGGCGTTCGGCACGTTGCATCTGATATTGCACAAAGAGTTCGAATGTCTCGTCGTTCATAGCATTCAGCTGCGTACGTATGAAATCCGTAGGGCCATCGGGCGAGAAGATTGTCAAACGTTGCAGATTGGTGGCTGCATTCAATTTGTCGATGGTTTCAAAATCTACATAGTCGTAGAGTTCGTCACTTGCAGGATGCACACGAAATTTTTCGTCAACCTGACCGCGGCGGAGAAGTTCGGGCATGCGATTTTCGGCAAAGCAATACGAAATGATACTATAGTCATTCAGCAAATAAGCTTGAAAAATCACACCGCCATCTACGGTGACATTACGTATTTCGGCAAAAGCTTGCAACTTTTCCTCATCGCTAATGAGATGATACATAGGGCCGAAACTTATCACAGCGTCATATTTATTAGGCGAAAGGAATTTCAAATTCAGCGCATTGCCAAGGTACGACTTGGCGTCGGGAATATTCTGGCGAAGTATCTCAAGATTATGGCGCACAGGCTCAACAGCAGTGACGTCGTAGCCCATTTTGAGGAGTTCCTTGGTGTAGCGACCAGTGCCAGCACCAAGGTCGAGAATCTTAACATCGGCTGGCGCTTTATCCTTAGGCAGATAATCGAGAATAAACTTCATAGATACGCGAAACTCCACAATGCCATGTCGACGCTGGAGTCGCAAATCCTCTTTATGACTATTGTAATGGCGCTCTAACGCCGTTTGACCTTTTGTTGAATGCTGTTTGAGTGGGTTTGCCATCAGCGGATTCTTACTATGTCGCGACGGAGGAGAACCATTGCCGAGCGCGAGGGTAAATATAGATGTAGAGTATGATGGTCGCCTTCGGGCTGAGTATAGAACACGAAGAACATGTCGTTGCGATCAAAGCCATTGAAGCGTCCTTCATCAGTAGAGAATACTATGCTATAGCGACCTTTCGGCGCAGGAATTCCATAATCGGTATAGGAATTATTAGGCGAGAAGTTGAACACTAGCAGATATTCGCCGCGCATAAACGCCACAACTTGCGTTGGGTCGTAGTCGTAGAGACGATATGGCCACGATGGCACAGGCACTTTTTTGAACACCTCGAGCATTTCCTTCTCAAAATCGAGCAAGAAGTGATAGCGCAAGTAATCGGCCTTTGCCAAATTCCATTGGCGCCGTGCATATTTATAGCTCCAGCCATTGCCTTCGCGTGGAAAATCGATCCATTCGGGATGTCCGAACTCGTTGCCCATGAATGTCAAGTAGCCGCCCGATGACGTAAATAGCGTTATGAGACGTATCATCTTATGCAGCGCCATACCTCTATCTATAATAAGATTTTGGCTATCTACATTCATATCGGTATACATCTCCTTGTCCATCAAGCGGAAGATGATGGTTTTATCGCCAACAAGCGCTTGGTCGTGGCTCTCGGCATAATTTATAGTGAGTTCCTCTGGACGATGTGCCTGGAGTTCGTAGAACATCTTACCAACAGGCCATTTTTCGTCCGGCACCTCCTTGATGAGCTTTATCCAATAGTCGGGCACGCCCATCGACAAACGGAAGTTGAACCCAACGCCGCCAGCATCAACTTCGCCTGCTATGCCTGGGAAGCCGCTCATCTCTTCGGCTATGGTTATGGCATCGGGTTTGAACTCGTGGATAACCATATTAGCGAGCGTCAGATAGGTAATGGCATCGTCGTCTTCGCCGCCATTGAAATAGTCGTCGTAGCAAGTGAAATCTTTACCCAAACCGTGATCGTAGTATAGCATCGACGTAACGCCATCGAAGCGGTAGCCATCGAAGTGATATTCATCGAGCCAATAACGACAGTTGGAAAGCAGGAAGCGTAGCGTCTCGTTTTTGCCATAATTGAAGCATCGGCTATCCCAAGCGGGATGGTTGCCACGATTGCCAAAGTGGAAATAGAGGTCGGTTGTACCATCGAGGCGCGAGATACCTTCATTTTCATTCTTCACGGCGTGCGAATGCACAATATCCATAATTACGGCAATGCCCGCCTGATGAGCTTCGTCGATGAGGCGCTTTAGTTCGTTAGGCGTACCAAAACGGCTCGACACTGCAAAGAAGTTACTCACGTGATAGCCAAAACTTCCATAATATGGGTGTTCTTGAATGGCCATGAGCTGGAGCACATTGTAGCCAGTCTCTATGACGTGCGGAAGAACATTCTTGCGGAAGTCGTCAAACGAAGCGATGCCCTCTTTTTCGCCCGACATACCTATGTGAGCCTCGTAGATAAGCAGCGGACGAGTGCTCGGCACAAAATCTTTATCGTGCCATTTATATGGTTTCTCGTTCCACGCCTGAGCATCGAAAACTAATGTCGTTGGGTCTTGAATTACGCGATTGACAAACGATGGTAAGCGCTCGCCTTGTCCGCCGTCCCAATGAACGGACATTTTATATTTATCGCCGTGGTTAAGAACAGTGTGCGGAATATGTATTTCCCAACTGCCATCGTCGAGGCGCGTCATTTTGTAGGCGTCGTTCTCTTTCCACGACGAAAATTCACCTATTACATATATTTCTGTCGCATGCGGTGCATACTCACGCAATATCCATGAATCTTTTTCGCAATGCAGACCATAATATTTGTAGGCCGAAGCAAAATCTTGCAACGGACCGTACATCTCTTTTATCTCTTCAAGTTTGCCCATCGCCTGCGCATGACGTCGGTCGATGGTTGGCGCGTAGGGCTTTAGCCAAGGGTCAGTTACATAGATTGGATCCATCGTTATAGCTTTTGCATAGGTATGGTGAAGTAGATTGCCGTGCCGTTGCGATATTTAGTATCAACCCAAATTTCGCCATCGACGAGTGTGATATATTTTTTAGCAAGAGCCAAGTTTATCGAATCGTCGTCGTTCGAACCAGAATCGGTGCTCGAGAACAGATCGAACATGCGGTCGGCATCGCTCACATTTATACCCTCACCAGTGTCGCGAACGAAGAATGTAATCTTGGTATTCTCCACCGAATAGCCCAAACTTATCAATCCGTATGAGGTTTGCTTGCACGCTTTATCTATAATCAACCCCATCACCTTCAGAATTATCTCTTCGCTATTCCAAATGGTATCGTTAGGCGTAGAGAGCGCAAACGAGGTCTCAATCTGTATGGGCTTATTCTCCTCTTTGAGCTGCTCTTCGTATTTTATTTTTATAGAGGTAAGGAGTTCATTGAGTTGACGAGGCACAGCTGGCTTAAACATATAGCTGATTTGCAACTTAGAAATCTCCACCATATTATCGATGAGCTTCAGCAATATGTTGCTATTCTGCTTTATGGCATCGATGAACTCGCGACGCTGCTCGGGCGATTCTGCCGTTTCGAGCAAGTCCGAGAAGCCAACTATCACGTTCATCGGCGTACGTACCTCTTGGCTTAGGTTGGTAAGGAAGATACTCTTGAACTCGCGATTCTCTGCCGATTTCTCTTTTTCGCGTTTGAGGTCAGTCTGCAACGCTTCGGCGTTTTGGTTGAGCGCCAAGATTCTGCTTTCGCACTGTTTCTGCATCTCCTTGTAGTTCTCAAGCGAGATTTCCGGTTCGAACACCGGAGCAAGCAAATGCAGCAGTTGCGTAACCTCATCTACACGCTCGTAGCGCGCCACAGAGAGCGCCATAAGCAGACCGGTAACTACGTTGTACTTATTTTTTATAGGTACAGATATGTAGGCCGAAATACCAATTTTAGGGAATGGCATTGTGCTGAATATCTGCATGGCATCGTTGCTTGCCATAGCTTGCGTGTGCTGCCACGTAAATTTCGTGCCTTGCTCGCCAAACGTCGGATCTGACGATTCCACAAGCCAATATTCACCATCTTTTTGGCCTTTTGCGCACAAAAGCACCACTTGGCTTCGCGTGATGTCTGCCAAATCGATTAATCGACGTGAGCGATTATTGCTGCCTTGCGCCGATAATAACTTTTTCAAACACGAGATATTATCGGATACGAAGTCCAACATTTCAGCTGTGGTGTACGTGTGTTTTGTCTCAACAGCCTCTTTTTTTCTCTTGAATAACGATCTTAAGCCCATAGCGTTAGAGATATGTTTTCAGCAAATATAAAACAAATCAATGCATCTTCGAGCCTATGATGTTGAAGAACTCTTCACGAGTAGCAATATTATTTGCAAAAGCACCAGTAAAATCGCTGGTTGTGGTGAATGAATTTTGTTTCTGAACGCCGCGCATCTGCATACACATGTGCTGAGCCTCAATAACTACAGCCACTCCGAGCGGATTTAGTGTTTTTTGTATGCAATCTTTTATTTGTGTAGTGAGTCGCTCCTGCACCTGAAGGCGACGAGCAAAGGCATCTACCACACGCGGAATTTTACTAAGGCCAGTTATGTAGTCGCGCGGAATGTAGCCCACGTGAGCCTTACCGAAGAATGGCAACATGTGATGTTCGCACATCGAATAGATTTCGATATCCTTAACCACAACCATTTGCTGATATTGCTCATGGAATTTAGCTGCAAGTAAAATTTGCTCAGGATCTTCGTTGTAGCCTTTGAGCAAGAATTGCATTGCTTTGGCCATTCGCTCGGGAGTTTTGAGCAGTCCTTCGCGGTTTGCATCTTCGCCGAGCAAGGTTATCACTTGCTTATAGTGCTTCGATAGTTGCATGGTAAGCTCTGCGTTGTATTCGCATTTGTCTTGCAATTCTGCTGCACTCATTACTTCTGCCATCGTATGTATATAAAAACGTTTCTACTATTCATATTTATAATTACGCATAAGTATCTGAAACTCACGCGTATCTATCGGGCGTATATGACTTTGATTGTTGTCGTCTTTTATTTTGGCTATCAGTTCGCCAATTAATGCCAATGTGGTTGTTATGCTGATGCCAACCATCTGGTCGGGTGCTATCATGTGGCGATAGACCATCTTGTTTGTCTCGCGCGAGATGGCAGCTTCTTGATTTTGTTGTGCATCCCATGCAGAATTGATACTTGCCGGCGGATTTTGCGCCAAGTGCGTCATATACTTGAAGTTGGTCTCCGCCACAATAGTCCGTTGCTCTATTGGCATATTAGGATTGATATGGACCTTAGGGCGCTGCATAACCATAACTTCAGAGAGACGAACGGTATCTTCAGACATTACCACGGCAAACATGCTCTCTCTATCTACCGAATCGGCCACCACGAAGAGCAACGGCTGAAAGCCAACGTGCGTTATGCTCACCGTGTCTCCGCGATTGGCTTCGAATGAAGTTCTTCCCGCAGCATCTACCAAATATTTATGTCCGTTCACACGCACGAGCGCATCGGCCATAGGCGTCATGGTGGTACTATTGAGCACAATACCCGACATCTGCACCTCTTGCGCAATGGCTACAGTGCTGAGCAACAGCAATATGACTATAACGAGCCCTTTCATGGTAGTTGTTTATACGTATGCAAAAATAAAAAAAGGGCGCATATTGCATTTGCAATTGCTGCCCTCTTGATTGGTGATTCCGGCGGGGTTCGAACCCACGACCCGCAGATTAGAAATCTGCTGCTCTATCCAGCTGAGCTACGGAACCATCCGCTTTTCGCGCTGCAAAGATAGCAGATTTTATTATTAACTACGGAAGGCAAGGAATATTTTTCATGTTATCTCGCATAAAGAACACAGATGACACAGTTTCAACAGATTATATAAATCTGTGATTCTAATTTTCAATTTTCAATTTTCAATTTTTTTCTCCTGTTCCTTCCACTTCTGAGCCAAGTCGTCTAAGGTTAAGCCGATTAGCTTCATTTGCCGGATGACATCGGGCAAGAATTCGTCCATGAATTTGCGGCGGCGCTCGCTCATGATTTTCTCTTTAGCGCCTTGACATACAAAATATCCCATACCTCTTTTGTTGTATATAATTCCATTCAACGATAGTGCCTCGTAGGCTTTGAAAGCCGTGTTGGTGTTGACCGAGAGTGCCACGGCATACTCTCGCATGCTGGGAATACGCTCCTCTTCGGCATATTTCCCCGCCAATATCTCATCGCAGATGCGATCGCCCATTTGTAGGAATATCGCTCTGTCAGGATTGAAAGTCGTCATAACATTCTCATTATTAATATGCAGGTAAAACATCCATTTCCGCCTCTTCCATGGTGGCTTTCTTGATAAATCTGCCTACCGCAGGACCTATTGGCGTTGTCGAGCCATCATCATTATTCCATCGTGTAGTAGTATATACAGCATTGGCTATCAGTGTATTTATTCTGATATTTTGATTTGGCAAATGACCATTCACACAAAGAGTATCGCAAATAAGTACGTCGAAGTTTATTTCTGTATTTTCTTCAACCCGCAATTCGAAACGAGTCATTTTGCGAATATTGACAGTATCAGCCGCTGTAAATTTTTGATTCCTATCAAGTTGCAGTATTCGCAAATCCTTCGACTTCCACTCCACATCCAATGGTTCTTTGGCATCGTACCATAAATCGCGAAATGTGCCATTATGACCTCTGATATTAAGTGTTTTAGAGCGAGCTCCACTACGGTAATCCATATAATTATACACGCTAATATCGCCCACAGCTTCGCTTTTGCCTTTTATGCTGATGTATGATGTATCACTCTGCTTATAGTTGATATTTGCGCATAGATCGAAAAACCACAGGTCATCGCACGCAAAGAAAATGTTGAGCGTCTTGGTCTTTTTGTCGGGCGAAGTCCAACACTCAGTGAGTTTTGTATTTGGTTCTCTATCACCTACATGACTATTTTTTGTTGGTGTAGTTTGCCAATCGGCTCTCTCTTGATATATGCACGAAGAAAGTGATATTGCTACTAATAGTGTAGCTATCAATATATTTAGTTTCATAATTAGCTATAATTTACAATGTTACATTTCCAATCGTTCGTAGCGTCTCTTTATAGCTACAACCATACCTACTGTATAGATACTTATAAATGCAATGAACCAACCAGCGAGAATATTATCGTCTACATAGTAAACATCGTTGTCGACCAAGCTGCGGATAAACATGCAGATTATAATCGCAACGAAGAAAATACCAATGGCGATAAACAACGCTTTGATGAATGGCGCCACACGAAAGAACAGACCGCAGAACAGCCAATAAAGCGGGAAGATTATACATACTAAACTATTGACAAAAATAGGAAACGCCCAACCGGAATCATGAGCAATAATTTCAAGAGGTCGGTCGATAATCAGTTGTGGATCAAATGTAAGAAGTGCCACATAGCGCGCGAGAAACAAGGCAAGCGTAGGCAAAGCCACTTCGGCAATGAATGTAGCCCAAAACTTTGGCCAACGGTCGCACGGAAGCATAATAACATCGCGGCGTATGCCTCCAAATGCATTTTTGTGAAACATTGACGAGAGGAAAAGACCGAACAACATAAATAACGAACCATACCAAATGCCGTCAAAACTATCCAGATTGCTCTCGGTCAAAACATGATTGCACGATTGCGCATAGTTAATCCACAGTTTTGCCGACAAAACGCCAGCCAGCACAATAGCCAAGAAGAATCGCCACAAGCCAGTGACAAATTCGTATCGTATAATATTTAGAAAGTTTTTCATAGCCTCATTTTTTGTTAGTTATGTAATTGAAAAGAGCCTCAAGCCGCACCTCTGTTTGCGGTTCGTCGTTCTCGCGTTTACGAATGACAAGTTCGCCACCAGCAACAGGCTCGGAATAGAGCACAGAGTCGTCGTTAGTGCCAATTGGCGCAACCTCGAACAGATATTCGTCCATCAACTCACCAATGCCCTTGTTGAGCAACAAACCGCTCTTGCTAATTATCACCACATGGTCGAGCAGTTGCTCCACGTCGTGCACCAAATGCGTAGAGATAAGCATTGTTCGGCCCTCACCCATACCCTTTGCTATTATGCGGCGAAACTGCGTTTTGCTAGGAATGTCGAGGCCATTGGTAGGTTCGTCGAGCAGCAAGATGGCGGTATTGGCAGCCATAGCGATGCTAAGCGCCACTTTTTTCTTCTCGCCCAGGCTGAGGCTCGTAAGTTTCTTAGGAAACTCCAACTCGAAGTTGTCCAAGCAATCTTTCAGCACTTCGTCGGAAAAATTGGGATAGAAAGGACGAATAAGCGACACGTAGCGCTCGAGCGACATGGCAGGGAATTCGACTTCGTCGGGCACATAGTAAAGGTTGGCAAGCGTGCGAGCTTTACGTTCGCACACCGCCACACCATCAATCTTCAGTTGGTCGGCAGGTGCATAGAGCAATCCGCTAACCAAGTTGAGCAAGGTACTCTTGCCCACTCCATTCTTACCAAGAAGGCCATAGATACCATCTTCGGCAATCGTCAGGCTGAAATTGTCGAAGACTTGCTTCTTGCCATTGGCGTAAGAATAATTCAGGTTATTAATCTCAATCATGTTTGTATATATTAGTGTTATACTATCATAGAACACCACAAATATACAATTGTATAATTTACGAACAATGGATTTGGTAAATATTTATTAGAAAAAGTTTTCCAATAGGCAACGAAAAAGCGCTGTACCTCATTTTGTTAGAGATACAGCGCAGATTTTTATTTATCGGCAACTAAACTATAGCCACTTGAGCAATGGGAAGTCTTGCTTGTGTGGCAGCAAGGTGTTGCTTGGGAATATACGTATGCCGAACTTGAAGTAGCCCGGATACGTGAGGGCAAGCGCCACTTTGTATGTAGAAAGTGTGCCTTCGGTCTTTTCCAACTCAAATGGCTCGGTATGAACCACTTTCAAGGTACTGTCGGAATCGGAACCTGTTGCGAAGACGAGTTCCATGCCAAGATCGACATCGGCAACTTTCTTGTCGAGTGTGATGCGAATCTTGTACAAGTCGCCAATGCCGAGCACCTCCTTAGAAATATCAGGCATTTCAACGTCGACAACCTCGATGCCGTCCCACATTTCGCGGACTTCGTTCTTCCATGCAGCCAAATCGCGAGCCGACTTGAAGTCGTTGGCAATAAGTACCGAACCGCGTTTCTCTTGCGGTATATAGAACTTATTGAGGTAGTCGGTAATCATACGCTTGGTGGTGAATTCTGGTGCAATCTGCGCCAACGATTTCTTGATGAAGCTAATCCAGCCCTTAGGAACGTCCTTTACTTGGTTGTAGTAGAGTGGAATGATTTCGTTCTCAAGCGTTTGATATATAATAGCTGCATCAAGCTCGTCTTGGTATTTTGTTTCGCGATACGTCTGCTTATCGGTAATAGCCCAACCTGCATCTTCTTTATAACCTTCGTACCACCAGCCATCGAGCACTGAGAAGTTAAGCACGCCGTTGAGTTCTGCCTTCTGACCGCTCGTACCCGAAGCTTCGAGAGGACGCGTAGGAGTATTCAACCAAACGTCCACGCCCGAAATCAAGCGACGTGAGAGCTCCATATCGTAGTTTTCAAGGAAGATAATCTTGCCAAGAAACTCCGGACGATGCGAA